>Ga0210077_1000427_pt1 | contig 16064 bp, 16 predicted proteins | sample RushMan_CattailN_5_FD_185556 | JGI IMG/M metagenome (GOLD analysis project Ga0210077, IMG submission 185556) | Wetland microbial communities from San Francisco Bay, California, USA, that impact long-term carbon sequestration -... | ecosystem: Environmental > Aquatic > Marine > Wetlands ... | reverse complement strand
GCCGCATCAACCCGACGGGGATCGTTCCAGTCGGGCCGGCGCGTTTTCTCTAGCGCTTCTGCTGCCGACCCTTGGCGCCGACGGGGAGCAGGATCACGGGCCGCGCGCGTTCGATTGCAGGCATCGCCCCAACCACATCGGCGCGCTTGACCAGGAGATCGGCTATCGACGTTCCGTCGCTGCACCGTAGCACTGCGGCGCCCCCTTCAAAGCGTTGGCGCACGGGGTTGAACGTGACCGCGACGGGGTCATTCCCCTGGGGCTCTCGCGCATAGAGCGGAATCAAGGACGAAAGCGCCGCTGCCATTACATTGAGACTTCCAAGGTATTCGAAGGACGACACTGGAGCCTCGAGAGACTCGGCGGAACTGAGCTCGAACAGCACGAACGAAGCTGCAAGTGCGAGGGGAACGTGCGTCGTCTGCGTGGCGCGCCACGACGCCATAACGGCGCGCCGCGTGTCGCCTGGATCAAGCTCCTCCCTCGCATTCATGGGCAGAATCGTCGCTCGAGGCCGGGGCAGAAATGATATTTACTCCACATGCGCTGTCAACCACGTCAGAAAAGGGGTCGTCGCTGGGTTTCGCAGGAAGTCGAAGCTTGGCAACCCGAGCGCAAAGGAATCTCAACGGCGCGCCCGCCGGATGTCCCCGCTTGTTATCGGGCATCAATTCGCGAGGAGTCGTGGACGTGGAAAATTACGGTTTTACCCGCGTACACCCCATGAGTCCCGCCGAGAAGAAGAACAAGCAAGGCAAGTCACGCCCCGCCCGCGCCCGCCGCACGCCGGCGAAGCGAACCGAGACACGCTCCGTGAAGCGCTCCGGCAGGACCGTGCGTCCTGTGACCGCCGGGCGTAGTCGCGCCGCGGTCGACCAGTTCTACGCGGACGCGCATGCGATCGAGATCGAGGCTTCCGCGCGCTATCGGGTCCTCGCACGCGAGATGCAGGCGAGCGGGAATGCGCGCACGGCGGAGCTGTTCCTCAAGCTCGCGCAGCTCGAAGCGGGACATGCCGACAAGCTGCAGCAGGCCGCGGCGCCGGAGATGCTGGCTCGCGCGCGGGAGCAGCTCCTTTCGCGCAAGGGGGGACAGACCGAGGTGCCGAACTACGAGTTCCTGTACCGGGACGTTCCGCCGTTCCATGCGCTGATGATGGCGCTCGAGTCGGAGCGGCGCGCGAAGGCCTATTTCGAGCGTATCCGCGAGAACGCGGGCGATCCCGAGGTCAGGAAGCTCGCGGCGGAATTCGCCCGCGAGGAGGCCGAACACGTCGGCTGGCTCGAGAAGGCGCTGGCGAAGGAGCCGCAGCCGGCGGCGCCGTTCAGCGACTTACCCGTCCCGAAAAGCAATTGAGGATTGCGCGCTATCCGTTCCGGATGAATTTCGCCGCCTCGTCCACGCGCGCCCTGAGTTCCTGCAGTCCGCAGTAATCCAGCACCCTGAGCAGTTCCCGCGGTCCATCCCGCGTCAGGTCAGATGGAAGCGAGCCGCATCTTGAGCGCGATCGCATTCGCGGGACCGGGATCGGCACTTTCGATCAGGAGCCTGAATTTCTCGACGAATTCGGCGGACCTGGAAGTATCCAGCTTCAAGCTGTTCCCCTCGACGTCCTCCCGGGCGATGAGATGTATCAACTGCCTGAAGGCCTTCGATTCATATGAAATCGGCGTACGCGGATCATTCGTCCTGAAATGCGGCGGCAGCGTGGAGATGCCCAGCCTGTCCAGCGCGCCGATCAGCGACGAGGTGCCGCTGCCGTACGATCCGGCTACAAAGATGACTCTCATGTGAATTCCGTGCCTGGCACGCAAGGATAGCGCCGCTCAGCCCAGCCGGCCGAGCACCCGGTCGACCATCGCTCCCGCGAGGCCGAGATAATTCGCCGGGTCGCACAGGCGCGCGAGCGCGGCGCGGTCGAGGTGGCGGCTGATTTCGGCGTTCCCGGCAAGCAGGTCGAGCAGCGGGCGGTTCTGCTTGATCGCCTCGCGGCACAGGTCGTAGACCAGGTCGTGCGCGCGCTCGCGCCCGAGGTAGGGCCCGAGCCCCATCATCACGGCTTCGGACGCGACCAGGCCGTGGGTGAGGTCGAGGTTGGCGCGCATGCGCCCGGCGTCCACTTCGAGCCCTTCGACCAGCGCGCGCGACTGGCGCAGCGCGCCCGCGATGAGGCAGAACGCTTCCGGCAGGACGATCCACTCGATCTCCCAGGGGCCGGTCGAGCGCTCGTGGTCGGCGACCATGGCGTCCATCAGCGAGGCGGAGTGCTGGCGCACGACCGAGATCGCGGCGTGGATGTAGCAACTCGAGATCGGGTTGCGCTTCTGCGGCATGGTGCTGCTCGAGCCGCGCCCGTGGGCGAAGGGTTCGAACACCTCGCCCACCTCGGTCTGCATCAGGAGCTTCACGTCCATCGAGAGCTTGCCGAGGGTGCCGCCGAGCAGGCCGAGGAAGGCGCCGGCCTCGGCGACGCAGTCGCGCATGGTGTGCCAGGCAATCACGGGCTGGCCGAGGCCGAGCTCGCGCATCAGGCCTGCCTGCGTCTCCATCGCGCCCTTCTCGAGCGAGGCGAGGGTGCCCGCCGCGCCGGCGAATTCGCCCACCAGCAGGCGCGGGCGAAGCTGCGTCAGGCGCTCGCGGTGGCGCTCGATCGCCGACAGCAGGCCCGCCATCTTGTAGCCGAACGAAACCGGCACCGCCTGCTGCAGGTTGCTGCGCCCGGCCATCGGCGTGTCGCGGTGGCGCCGCGCGAGCCCGGCCAGCGCGGCCGAGATCGCCGCGAGGTCGGCCTCGATCAGCTCGAACGCCTCGCGCATCTGCAGCACGGTCGCGGTATCGGTGATGTCCTGGGTCGTCGCGCCCCAGTGGCAGTACTCGCCCAGGCCGTCGCGGCACAGCGCGTTGAGCTGAGAGACGACGCCCAGTACCGGGTAGCCGATGCGCTCGGTCTGCTGGCGCAGCCTGTCCATGTCGATCTGTGCGACCGAGCAGTGGCACACGATCTCCTCCGCGGCCTCGGCCGGGATCAGGCCGAGCCGCCCCTGCACTCTCGCGAGCGCTGCCTCGACGTCGAGGTACTTCTGGGTGCGATTCTCGTCCGACCAGACCTTGCGCATCGCTTCGGTCGAGAAGATGTTCCCGAATATCGCTGAATCGACGACGGTCGACGGCATGCCCGTGCTCCCCGCTGAAAAGTCAAAGCACATACGTTAAGCTGTAATCCGTTTCCGTACCAATCCCCCGAGAAATCCATGGCATCAGACCTGCTGACCCTCTCCGCCGCCGAGCTGCTGCACCTCTACCGTGCCAAGCGCACCTCCCCGGTGGAGGTGGCGCGCGCGGCCCTGCAGCGCATCGACAAGCTGAACCCGGTGCTGAACGCGTACTGCTTCGTCGCGCCCGACGCGCTCGCGGCGGCGAAGGCCTCGGAAGATCGCTGGATGAAGGGCGAGCCCAGAGGCGCGCTCGACGGCGTGCCGGTCTCGGTCAAGGACCTGCTGCTGACCAAGGGCTGGCCGACGATGCGCGGCTCGAAGACGGTCGATCCCAGGGGGCCGTGGAACGACGACGCACCGGTGGTGGCGCGGCTGCGCGAAGCCGACGCCATCCTGCTCGGCAAGACCACCACGCCCGAATTCGGCTGGAAGGGCGTCACCGACAACCCGCTTACGGGCATCACGCGCAATCCCTGGAACCCGGCCAAGACGCCGGGCGGCTCCTCCGGCGGCGCCGCGGCGGCGCTCGCCGCGGGCATCGGCCCGCTCACGCTCGGCACCGACGGCGGCGGCTCGATCCGGATTCCCTGCGCCTTCACCGGCGTGTTCGGGCTCAAGCCCTCGTTCGGGCGCGTGCCGGCCTGGCCGCTGTCGCCCTTCGGCACCGTGGCGCACGTGGGCCCGATGACGCGCAGCGTGCACGACGCGGCGCTGATGCTGAACGTGCTGTCGCAACCCGACGTGCGGGACTGGTTCGCCCTGCCCTACGATCCGCGCGACTACCGCCTGGGGCTCGAGGACGGCGTGCGCGGACTGAGAATCGCCTATTCGCCCACCCTCGGCGGCGCCAGCGTCGACCCCGAGGTCGCGGCGCTGGTCGAGCACGCGGCGATGCGCTTCGTCGAGCTCGGCGCGCTGGTCGAGCAGGCGGATCCGGATTTCAGCGGCGTCGAGGAGGTCTTTCGCCGGCACTGGTTCACCGGGGCGGCCTATCTGCTGAAGGATTTCAGCCCGCGCCAGAGGGCGCTCATGGATCCCGGCCTGGTCGAGGTCGCAACCGAAGGGGCGAACATCGGGATGATGGACCTGCTCGAGGCGGTGCAGCGGCGGGGCGCCTATGGCGTGCGGATGAACCACTTCCACGAGAAGTACGATCTGCTGCTCACCCCGACCCTGCCGCTTCCCGCGTTCGACGCCGGGGTCGAAGTCGCCGACGTGATGAAGGAAAGGCGCTGGACGGACTGGACGCCGTTCTCCTACCCGTTCAACCTGACCCAGCAGCCCGCGGCGTCGATCCCCTGCGGCCTCACCCGGGACGGACTGCCGGTCGGGCTGCAGATCGTCGGCGCGCGCTACCAGGACGCGCTGGTGCTGCGCGCGGCGCGGGCCTTCGAGTCGCTGCAGCCGATCGCGATGCCGGACGTCGCGGCGCTCACGCCGAACAACGGTTGACGCTGCGCAAGCCCCCTAACCGGGGGACTTGATGCCTTCCCCCGGACCGGGGCATGCTCTGCCAGGAAAGCGGGGAGGGTTGCCATGCGTCGCCTTGCGCTCTGCGTCGTTCTGCTCGCGCCACTTGCCGCCGCGGCGCAGACCTACACCTATCTCGATCAGTCGCTCAGACACGGCGGTGCGGTCCACACCGCCCTGCTGGTCACGCCCGACGTCGCAGTGAGCGAGATATCGGCCGGCGGGGTGGTGGAAAAGATTCCGCAATGGAGCAAGCGCGCGACGCACAACGTGAGCAACGCGCTGCTCCGGGTGGGGCTCGGACCGAAGCTGCACTTCACCGAGCTGCCCGCGCTGAGCGACAGGGAGCAGCATGCGCTCGAGCAGCACGTGGCGCTCTTCAGCGTGGTGGCGTCGCAGGTCCACTCCAACAGCCTCGCGGGCGGCGAGCTCTGGGCCAAGCGCCTGAAGTCCGGGCTGACCGATTACACCGTCGGACCAGGCCTCGCCTTCCTCGCCGACAAGACCGGCGCCGACACGGCGCTGCTGATGGTCGCGAGGGACGCCGAGTCCTCGGGCGGACGCAAGGCGGTCATGGTGCTCGGGGCGCTGTTCGGCGTCGGCGTGCCGGGGGGCAACGCCTTCGCGGTCGCCGGCCTGGTCGACCTGCGCAGCGGGCGCCTGCTGTGGCAAAGCTTCGACAGCAGCATCTCGTCCGACCTGCGCGAGCCGGCGGACACGAACAAGCTGGTCGAGGGCCTGTTCAAGAGCTATCCGGGCGCCGGAGCGAAGTAATGCGCCGCCTCGCGGCCGCGCTGTTCCTGGCCGCGACGGCGGCATGGCCAGGGTCTGCCCCCGCGCAAGCGCTTGCCCCGCTCAAGGGCGGAGCGGCCACCGCCCCCGCGAGCGAAGAGGAGCGGCGCGTCTGGGCGCAGGCCGACGAGCTGGCGGCGACGCTCGCCAAGAGCGGGCGCGTGCTCGACGACCCCGCGCTGACCGCCTACGTGCAGCGGGTCGCCGACCGCCTGTTCCCCGAGTTCAAGGGCCACATCCATGTCCATATCCTGAAGGCGCAGGGCCTGAACGCGTTTGCGCTGCCGAACGGCGACATCTATCTGAACGAAGGCATCTTGGCGCGCTTTCGCAACGAGAGCCAGCTCGCCGCCCTGCTCGGCCACGAAGGCATTCACTTCGTCGACCGCCACAGCTACCAGTCGCTGGAGAATGCGAAGAGCACGGCGGCGCTCGGCACCGTACTCGCCGTGGTCGGCACGCCGGTGGTCGGGCTGGCGGCCAACCTGCTCGCCATGTCCTCGATCACCGGCTACTCGCGCGAGCTCGAAAGCGAGGCCGACAACCTGGGCTACAAGCGCCTGGTCGCCGCCGGCTACGACCCGCGCGAGGCGCCCAAGCTGTTCAAGTTGCTGATGACGGAGGTCGCGGCGAGCGGCGAGAAGGAGCCGTTCTTCTTCGCCACGCACCCCGCCCTTAAGGACCGCTACGACAACTACCTGCGGCTGTCGAAGAACGCGACCGCGCCGAAAGACCCGGCGCCCGACCGTTACCTGGCGACCTTCGCCGGACTGCGGCTGGCGAGCCTCAAGGCCGAAGTGTCGATGGCGCGCTACAGGCAGGTCATCGCGCTGCTGAAAGAACCGGAGCGCCACGGCGACTACCCGCCCTACGTCGACTACTACCTCGGCGAGGCTTACCGCCAGCGCGGTGAAAAGGGCGACGCCGAGCTGGCCAAGGCCGCCTACCTCGAGGCGATCGCCGCCGCGCCCGAATTCGCCCTTGCGCACCGCGCGCTCGGCATGCAGCTGCTCAAGGCGGGCGACTACGGCGGCGCGGCGCGCGAGCTGGAACGCTACCTGGCGCTCGCCGGCCACGCGGCGGACCACGCCTACGCCCGGATGTACCTCGAGGAAGCGCGCAAGAGGAGAGACGAAAGGGGGAAGGGAAAATGAAACGCCTGCTTGCCCTGCTCGCGCTTGCCGCCCTGCTCGGCGGCTGCGCCACCTACGCCCTGACCGGAACCGGCCCGGTTGCCGGCCCGGACAAGAGCTACAGCGTCGCGCTGCCCCGGAACTGGGTGCGCCTCACCTCGATGAGCGACCGCGTGGTGGTGACGCGCGACGGTTTCGCCCTGCAACGCATCATGATCACCCGCGTCGCGGCGAAAGACGCCTTCCCCAAGCTCAAGAAGCCGGCGGACGACAAGCTGCTCGCCTCCGAGCTCGCCGAGCTGCAAATCGCCGAGCTGAAGGCGGCCGGCGCGCCGAACCTTACGGTGCTGGAGAACGTCCCGGCGCGAATCGGCGGCGCGATCGGCTTCCGCCTGCGCATCCGCTTCCTCAACAACGACGGCCTCGCGTTCGAGCAGGTCTGGTGCGGCGTGCTCGACAAGGGCTACTACTACCTGATCAGCTTCCACGCCCCGGAGCTGTACTACTTCGACAAGTACCTGCCGGACTTCGACCGCACACTGGCGTCGTTCAGGCTAGGCTGAGGCGAGGCGGGCCGCCCACGCAATTGGAATCAGGCAGGGAAAGAACTGGCGCATGAGTGCAAGAAGATTTCACCTGGTATTGCTGGCGACAGGGGTGGCATTCTGGGTCTGGTCGGGGATCGAACCGAAGGACACTCGCCTCACCTGGATCCTCGAAACATTCCCCGTCATGATTGCATTGCCGATCATGCTGCTGACGTACAGGAAATTTCCCCTGACCAGTCTCAGCTACACGCTAATCGCCGTGCACTGCATGATCCTGATGCTCGGCGGGCATTACTCCTACGCAAAAGTGCCTCTGGGCTTCTGGATGGAAGACTGGTTCGGCTGGACTCGGAACAATTACGACAAGATAGGACACTTCATGCAGGGCTTCGGCCCGGCCATCTACGTGCGCGAGATTCTCGCGCGGACCTCGCCCTTGAGGCCCGGCAAATGGCTGAACTTCCTGTCCGTTGCCGTGCCGCTCGCTTTTTCGGCACTCTACGAAATCATCGAATGGATGGCCTCCCTTTCCAACCCGGCCGATACCGAGGCCTTCCTAGGAACACAAGGCTATATCTGGGACACGCAAAGCGACATGTTCTGGTGTCTCATAGGTTCGATCGTTGCGCTTGTGTTGCTGTCGAAGTTTCACGACAGGTGTCTCTCAAGAATGAACGGCTAGCACGGCACCGGGGAGCCCTTCAGCCGTGGTACTGGACGCTGTCGCGCGGCGCTTGGCCGCGCTCGGCGTGGCTGTAGTCGCGCAGAACCCCTGCCACGCGAAGTCGGTAGTGCTCGAAGATCCCGCCGCGGCCCTTCGCCTGCGCCTCGCGGTGCCCGGCGAGGTTGCGCCACTTGCGCAGGGCCTCCTCGTCGCGCCAGAACGAGAGCGAGACGAATCTTCCGGGCGAGGTGATGCTCTCGAAACGCTCGATCGAAATAAAGCCTTCGGCATGCTGCAGTGCGGGCGCGAGCCCGGCGGCGAGGTCGAGGTAGTCCTGCTTGCGCCCCTCGGCGGGGGTGAATTCGAAAATGACGGCGATCATGCGGCCTCCCCAATGGTCGGTGGCGACTATACTGCCGCTCGATGGAGCCCCGCCACTTCCGCTTCTGGCCCAAGGGCCTGCCGAGATCGCTCTCGTTTCCGCGCACGCCGCTGTACGACCTGCTGGAGGTCTCGGCGCGACGCTATCCGGACAAGCCGCTGACCTGGTTCTTCGGCGCCGCCCTCTGCTACCGCGACGCGCGCGACGAGGTCGCGCGCCTGGCCGGTTTCCTGCAGCAGGCCTGCGGGGTGCGCCCCGGCGACCGGGTGCTGATGGACCTGCAGAACAGCCCGCAGTTCGTGCTCGCGGCCTACGCGATCGCGCGCGCGGACGCGGTGATGGTGCCGGTGAGCCCGATGTGCGTGGCCGAGGAGCTGGCGCACTACCTGGAAGACAGCGGCGCGCGGGTCGCGATCGTGGGGCAGGAAGTCTGGCCGCGCCTCGCGGAGCTGCTCGGCAGGACGCCGCTCGAGCGCGTGATCGTCGCCGCCTACTCCGACTACGCCTCGCCCGACAGCGACCTGCCGCGTCCCGAGGCCGTGGCCGCCCCGCGCGAGCGCATCGACGCGCGCGGCGTGACGCTCTGGCCGCACGCGCTCGCGCCGGGCTACGCGCCCGCGCCGCCGCGGGCGCGCCCCGACGCGCTCGCGGCCATGCCCTACACCTCGGGCAGCACCGGCCGGCCCAAGGGCTGCATGCACACCCACGCCACGGTGATGTTCAACGTCGCCGGCGCCGCGTTGTGGGAAGGCATCCACCAGGACGCGGTCGCGCTTTCGACCGCGCCGATGTTCCACGTCACCGGCCTCGTGCACACGCTGCACGCCTGCGTCTACGCCGGCGCGAGCATGGTGATCCAGCCGCGCTGGGACGCCGAGCTCGCCGCGCGCCTGATCGAGCGCCACCGCTGCACCCACTGGGCCAACGTGCCGACCATGGTGGTCGACCTGCTCTCGCACCCCGGCGCGCTCGCGCACGACGTCTCGTCGCTCGATTGCGTCTTCGGCGGCGGCGCGGCGATGCCGGAGGCGATCGCGCAGAAGCTGCTCGACACCTGCGGCATCCGCTACATGGAAGGCTACGGCATGACCGAGACGATCTCGCAGACCCACATCAATCCGCCCGCCCGCACGAAGATGCAATGCCTCGGCATCCCCACCTTCGACACCGACTCGCTGGTGGTCGACCCCGAGACCCTGGCGGTGCTCGAGCCGGGCGCGCAGGGCGAGATCGTGGTGCGAGGACCGCAGCTGCTCACCGGCTACTGGAACAACGACAAGGCCTACCGGGAATCGTGGGCCGAGATCGGCGGCAGGCGCTACTTCCGGACCGGCGACCTCGGGCGCACCGACGAGGACGGCTACTTCTTCATCTCCGATCGCCTGAAGCGCATGATCAACGCCGCCGGGCTGAAGGTCTGGCCGGCGGAGGTCGAGGCCTCCATGTACCGCCATCCCGCGATCCAGGAATGCTGCATCATCGGCGCGCCCGACGCGCGCCGCGGCGAGACGGTCAAGGCGGTGGTGGTGCTCAAGCCCGACGCGCGCGGCAAGGTGAGCGGCGAGGAGATCCTCGCCTGGGCGCACGGGCAGATGGCGGCGTACAAGGCGCCGCGCCTGATCGAGTTCGCCGACGCGCTGCCGCGCACTGGCTCGGGCAAGATCCAGTGGCGCGCCCTGCAGGAAAAGGAGTTTTCCGGCTAGATTCGGCGCCGCAGGTCGGGCACGAGGACGAGCGCCGCCAGCGCGCCGACCAGCGCCGCGCCGTACAGGCCGTGCGCGAGCGAGCCGAGGCGCTCGCCGAGCCATCCGATCGCGGGCGGCCCGGCCATCTGCCCGACGCCGTAGAGCACCGTGACCCAGGCCGCGGTGCGCCGCGCGCTCCGCGGCACGAGGATCCGCGCCTGCGCGAGCGAGAGCGCCGGAACGCCGAGGAAAGTGGCGCCGAACATCATTCCCGCGATGCCGGCGGTAAGCGGGTGCGGGTCGAACGCGACCAGCACGATGCTCAGCGCGTGCAGCGCGTTGGCGGCGAACAGCGCGCCCACCGCGTGCACGCGGCGTCGTACCCAGCTCCAAAGCCATACCGAGGGCGCGGCGAACACGCCCACCACGACCCACACCAGCGCCGCCGCGCGCCGGTCGCCGGTGGCGATGGCGTTGACGAAGAAGGTGGTCGCCGCGCCGAAGGCGAAGCCGAACGCGGCGTAGGAGACGCAAAGGCGCACGAGCGGCGCGCTGAGCGCCGGCGCCGGCTCGTCGCCGACGTGGCCCGCGACCGCGCCGCGCGGCAGGCGCAGGACGAACGGCGCGCACAGCACGCCGAGGACGCCGGCCGCGAGCCAGCCGCTGCGCCAGTCGGCGAGCCACGGCAGCACGGCGGCGCATGACAGCGCGATGCCGATGCCGACGCCGGCCAGCGGACGCAGATCCTCCGGCGCGCGCGCCGCGCGCGCATAGGCGTCGAGCGAGCCCAGGAACAGCAGCGCGCCTCCGTAGCCGGCGGCCGCCCGCGCGGCGATCCACAGCGGGTAGCTCGGGGCGAGCGCCATGGCGAAGGCGCCGGCCAGCACCAGCGCGAAACCGAGCGGCACGGCGCCGACGCGGCCCTCGCGCGCGCGAAGCGCGAGCCAGACGCTGGCGGCCAGGTAGCCGGCGAAGTTCGCCCCGGCAAGGATGCCCGCCTGCGCCGCGTCGAGTCCGGCCGCGGCGCGCATGTCGGGCAGCAGCGGCGTGAGAACGAAGCGGCCCACGCCCTGCGCTGCCGCGTTCGCGAGCAGCGCGCCGGCGAGCAGCATGCCGGCCGCGCGCTCAGGCTTCAGGCCGGCGTCCTTCGTAGGCCGCGCGCAGCAGCGCCAGCACGCCCTCGTATTCGACCGGGCGGGGGTTCGGGTAGGGGCTCTCGAGCGCGAGCTTCGCCGCGCGCTCGAGGTCGACCTCGCGCAGGCCGATGTCCGACAGTTTCATTTTCAGATTCAATCTAAGTTCGAGATCGTACAGTCCCCGCGGCGCGTCGCTCGCGCCGAGCGCGCGCGCCACGCGCGCCATGGCCTCGGGGGCGGCATCGCGGTTGTAGCGCGCCGAGTGCGGCAGCACGATCGAGTGGGTCTCGGCGTGCGGCAGGTTGAAGCTGCCGCCCAGCGTGTGGCACAGCTTGTGGTGCAGCGCCACCCCCGCCACCGCGAGCGCGGCGCCGGCGAGCCAGGCGCCGTAGAGGGCGTCGCTTCTCGCGTCCATGTCATTTCGATATTTCATGATCTTAGGCAGGGCATCAGCCAGGGCGCGGATGCCCTCCTCCGCCATCAGCGAGGTGATCGGGTTGCCGTTTTGCGCGTAGAGCGCCTCGACGCAGTGCGCGATCGCGTTCATCCCGCTCGCGGCGGAAACGGCCGGCGGCAGCCCGAGGGTGAGCTCGGGATCGTAAATCACCGTTTTCGGCAGCACGCGCGGGTCGCGCGCGGTCCGCTTCAGCCCGCCCTCGGTCAGGCCGTAGACCGTCGTCATCTCGGAGCCCGAGTAGGTCGTCGGCACGGCGACGATCGGCATTCCCGAGGTGAGCGCGATCGCCTTGCCCAGGCCGGTGGTCGAGCCGCCGCCCACCGCCACGCAGCAGTCCGCGCCTGCCTCCGCCGCTGCCCTTCGCGCGTCCTCGGCCACTTCCACCGGCACGTGCATCACGGCCTTGTCGTAGATCCCCACGGCGCGCGTGCCCAGGATGTCCGCCACCCGCCTTGCGGCTTCGGCCCGGCCGGGGGTGGACAGCAGCAGCGCGCGCTTCGCGCCCAGCCGGTCGAGCTCGGCCGGCAGCCTGGCGAGGGTCCCGGCGCCGAATACCACCCGGCCCGGCAGGGCGTCGTATTGAAAGGGCTTCATGGGCTCGCTTATGGAATATGAAGACGGTGATCCGACGGCTGCAAGATTACAAGAAGGCTCGCAGTTTACCCAGTCAGGAGATTGACAAGCTGATGACAACAAGCTGACTATTCTCTCCCCGCAATCAAGCGGATCGATCAAGGAGGGGGACATGAAGAGAAAGGCGCTTGCAACTGCGATCGGCATGGCGTTGGCGGTCGCGGCGAACGGGGTCTTCGCCAAGGGCGACGAGGCCAACATCCAGAAGCTCGGCAACTTCCAGCGCACTGACACGAAAGCCGGCGAGAGCGTGCCGCAAGGCGGAAAGTACGCGGATAACCTGAGGAAGGTACTGGAGCGGATCAAGCTGCCGGACGGGTTCAAGATCGAGCTGTTCGCGATCGTGCCCGATGCGAGGGAAATGGCGGTAAGCCGGAACAAGGCGACGGTTTTCGTCGGCACGCGCAAGACCAAAGTATGGGCGGTGACCGACCGCGACATGGACAACGTCGCCGACACGGTAGACGAGTTCAGCCCGAGCGTGAAGTTCGACGACCCCGCCGGCACCTGCTACACGCCGGACGGATTCCTGTACGTGGTCGAGCGCAACCGGGTGCTCCTGTTCCCGGCGGCGGAATACTTCATGGAAAGCCCGGACACGGTGGCGGTCGAAGTCGTCAAGCAGGGCCAGTTGATCCCGCCCGAGGAGGAGTCCTACAACCACACCGCGCGGGCATGCACGATCGGCCCCGACAACAGGCTCTACATCACTCTCGGGCAGCCGTTCAACGTGACGCCGGCGGAGAAGGTCGACCTTTACCGAAAACTGGGCATCGGCGGCATCGTGTCCTTCAACCGCGACGGCGGCGACCGCACGGTCGTGCTCAACGGGATGCGCAACTCGTCGGGCCTCGCCTTCAATCCGAAGGACGGCAGCCTGTGGTTCACCGACAACCAGGTCGACGGCATGGGCGACGAGATTCCGCCGGGAGAGCTCAACCGGGTTCCGGTGAAGAACGGCAAGCTCGAGCTCGGAATGTGGTACGGCTTTCCGTGGTACGGCGGCGGCAGCACCCGCACCAACGAGTACAAGAACACGCCGATCCCGAAGGATCTCGCCGCGAAGTACCACAAGCCGGAAGTCGACATGATCGCGCACGCAGCCGACCTCGGCATGATGTTCTACACCGGCAGCGCGTTCCCGGCGAAGTACCACAACGCGATCTTCAGCGCGCAGCACGGCTCCTGGAACGCGGTCAAGCCCCGGGGGGCGCGGGTGATGGTCACCTATCTCGATGCCAAGGGACATGCCAAGAAGACCGAGCCCTTCGCAGAAGGCTGGATGAACGAAAGCGGCGTCTACCTCGGCCGGCCGGTCGACGTGAAGCAGTACGTCGACGGCTCGATCCTGGTCTCGGACGACAAGGCGGGCGCGATCTACCGCATCTCGTATCACGGCAAGTAATCGGGCGATCGGAACGGGCCGGGCCTCGCGCCCGGCCCGTGCTTTTTTTCGGGACGAACCGGACATGAACGCAGCGAACAGAGGTCTGCTCGGCGCGGTCCTGATGCTTGCATTCGCTTCAGGTCCGCTGGTCGAAACCGCGCGCGCCGCGGACAGCGCGCCCGCGAAGGCGCGCACGCTGTGCCAGAACTGCCACGGCGAGGACGGAATCGCGGTGCTGCCCGGCGCGGCCAACCTGGCGGGCCAGCAGAAGGAGTACCTGATCGAACAGCTGCGTGCGTTCCGCGCCGGTACGCGGCAGAATCCGCAGATGGGCGTCGTCGCGAAGACGCTCACCGACCAAGACATAGAACAACTGTCGGACTGGTATTCCTCGATCAGGGTAACTGTGGAGAAGCCGAAATGAACAAACCCACGGCGCGCAGCACGACGCTCCTGTGCATCCTGCTCGGCGCGCCGCTCGCCGCCGCAGCCCAGCAGGCGGAGGAAAACGCGGTCACCGTCACCGCGACGCGCACCGCGACGCCGAGCCTCGACATCCCCGCCTCGATCGACCGGCTGTACGGCGACGACATCCACCTCGACCAGCCCGAGGTGAACCTGTCCGAGTCGCTGGTGCGGGTGCCCGGAATCGTCGCCCAGGACAGGCAGAACTACGCCCAGGACCTGCAGATCTCCTCGCGCGGCTTCGGCGCGCGCTCGGCCTTCGGCATTCGCGGGCTGCGGCTGATGGTCGACGGCATTCCCGCCAGCATGCCCGACGGCCAGGGCCAGGTCTCGAACATCGACCTCGGCTCGGCGGACCGGATCGAGGTGCTGCGCGGTCCCTTCGCGGTCATGTACGGCAACGCCTCGGGCGGCGTCATCAGCGTATTCACGCGCGACGGCTCGCAGGTCGACGGCGTCGACGGCCGGCTCGAGGCCGGGTCCTTCGCCACCCGCCGCGCCTCGCTCGAGGCCGGCGCGCGGCGCGGCGACATGGACTGGCTCGCGAGCGGCTCGCATTTCCAGACCGACGGCTTTCGCGACCACAGCCAGGCCAAGCGCGACATCGGCAACGCCAAGCTCAGGTTCGGCATCGGCAGCGACAACCAGATCACCGTGGTCGCGAACGCCTTCGACAGCCCCGACACCCAGGACCCGCTCGGCCTCACCAAGGCGCAGGCCGAAGCGGACCCGAGCCAGGCCACCTCCGCGGCAACTCTGTTCGACACGCGCAAGAGCGTGCGCCAGAACCAGGCCGGGGCGACCCTCGAGCACCGCCTGGAATCCGGCGGCACCCTGACCGCGAACGTTTACGGCGGCATGCGCAACGTCAACCAGTTCCTCGCCTTCACCGGCAGCACGCCGGCGAGCGCGAGCAACGCCGGCAGCTCGGGCGGCGTCGTCAACCTCGCGCGGACCTACGGCGGCGGGGGGCTGCGCCTCACGCGCGACGTCTCGCTCGCGGGCCGGCCGCTCACCCTCTCGCTCGGCGGCGAGTACGAGACGATGGACGAGAAGCGCAAGGGCTTCGTCAACGACTTCGGAAGCTTCGGCGATCTGCGGCGCGACGAGGACGACACCGTCACCAGCAAGGCGGTCTACGCCCAGGCGCAGTGGCGCCTGGCCCCGAAATGGATCGCGATGGGCGGCGTGCGCGCGAACAAGGTCTCCTTCGGCTCGACCGACTACTACATCGTGCCGGGCACGCTCAACCTGGACGACAGCGGCAGCCGCGACTTCAGCGCCACCACGCCGGCGGTCGGCCTGCTCTACCGGGCCGCGCCCGCGACCAGCCTGTACGTCAACTACGGGCGCGGTTTCGAGACCCCGACCTTCGCCGAGATGGCCTACCAGCCGAGCGGCGCGCCCGGCCTCAACTTCGGGCTCGAGCCCTCGAAGAGCCGCAGCACGGAAGCCGGCATCAAGACCCTGATCGGCTCGCGCCTGCGCCTGAACGCCGCGCTCTACAACGTCGAGACCGACAACGAGATCGTGGTCGACAGCAGCGTGAACGGCCGCACGACCTACACGAATGCCGGCCGCACGCGCCGCCGCGGCATCGAGCTAAGCGCGGGCGCGAGCCTGCCGTTCGGCATCGAGGCCTCGCTCGCGTGGACGATCCTCAATACCGAGGTGCTCGACGGCTACTCCACCAGCAAGGGCGGCACCGTCGCCGCCGGCAACGTGCTTCCCGGCGTGCCGCGCGCGACCCTGTACGGCGAGCTGACCTGGCGCGACCCGGCGAGCGGCTTCAACGTCCTGCTCGAGGCGCAGCACCGCTCGCAGGTCGCGGTCGACGACGTCAATTCGGAGTACGCCGACGCCTACACGGTCGCCAACCTCGCCTTCGGCTTCGCCCAGCGCCCGGGCAAATGGCATACCTCGGAGTTCGTGCGGGTGAACAACCTCGCCGACACAAAGTACATCGGCTCGGTGATCGTGAACGAATCGAACGGCCGCTACTACGAGCCCGCGCCGGGGCGCAACGCCATGATCGGCGTGCAGGCCACGATGGGGTTCTAGCCGGGCTTCCAGCCTCAGTTGTAGTGCAGCCCGCCG
>Ga0210077_1000426_pt1 | contig 16091 bp, 12 predicted proteins | sample RushMan_CattailN_5_FD_185556 | JGI IMG/M metagenome (GOLD analysis project Ga0210077, IMG submission 185556) | Wetland microbial communities from San Francisco Bay, California, USA, that impact long-term carbon sequestration -... | ecosystem: Environmental > Aquatic > Marine > Wetlands ... | reverse complement strand
CAACTTGCGATCTTCTTTCCACATGTACAGCCCCGCCAGCTTTTCGTATCGCTCGCGAAGCTCGGCAAAACGTTCCGCATTGGAGGAGTCGTCACGCTGGAGATGAACCTGTTCGAGTTGCGCGGCTACTTCGGCCGTGCGGCGGTTATTACCCGCTCCGAGATAGAGATCAAGCAGGCGCTCGAGGGTGGGCGTGTGCCGCGGCGCCCGTTCGAGCACGCTTTCGAGCAGCAGCGTCGCTTTCTGGCTCAGCCCGTAGCTGGAAAAGAGGTCGACGTCGGTAAGCGCCTGCGCGATGTAGATCTGCGTTTCGTCGTCCAGCGGCTCTTCCGGCATGGCCGCAGGGGACGAGGTCTCGGCTTCCGCCTCGGTTTCTTTGGGAACCTCGAAGATTGATGCCAGCTGGTCCTCGGAAGCCGAGGGTGTGGCAGGGGGCGCCGTTTCCTCGGCGGGTGCGGGCTCCGGGATCTTTCCGCTAGCGCGGTCGCGCAATTGTTGGAGCCTCGCCTGCAGCCGCTCGTCGCCCTTGTTCTTGTCGATCAGCTCGTTCAGGGCTTCTTCCGCGCGGGGGTAGTCGCCCTGGGCGCTGTAAGCATCCACGAGCTGGCTTAAGGCGGAACTCAGCTGAAAGGGATCGCTGGAGTGCCGGCTGAAATCGGCGAGAAATTCGAGGGCTTCGATGTTGCCGGGGGATTTCTGGGTGACCGCCACCAGGGACCTGAGAAATTTGTCCTGCTCGCCGGCCTCGATCGCAGGCTCGCGGAGCTCCGCTAATAGGGGCAACGCCTCGACCTCTTGGCCATGCTCGATATGAAAGTCGGCGACCTTTTGCAAAAGGGCGAAATGGCCGCTGCCGCGGAGCAGTTGGCCGCGGGCACGGCCGGCGGCTTGCTCGAACAGTCCGGCGGCCAGCTCCCAATCAACGAGCAGGTTGGTGACATCCCCACCCGCGTCGGCTTCGGGATGCTTGGTCAAAACCGCGACGGCTTGGTCGTTCTTATTGGCCTGGTGAAAGATTCTTGCCTGCAGCAGGAGCGCCGCGCGATTTTCGGGTTCGAGTTCGGCGACGCGGGCAATCAGCTTTTGTGCTTCTTCGTTTTCCTCGCGCTCGAAAAGGCGCTGGGCGTAGTTGAAGTAGGTCTGGGCCGCTTCTTTCTTCTGGCCCATCACGTTGTAAAGCTCGGCGAGCCGCATCTGCACGCGCGGATTATCGGGTTCCACTTCCAGCAGCCGGTTGAGCACCTCCACGGCTTTGGGCGCGTGGTTGGCCTTCAGATGCGCTTCGGCGATCTGCAGGAAAAGCGGACGCGCTTCGCTGAGCACGCCCTGTTGCACGTAGAGATCGGCGAGCCGCTCCAGCGGAGCCAGCTCGTTGGGCGCCAGCTTGGCGATCTTTTTGTAGATGGCGATGGCTTTGCTGTTGAAGCCGTCGCTGAGATAGACCTGCGCGAGCCGCTCGAAATACTCGATGGCCTGCGGCATGTCTCCCTGGCGGGCGAAAAGATCGCCCACGGTCATCAGCGTGGCTTGGTCCTTCGCGTCATGCCGGAGAATCTGCTGGTATTCGGCGATGGCCTGGGCAGGCTTGCCCTGACTGAGGTATTTCAGCGCGTTCTCAAGCGCTTTGTTTTTGTTAAAGGCCATCGATGGTCCCGCGCCCCCGGTCGCGGCCGCTGGGAGGATTTGCGTCCTGCATCCAGCTGCGACTCAACTTCGAAGGGTAGCACGCGGGAAAAAGGAGGGTCTACGCGGCAGCGCGGGTGTGGTGACGAACGGGATAACAGCCCGTTGCGGCGCCGAAGGCGGCCCGGAACCGCGCAGAATCGCCTATTTGGTGCACGGAGGTGCCCGAAGCCGCGCTTGACACGGAGCCCCGTGCTGCTGCGAGCGCGCTCGGGTGGCCTACAGCTTGATCTCGCCGATCTGGATGACCGGTTGGACGTTCGTATAGTTTGATACGTCCGCCATAATCGCTTCGGCATGGGGCGCGAAGGCTGCCTGGAATGCCTCGACCGAGTCGAAGGTCAGGTGGCCGACGGCAATGTACGGCGCCGGCGTGCCGGGCGTCCCGCCGGCAATCCCCTGCTCGACGGCGACGGCCTTGAGGGCCGGGCCCACTTTCTTCTGCGCCATGGGGATGTGCTTGCTCACGTAGTAGTCCATGTCAAAGCGCGCACCGGCGCTATTTGGGTAGTACACACTGACTTTGATCATTCGCGTCTCCTTGAAGAGAGGGGATGGTACCCAAAGCGCCGGCCGATAGCAATTGGTTCGCTTCGCTTTGCGAGGATCAGAAGGCGAGCTGATCGCGGGTGAGCTGGAAGCCGTTGAGGTTGCCGACCACCGACGCCGCCAGCCGCTCGGGCTGGAAAAATTCGTGCGCGACCATCCGCACATCCCCAGCGGTGACCTCTTCGAGCATGGAGATCAGTTCCTCGGGCGTGAACTGGCGATTGAAGTAGAGATGGTTGCGCGCCAGGCTGGACATGCGCTGCCCGGAGCTTTCGAGCGCCAGCAGGGTGGCGCCTTTCAGGTGGTCCTTGGCGCGGCGGAGCTCGGCCGGGTCGAGCAATTCATCCTTGAGGCGGCGGAATTCGTCAAGCACCGAACGCACCACCTGGGAGGCTGTCTCGATGGAAGTGCCTGCGTAAACGGACATGACGCCGGCATCATGATAGGAGCTGATTTCGCTGAAAATCGCGTACGCCAAGCCTTGCCGCTCGCGAATGTTTTGAAACAGGCGCGAAGACATGCCGCCGCCGAGCACGTTGTTGAGCACGGAGACGGCAAAGCGGCGCCGGTCGGTGGCGGGCAGCGCGGGAAAGCCGAGGCAGATGTGGACCTGCTCGAGTTCGCGCTTGGTGCGCAGCGTGATGTGCGGCGCGGCGGCGGGCGCGACGTCAAGATTGTCGATTTGCGACGGCGCCAGATGCGCGAAGCGCGCGGCGACCAGATCGACCAGCTGCGAGTGCTTCAGATGGCCCGCAGCGGTGATCACCAGCCGGTTCGGAGCATACTGGTTGCGGAACCAATCCTGAATGGAGTCGCGCGTGAACGTAGAGACCGTCTCCGCCGTGCCCAGGATCGGTTTTCCGAGCGCGTGCGGGCTCCAAAAATGCTCGGCGAAAAGCTCGTGGACCAGATCCTCGGGGTTGTCCTGGGTCATGCGGATTTCTTCCAGCACCACGGACCGCTCGCGGGTGATATCTTCGCTGGCGAAATTCGGCTCGAGCACCAGGTCGGCGAGGATGTCGAAAACGCGGGGCAGGTGCTCGTCCAGCACGCGCGCGTTGAAGCAGACCATCTCTTTCGACGTGAAGGCGTCCAGCATGCCGCCGATGGAATCGACTTCGCGGGCGATCTCCTCGGCGGTGCGGCGCGCCGTGCCCTTGAAAACCATGTGCTCCACGAAGTGCGAAATGCCGTTGAGCTCCGCCGGCTCCTGGCGCGAACCGGACCGCAGCCAGATGCCTACGGACACCGAATGGACGTGGTCCATCGGCTCCGTAAGTACCACGAGCCCGTTGGGCAGCACGGTCTTTTCAGGCGCGTTTGTCCTGGTCGCCATGTCTATGGCTATTCTCGCATGGCGGCGCGGCAAAGTCATTTCAGGCAGGTCCCGGAGGCCGACCGAATCGGAGGGCGAAGAAAGTGCGAACGAAACGATGCGCCGGGACGTTCCGGGTAGAAGCACGCCCGGCCGTTTGTTTTCAATAAGTTAGGCGCGATTCTACTCGAGTGACTGTCTCGGGTAGAAATTGCGTTTGAGAGAGGGTGACGGCTCGCGGGAGATGTTCGTCGCGGCCGGAACTTTTTCGGGATGGGCGCCTCAAAGCCGGAGGCGCAGGGCATGCGCATCCTCCCGGGGACCAAAGAACGTCCCAGACGATGGTAGATTCGAGTAGATGATATGTCAAGTGAGATTGCACCTGCGATAGGCCCCTGCTGATAGCCGCGAAGAGCACTTGGATCAAGTGCCGGATGCTAAGATAGAGTAGCAGCGGAGCCCCAAATGGCACGGGAAGAAATCACATCGCGCACGAATCTGCTTGGTCTGTCGGCGGCGGAACTGCGCGACTTCGTGCAGGCGTTGGGCGAGCCGGCGTACCGCGGGGCGCAGATTTATCACGCGCTATACGCCGAGCGGAAGTTCGATTGTGCGGCGATGACGAATTTGTCCGCGGCGCTGCGCGAAAAGCTGGCGCTCCAAGCGACGATCGCGCTGCCGCGAATCGTGCGTCGGCATAAGTCTTCCGACGGCACGGTGCGATACGTGCTGGCGCTGGATGCGCAAACGGCTGGGGCCGCGGAAAACGGTCGCGCGCCGAAGCAGGCGAACATCGAGACGGTGTTCATGCCGGAGGAGAACCGGCAGACGATCTGCATTTCCACGCAAGCGGGATGCGCGGTCGATTGTCAATTCTGCCTGACGGCGACGCTGGGACTGGTGCGCAATCTGACGGCGGGAGAGATCGTCGGCGAGGTGCTCGTCGCGCTGGAAGACAACCGCGACGCGCTGAAACCGCAGACGAATATCGTGCTGATGGGACAGGGCGAGCCGCTGCTCAACTACGATGCGGTACTGGCCGCGCTGCGCATTCTGCTCGACCAGAAGGGAGTGGCGATCGCGCCGCGGCATGCGGCGCTTTCCACGAGCGGCATCATCCCGGCCATTGAGCGTTTGGGGCAAGAAAAGGTGCGTCCGAACCTAGCGATTTCGCTGAACGCGTCGTCGAACGAGCAGCGCGACAAAGTAATGCCGATCAACCGCAAATACCCGCTCGAAAAGCTGCTGGACGCTTGCCGAAAATTCCCGCTGCGGCCGCGGGAGTGGCTGCTTTTTGAATACGTGCTGCTGGGCGGATTCAACGATTCGCCGGAGGACGCGCGGCGAGTGGTGCGGCTGCTTTCCGGCATCCGGGCGAAAGTGAATTTGATTCCGTGGAATCCGGGCGCGCTGCCGTTCAAGCGGCCGGAGCCGGAACGCGTTGCGGAATTCCAGAAGATTCTGATGGACAAGGGTGTGCTGGTATTCGTGCGCGAGTCGCGCGGGCAGGACGTGATGGCGGCGTGCGGGCAGCTGGCGCTTTCGGAGGCGGCTGTGACGCAGTCGACCTCGCAGGTCGAGCAGCACGTTTGATCCGGACTGGAGAGGACTTTGTGTCGCCCCTTTCAGGGGCTTTTGGCATTTTAGGAGAGCATGTTTCCACGGCTCACGCCGCGGGCCAGGGACTGTCGCCCTGGCGGGCTCGCGCTGTCTAGGGAATTTTGTCGGAGCGCGAACACCACGCGGACGCGACGTTGACGGAACGGTGGGTGAATGCCCGGCGCTTCCAATCCGCGGAAAGCGGCGCCGAAAAACGCCGGCGAGACGCCGGCGCTACAGACACCGGCGTTTCATTCATGCCGCGAGCTGATTCAGAACACCGGGGACGCATGGCCTAACGAATGCCGATGGCGGCCATGAGGCGGCCGGTGGCGCGTTCGCGGCGATAGCTGAAAAAGAGATCGGTGCGGCAGGCGGTGCAATAGCCGGAAGAGAAAATCCGCGCAGGGCGCACGCCAGCATCCGCCAGAATCGCGCGATTCGCGGCGATCAGATCGAGGTTCACGCGCGGCGGCGGCGGCGGATGGCCGGGCGGCCTCATGGTGAGCCAGGGCAGCCAATTGGGATCGCTCTCACCGGAAGCGAGTGCGTCGAAAGGACCGTCGAACCAGTCGCGGGCATTTGGAAACTGCGCGTTGAATTCGCGGGCCACGTCCTCGCCCACCTCGTAGCAGCAGCGGCCGATGCCCGGGCCGAGCGCGGCGATCACGTCTTCGGGGCGCGTACCGAATTCCATCTGCATTCTTCCCAGGGTTTTCGCGGCGATGCGCCGGAGCGTGCCGCGCCATCCGGCGTGAATCGCCGCGACGGCGTGCAAGCGCGTGTCCACGAGCAGGATGGGAATGCAGTCGGCCGTCTGGACGGCGAGCAGAAAACCTGGTGCGCGCGTGAAGAGCGCGTCGCCCTGCGGAGTTTCGCTGGATCGCGCGAGCGCGGCATCCACGCGATGCGGAATATCGGAATGAATCTGGCGCAGCGTGATTGGCTGCAACTTTGTAGCGCCCAGCGCACGAAAGAATTTCTGGCGGTTCGCGAGCACTCGGTCGCGGGTGTCCCAATCCGTAAAGCCGAGATTCAGGACGCGCTCGGGCGCACCCCTCGCGCTTCGCCTTGCAGCATGAGTGTTCCCTTTCCCCGCGCCATTGAGTTCGCTCGCGCCGCCGGGTCTCGTGCTGAAGCCGTGCACCAGCCAGTCCAGTTGCGCGAGTGGCGATGCTTCGAGAATCTGCAGCCCGCCGGAACGGCGCACGTTCCAGGGTGAACTTTTCGCTGCCCGCTTTCGTGGCGGGGATTGTTTTCTGTCAATGGCAGTTGTCATCGGCAAGCCGGAGCCATCCGCGTGATCGCGGGGCCAAACCATTATAGGTATAATCGCGCAGCGGCGGCAGCGTTCCTGATGCGCGCTTCAGAGACGTGGAAAAGACGGGGCTTCAGAGAACGTGTGAGAACGGCAGGGCGGGCACCTCAGCGGCTAAAGCCGCATCGATGTTTCCGCCTTACGGCACGGCTGAAGCCGTGCCCTGACGAAAAACCACACAGAGTCGCTATGCTGAGCAAATTCAGGGAAGCATCACGGTGGGGGGGCGATTGATCGTCGGGCTCGGATTGGACATCGCCGAAATCGACCGCATCGAAGCGGCCATCATGCGCCATGGCGCGGCGTTCCTGAACCGGCTGTTCACTCCGGGCGAGCAGGCCTATTGCGAGAAATTCAAGAATCGCTACGAGCGCTACGCCGCGCGCTTCGCCGCCAAAGAGGCGGCCATGAAGGCGCTGGGAACGGGCTGGCGTCATGGGGTCCGGTGGCGCGATATCGAAGTGACGCGCGAGCCGAGCGGAAAGCCCACGCTGAAGCTGGCCGGTGTGGCGCGCGAATTCGCGGACCGCATGGGCGTCCGTAACATCTCGCTAACCATCACCCACAGCGGCAATCTGGCTCTGGCGCAGGTGATTTTTGAGGGCCGAGAGCCGAATTAAGCGGCCTCGTCTCCGGGGATAGCGGCCAGGGGCCGAGGCTTGCGGTTTGGACGCTGTAAGGGGCCTTGTGAAGCTTCACAGGGCCATTCCACTGGCGGCCCCAGGCGACAAAATTCGCTTTTCCGGGTCCACGCAGCGATGCAGGCGTTTGTTACGGGGCTGTGACGCAGACTTCGTGCCATTCATTGGCGGGGTGAGCGCCCGCAATCCGCACCTTCAAATAATTGCCCGTGAGCGCTTCGGTCCAATCGTCTCCGCGGCGGTTAAGGGTTAGCGCACGAAGCGTTCCGCCGGACTGAGCCGCGCGAAAAGCCTCCGATTTCGTTTGCGCCAAGCCGCGCAAGCTGCGGGCGCGCTCGCGGATCTGGGCCGGCGGCACCGCGCCGGCGAGCTTTTCCGCGGCCGTGCCGGGCCGCGCCGAAAAGGAAAAGACGTGCAAATAGGTGAACGGAAGCCGCTCGATAAATTCGCGCGTTGCGTGAAAATCCTGATCGGTTTCGCCGGGGAATCCGACGATCACATCGGCGCCAATGGCGGCATGGGGCAGCAAGCGGCGAATCAATGCGATGCGCTCGGCGTAGTGCCCGGTGCGATACCAGCGGTGCATCGCGCGCAGGATGCGGTCGGAGCCTGATTGCAGCGGCACGTGAAAATGCGGCGCCAGGCGCTCGGAGCCGGCGATCAGGGACACGAAAGTTTCCGTCACGTCCTGCGGCTCGATGGAGCTGAAGCGGAGCTGCTCGATTTGGGTTTCGCTGAGGATCCGCCGCACCAGACCGGCCAACGCGGCGCGCGGCGCGAGGTCGCGGCCGTAGCTGCCCAAATTGATTCCGCTCAGCACGATCTCTTTGGCGCCCGCCGCGCAGAGCTGCCGCACTTCGTCCACCACCGCATCGGGAAGCAGGCTGCGGCTGCGGCCGCGCACCATGGGAATCACGCAATACGAGCATCGGTTGCTGCAGCCGTCCTGAATTTTCAGGATCGGACGCGTGCGGTCGCCGGCCGGCAACCCGGCGGGCAGAGCGGGAACCTCCGTTTGAGCGAAAATGTCGCCGGTGAGAATCTTGGCCGGGCCGCGCGCGAGCGACATGGCGTCATCAGCAAGCCGCGCCAACGGGATGAAGTTGCCGGTTGATTGCAGGCTGTTGGAAGGCGAACTCTCGATCGCCGAGATCGATTCGCCACGCGGGGCAGTCAATTTGCCAACCAGCCGGGGAATTTCCGAAAGGTGCGAATTCCCTACCACCCACGCGACACCTTCGATCGAGGCAATTTCCTCGGGGGCGCGCTGCGCGTAGCAGCCGGTGACGATAATTCGCGCGCCGGGATTGGAGCGATGGATTTTCCGCACGGCTTCGCGCGCCTGCGAATCCGCCGCAGCCGTCACCGTGCAGGTGTTGAGCACGATCACGTCGGCGGAAGCGTGCTCGCCCGCAAGCGTCAGTCCGCGCGCCAGCAGTTCGCGGCGCACCGCTGACGCATCCGCATCCGTGGCGCGGCATCCGAAATTTTCAATGGAAAATGCTGGCATCGCTCCGGCGTCCATGCCGAAAACTCAGGTTTGAATTATAGCAGCCGGATGGGAAGAGGCGGCCAAGGGTAATGACTCGCGAGAAGGTCTTGAAGATCGAGGCAGCGGCGGACTACGCGCCGGCGCGGCGCTGATAGCAGAGCAGAATCAAATCGGCGCGGCGGCGCACGCCGAACTTGGCCAGCAGATTGGAAACGTGGAATTTTACGGTGCGCTCGGAGATTTTCATCTTCTGGGCGAGTTCTTTGTTGGCCAGGTTGTCGAGCAGCCCGGTTAAGACTTCCTGCTCGCGCTGGCTCAGTTCGTTGGTCGAATCGGGGTTCAGCCGGCGCGTCTGCCGGCCGTTCAAAATCGAGTCCACGAAGCGGGAAAGCACCGGCCGCGGCACCCAAATTCCTCCCGAGGCCACCTGCGGGAGGGCGCGTGATAACTGTTCGCGGGCCTCGGCGTAGGTCAGAATGCCTTTCACGCCCTGGCGCAGGAGGGCGTAACTATCGGCTTCCTTGAGCCGGTCCCCCACCACGAGTAACCGGGCGCTGGAATTGTGTTCGAGGATGTTGCCCAGCAGCACGCCGGTGGCTTGGCGGGCGGCATGCGCGTCCACCACATAGACCGACGCGCGCGGGACGTCGAGATTTCGCAGGTCGGGCGCCAGCATGGAATCCAGCTGCTTCGAGGTGATCTGGAACCCCGAATCCTCCAGCAACCGGTGAAACTCGTTCAAGACCATCGGATGCGGAGAGAGTAGGCAGACTCGAAGATTGTGCTTGCCGTTCTTAGCCATGCTGAAATCAGGCTAGCCGAACTGCAGGGTCCGGGCAAGGAGGACGCAAGGGGATGATTTCAAACCAGGTACTAGTCCCCTATGAAACAGATCGAGCGCAGGGGCCAGCTCAGGCAGATTGGGTCAGTCAGCGGCCGAGGTCGGGGCGACGGATAAGGGCAGAACGGTTTCTGGTTTCTGGCGGGGCCGTTTCGAGGGCAATCCTGCCTGGCGGACCTTATAGAGGAGCGCGCGGTAGCTGATTTTCAGGACTTCAGCGGTCTTGCGCCGGTTCCAGTGATTGGCTTGCAGGGTCTTGAGGATGACCTCCTGCTCCATACGCCGGGTGGCCTGCTGGGCAATATGCTTCAGGGGAATCTTTCCGTCCGATTGCGTCACGAACGGGACCTTCGGCGCCACCCTTTCATGCTTTTCGGTGAACAGCGCTTCTTCCGACTCGAGCACGACATATCGGGCGATGCTGTTTTCGAGTTCCCGGATGTTGCCGGGCCAGTCTCTGGCGACCAATAGCTCGATCGATTCTTTTGAAAGCGGAGCGGCATCGCGCTGGAAACGATGGTTGAATCGCTGCCGGAAGTATTCCGCCAGCTGGGGAATATCGTCGCGTCGATCGGTCAGCGTAGGCAGCTGAACGCTGATCACGTTAATGCGGTAGAAAAGATCGGAGCGAAACCCTCCCGATTCGATTTCCTGCCGCAAATCCCGATTGGTGGCGCAGATCACGCGGGCGTCCATATGCTTCTCTTCAAGATCTCCAATGCGCGTGAACACGCCGTCCTGGAGCACATGCAGCAATTTTGCCTGCAGGCTTGCGTCGAGCTCGGCAATCTCGTCAAGGAAGAGCGTGCCACCCTGCGCTGCCTCGATGCGCCCGGGTTTGGCCGCAATTGCGCCCGTAAAAGCGCCCTTCTGGTATCCAAATAGTTCGCTTTCGAGCAGCGTTCCCGGAATTGCGGCGCAGTTCACTTTCACGAACGGTCCGTTGCGCCAAGGAGAAAGGGTGTGGATGTAGTGCGCCAGCACTTCCTTGCCGGTGCCGCTCTCGCCGAGAACGAGGATGGGAACGTTGAGACCGGCGGCGCGGTCCACCTTCCGCCGGACGGCGCGCATCGAGTCGGACGGGCCGAAGTAGAGGTGCTCCGGCGGTAGTTCCGCTGATTGAGCCAGCGGCATCGCTTTTGACTGCGCGGTTGATGCCATCCAAATGTCTCGATGTACCCTCAGACTGGAACTGACACAGCTGACACGGCCCCCCACACGATACTGAATTTGGCTGTGCACATGGCGAGCCAAACGGTCAAGCCCGCAGCAGACTTGCGGAAACCGGCAGCCGGAGCGGGCGCGAAGCTAAGTCATGCCTTTTCTATTGGATGGAACGAGGCTCTTGCGGGGATCGATCAAGACGTGGCCGGCAGAGCTGAGTCGCATATGCCCAATTGCCTGTAAATAATTAGCACTCGGGGGAAGGGCAGTTCCCACACGCTCGCCAGCGGGCAGGTTCTAACGCGGAGGGAGACTTGCCTATGGTTTTGGCGGCAGGAGAGCCCGTCACAGGATCACGGTGCGGATTGAAAGGCGCCGGAAGAATCTGGTGGCGCAGCGCTCTATGCGCGAGAGGCTTCGCCGCGGATGATATCGTAGCGCTCGATTACAGCGGCCACTCCCGTGCTTTCGTGGCCGTCGTCAGTCCGCTTGTCCACCCGCACGACGCGCCCGTGCGCGCGCACAAATACCTCCGTGCCGCGCGTGATCTCCGCAGGCAAAGTCAGTGTGAAATCGAGCTCGGTTCCAGGAGCCAGATCATTCTGGACCATGAAATAGACTCCGCGCGTGGAAATGTCCCGCGTCCGGCCGCTGTGCGGCTTAGGCTCGCGGTTGATCGGCACGCGAACATTCACCGGAAGTGATAAGTCGTACCGACGCGCTGTGCGACGCTCCGTCATCCCTGGTGCTCCTTCTGCCCTGAGTTGCGGTTCCGAGGCCCCCGGCGCTTAGAACGAGCAATCGCTGCTCCAAAACCGGGGACTTTTTCGTTCTATCGAGTATGGGACGCGTTTCGAAATCGCCCCGGCAAAGTCCCACGGCCGTGGAGGCGTTGCGCGCCCAACAACTCCTTTGAAAACAATAACGCCGATTTCGAAATCAATTGAGTCTGGTGAAGGCTATTACCCGCTCGCACGCGCGAGAGCTCCCGCGTGCCGCCTAGTTCGCCGAGATACTAGAACAAAGCAGCAAGAATTGGGTAGTGCTATTTCATTGAATGTGCTCTAGATAGGCAACTGTTTTCACTGAAGGGGAACTTGGTGGCCGTCGCTCTTGTTAAGGGAGCCCGTCGAATTCCTCGAACTTTCGCGCATGGAACACGCGAAGATTGCAAGCGCGGCCAGCGAAATTCGGGACCGTTCGTGCCGCACACTCGCACGCGCAAAAGAGCGCGAAGCGTGCGAGTGGCCGCGCTGAAAGCGATCGGTGGAATTAGGAACTGCGGACAGCGGCCGGCGCCGGAGCGTTGTCGTTCTCTTTTTCTTTGGCGTCTTTGGCGGCTGCTTCGCGCGCCGCGGCTCTGGCCGCAGCGGAACGCGCACCGCGTCCGGCGTCCAAATTAAACTGGCGCATTTTATAGAGCAGCGCCTTGTAACTGATGCCCAGCATTCGCGCCGCATCTTTGCGGCACCAGTTGGTGCGATCGAGCGCGTTGGCGATGGCCTCCATTTCCGCTTCATCTTTCAAGCCGCGGACCAGCGCTTTCAGCCCCTGTTCTTTGGCCGGCGGCGCCGCTTCGGCCGGCGCGACGTGGTGTTGGCTGGTCATCTCCAGCAGCTCGCGCAGGCTGCCTTCGTCGTCTTCCAGAATCACGTAGCGCTTGATGAAGTTTTCGAGCTCGCGCAGGTTTCCGGGCCAGGAGTAGCGCATGGCCGCTTCCATGAGGTGCTGCGACGGCTCGGGCGGCTGCTTCTGATATTTTTCGCTGTACTTGACCAGGAAGTGCCGGAAGAGCAGCGGGATTTCCGAAGTGCGCTCGCGGAGCGGAGGAATGTGCAGCGAGAGCACGTTGAGCCGGTAATACAAATCCTCGCGGAATTTGCCGCTGCGCATGGCTTCCTTAACGTCGACGTTCGTCGCCGCGAGCACGCGGACGTCCACGTTGACCACCGCGCGCGCGCCGAGCCGGGAATACTGCCCGTCCTGCAGCACGTGCAGCAGTTTGGCCTGAAGATGCGGAGCCATCTCCGCGATTTCGTCGAGGAAAATCGTGCCGCGATTGGCCAGCTCGAATTTCCCGGGCTTGGCGCGAACCGCGCCGGTAAACGCGCCCTGCTCGTATCCGAAAAGTTCGGATTCCAGCAGTTCTCCGGGCAGCGCCGCGCAGTTCACCTTGATGAAGGGCTGCTGCCGCCGGGTCGATCGCAGATGAACCATGCGCGCGACCACTTCTTTTCCGACTCCGCTTTCGCCGCTGATGAAAATCGGCACGTCCACGGGGGCGATCTGCAGGATTTGCTGGCGGATCTTGATCATCTGCGGGCTGGCGGCGAGGAAGGAAATATCCTCGGTCAGCGCCTCGCAGTATTCCTTGAGCGCTTCGTTTTCGGCGCGCAGCTCCTGTTTTTGGCGGCACTTCAGCAGCGCAGCATCCAGCTCGGGTTTCTCGAACGGCTTCGTGAGGTAATCCATCGCGCCGATGCGGATCGCTTCCACCACGGTATTCACTTCGTTCGAGCACGAGAGCATGATCACGTTGAGGCTGTGGTCGATCTGCATCAGCTGCCGAAGAGTCTCGATGCCATCCATCTCCGGCATCAGCACGTCGAGGATGACGAAATTGGGCCGCTCGCCCCCTCCGATGCGCTGCAGCGCCTCTTTCCCGCTGGAGATGGCCTCCACGGCGAAGCCTTCCACTTCCAAGAGCGTCTGAAGATACTTCCGTATGCTGGGCTCGTCGTCTACCACCAATATTTTGTCTTTTTTTGCCATCAAGTATCCCTAAAAAGCTGGATTTCGTTTGTGACGCTTATTCGATAGGAATCGGCAGCAGAAATGAAAACGTGCTGCCGCGTCCCGGTTCGCTGTCCACCCAGATTTTGCCGCGATGCGCTTGAATGAGACGCTTCGTGATCGCAAGCCCCAAACCCATTCCGGAGGACGAAGGGTCCACCCGGACGAACTCCTCGAAAATTTCCTGATGAAATTCCGCGGCGATACCGCTGCCGGTATCGGAAACAGATACGAGAACGCTGTTGGGCCGGTCCGCTGTTCCGCGGCGCCGCTCTTCGGAAGGAGATGTATCCGCCGTACGCCGCTCCCAGAAGTGCGGACGCGCAAGCAGCGTCACCCGCCCGCCCGCCGGGGTGTTCTTCAGCGCGTTATCGAGCAGGTTGATCATGCATTGCTGCACCTTCTGATAGTCGAAATCGAAGGTGGGCAGGCCGGCTTCCACCTGGATTTCGAGCTCGACACCGGCACGCTGGTAGGCATCCCGCCACCGGCCGGTCATGTCGTTGATGCAATCGCGCAGATCGTTTTCGTGCAGCTGCAGCACCAGCTTGCCGCTTTCGAGCGCCGAATAATTCAGGAACATGGAGACCAGGCGCACCAGCCGGTCGCAGCTCTCTTTCGATTCCTGCAAGATATCGCGCTGGCGCTGGCTCAGCTTCCCGAGCGAACCGGAAAGCAGCATGTCGTAGTAGCCCTTCATCACGGCCAGCGGTGTCTTCAGTTCGTGCGCGGCGGAAGCCAGAAACACGGTTTTTTGCCGGTTGGCCTCCTGCAATCGCAAGTAGGCAGCCAAAAGATTTCGGTACGTCGCTTCCCGCTCTTGCAGCAGCGACTGCACGGTCTCGCGCATTTCCGCTTCGTCGCCGGGCGGTTCCACGGCACCGGGCTCGATGTAGACAGCCAGCCAGTCCGGCTCCGGCAGCCAGCGGACGCGCGCGCGACTGGCGCCGACCTCGGATTCCAGCGGCAAATTCACTTCATGCAGGCCTTCTTCAAGCTGTTCGAGGATTTTCTTGCGGTCAACGCGCAGAACGTCTTGGAAGAGGTCGAGATCCGGTTTGTGTTGGATTCCGCGGGCGTGCAGGGCGTCCTGCGCGTGCAGGTTGGTGAACAACAACTGCCCGGTGCGCTCCGCGACCAATAGCGGGCGGTCCACGGCGTCCAAGAGGCTGGCGATCAACTGAAAGTTGATCTGTGCAGCCGCCGGTTTTTCGGCCGTGCCACTTCTCGACAACTCACCCTCCCATTAAGAACCCGTTCAGACACTTGCAGATAAGACTCTCGTGATCATCTGGGAGATAATCTGCCCGCAGAAAAGCATGCTCGCAAAGGGCCAGGGGGGTGTCAATGGTAAATGCGTCCTACGTTTGCACAATCACGGAAGTTGATTGCAGCAAAGAAGCATGGAAGCTGCCCGGCCGGGTCTTTTGGCCAGCTGACTATAATATGTAAGTTACTGAAACTACAGGGCATGTAGATCGGCACTGTTTCGGCTTGCCAGTTGCAGATACTCGGAAGCAGTTAGAGAGTACTAATACTCGGGTACCAATGACCGCAAAAGAAGATCTCATCGAGCATCGGATGGTTCCCCCCAATTTTTACGAGGAGCGGAGGCGCTCCCAACGGTTGCGTTTACAGATCCCTATGTTCATCCGAGGCAGGGATGCATACCGGGACCAATTCATGGAGCTAGCCAAGACGTTGGACGTAAGCGCGCTCGGCGCCTTCATTACGTGTCCGCGCCCCTTGGCGGTCAATGACATCGTCACGTTAACCATTCCCGCCCCGTCCATCACCTCATCGGCGCTGGTTCCGGCCGGAATGCCGCCAATGCAGGCTCGCGTCAAACGGCAGCACGAAGCGGGCGACGTGTACTTGATCGGGGTCGAGTTTCTGAAGCCGATTGGCTGATTTGCACGCTGTGCCAAAACCCACCCGCTGTTTCTCGTTCAGCGCACCAAGTGGAACCTATTTTCACTTTTGCCGCTGAGCCGAGAATGTGACCAATTCCGCCTATCAGTAAGTCTCTATAGGAAAGTGACTTAGCGCATTTTATTCGGTGGCAGTTCGCCGCGGAATTGGCCGAAACCGTGCTACAGTTAAATCGCCCCCGCAGGTGCCCCTGATGTCTAGGGCAGGCTAATACAACTCTGGACATTTATATAGAATGCCCCAGCCCGGCGAAGCATTTCGGCCGCAGTCATCGGCGGAGGAGTCTTTTTTCGACTTACTGATCGAGACCCTGGAGGGTCTCGACGAACCGGCGCGCGGTCAATTTCTGCGCCAATTCTTTCGCACCATCGCGCAAATCGAACTCACCGAGGCGCAAAGCAACGAATATTGGCGGCGTATTCTCCGCCGCCGGCAGGAGATTTCCGAGCGCCTTGGCGGCCAGTTCTCGCTGAAAACCGCCATCGTGGACGTGCTCGCCTCCACGAATGTTCTGCGCGTCCCGATCCTGGTGGAGTACGACGCGTTCAAGAAATTGCAGGTCAACGCCGCCACCGACGCGCTCACCGGCCTCTATAACCGCCGCTTGTTCGACGAGTATTGCGAGAAGGAACTGATTCGCGCCAAGCGCTACAACCAGCAGCTGGCGATCGTGATTCTGGACATGCATAAGCTGAAGGAAGTGAACGATCAGCGCGGGCATCTCGAAGGCGACCGCATCCTGCAACTCGTCGCCTCTACACTGG
>Ga0210077_1000424_pt1 | contig 16267 bp, 10 predicted proteins | sample RushMan_CattailN_5_FD_185556 | JGI IMG/M metagenome (GOLD analysis project Ga0210077, IMG submission 185556) | Wetland microbial communities from San Francisco Bay, California, USA, that impact long-term carbon sequestration -... | ecosystem: Environmental > Aquatic > Marine > Wetlands ... | reverse complement strand
ATGCTCTACGACAGCGATGGAAACTACCATAACCCTGCTTCAGGCCATGTGCCGGACGGTGCTGCTGTGAGTTTCACAGGGACTCGTGGAAGTCTTAACCCAACTGGCAGTACGCTGATTGATGGTCAGGCAGCATCGGTATTCACAGCTAATGCTGCAGGTACAGCTGTTATTTACGCGGCAGTTGATGATGAAACCGTTCAAACACCTATAACTATAGCTAAAGCAAATACTAATCTTGTAGTTGGCAATGCTGCTGGCGTCAATGGTAAAACTGTTAATTTAACTGCAACGCTAACTGATGAAAACGGTAGTCCTGTAGATGGTGAGATAGTTAATTTCAATGTTAATGGAAATACCCACTCTGCAACAACTGATGCGAGTGGAGTTGCCACATGGAGTTATATTATTACAGAAACTGCTGGAATTTACACTGTAAATGCTAATTTTGCAGGTGATGACAATTACATACTCAGCTCAGGCGTTGGAAGTTTAACTGTAAGCACTAAAGACACAACATTGATTGTGGGTAATGTAACAGGTGTTAACGGCATGACTGTTAATTTAACTGCTACATTAACTGATGCAGACGGCCCAGTAAGCGGTGAAAATGTTACTTTCCATGTTAATGGGAAATACTACACTGTAAAAACTGATTCGAGTGGAGTTGCCACTTGGAGTTATGTTATCACAGAAACTGCAGGAATTTACATAATATCTGCTAGTTTTGTTGATGGTAAAATTTATGCAAATAGTTCAAGCACAGGAAACTTAACCGTAAACACAATAAACACCACACTTACTGTAAACAACGCAACTGGTTACAATGGCAAAACTGCTAATTTAACAGCAACACTAAAAGATGAAAATGGCAATCCAGTAAGTGGTAAGACAGTTACTTTCACAGTGAATGGAACTAATTACACTGCGACAACTGACGCTAGTGGAATTGCCACTTTAAATTATAAACTTACCAAAGCTGGAGTTTATAATGTAAATGCTAGTTTCACTGACGGCGAGGTTTATACAAACAGTACTGGCAGTGATAATTTAACTGTAATTCCTGCTGCTGATCTTTACATTAAGATTACATCAGGCAGTAAAAACCCTAAAGCTGGTGAAAAATTCCTGCTCACTTACAAACTAGGAAACAAAGGGCCAGATGCCGCAGAAAATGTTACAGTAACCTTTAAATTACCTAAAGAGTTATCCTTTATAAATATCAAGGTAGACACTGGAAAATGGACTTACAATTCAACGACAAGGACTGTAACATGGACACTAAAGTCAGTACCAGTAGGGGACCCTTACATGTACCTAACTGTTAAGGCGGCAGGTGATGGAACTTACAAAATAACTCCGACTATCACTTCAGATACTTACAATATTGATAGTCAAGGTGTAACTCCAATCACAATAAAAGCAGTAAATGAAGTAAAAGCAGTAACTAAAACCATACCAATGCGACATACAGGATTACCTCTTACAGGACTTGTACTAGCAGTACTGGCAGTATTTAGTGGATTAATAATGCCAAAAAGAAAATAATTTCTTTTTTTCTTTTTTCTTTTTAAATTTAGAGTTCTAAATATTAATTCGGACTTGTTATTTTTCCTTTATGATAGTTATTTTATAATTGTATTCTGAAAGTAATAATAAGTATTATTTTTGACTCATTTTAGATATCTATTAATAATAGTAAGTTCTGACATTCATTTGTGGACAATAATTAGTATATAACTGATTAACCAGTGATGATGGATTTTTTTACCTCAATTTACATTTTTGAAGTGCTCCATTAATTGAATTCAGTTAAAACTAATTTTATTATTAATTGGGCACAAAGGAGGTGAAAAAATAAGAAAACAAGCAATTACAATTAAAACTTTTATTCTTTTACTGCTTATAAGCTTAACTTTACTATTCTGTTTGACTGCTGTTTCTGCTGCAGATAATGATACAATTTATGTGAACGGTTCATATGGTGATGATAATTGGGATGGATTATCATGGACGACAGCTAAATTAACCATAAAAAATGCAACAGGAACCGTTAACACAAACGGAACAATATACATTGCCAACGAAATATACACGGGCGAAAACAACACCAACATCACAATTGACAAGAATATGAGCATTATTGGGCAAAGCCAAAATGGAACCATAATAAATGGAACAGGCACCAACTGGATATTCACTGTTAATCATGATGTTAAGTTGACTTTACAGAACATAACCCTGACCAATGCAAAAGCAGATTATTATGGTGGTGCTATTTACAATACGGGTACTTTGAATGTGAGTGGTTGTATATTCACTGGCAACACTGCGGGTTATGATGGTGGTGCTATCTGGAATGGGGGTAATTGTACTGTTTCTAACAGTATATTCACTGGTAATATTGTAACTTATGGTGGCGGTGCTATATGGAATGGAGGTAATTGTACTGTTTCTAACAGCACATTCACAAATAACACTGCAACTTATGATGGTGGTGCTATCGATAATGGTGGTACTTTGAATGTGAGTGATTGTACCTTCAAGGGTAATACTGCAACTTGGGGTGGCGCTATCCGCAATTTTGAAGATGTTACTGTGAATGATTGTATTTTTACCGGTAACAAAGCAGATTATGATGGTGGTGCCATTTACAGTACTGGTAAATGCACTGTTTCTAAAAGTACTTTTACTGGTAATGTTGCGGGTTATAGTGGTGGCGCTATCTGGAATAATGGTACTTTAACTGTTACAGGCGGCACTTTTGGCAGTCCTAATGTTGAAGATAGTAACACTGTAACTTATGGTGGCGGCGGTGCAATTTACAACACTGGTAAATGTACTGTTTCTAACAGTACTTTCAATGGTAACAAAGCAATTTATTATAGTGGTGCTATTGATAACGATGGTACGTTGAATATAATTGGTTGTACTTTTACTGGTAATACTGCAACTTATGGTAGTGCTATTTATAGTACTGGTAATTGTAATGTTTCTAACAGCACTTTCAGTGATAATGCTGCGGATTATGATGGTGGTGCTATCTACAATTTATCTGGTACCATTACTGTGGAGAAATGTGCTTTCCTAAACAACACTGTAAGCTGCAGCGGCGGTGCTATCTACAATTATAATGGTAATGTTGCTGTGATTAATTGTACTTTCAGTGATAATGCTGCGGGTTATGATGGGGGTGGTGCTATTCACAACTGGAATGGTATATTGAACATAACTAACAGTACTTTCAATGGTAACAAAGCAGATTATTATGGTGGTGCTATCTACAATAGTGGTACTATTAGTTTGAGTGGTTGTACTTTCAATGGTAACAATGCAACTGATGGTGGTGCTATCTACAATATGGGAAACCTAACTGCAGAAAACTGTACTTTCACTGGTAACACTGCAGCCAATAACTATGGCGGCGGTGCTATTTACAATGGGAATACCATCTCTTTAATTGGTTGTAATTTTACAAACAATACTGCAAACAGTGATGGTGGTGCTATCAACAATATTGCTCTTTTTCATGATGTTACTAGTACTATAGTGAATTGTACTTTTACAGGTAACAGGGCAACTTATAGGGGCGGTGCTATTGCTTCTGGATCTGATGGTTATTCTGTCATCAGTTCTTTGATTGGATGTTCTTTCACTGGTAACACTGTAACTAGTGATTATGGTGATGGTGGTGCCATCTCCAACCGCGGTACTTTAACAGCGAATTTCAACAGATTCTATAATAACACTGCAGAGTATGGCGGCGATATTTCTGGCATTGAATTTGATTTGGTGGATATAGAGAATAACTGGTGGGGTTCAAACAATCCAGACTGGGGTAGTCTTGTAGATGGGCTTACTCATCCTGGCAATTGGGTCATTTTAAGCGTTAATGCAACACCAAACAGTATCAATAACATCGAAACTTCCACCATTACAGCGGATTTCAACCATATCAACGGCGGCGGCGATTTAGTTGGAGGGCACATTCCTGATGGACCTGTAACATTGAATATTCCTTGGGGAAGCTTTACTAAATCTGGAATAACTCATTCAATTACATTAAATACTGTCGATGGTGTTATAACTGCTAAATTCTATGCTAACGAAGGAGCAGTAAATCCATTATTTAATCCAGTGAAAGTTACTGCAACTGCTGATAATTACACTACAAATAACAGTGAATCTGCTTACATTACAATCAACAAAACATCAGACCTGTACATCAAAATAACAAGCGATAAAAAGAACACTAAAGTGGGTGAAACATTTACTTTAACCTATAAACTTGGAAACAATGGTCCTGATGAAGCAAAAAATGTATTAATTACCATTCCACTACCCGAAGGCTTTGAAATAGCTAAAATCAGTGGTGATGGTAAATGGAATTACAACAGTGCAACCAGAACAATAACATGGACTTTAACAAACGTTCCTGTGGGAGATCCTTACCTGTATATTTCAGGTAATGTTTTAAGCCCCGGATCTTATGTATTCAGTTCATCCATTTCTTCAGAGACTTACAATATTAACAGTCAAGGTGTAACACCAATCACAATCAATGCAGTGAACGAAGTGAAAGCAGCAAGTAAAACAATACCACTGCAGGAAACAGGATTACCTTTTGCTGGATTTATACTGGCAGTACTTGCAGTATTTGGCGGATTAGTAATACCTAAAAGAAAAAATTAATTTTTTGGGATTAATCATCCTCTTTTTTCTATTTTTAAATAAGCTTATTTCACGTGTAAACTATTTTCAATCATCAAAAAGACAGTATATCTTTGTAACTCATTGTAATCCCCGTTATAATTGAAGTTTACACTGTAAAGCTTGTTGTTTTTGATAAAAAGTAGGTCTACCCCTGCAATGTCATTGCTAGAGTTATAATTAATTTCGGTGGCAGGAACTCCATCTACTGTTAGATTTGTCTCTGAAATGATCGTGCCATTGGATTTTTGAATAAATGCTTTTTCTGAATTAACATGATCTTGCAAGGGTAATGTTGCAGGCCCTTGACTGATAACTAGGGAGTCGGACTGAGATCCTGTTTTATTAATGCCATCTAACGCTGCAATCGCGGTAAGATTATTTCCTGTGCTTGGAAAAGAAGTATTTCCAGAATTGTTTAATGCAACTAAATTTCCAAGGTACTCAAATGAAATCCCATTTTTATCGTAGGTCATGTTATTAGAACCAGCAATGAACATGGACGTGCCGAATATACCTCCCACTATCAGGAAAAGAAACACTATTGTAATTCTAATTTTTTCTAAAGACTTTGTTTGAGGGTTTTTTAGAAGTTTGGTTATTATAAACTTGCCTAAAATTCCACATAGGGCTCCTATAATGAAGAAAAGAGCTAAAACAGCAGGATCTCCATATCCAAAAATTAAAAGTGCCCCTATAGGCAGGATACTTATTATTCCTCCATTTAAAATACTCTGCCTGTAAGTACTATTCCCAATCCAGCATGCTAAACTATTACCTATTATAAGGGGAATTAGGAATATAAGGCTTAGTATCTCTAAGTTTAATGGATAATACAGACTCAATAAAATTATCAGTATTATAACAAAAATCATTGATACAGAATAAATGAGAGTTCCAAGGAAAATAGCACTTATACTAGATTTGTTTTCGCTGGGGCTTATTTTTTCATTTTTTGTTGTTTTATTTTGGGTTTCTTTGAAATTATATCCACAAAATGAACATTGTATGGCAGCATCGTTATATTCAATACCACATTCGGGGCATTTGATCATTATAGCTCTCCTTTAGTATCTTTTTTCTAAGATTATTAAGATATCACTGTAATATTTACAATTTAAGTTTACATAGTCTGTAAATCATTTATAAGTGTATGGGCTGATTTTTATAAAAATAATATACGATAGCTATATAGCAAAAAGTATGCTTAAAAACTATAACTTGCATGTAGATACTGTTTAATTCATAAAAAACAGCTTATTTTACAACTAATTTTTAAATTAGAAAACTTTAAAAGTCATAACTTACAATTTTAATTTAAGACTTAAAATTACTTTGAAAGTCACTAGTTCTTTAAAATACAAAGAATGCTTTTAAACTTCGTTATAATTTATAGAAAAACCTATATATTATTAAAAATTATTTAATAATAATAAGATGTGTGCTAAATTTTTATTTTAAGTTCTTCTTATAACCTTTAATTTCCATTTATATGCTTTAAAAGAAGATATTATGGGCATAAAATAAAAAAATCGATTTATTAGGAGAACTAACTACAAATAACGGGTTAAAATTTAAAATTAGCACCAAGTAAAACAAGCAATCTTTATATAATATGAACTCCAATATTAGGGATAGGAAACTATTTTTAATTATATTTTGTATTTTTTTCGAGGTGTATTCATGAATGATGAAAACAGATTAAAAGGCACTACAACTGTTGGATTAAAATGTAAAGATGGAGTTGTTTTTGCTACAGAAAGAAGGGCCACTATGGGTAATTTAATAGCTCACAAGGCCACTGACAAAATTTTTAAAATTGACGATCATATAGGGGCAACTATAGCCGGAGGAGTAGGCGATGCCCAGAGTCTAATGAAATATATAAGCGCTGAAGTAGCATTATACAGACTTAGAAACGGCGCAAAAATAAGCGTTGAATCAGCTGCAACTTTAACAGCTAACATATTACATTCATCAAGGTTTTATCCGTTCTACGTTCAAACATTACTTGGGGGAGTCGATGATAGTGGACCTGCATTATTCTCATTAGACCCTGCAGGTGGAGTAATAAAAGATACGGTGATTTCAACTGGATCAGGTTCGCCAGTTGCTTATGGAGTCCTTGAAGACAGATATGATGAAGATATAGATGTTGAAGAAGGAGTTAAAATTGCTATTAGAGCAATACAATCTGCAATGGAAAGAGATGCATTTTCAGGTAATGGGGTTCTGGTTGCAACAGTAACTAAAGAAGGCTTTAAAATGATACCTGAAGAAGAGGTAAAAAGTAAATTAAGAAAATAAATTAACTTTTTTTGGCCCTCCTGTTATATTTAAGTAAATTTATTTATTATTAAACTTATTAAATCTGTAAACTAAGTTTACGATTATTTTCTATTTTTTAGAAGTGGTTTTATGGGTTCAGAGATTCAAGAAATTAAAAATACGATAGTACAAAGATTACCATCAAGAGTACAGGTAGCAAAAGTGGAGTTTGAAGGTCCCGAGGTTGTAATTTATACAAAAAACCCGGAGATCATAACCGAAAATGGAGGACTTATAAGGGATCTTGCAAAGGATATAAGAAAAAGGATAATAATCCGTTCAGACCGTTCTGTTCTTACAGAACCAGAAAAATCCATTGAAAAGATCCATGAAATAGTTCCAGAAGAAGCTAAAATAACCAATATTTCTTTTGATGATGTTACATGTGAAGTAATAATAGAAGCAAGAAAACCGGGCCTTGTAATAGGTAAATATGGTGCTACATCAAGAGAAATAGTTAAAGGAACTGGTTGGGCACCTAAAATTCTTAGAACGCCCCCTATTTCTTCTGAAATTATACAAAGAGTAAGGCGAACATTAAGGAAAAACAGTAAAGAACGGAAACAAATTCTACAAACACTGGGAAATAAAATTCACCGTCCTATCACCCTTGAAAATGAATGGACACGGTTAACATCTCTCGGCGGATTTAGAGAGGTTGGAAGATCTTCTTTATTTTTACAAACTCCAAACAGTAAGATTTTACTGGATTGTGGAGTCAATGTTGCAGGAGTTGATGATAAGAGCTCTTATCCTTATTTGAATGTTCCTGAATTTATTTTAGATAATCTTGATGCAGTGGTAATAACCCATGCACACCTTGATCACTCAGGGTTCTTGCCTTATCTTTTCCATTATGGATATGAAGGCCCTGTTTACTGTACAACACCAACAAGGGACTTAATGACATTATTACAGTTAGACAATATAGATATAGCCCATCGTGAGGATAAACCTCTTCCGTTCAATGTTAAACATGTGAAAAAATGTGTTAAACACACTATAACTTTAGATTATGGTGAAGTGACTGATATAGCTCCAGATATACGTTTAACTCTCCACAATGCGGGTCATATATTAGGATCTGCAATTGTACATATGCACATAGGGGATGGTCAGCATAACTTTGTCTACACTGGGGACTTTAAATATGAAAGAAGCAGGCTTCTAGAACCTGCAGTATCAAAATTCCCAAGATTAGAATCACTTGTAATGGAAAGTACATACGGTGGACATAATGATGTGCAGCCGACAAGAAATGACGCAGAAAAGGAACTCATAAAGACCATCTACAAGACTCTTGAACGTGGAGGAAAGATTTTAATCCCTGTTTTTGCTGTAGGAAGGGCACAAGAACTTATGATAGTGCTTGAAGAGTATATCCGACACGGAATCATTGATGAAGTCCCAGTTTACATTGATGGGATGATATGGGAAGCAACAGCGATTCATACAGCTAGACCTGAATATTTAAGTAAAGACCTGCGTGATCAGATATTCCACATGGGAAGAAATCCATTTATCTCAGATGTATTCCACAAAGTGAATGGAATAGAAGAAAGAAGAGAGATTGTAGAAGGGGAGCCGGCCATAATTCTTTCTACTTCGGGAATGCTTACAGGAGGAAATTCTGTAGAGTATTTCAAATGGTTATGTGGTGATGAGAAAAGTTCACTTGTTTTCGTTGGTTACCAGTCAGAAGGATCCCTTGGAAGAAGGATACAGAAGGGATGGAAAGAAATTCCACTTAAAGAAGACGGAAAAACCAATGTGTATAATGTAGAAATGGAAATAAAAACTATTGAAGGGTTCAGTGGTCACTCCGACAGAAAACAGCTCATGGATTATGTGAGGAAATTGTCTCCAAAACCAGAGAAAATTCTCATATGTCACGGTGATAACTATAAAACACTTGATCTTGCATCAAGCATTTATAGGTCTTATAAAATCGAGACAAAGACTCCTATGAACTTGGAAACTGTTAGGATCCAATAATCCTCATTTTTACATTTTTTCTAAGAAAGCCCACCAAAGCAATGGGTTAAATTTTATTTCTCATTTTGTAACATTTTAATTTCATGCAGTGCAGTTATTATTTTAAAACTTGTTTTCTACATAATTAATCAATTTTTAAGCTTTATTTAAATTTAGTTATGAGATTATATCCATTTTTATAATTCCTGTTTTTTAGTTGATTTCTGATTTTTGAATTTAATTATACTATATCTGGATTATTTTAAACATAATATTTAATAATTTATTAGTATATAGTAATACATATTCACTTAACTTTTGGAAATGTATCTGGGATAAATTTTTAGGAGAAGTGATATGGAGCTAAAATCGCTTATGGAAAAAATTATGTTTATAAACGATGCATTAGGATACTCAGATGATACAGAAAGATTAATAAACAAAGAATATTTACTAAAAGATGATTTAGAGACCCTTAAAAAATTGAAAAAGCTTCTTGTCAATTCCATTAAATATTCTCAAAGTCAGGAATTGAAACTGGGTTTAGAAATTATTCTGGTATTGATATCTCATAAAAACGAAGATGTGAAGAATACAGCCCTTGCAAAAACGTTTATTTTAATGGATGATGGTTTAATCCAGGAACTTGTGGTCAAAGAACTAAAAAAGATGTCTAATACTGAAGATAAAAATGTTAGTGAATCTGCAGAATATTCACTGGATTTAATAGCCACAGAAATTCATAAATTAGAGATAATGGATGCCATTTTTGACATCTTCATCCGATTAAAGAACACAGCTACATTTAAAATTAGTCAATTTCCAGTTATTTCTTCCCTCTATTTTGACGAAAGGAATTCAACCGGCGTAAAGGTCAAAACTAAAAACAATGTATTTTACAGTAATTTGTTTAACCTGTTACTATGTAAATTACGTGCTTTCAACCGCCAAATGGATGAAATGTTTCCATATTTAGAAGAAATTGAAAATTACAATGAAAACTTTATCCAACACAAAAAATCAGGATATTTAGATATTCAAAGTTATAAATCCAGTGAAAAAGAGTCAGTACAAAAATTAGCAGATTTTTATGCGGGAACTTTTACTGAACGTGGGCATTTACGTAGATTAATAGCTTTACTTGACGACGACGACTACGATATTCGGCAAATTGGAGTTAATGCTTTAATAGGGGTCATTGAAATCTTATTAATGGATTCTGCTGAAAAAAGATCCATAAAATCATTAAAAAGCGAAGATTTAGAGAAAATATCTCCATTTAGAAGTTAGATTTTAAAAGTAAAAGTTAGTTGAGGGATTATTATTTGTAAGTAGTATCCCTATGTTTATTAATTATCTGATGTTGAGAAGACCGCTGAAATACAACATTTTGTTGTCATGAAAATAAGTTTTGTATGGCTCATTTGGATAGTGAGGATTGGTTCACTTAAGTAAAATCTAAAAAGCTTTATAAGGCCTGATTAGAATAATATTTATATTACCTTTATTTTGAGATGAGGAAATTCTAAAACACAGAATTGTTTGAGGGTTATAAAAATTTTTGGTGAGTTACATGGTAACATATTCAGAATCAGGCGTTGATATTAATCTAGAGGAAGCTACAGTTTCTGCACTGGTTTCCGAAATTAAGAATACACTTTCTTTTAGAGATGTGATTACAGAAAGTGGTCATTTTGCAGCACTTGTAAGATTAGGAAATAAAGCAATTGCTATGAGCACAGACGGCGTTGGAAGTAAAATATTAGTTGCAAAAATGATGGATAAATATGATACAGTTGGAATAGACTGCATCGCAATGGTCGTAAATGATATTCTCTGTGTTGGTGCTGAACCAATAGCAATGGTTGATTATCTGGCAGTTGAAAAAGCAGATCCTGAGATTGCAGCTCAAATAGGAAAAGGACTTGCAAAAGGTTCCGCAATGGCTAAAATAGCAATGATTGGGGGAGAAACAGCATCACTTCCCGAGATAGTCAAGGATTTTGACCTTGCAGGTACGGGAATTGGAATTGTAGATGCTGATAAAATCATAACTGGAGAGAACATCTCTAATGGTGATGTCCTTATTGGAATAGAAAGTAATGGAATTCACAGTAATGGATTAAGTCTTGCAAGGAATGTATTTTTCGATAAAGCAAATTTAAATGTTGACAGTCCTCTCCCTGAAGATCCAGGCAAACTGGTCGGTGAAGAACTTTTAAAACCAACTGCAATTTATGTAAAACCAATTGTTGAACTTTTAAATGAAGATATTGATGTTCATGGGCTTGCCCATATAACTGGCGGCGGGTTTTTAAATTTAAAGAGGCTCAAGAAGGGTATCGGTTATAATATTGACAATTTACCTGAACTGAGTTCTATTTTCAAGTCTATTTACTCCCTGAATGTTCCTTTAGAGGAGATGTACAGGGTATTTAATATGGGTATAGGATTTGTGGTGATTGCACCTGCTGAAGATGCTGATAAAACAATAAATGTTATTAAAAAGTACAACAAAGCTTATAAAATAGGGCATGTTGTAGCTGATAAGGACGAAATAATTAAGATTAAAACCTTTAATGGGAATATCATTAACATGAATTAAAGCTCACAAATTAAAGGAAAACTAAATTAAATGGTGCATTAAATGAATATAACAGTTGAACAGGAAAGATCAATAATTATCGGAATTTTAACAAGATTGGGCGTGTCAGAGGATGATGCATACATAGTTGCTGACGTCACTCTGGACGCAGATCTTAAGGGATTCACCTCTCATGGAATAGGAAGATTTCCACAGTATGTACGGGGATTGGAAGTTGGGACCATAGATCCCAAAGCTGAAATCACTGTAGAAGAAGAAACAGTATCTACTGCTCTTTTAAATGGAAATCATAAGTTTGGGCATGTTGTAACATATAAAGGCATGGAAATTGCCATGGAAAAGGCAGAAAAAACAGGCATAGGGCTTGTTGGAATACATGACTCCAATCATTTTGGAGTTGCAGGCTATTACTCTGACATGGCAGTTATGCAGGACATGATCGGACTGGTAATAGCAAACACGGAACCTGCAGTAGCTCCAATTGGGGGTAAAGAACCTATAATTGGTACTAATCCTATAGCAATTGGTATTCCATCAAATAAGAATTATGTATCGGTGGACATGGCAACATCTGCTTCTGCAAGGGGAAAACTCCTTGAAGCCTTCAGGAAAGGCCAGAAGATCCCGGAAAATGTTGCACTCGACTCAGAAGGAAATCCTACTATAGACCCTGAAGCTGCTCTTAAAGGTTCAATTTTACCTTTTGGAGCTCATAAAGGATATGCACTCGCGTTCATGGTCGAAATTCTGGCGGGACCTCTTGTAAGGGCTGCATTTGGTAAAGGAGTGAAAGGAACAGCAACTTCTGAGGAAATGAGCACAAAAGGCGACCTCATAATTGCAATAGATCCATCAAAATTCGTTGATATAGATAAATTCAAAGAAGAAGTTGATGAATTTGTAGCAGAAATTAAAGGTTCCGGTGAAAATATATTCATCCCGGGAGATATGGAAATAAACAACATTAAGAGGTTCAGGGAAAAAGGGTTTTCAATGGATGAAAAGCTGTTTAATCAGCTTAAGGAGATTTCTGAAGATCTGTCATTTGATATCAATGCTGTGATTAATGGTGATTAACTTCATTTTACTTTTCTTATTTCAAAATGTTTAAACCATCTATTAATTCATTTTAACTTAGTTTCAATAGGGATAATCATTTTTTTAGCAAATTTTTAATATTTTTCCAATTTGAATTCAAACAGCTCCTTAGTTAAACCATAATTTAATATAATGGAAAGATTAAGCAAATATTATGACACTTGGGGAATTCAAGGGAAATTCGAACCTTAAAAGGCTAAATGAAATAATTAAGGTTTTAACTAAGTATGAATTTGGCTATGTAACAGAGAAGATAAAACTTAAAAACAAAATTCCATTTAAGCATCATTCATATGAATATGAATCCATAGAAGAACTGGATGCAACAATACCTTTAAGATTGAGGCAAGTTTTACAGGAATTAGGGACTACATACATAAAACTGGGCCAAACTTTAAGCACCCGGCCTGATTTAGTTGGGGACGATATCGCAGATGAATTTTCAAAAATGCAGGATGACAATCCTCCTGTAGACTATGAAATTATTAAATCCATCATTGAAGAGGAATTAGGAAATTCACCAGACAACTTATTTTCTTCATTTGAAAAAGAATCTATTGGTTCAGCATCCATCGGTCAGGTTCACAAAGCCGTACTTGAAAACGGTGATAAAGCAGCGGTTAAGATACAAAAACCAGGTGTAGAAGACCTTATCAAGAAAGACATCACGCTCATGCGTTTTTTAGCTAAACGAATCACCGACTACATCCCACAATCCCGGAATTACAACCTTACAGGTATAGTGGATGAATTTGAACGTTCTATTTTAAAGGAAATAGACTACAGCCATGAAGCAATGAATATCATCCGATTTAATCACAATTTCAAGGATGATAAAACTGTTTACGTTCCTGACGTCTATAAAGAATATTCCACCTCAAAAGTTCTTACCATGGAGCTTATTGAAGGAAAAAAGGTATCAGATATTATAACTTCTGATGAATGGTTTGATAAGAAGCTAATAGCAGAAAGAGGGGTAAATTCGTACTTTAAACAGGTATTGATCCACGGTTTTTTCCATGCTGATCCTCATCCCGCCAATATATACGTTTTAGAAGATAATATAGTCTGTTTTTTAGATTATGGAATGATGGGAATTCTGGATAAGGAATTCAGGGAAAATCTGGCTGAATTAATTATATATTTCATGGAAAACAGTGTCAAAGGAATGATAAATCAGCTAATTTATATGGACATAATCAATGAAAATATAGATATTAAATCGTTTAGATATGAACTCACGGATTTAATGTACAGATATTATGGAATAGGGTTAAACGAGATGCATGGCGGTATGGATGATCTAATTTCACTTATGAGAAAGTATAGAATCCAGTTGCCCAGCGAATTCGTGCTTTTGACCCGAGGAATTGGCATGCTTGAAGATACGGGTGAAAAATTAGATCCAGACTTCAATCCATTAGAAGCGTTTAAGCCCATGGCCCAAAAGGTTATCCGCAAGAAAATAAGCCCCTTAAAAGTTGTTGATTTTGTAAAGGATAATTTATTTGAAGTGGAACATCTTTTAAAGACCCTGCCACGTAACCTTAGCAAAACTCTTTATAGATTAGAAGAGGGAAAGATAAGCATTGAATTGGAGCACAAAAACATTGAAAGGATAAGTAACAAAATTTCTGTTGCTTTGATTTTATCTGCACTGTTAATAGGTTCATCTTTGATAATGCAGACAGATAAAGGAATATTAATATTAGGATTTCCATTTTTAGGCATCATTGGATTTATAATCAGCATGGTGCTGGGTTTAGCCCTTGTACTGTCTGTTTTAAAATATAGGGAAGTATAGAACGTTTTCTAATTCATATTCGTCGAAATTATTTTGAAGGAAGAATCAAATTGAAATTTATTTTTATAGAAAAAATATCATTCAATATATTGAATAATCGTTATTTGGGTATCTTGAGTGGAAAGTAACATTTAAATAAAAATGGGATATAATGTCAGATAATGCCGAAAAAGCTCAAAAGAGGAAAGAAGAAGCTCTTGCAAGGAAACATGAAGAAGAAGCTTTAGAAAGGAAAGCAAAAGCAGGAATCCATGCTGATGTCTGCACTACTCCACTTAAAATGGCAAGGGGCCATATGAGAAAGAAACCATTAATCAAACAAGTCACATGCCAAAAATGTGGAAAAATTTTTAAAACAAACAGAGACGCAAAATTCTGTTTTAAATGTGAGAAAAAGAAGTAATTGTAAAAAAAACTATTCCAACAGCCATGAATGGTATATAAAATGAAAATTATAAAATTAACATGAACGAATTGATAATATTATTTTTCATTACTGCTTTTTTATCAATAGTTATAGGTACAGTGGCGGGATTTGGAACATCAACCATCTTCCTGCCAATCGCACTGCTTTTTGTAGATTTCAAAACTGCACTGGTACTGGTGGCAATTTCACATATTTCAGGCAGTATAGGGGCAACAACATTTTTCCGCCACGGTCTTGATAAAAAACTGATTTTACTTTTTGGAGTACCCAGCGTGGTTTTAACGATTTTAGGGGCATATCTTGTAACTTACATTTCTCAGGATGTTTTACAGATTATTTTGGGGACTTTCATTTTAGTATTTTCAATTTATTCATTAATTAAGCCTGACTTCAAAGTCCCTGCAGCCAGAATAAACACCATAATTGGGGGAAGCTTATCTGGATTTTTACAGGGCTTAGTTGGGATTGGCGGTCCATTAAGAGGAGCTTTTCTCATTTCATATAACCTGGATAAATTCAAATACATAGCCACTCTGGCCGCTATAGCAGTTATTATCGATGCAACCAGAATTCCAATCTACCTGGCAAATAATCTACTTGAGCCCCTGTTTTATTATTACATACCGATCCTTGCAGTAATCGGGATTGCTGGATCTTATACTGGTAAAAGAATTGTAAATAAAATTCCCCCGAATACATTCAAAAAAGTTGTTCTTGTTGCACTTGCCCTTGCAAGCTTATTATTGATTTACAGAGGATTAAATCAAATATAATTAAGTATTTCCACAAAGAGTGGGTGAAGACTTTTTATAAATGGAATTTTCATCACAAAAAGGTAATAGTTTCAAAAACAATATAAACCAGTAAGTAATTAAAAAGAAGTTCAATTTTATAGATATTTACAGTAAGGTGTATTCAAGTGGAAAGCAGTGAAGCCGTTTATAAAGCTCTAAAAGAGGCAGGAATAGATTTTGTAGTCAGTCTACCCTGTGTAAATCTTGGAAAAATTATGGAACTTGTAGAATGTGATGAAGATATTATTCATGTCCCCGTGACCCGGGAAGAAGAAGGTTTTGGAATATGTGCAGGGGCATTTTTAGGCGGGAAGAAGCCTGCAATATTGATGCAAAATTCAGGACTTGGAAACTCAGTGAATGTGCTTGCATCATTATATGAATTATACAGTATTCCTGTACTTGTGATTATGAGCCACAGGGGCACTGAAGGAGAATTTATGGGCGCTCAAATTCCCATGGGTAAAGCAACCCCTCTGGTTTTAGATGCACTGAATATCGCTTATTTCAACCCTAAAACTCCTGAG
>Ga0210077_1000423_pt1 | contig 16286 bp, 21 predicted proteins | sample RushMan_CattailN_5_FD_185556 | JGI IMG/M metagenome (GOLD analysis project Ga0210077, IMG submission 185556) | Wetland microbial communities from San Francisco Bay, California, USA, that impact long-term carbon sequestration -... | ecosystem: Environmental > Aquatic > Marine > Wetlands ... | reverse complement strand
AATTTCCGCATTCTCGTTTCGGGCACTGAACAAAAGTGTATCCGGTGTGGGCACGTCAAGGTTCCTTAGATGCTCGTGGAGAACGGCTTTATCCGCCACTTCCGCGATGGCACGGGCTGGGCAATTTAGAAGCATTGCGTCCCTATGCTCCAAGCTTCCTACGAGCGTCTCTAGCCCCTTATCCGTTTCTGGTGCAATCACGTAAGTGGCATCCATCGAGGCGGCAAGGTTCAGCAGTTCTTCATTTGCTTCTTGCCGAGAAGAAACGGGCACTATGCGTTGAGTGTCCAAGGGCGGGCTGAACGCGGCAACCCGCGAATCAAGCAGCGTTGTCACCTCGTGTCCCGCGGCTCTAAAATCTGCGACCAGCGACCGCAACATTGCGAAGCCTTCGGCTAAAACTCCCTGCGGCAAGGGTTCTTCGGCGAAGCCGCCGCCTGACGCGTGCTCGTAGACCAGAATCCTCAAAGCGGTTGTCCCTGAAACCGAGAGAGAAAAGCGCGAGCCTAAAAGCTTTCTCCTTTAATGGCGCCGAGTTCTTTCAGGAAAGCCGCAACGTGCCGCCGTTTCAGGTGGGGCATCACCACTAAGCGGATGCAGTCAAGCCGAGGCACATAAGAGACAAACCAGCCTCGCCCACGCAGCTTTTCCGCAAGCAACCGCGTGTTGGAGCCGCGGAAAGCCAAGATATTGAGCGTCGGCTCGGTTACAAGGGTGAAGCCAAGCGCTTTAAGTCCAGCTGCCAAACGCCCCGTTGAGCCCATACATTGCCTAACAATCTTTTCGAAGCCTTCGCGGCCTAGCGATTCGAAGACTGCCCATGCTGCCGCGGCTGAGGCGCCCGGTCGAGTCCCCACAAACGTGTATTGCCCATCGTCGGTCAAATAGGGCGTCTCCGTCTTGATGTACTCCAAAACTGCGGCATTGCGGAAAAGGATGCCGCCCGCCGGAACCGTGGTCAACCCCATTTTGTGCGGGTCAACCGTGATGGATTTCACGCCTTCCAATTGAAAATCGAAAATTGCTTCATCTCTGCCTCTGCCCTTAAGAAACGGAATTATAAGTCCGCCGAAAGCCGCATCCACATGCAGGAAGACACCCTGTTCAACGGCGATTTCAGAAAGCCTGCCGACGGGGTCAACCGCGCCAAGCTCAGCCGTGCCCGCCGTGCCCACAATGGCAACCGTGCGCTTGTTGATGTGTTCTTCCACGGAAGCGGGGTCAACTCTGAACTTGCCGTCTAAGCTGGCGTGGACAGCCTTCAACCCGAGCAGACTGCACGCCTTCGTTAACGAGAAGTGAGCCGAGTCAGGCAGCACAACCTCAGGGCTGCTGATGTTGGCCATGTTCCTCGCGGCGTAAAGTGCCATCAGGTTGGCCTCTGTCCCGCCTGAAACGATGAAGCCTACGCTGCCTTCGCCGTTGAGAAGTGCTGCCAGCTTTTTTACGACTTCTTTTTCAAGTCGGCGGCTGCTGGGGAACAGGCCGGGGTCGCCGAGATTTGAGCTTACGAACATTTGCTGGGCTTTTTTCGCCAGCGGATGCGGTTCGGTGCACATTGAGCACAGGATTTTGCCGTCCGCGTAGTTCATGTCCTGCTGCCGCGCTTTTTCCAGCAGCGCCAGCACCGTTTTCCTGTCGAGCCCTTTGGTTCGCAAAATTCAGGGACTCCCAGTTTGCGGTTCGCCGTGCCTGATGATTTCGACGAGTTCGCGGACTCTTTCCCGGGTGATACAGCCGTTGAGCCTGTCGCCGTTGTCGCAGGCGGCGCTTCTCACGCCAGCCACGTCAGCGCCCAACGCTTGGACCGCGGCTAAATCTTCGGTTCTGAGCATGCCTGCCAACGCGGCTTTTAGACCATAATTGTGTGAAGTGGCGACGAAGGTTCTTAACTGGTCTTTTGACAGGAAGGCGAAAAGGTTTTTGCCATCCTTTACCGCGGTGTCAAGCATAGCCACCTCAGCTTTTGCCCTGTAAGCGACTTCTGGCACCAGCAGCGGATTGACGGAGCCTGCGCGTTCCGCGTCTGCGTAGCCAGCCGCCACCACCTTGATTGACGGATTGTAGTCTTTGATGGCTCGGGTGACGTTCTGCATAAGGTTAACGGCTTCATCAGGCGTTTTGAGTCCTGCGAACCCGGCTTTGACGTAGTTGACGCCTGTGGCTGCCGCGCCCAAAGCCGCCAGCGACATGGCGCCGGGAAACTGGGGCATCTCTCCCAGTGCACAGCTCACCTCAATGTTCCGCGGGGTTAATTCTCTGATGCGCCTAATTATCCACGGAAAGTTGGCTCCTAACGCGCCCTCCGCTGGGTTTTTGACGTCTATGATGTCGGCACCGCCGGCGATGGCTTCCAACGCCTCCTTCTCGTCCTTTGGACTAATGAGTAGCTTCAATGTGAATATTGAAGCGGAAATCTGCGCCTTTAAAGTTTTTGCTGAACATGAAATAGATTTTTGTACCCGCAAGCCCACTCCAGAACGGGGCACGGAATAGTTGCAGGTGATACCTGTTATCGATGTGCTGAATGGCGTGGCGGTTCACGCAGTCAGAGGCAGACGAAAAGAGTACCAGCCGCTCAAGAGCGTCCTGTCCACATCGGCTGACCCAGTGGAAGTTGCCAAAACGCTCGCAAGTTTCGGCTTCCGCGAGTTATACTTGGCTGATTTAGACGCGATAATAAATGGACAGGCGAATTTCCCACTTTACAAGCAGGTGGCGGATGAAACGGGGCTGGCGCTGCTGGTTGACGCTGGCGTAGCCGAACTCACCAAAGCGAAGATGATGGTGAAGAACCGCGTGTCGAAGGTCGTTGTCGGAACTGAGACGTTGCAGAACACGGATTTTGTCAGAGAAGCCGTCGAAACACTCGGGAAAGACCGTGTTGTGGTTAGCCTCGACATGATGGGCTGCAAAGTGCTCAGCAGGCTGAACTCGGCTGGTGCTGTGCAGCCGATGGCGCTGCTGCGTGCGTTTCAGGAAATGGGCGTGAGCCAAGTTATATTGTTGGATTTGTCGCGTGTTGGCAGCGGCGAAGGCGTCAACCTGCCCGCTCTCAAGGAGGTGCTAGCCAGCCTGAACATGCGAGTGATTGTCGGCGGCGGCGTTCGCGACATCAAGGATTTGGTGGCGCTGAGGAATCTGGGCGTGTCAGGTGTTTTGTTGGCGACGGCTTTGCACTCTGGAAAAATCTCGCCTGACGAGCTGCAGCGTCAGGGCTTACTAGGCTAAGCACACGATTCCGCCGAGCTGGGTAAGCCGCTTTCCTGCAGGCGATTCGGCGTTCACTATTCGGGTTTTGACGTGCTTGTTGGCGGCGATTTGCATGAGCCTATGCACCCTGTTTTTGTGGCGGCTGCCTTCGAGATACTTGTCTGTTAGCAGGAGGTATTCGGGCTGGGGTTTGCTTGGGTTCTGGGGTTGGAGGATTAGGTTTTCGGCTTCTTCAAGCGAGAACAGGACGGCGGTGTTCCGGTTGGCGGTGTTGAGGCGTTTTTCCAGCAAGTCGATGAGGTTTTCTGTTTCTTCCTCTGTGGTTTCGCTGATTAGCTGGCGGAACGTTTGGGTTCGTGTCAGCGCTGCCACCTGCGCGGGGGAGCCGGCGGAGCCAGTTACTTCGGAGATTGCGGCTTTGTTGGGTCCTTGGGCGAGCCAGGTGTGGTGTTCGCGGATGTGCGTGATTAGTGATTTTGCGTAGTTGGTTCTCGCGGGGGCTGCTGCGATTATGCTTCTTACGCCTTCTTTCAGCGTTGGTCTCAGGGCGTTGATGACTGTTTCGTGGAAGTTGTAGAGGGCTTTGGAGTCGTTTCGGTTGCCGTTGAGGGGGATGGTTTTTTCGTGTTTGGCGACGTTGCTGTAGATTTTCCATAGTGTTGCCTGGGTTTCTTCTATTCCTGTGAGGATGGCGACGGGGTATCCGCGTTTGTATTTTCTTTTGGGTTTCACGGGCTTCACTTTGTTTGTGTGTGGTGGCGCTATTATAGGGTGTTGTTTTTGTGTTTTCGGTTTTGGAGATATATCGGTGTTGGGAATATTTGTATTATATATTAATACATTAGATACTGTCAAGGCGCAACAAAATGTTTGAAATGTTCAAAAAACCCGACCAAGAAACCGAAACAGAAACCCTCAACGAAGCCCAAAACGAAAACACCGAAGAAGCCACAAACCAAAACGAATACATCAACCCAGAAAACCCCGAACCAGAACCCTGCCAAATCACAAAAACCGACAACTTAGCACAGTTAGAGGAACTCTCAAAAGAGGAGCAGTCCCTGCTGGAAGAAAAAGCGCAACTGATAAACATGGAAGTGAACCTTTGGCAGAAGGTCGCAGAAGAAATCGAAGCCAAGAAACAACGAATCGAAGGATTAAAACAAGAAATCCCGGAACTGCGAAAGAGATGCAATAACTTGGCTGAAGCACTGAACCTACCAATCAGCCAATAGCTAACTAAGTTAACTCCGTTTCTTACGTTTGACTACCCTTATTCATTCACCACGTTTTCAGGTTTTTTCCTTAAATGCAAACGGCACGTTTAAGAGCGTCACTGCCGCTTTTTAGACGAACTGTTATGACAGAAGTTAACAACAAACGCGACCTCGACGCCCAACTTCGCAACAACAAAACTGTTCTCGCCCTGTTTTATGCGTCTTGGTGTCCGTACTGCCAGAGCTTCCTAAAATTTTTTGGCAAAGACGTCTCCGACTGCAGTGTCACCGCGGTAATTCGTGTGAACTTGGATGAGTATAACAATCCATTATGGGAGCATTACTCCATAGAGGCTGTTCCAACAGTCATTTTCTTTAACGGAGGAAAGGTTTGCAGTAGACTGGATGGAAAACTCGGCGAAGGCTTAAGCGAAAAGCAGCTCAAAATTTGGCTGAGAAAACTTGGCTAAATCACCTTAAATTCAAAAACGGCTAAAAATTTTGCAGTCGCCCTGTCACTTGATATAATAAGTCTTATAAACTTACAAGTGGAAATAGGGAATCTGCGGAGGCGAAAAAACACATGAAGTTTAGCGAACTCATAGAGCAAAACGTGTACTGTGAAGGTTTAAGAATTGGAAAAATAAAGGACATTCACGTGGATGGGGAAGACTGGAAAGTAACCCATTTTGAGTTAGAATTAACGAAAGAAGCAGCTAAAGAGTTGCTCGGCGCAAAAACATCATTCCGAAACGTCTTAGCAGTCTCAGCTGTCGGTCCAGCATCTAAATCCTTCACGAAGGACACAGGGATAGATGCCCAAGTTTCAAGAGGTCAGATCCGAATATACTTGAGGCCGCCGTAGCCCACAACTCATTTTAAACCTCATTTCGACTCTTTTATAATTTCGATATGCGTCAGCGTACAAGCTTTTAGTTGAAGAATACTGTGGCTGGGGCATAACATTCCGAATTGCGAAGCGGCAACAATTGGTTAATAAGTAGCTTCAGGATTGAAACTGCAATTATCGCAACGCGACTGAAAAAGGAACCAACGCTGCCAAAGGTGAAAAAGGTTGAAGGCTCTCGTGGTTTACGGAACCAGATGGGGCGGAACAGTAAGCGTAGCCAAGAATGTCGGTGAGGCTTTGAAGGAGGCAGGTTCCGAAGTTGACGTAGTTAACGCAAAAGCCAACGTGCCACAGGTTGACTCGTACGACCTTGTAGTAGTTGGAAGTGGTGTGAGAGCTGACAAGTGGACAAAGGAAACCTTGCGGTTCCTTAAAAAGAACGCAGATACTCTCAAAACTAAGAAAACAGCGTTATTCGTCAGCTGCCAGATGGCTGACTGTGAAGGCGAGGCGCGGGAAAAAGCGGAGCAAGCGTACCTCTGGAAAGTTGTCGAACGGTACGGTTTGCATCCGGTTTCGTGCGGTTTTTTCGGCGGGTTCTTGGATTTCAGCAAAAGCCATGGATTACTTGTGGACATTATCGTTCGGGTTAACAGGCGGAATCTGCGGAAGAACGGGTTAGACACCAGCAAAATATACGATACCCGATGCTGGAGCAGCATAAAGGCTTGGGGACTTGAGGTCGCTGAAAAAGCGGCGTTACTGTAGCCGATTATGCCTTTGCTGAGTTAGTTGCTTGTTAAGTAGTCAACGGTAAAACTGGATCCGTTGGCGCTGATAGATGAGACAGTGGTTAAGGCAACATACTGCGTATTATGCATAATGAATTTTGAGATGGGGAAATTGCCCAATACTCCAACGCTGTCGCTCACCTTAGCGTACGCGTCAGTAAAGGTGATTCTTCCAAAGTCTGCCAAGCTGCTAAGCTGGTTGCCTACCGTCGGCCGTTCCACAACCCATTCACCAGTCAGCATCGAAGAATTGTAGACTATGCAGCAGTTCTGGATGAATTCTTGCCCGTTTGTCACGTCGATTATCTGGATAGCCCACTCGTCTAGCAGTGGATCCAGAAGGTCGATGGAAGCCATGATGACATCGCCTGAAGATACGGTCATATTCTTTACTGTGGTTGCGGTTTGCGGCAGCATTTCGTACCAAACGCCGTAGTATTCTTGCCCGTTTATGGAGTCATGCTCAGTCCCCGCTTGGATCAACGTGCCATCCTGTTGCCCTCCGATGCCTATCCAAGCTGAAGAGTACGTGTCTGCTGCTGAAACCGTCACCTTAGGAACAGTCCATGAAGCGTTGATGCCGAAAATGTGTGGCTGAGCTTTTGCAGGGTCGGATGCAACGGAGTAGCCTGACCAGTTGAGGCTTGTGACGCTGGTTGAGTCGGGGCTGCTGTTAAAATTCGTAAGCAGCGAGGAGAGAAAAGACAAAGAAATCACAAGCAGCAGCGCCCAAACTAGCATGAGCAGAAACACGCGAATTCTCCATCTTCGCCAGAGCTTCTCCAGAATTTTCCTCCCCGGTCAATCTTGATAATCGCTGCTTTATGATGCACTAGTTTAATGACCTGAAAAACACTATTAAACATACGTGACTGTGCGTGAGCAATCACAAATCGCTATGGTTGCTCCTTTGACCCTTTCTTATGGCTGAAAGGGTCGCGTAAACTCTGGACTGGCGAGTCTTCCCCAGATTCTCGAAGTGTCCGCGATTTCTCTTTGAACTTTCTCTCTGACGCCTTCGCGCTGCTTTCCTTGGCACTCAATTCTACGCTGTTACTCAGTTTCCGTATAGTTCTGCCAAGTCGACGCTCGCCCTTCGTAACCATAAACACACCGCCTCCCCAGTGGTTCCTGCTCTTTATAAACGATTTTCGAGGTTTGAAGGTTGACGCGGAGTCATTATTCGATGGCAGTGGAGCATGGTGTATGAGCATGAGGTCTACACGGCAAATAACGCTCTGCTACTACCCAGACAATAACATCCTTGCAGCAGACAAGGGCAATGCAGCTAGTGCCCATAAATCTGCAAGTTATCCGCGGTTAACGCTTGATTAATTTCGTTAGCAATCAGGAGCGCCGCATCGCTGTTAGGGTGCACGCCGTCCCCGAAATACTCAGCATGGTTCGTTAAAGCCAAATTAACGTTGATGGTGGGCAGAGCCAGTTCGTTCGCCACCTGGTCTATGCTGGGAATTATGTCTTGCTCCAGATTTGTGTCGGTCAGGTTGAGGTTGTTTTCGAAGAGGGGAGGCGGTTTGACAAGCCAAACCGACGGGTTGCTTTGAAGCGTTTGATACGCGTCAATTAGTTTCTTGTAGTCAGCTTGAAAATACGAGTCTGAAGCGGTCGCGTTTTCCGTGGCGTCGTTGGTGCCGAGCATAATGACCACGATGGACGGGTGGAAATTCTTCGCTTGCTGGAACGCCTGTTGAGTCATGTACGGTAAATCCGTGTCAAGCCTCACTGTTGAGCCGCATACGCCGAAGTTGCCCACCCAGTAGTTGTCTCCGAGCATTACTTGCAGGTCTTCTGGGTACCCCGAGCCCTCGGTGATGCTGTCGCCCACGCATGCCACGCGAACTAAGCAAGTCAGGCTCAAGTTGTTGCTGCTGCTTGCCAGAGCCATGGTCAACGAATAAGCAGACATCATCAAGACCACGATGCCTAGCGCCAGCAACGTCTTCCCTGTTCTCCCCGTTCTTGCCATCCGTTCAACTCGCTCAGGCTTTCTCAGACATCACGCTTAACAAATATTTTAAGCTACGCATACGAAAAACGGAATCTTAAGGCTGATGTGCTGCGGAATTAGCCATCAAGTCTGAGCCGTGTTAAACAGTTTTTGTCCATTGTGCTATGACTAATTCTCGATAATTATTTTAGTCAAGTAATCTTAAATCCTAAAACAACACACTTTTGCTGGTGCATCAGACGGTGGATGTAGACTATAGCTCTCTCAGCGATGTTCTTAAGAACCCGATAAGGCGCCGAATAATTCTCGCCCTCTCAGGTGGCAACTGCGTCTCATACGTTGAACTGATGAACCTCGTAGAAGTAACGAACACTGGAAAATTCAACTACCACCTGAAAACGCTCGGAGACCTAATTCAAAAAGACCAAAGCGGGAAATACTGCCTGACCGAAAAGAGGCAGCTGGCTGTCCAGTTCTTACAAAGGTTTCCGGAAAAGCAGTCTGAAACTAAGTCACTGCGTATGGCAGACGCGGCGTTGATTGGCTTTGCAGGTGTTGTGGTGACAGCATCCAGCCCAACGTTTCTGATCGGCGGCTTAATGGGGGTGCTCGGGTTTGCGGTGCAGCCTTTTCCTATGTTGATAGCCTTTAGCGTGTTAAACTCTCTATGCGGTCTGGTGGTGCCGGGGGCAATGATGTGGTGGCTGTCCGTGAGGCGAGTGCATTCTCATGACATGTACGACTTGTTGAAGCCGCCTTTCGTGGCGTTCATACTGTCCCTTATTCTTCTTTTGGTAATGTATTTTGTGAGCGTTGACGTGAGAGTTACGCTTTCGGCTCCTCCCGTGCCAATCGGTCAATATGGCGTTTGATACTCCGAGACTGGAACAACTATTGCGGCTAACCTCATGAGAGGGTTAGTGTTGTCCTTTCTCGGCGTTGCCATTGCTGAGGCGGTAAGCAGGCTTAAGCGGAAATGGTCTTCAAAATGAGCCAGCAACAACCGTAATGCTGTTCGAGGATAGGCGTGGTCTGAGGGTGGGCAGCGCAGGGTGCCAAACTTAATATTCCTGTTCATCTGCACACAAATAATTAAAATATGTCTCTAATTCAATTGTGGTGAGAACGTGAAAAGAATTCTTTTCGCTCTTATGGGCGTTATTGTTGTCTTGGTTTGTGTTATTCTTGCTCAAAACTTGGGCGTAATTCCTGTGTTCCAAAACAATGGTGCCGTTGACTATAATCCCATTAATGTCAACGCTTCTCCGGTCAGCTTTTCCGATTGGGAACTGCAGGCTTGGAACAGTGTTAAAGACCGTGTGGTCGTCTACAACGCTGACCCCGCGTTTACGGGCAATAGAACGCTTCAGTGGATTTCGATGCGGAACAGCTCAAGCGGCGACTACTACCAAAAGAGCATGGAGTACCTGTGCTTCTGGGAAGGCAAAGGCGCCAACGGCGAGTGGCAGGCTGTCGTAAGCATATACAATTCGCCTGATTCGACAAGTGACTTTGTTGTTGAGGTTTCCAGGTTTACTTGGCATGCGCTGCAGATTAAGCTTGACGGCGTTGTCGTTGCTGAGTTCCCGCAGGTGCATAATGATACGGTCTCGGTTGGGTACTGCACACTTCACGTTGCGGTCTGAGAACTCGCCTTTTTTAGAGTCCATCCATTCTCTCCCACCCATTCGTGTGAAATGTGCTTAACTGCGAGCATTCCATACATGCAGGCTTCCTAATTGTGAGAACAAAGTAAAACCCATCTTGCTCAGAATGCTGCAGAAGTATCCTAGTTTTTGATTATTTGTTATATACCTGACTGTTGACCCAAAACTTTTAGAGGCAAAAGCATGCGCAGAGGAGTGGTGCTTGGTGTAGTTTTGTTTTTTGTAGCTGTCGTCTTGTTGGAAGGCAACGGCTATATTATTCACCACGACCTCTACGAGCACGGTCTCATATACAGTGAGAGCTGGGCTGCGAAGGACAACCTCATCAAGACGGCGCTTTACCAGTTTGTAATTTTCACTCTCCTTGTCGTTCACAAGAGCTGGAGGGTTTGGGTTTTAACTGAGGTGTTCTGGTGCACTTGCAGTCAGGACTTGTTTTTTTATTTAATTTGGAACCGAGGCGTTTTTCCAGATGGCGACTGGAGGTGGCTGCCATTCTGCAGCATTTTTGGTCACTGGACCACCCTTGACCAAGCCGTTTTGAGCATTTCAAGTTTGGTTTTTGCTGGGTTTTTGTTGTGGCTTACGAAGGGATGGAAGTCAGCACGCATGCTTTGAATTTCATCTAAAAGCGTTATTAGGCTTGGTGCCGCGGATATGGCGATTAGCAATAAAGCGGTACACTTTCTCTGTGGCAAGCAGGTTTTTGCTGTTTATAGCGATTTCACGTGTGCAAGTCTTTCCGAATGCAGTTGTCCACCCGTTGCCCAATTGCCCTTTGGCGCTTCATAAATGACTATCTCGACGGCTTCCTTGGGAACCCCTAAATCTTCGAAGACCTTAGTTATCCCTTCGACGGTTTTTTTCTTGTTTTCAGGGGTCATGCCCTCCCAAACAGAAACTTGAACTATTGGCATTTCATTCTTACCTCAAATAACACTTTGTTTTCGCTTAATTTACATGTTCTCCTTATCGCGCTAACCGTGCTCTTGCGCTGCTCATGTTCTAAACGGTTTAGGAAGAGGAAGTGAACTCCAGAGAAAAGCGTATTAGTGAATTGGGCGCGTTGTGTTGGTTGTAACCCGCCTTCTGTTTTTGTGGCATTCGACTAATCGGGCTTCCAATTCGATGAAAACATTATCGCATTTTTAGAAAACTTCCAAGAATCCCGTAAGAAGGTTTATTTGTCTGAAAAATATTTTATCTGATAGAGGAAATATGTCTGACAAAGTAAAGGTTGGCGTGCGCGGGCAAGTGGTTATCCCCAAAAAACTCCGAAAGAAACTCAACATCGAGGAAGGCATCATACTAGAAATCGACGTGACAGAGGACGGCTTGCTTCTGAAGCCCTTCAACCCAGTGGCTGAGATGAAGGGGCTGGGAAAAGGCGTCTTCGGCGACCCAGTCAAGTACCAGAAGAAGCTCCGCGAAGAGTGGGAATGCCCACCATGAAAGCAGCCTTAGACACGAATGTTCTAATCTACTTTCTGGAGGGCATTGAACCCCAAGCTGGCAAAGTGGAAAAACTATTGAAGGCATTCATGAAAGGGCAAGACGAAGGCATAGTCTCAACCATAACAATCGCCGAAGTCCTGACTGGATTTTACATGGCAGGCGACACCGCAAGAGCCGCCAAAGCAAAAAAACTGCTAAACGACCTAACTCTCAACAGCTTCAAGATAGTTCCTGTCACGTTTGAAATCGCCGACTTAGCCGCCAACCTGCGTGCTAAAAGGGGCGGAAGACTGCCTGACGCCTTAATCGTAGCAACAGCACTTAACCAGGCGGCAAGCGTTGTTTACTCTCAAGATAAAGACATGAAACGTTTCAGCAAAGACATCAAAATTAACGAATTACCCTGAGAAAAAAAGCTTACAATATAACAGGTCACTGCAAAAGAGGAAATAAGAGGGCTTGGCGTGCTGGTTGTAACCCGCCTTCTGTTGTCTATGGTATTCGACTATTCAAAGTCTTCCAAGTCAAGGGCAATGTAGCCTTTGTCTCGCAGTCGCTGTTTTTCAGCAATTTTTTTAGCTACGATTCCGTAGTTTTCTTTCCTGTGCGTCCAGCGGAACTGTCGCGCTTTGACTTTTAGATTATCCAGAATTCTTTGGCCGTCCAGCTTGCCAATCATGCTCCATTTTGTTTCAAGGAATGTTGCTGTAAGGCTTTCATTGTCCTTGGCAACGAGGTCGATTTCAGTGTCTTTGTACCACCATTTCCCTATCTCGGTGAAGGCGAATGGCAATTTGTGTTTACTTTGCTTTTCTTTCAAAAGTTCGAGCACAATTTGTTCAAATATGCGGCCAAGGTAATTGTTGTAGTCTTTACGAATTTTGTTCAATATTGGCAGGGTTTTTCCTGTCTCGAGTTCTATTTTATTTGGGAAGATGTATCTGAACCAGAAGTTCAGATAGTTGTCGGCTATGGCGTATTGTCCTTTTCTCGGCTTGAGCTTGGCTCCTATTGGGTAGACGCGTTTTGTGAAGCCGAGGTCTTCGAGTACGCTGGTGTATTTTGAGATCATGCTTTTGTCCATGTTAGTTTCGTTGAGGATTTCTCCATAACTTTTTGCACCTTGTGCGATTGCTTTCAGGATAGCCGCGTAATTTCTTGGTTCACGTAGCTCTTCTCTGAGGAGAAATTCTGCCTCTTCAGAGAGGAATTCCCCTTTCTGAAGGATTTTTTGTTTTACGTTTTCCCAAAAACTCAGTTGCGAGCTGAATTTTTGAAGGTATGCAGGTACTCCGCCTATGCAACCGTAAACCTGTACGAGTGCCTCGAGGTCGTATTCTGGAAAGAACGATTTTACGTCAAGCAGTCTAAGCGGTTCCAGTTTCCACTGCGCGGTTCTTCTGCCGTACAGCGGGCTTTTATAGTTTAGGACTTCGGTTTCCATCATTGCTACGGATGAACCTAGCAGGATGAGCATGGTGCGGGTGTTCTTGAGGTTTTGATCCCAGATTTTTTGAAAGATGGATGTAACAGCTCGGTTTGATTCGATGAGTATGGGGAACTCGTCAACAGTTATTACTACGTGTTCGTTCTTGTTCCATTTTGTAAATTCTTGGAAGAGTTCAGCCCAGTCGTTTATGGCAAGTTTCGCAAAACTTTCATCTTGCAGGTAACGGCTCATTTCCCGTTTCAGTTCCTGCAGCAGTTGAGGTTCGGGTCGGCGGTCGGCGAGAAAGTAGATGTGTGGTTTGTCTCTTGAGAATTTAAGTGTGAGTTCGGTCTTGCCGACTCTTCTTCGCCCATATATCACAATGAGTTCAGCTGTTTGTGTCTCATAGTGTTTTTCTAGGAACTGGAGTTCTTGCGCTCTATCGAAGAATAGTTGAAGCATAAGTAGGATAATCACGATTCAACTATTTAAGAATTAAGGCATCAAAAAGCAACGAAACAAAAAAGAAAGCAGCGTGTTTCACGGGGGCTGGTGTGTTAATTGTAATCCCCCTTCCAAAAGCAGACATCAATAAGCCACCCTAGAAACAAAAGAATATACAAAAAATATGTGAGAGAAAAAACGTCATCAACATGTAAAAAAATTGCGCAACAGCCACAACCGCAGCAGAAACCAACAAACAAACTAAACCCAAAAATCAGCAGCAGAAACAACCACAAAGAAGTAGTTGTGCTTAGCAACCTCTCACTTCTACAAACAAAAAAATGGGCGTGGCGTCTTGGACGTAACCCGCCTTCTGTTTATACTGTGGCATTCGGCTAATCGGGCTACCCGCGCCTTCCGGTAGATTCTTCATCGGCGACCGTTTGCCCTTTCCACATGCAGGACGGCCGTTTCACCGCTCCCACACAGCAAACTCAGCGCCTTACAAGCGCATCAAAGCCATGCGCCGCGTGGACGTTTCGTTTCTGCTCCGTTGCCAAGGCTCTCGCCTTCTCCCAGAGGGAGTGCAATTCTACGCGTGGGCGGAGTTTCCTCATTCCCCGAAGGGAACGAAAGCCACACACCAACTCGCCAGCCCAACAAGAAATGCGCTGCCGAAACCAATAAACATACCCGTCAAAACCGCCCTATAAATAAGGGAGGGGACCTATCCGCCGAGCACTAGCCTTTTCCATCATCCTCGCCAGAGTTCAGGCTTATTCAAAGTGTCACAGCAAACTACCCTGCCAGACACGGAGCCAATTAGATATGGGCGAAGCGCGCGGACCATCCATGCGTCAGCGTGTTCTACGGACATGTGAAAGGGCGTCTCAAACCCGAGTTTGTCTGCCTGAGTGAAACCGTAACGCGGGTAATAGGCTGGATGTCCCACCACAAACACCAAATCCACACCCGACCGCGACAAACGCTCTAACCCATTCTTGATGAGGCTGCCGCCGACACCCCGCCTCTGAAATTTCGGAATAACAGCCAATGGAGCCAAAAACGAAACCGCAACCTCACTGTTCACGAGACGCGCCGCGGTAAACAGGATGTGTCCTGTGGGCTGGTCATCGATAAACGCCATAAGCGAAAGAAGCGGCTTCGCAGTGGGGTCAGCCAACAAAGCCCTTGTAAACTCAACCTCTTCACCACCATCGAACGCCGCACCCTCAACGAGCAACATATCATTTAAGTCAGCATCACTTGTTTCCCGAATGTACAATGCAACCACTAACGCTCCAACCACATCAGGGATAATTCACCTCTATAAAAAAATAGTGCGGACCGCTCCAAGCAACCACCCACAACAGTCAACCACTAGTCTAATCTATAAATAGGGGGGGCTATAGAAAAAAATCACACGCCAGTCCAAACATGCACCAGAATACTCCAGAGAAACAAAAAGCGACAGAAAGTAACCAATTTGCTTTTCCGCCACCTAAGCAACAAAAACAATAACTATCACCTGCACTCAATAGGCATATATGAACAAACGCGTCATCCTCATAACCGGCACGCCATGCGTCGGCAAAACCACCGTCGCCCAACAGCTGACAACACGGCTAAACGCACGATACATAAACCTCACCGAATTCGCCGAAACCCACAACCTAACCATGGAAAAAGACGCGCAACGCAACACCATCATAATCAACGAACAAAAAATGCTCAAAGAAATGCGCCAAACCCTAGACAACGAAGAAAAATCCGCCGTCATCGTAGACGGACACTTCGCCGCCGCAGTCGTCCCCAAAGACTACGTCACCCGCATCTTCGTCCTCCGCAGAAACCCCAAAGAACTCCGCGGATTCATGGAAAAATGCGGCTTCCAAGGCAACAAACTCTGGGAAAACCTCGCCTCAGAAATCCTAGACGTATGCCTAGTCGAAGCCTTACAGGAGCACGCAAAAGAAAAAATATGCGAGCTAGACATCACAGGCAAAACCGTAGACGCAGTCGTTGACGAAATTACCGCAGTTCTCAACGAGGAGAAAAACTGCGCAGTAGGCATCGTTGACTGGCTTGGCATGCTGGAACGCGAAGGCATAATCGACCAGTACATGAAAACCTAAACTGGACTTACCTGAGGCTCATGACGATTTTCTGCTTCGTCAACAACGTAATCTTGCGCCTGTTCGAGTAAGACTTGGCGTGGTCGCTGAACTTGTCCCCAATCATAATCGGACTGGACAACCCCACATCCTCAGAAGCCGTATCCAAACCAATGATGATGTTAACGCCTATCGTGCGGTTCCAGTCGCGAATCCAAACACCCTGCTCCGCACGCCCCTTCTGAACGACTAAGTCAAACTGCCTGCTGATGCCGCTGTAGCCTTCAAGCACGGCGCCCTCATTCTTCACCTTGTACCCTTCTTTTTTGAAGTACCACACTGCAAGCTCCTTCAAACGCTGATTAGCTCTCGGGCTATCGCCACTCATCTTACTTTCACACCCTCCCCAACTGTTATCTAACCGTGTGTGGAAAAGTCTTTCGGAAAAGGCAAACAAAAATGGGACAAACAAACATCATCGAATGCCCCCGATGCAGCGGCTTACTCCTCGTCGCCGACGACAAAAAATCGCGCACCTGCCCATACTGCGGCACAAAAGTAGACGTGAGAAGAGCCAAGACGTTAGCCTCAGCCGAAGACGCCTTCACCGCTTCCGAAGTGCTGCGGGAGCTGAAAAAGCAAAAAGGCTTCAACCGCCCGCCGCGCTAACCTACACGCCGCAACATCTCACAAACCTTGCACAACTCAGACGACGACGGTTCACCACATTCGGCGCAGTCCCTGAAACCTTCATTCTTGGCAGCCTCAACCAAAGCAGGGCGAATCCGCTCCATGGCTTTGAAAACCGTGAATTTCGTGCCCGCATGCTTCTCCTCCATCATGTTAAGCAAAGCGCGAATATCATTTCGCAGCGCTTCTGAAGCGTATGGACATGGCGTATCCTGAAACCGAATGCCTTTAACATAAGCGTACAAAGCGCTTTCCCTTTCCGGAATCTCGCAGAACGGCTTCACTTTCCGCACGAGCCGCGGATGCACCTCATCCGTCACAGGCTTCTCCTTAGCCAACCGCGAGATGTCTCCTCGGAAAATGTTCATCAACACGGTTTGCACTTCATCGTCCAGCGTGTGCGCCGTGGCGATTCTATCCGCCCCAACCGCAAGAGCCGCCACGTTA
>Ga0210077_1000422_pt1 | contig 16323 bp, 14 predicted proteins | sample RushMan_CattailN_5_FD_185556 | JGI IMG/M metagenome (GOLD analysis project Ga0210077, IMG submission 185556) | Wetland microbial communities from San Francisco Bay, California, USA, that impact long-term carbon sequestration -... | ecosystem: Environmental > Aquatic > Marine > Wetlands ... | reverse complement strand
CCCGCCCCGTCCAATCCAGATGCCTTTTGAAGACCCGCCGGATCTGGTCGGCCTTGTAGACCGGAGTCATCGTCGGGTCGTCGGGCCGGGCCAGGAAATAATGACAGGATTCGGCGCACATCCCGCAGTGCACGCAGGCGGTCAGGGAGACGGCCAGGGATCGGGTGATGCGGCGGCTCAGCAAGTCCAGGAATCTGCGGGCGTTCGGGGCGCCCGTCTCGTAGGTCTTCAGCCGGCCCTGGGCGACGGAGGCGATATTGTCCCGCCTGGCGTTGTCCTGGCTTTTCGTTTCCAGAGGGGCGGCAACGATTCCCGACGGCCCCGGTTTGCGCCGCCTCAATCTTCCCCCGTCATCGGCCCGCCTCGCGCTCCGCGCCGCGCCCGCGAATCGAGCCGGCGGGCAGGGCCCCGCGCCGCCCGAGCGCCCGGCCGAGGAAGATTCTCGCGAACGGGTAGTAGAGATAGTGCCCGATCTTGGAGAACGGCACATAGACGAGGAAGAAGGCCGTCAGCCCGAAGAAAAGGACCAGCGGCCACTCCGCCCGGCGGTAGTCATTGGGAACGGCCATGACGCCGGCGGCGAAAAACAGGATCATGAGGACCAGCGACAGGTAATCGTCGGCCGAGCTGACGAGCCGCACGACGGGGTTGGCCAGCCTCCGGTAGAGGCGCAGCAGGCCCATCAGGAAGGCCGCTGCGATGACCGCTTGGAACACCCGGACCAGGACCTCGTTTTCGAACAGCGCCGGCCGGTAGGGGATGATGAGCGTCGCCGAGATCGCGGCCGCGACCCCGAGATGGAAGATGACGAATTGGACGTAGAACCCCGGTTTTTTCCTGGTCGACTCCATGGCCCAGGGCATGGCGACGTTCATGAGCGAGTAGGCGATTCCCCGGGCGGCGCTGCCGGCCGGGAAGGTCCGGGCCTTGGGCAGCCTGAACCGGAAGATCCAGACAAGGCGGAGCGCATAGACCGCGGCCATGAACAGAAGGGCCGCCACCTGGACTTCGTTTTCAAGAACCTTCAATAAGGGACTCATGGGATGTCGCTCGGCATTACGGAGACGCGGCGGCGCAGTGGAAACGCCGGAGCCTTCCGGAAAAGGCATTATACCAGAGCCCCGGTCCCTGTCAAAAGCCGGGGCCGGACCCGGGCGGGTCAGGAAACCGGCAGTTCGACCGTGAAGGCCGTCCCCTCGCCGGGGCGGCTCTTGACCGAGATCGTCCCCTGGTGGGCCTGGACGATGTGTTTGGCGATCGACAGCCCGAGGCCCGTCCCTCCCAGTTTCTTGGACCGCGACTTATCGGCGACGTAGAACCGCTCGAAGACGTGAGGCACGTGTTCCGCGTCGATGCCGATTCCGGTGTCCGAGACCTCGATCGCCAGCCGTGTCCCGCGGACCTCCAGCTTGACGGCGACCCGCCCCCTCTCCGTGTACTTGACGGCGTTGTCGACCAGGTTGACGAGCAGCCGTTCGATCTCGAAGGGATCGGCCTGGATCGGAGGCACCCCCGGCGGCGCGTCGAGCCCGAGCGCCAGGCCCTTGGCCGCGGCCGGCCTTTCGAATATCTTGAGGACGTACTCCGCGAGAGCCCGGACGTCGACGGCCTCCTTGAACGTTCTCGCGCCCTTCTCCTCGAGCTCCGAGAGGACGAGAAGGTCCTCGACGATCGCGATCAGCCGGTCGGTGTTACGCTCGATGATGTCGAGGTAGGCCCGGTTCTCTCCCCTTACGGAAGGCCCCATGGTTTCCACGAAACCCTTGATGGCGGCCAGGGGCGTCTTGAGCTCGTGGGACACGTTCATGACGAAGTCTTTCTTGATCCTCTCGAGATCCCTGAAGCCCGTGATGTCGTGCAGCATGACGACCAGCCGCCCCCGGGAGACCGTGCGGGTCGCGGCGCAGGCATAGGCCCGTCCGCCGAGCTCCATCTCGCCCGCGGCCCCCTGCCCCGTTTCCCTGGCGGCCTTCATGATCTCGGCAAACTTCGAACTCCGGACGATCTCCCAATAGTACTTGCCTTCGGGCCGGTCGACTTGGACGAGGCTCCGGAACGCCCCGTTGCAAAGGGTGATCCTGTCGTCCGCCCCGACGACGCAGAGTCCGTCGGGAAGGGAGGCGATGATGCTGTCGAGCTCTTCGGTCTTGAGCCGCGTTTCCTCGAAAAGGCCGGCCAGTTCGTCCGTCATGGCGTTGAAGCTCCGGGCGAAAGCCCCGAACGTCCCGCGGTGCCTCAGAGAGACCTTGGCCGAAAAGTCGCCGGCCGCGACCCTGGCTGCCGATTGCGTGAACTCTCGGACCGGCCGGTAGACGGCCTGGGTGAAAAAAACCGCCAGGACGAACGCCGCCAGGGCGACCAGTCCCAGGGTCTTGAGAAGCCCGGACCGCAACCGGCTGAAAAGGGCGTCCAGCTCGGCCATGAAGCGGCTGAGGCGCAGGACGCCGATCGTCGTCCCCCGTGCCTCCAGGGGAAAGCTCACGTACATCATCTCGCGGCCGAGCGTCGAGCTGCGCCGGATGATGGACGTCTGCTCGCGGCCGCGCAGGGCCTGCTGGATTTCCGGCCGGTAGAGGTGGTTCTCCATGGTCGCGGGCTGTTCCTCGGAATCGGCGAGGACATGCCCGTCCGGCTCGATCACGGTGATCCGGATGCCCGTCTTCGCGCCGACGGCCGTCACGTAAGGCTGGAGGTCGTCGGAGCCGAGACCTTCGAGGTAAGGCCGGACCTGCCTCTCGAGCAGGACGGCAAGACGCCTCATCCCGGCCTCCTGCTCGCGGATGAACTGCTGGCGCATCAGCGGGGGGGCAAACACGGCCACGGCCACGGCCAGCAGGACGATGACCGCCACGTGGCCCGCGAAAACCCTTAGAAAAAGGGAATCTCTCATTCCTCGATCTTGTACCCCACGCCCCGGACGTTCCTGATCAGAGCCGCGGCCGGACCCAGCTTCTCCCGGAGGTTCCGGATGTGGACATCGACCGTGCGGTCCACGACGATCTTGTCGTGGCCCCAGAGGTGATCGAGGATCTGATCGCGCGTGAACACTCGGCCCCGGCGGGACGCCAGCAGGTGGAGGATTTTGAATTCGGTCGCGGTCAGATCCACCGGCCGCCCGTCGACGCGGACCTCGTGTTTGTCCGGGTCGATCCGGAGCGGCCCCAGGGAAACGGACCGGAACTCCCCGGCCGGGGAGCGGCGCCTCAGGACCGCATGGATTCGGGCCACGAGCTCTTTCACCGAAAACGGCTTCGTCAGGTAGTCGTCCGCTCCGAGCTCGAGGCCCAGGACCTTGTCGGACTCGTCGCCCCGGGCGGTCAGCATGATGACCGGCACGTCGGCCGGGCCCTCCTGCCGCCGGACGTGCCGGCAGACGTCCAGCCCGTCGATGTCGGGCAGCATCAGGTCGAGGAGGACCAGGTCGGGTTTCTCCCTCCGAAGGAACCTGTAGAAGTCCTCCGCGGTCTCGAACCCTTCGAACCTGAACCCCGCCTTGCGGAGATTGACCCTCAGGAGTTCGAGCAGGTCGGCTTCGTCGTCAAGAGCGACAATCAACTGGGACATTTTCGGGCCTCAGCTATTATAAGAAAAAACGGCGCGGAGAACCTAACATTTTTTTCGGAGCTGAACATTGCCAGACCCTCCATCCGGTCATCCGCTCAGCCCCGCCGGGGCCGCCTTTCTTCCGGCTCGTCCAGGGTATATAATGAAACAAAACCCACAAGGGAGGCGACCCATGATCAAGGTGCTTCTGTTGGGCCTGGCCCTCAGCGCAGGCGCGGCGGCGCTCGCCGCCGTGCGGGCGAAATTCGAAGAAGACGTCATTCCCACCTCCAAGGGGGACCTGACGATCACGTTCCTCGGGCACAGCTCGCTGATGATGCGCTACGCGGATAAGATCATCCATGTCGACCCCGTCGGGCAGGAGGCCGACTACGGCCGGCTCCCCAAGGCGGACCTAGTGCTCATCACCCACGATCACTACGATCATCTCGACCCCAAAGCCCTGGGGGAGATCGTCAAGCCCGGGACGGAGGTCATCGTCTCCAGGTCGTGTTCGGGGAAGATCGAGGGCGCCGTCGTGATGTCCAACGGGGAAACCCATACCGCGCTGGGTTTGAGCATCGCGGCCGTTCCCGCCTACAACGTCCTTCACAAGAGGCCCGACGGCGCGCCGTTCCATCCGCGAGGCGACGGCAACGGATACATCGTCACATTCGGCGACAGGCGGGTCTATGTCGCCGGGGACACCGAGAACACTCCGGAAATGAAGGCTCTCAAGGACATCGATGTAGCCTTCCTGCCGATGAACCTGCCCTACACCATGGCCCCCGAGATGGTCGCCGACGCCGCCCGGACCATCAGGCCGAAGATCCTCTATCCTTACCACTACGGGGAAACGCGGGTGTCGAAACTCGTCGACCTCCTCGCGGGGGACAAGGCCATCGAGGTTCGGGTCCGCGACTTGAAGTGACGGAGGGCCCTACTTGCAGCCGCAGGCCTTGGCGATGTCGACGGCCTGCTCCTCGATGTGGTGCTTGATCGTCCTGCCCCTGACCATGTAGATGACGTCCTCGCCGATGTTGGTCGCGTGGTCGGCGATGCGCTCGAGGTGGCGACCGACGAGGATCAGGTCCACGGCCCGGGTGATGGTCGAAGGGTCCGAGATCATGAACGTCAGGAGCTCCCGGAAGACCTGGTCGTTGAGCTGGTCGACCTGGTCGTCGCGCTCGCAAACCTGGCGGGCCAGGTCGGCGTCCCCGGCGATGAAGGCGCTAATCGCGTCCCGGACCATGCCCTGGCTGATCTCGGCCATCCGCGGGATGTCGATCAGGGGCTTGAGCTGCGGGTGTTTGATCAGTTCGATGGTGCGCTCGGCGATGTTTACGGCCAGGTCCCCGATGCGTTCTAGGTCGCTGCTGATTTTCAGGGCCGAAGTGATGAAGCGCAGGTCGGCGGCCATGGGCTGCCGCAGGGCCAGCAGACGCATGGCGTTCTCGTCGATCGTGATGTCCAACTGATTGACGGCCTGTTCCTTTTCCAGGACCTCGCAGGCCATCTCCCGTTTCCGCTCCTTGAGCCCCCGGACGGCCTGGGCAATCTGCTCCTCCGCCCGGGAGGCCATTTCCAGGAGCTGCTCCTTGAGCGACTTCAGCTCTTCGTCGAAGGGGCGTTCCACTTTGGCCATGGCTCCTCCTCCCCGCCCGTGATCCTCATCCGAACCGTCCCGTGATGTAATCTTCGGTCATCCGGTTGGCCGGGTTGGTGAAAATCCTGTCCGTGACGTCGAACTCGATGAGTTCCCCGAGCATCATGAACGCGGTGTGGTCGGATACCCGGGCCGCCTGCTGCATGTTGTGAGTCACGATGACCACAGTGTAGCTTTTCTTGAGGGCGTGAATCAAGTCCTCGATCTTGGCCGTGGCGATGGGGTCGATGGCCGAGCAGGGCTCGTCGAAGAGGATGACCTCGGGCCTCACGGCCAGGGCCCGGGCGATGCACAGCCTCTGCTGCTGCCCGCCGGAGAGCGCGAAGGCGTTGTCCGCGAGCCGGTCCTTGACCTCGTCCCAGAGGGCCGCGCCCCTGAGGCTGCGTTCGACGGTCTCCTCGATCTTGCGCCTGTTCTTCCCCAGGCCGTTTATCCGCAGGCCGTAGGCGACGTTGTCGAAGACGGACTTGGGAAAAGGATTGGGCTTCTGGAAGACCATGCCCACTCTCCTGCGGAGTTCGACCACGTCGACGTCCGGGTCGTGGATATTCTTCCCGTCCAGGAGAATCCGCCCTTCGAAACGCGTCCCGACCACGACGTCGTTCATCCGGTTGAGGGTCCGGATGAAGGTCGACTTGCCGCAGCCCGACGGTCCGATGACCGCGGTCACCCGATTGGGCGGACAGGCGATGCTGAGGTTCTTCAGGGCCTGCGACTTTCCGTAATAGAAATTGAGGTTTCTGGTCTCGATCTTGGCGGCGGGAGCGGGGTCGGTCACTTGTGCTTCCTCCTCATTCTGTAGCGGACGATCACGGCGGTCAGGTTCATCCCCAGGACCAGGGCGATCAGGACGAGCGCGGTCCCATAGGCCAGGGGCCGCACCTGGAGGATGGCATGGTGCTGGGTGGCCATGATGTACAGGTGATACGGCAGGGCCATGAACTGGCTCTTCAGCGAGTGGGGAAGGAACGGCAGGTAGAAGGCGGCCCCGGTGAAGAGAATCGGCGCCGTCTCCCCGGCCGCCCTGGCCAAACCCAGGACGGTCCCCGTCAGCATGCCCGGGACGGCATAAGGCAGGACGTTGGTCCGGATGGACTGCCACTTTGTGGCCCCCAGGGCCAGCGCCCCTTCCCGGTACGCGTTGGGGACGGCTTTCAGCGCCTCTTCGCTGGCCGTGATCGTCCAGGGCAGCGTCATGAGGCCCAGCGTCAGGCCGGCCGAGAGGATCGAGGTCCCGAACCGCATGACGTTGACGAACAGGATGACTCCGAATAGGCCGTAGACGATGGACGGGACGCCGGACAGGTTCCGGATCGAAAGCCGGATCAGGCGCGTCAGCCGCGACTGCCGGGCGTACTCGTTGAGGTAGATGGCCGCGCACATGCCGAGCGGCACGGCCAGCAACGCCGTGACGACGGTCACCAGGAATGTCCCCACGATGGCCGGCAGGATGCCTCCCTCCGTCATCCCCCGGCGCGGAGCCTGGCTCAGGAATTCCCAGGAGATGGCCGGACCGCCCTTGGAGCCGATGTCGTAGAGGAAAAGAACCAGCACGGCCAGGACGAGAAAGAGGAACGCACGAAGCATGAAGAAGCCCAGGAACTGGACGAGGCTCTTGCGGGTTCGCTCCTTCACGGCTCCCGCTCCTGGTATTTGCGGAGAATGACGTCCGCGACCAGATTGACGCTGAACGTCATGATGAACAGGACCAGACCGATGGCGAAGAGCGCATAATAGTGCGTCGTGAAGTACGGCACCTCGCCGAGCTCGATGGCGATGTCGGCGGTCATCGTCCTGACCGAACTCAGGAGCCCGTGAGGAAAAGCCCGGGCGTTGCCCGTGGCCATGAGGACGGTCATCGTTTCGCCGATGGCCCGGCCCATGCCCAGCATGCAGGCGGCGATGATCCCGGACAGGCCGGCCGGGACCTTGACCCGGGCCAGGGTCTGCCAGCGCGTCGCCCCGAGGGCCAGGGACGCCTCGCTGTATGCGGCGGGAACGGAGTTCAACGAGTCTTCGGAGATGCTGATGATCGTCGGCAGAGCCATGATGGCCAGGAGGAGGCTCCCGTTCAAGGCGTTCAGGCCGTTCCCCGTGTGGAAAAACTTGGCCAGGGTCGGAGCGAACAGGACGATGCCCAGGAACCCCACGACGACAGACGGGATGCCGGCCAGGATCTCGATGACCGGCTTGACGATTTCCCGGACCCGCCAGTGGGCCACGTCGGAAAGATAGGCGGCGACGCCGACGCCGATGGGAACGGCCAGGAGCAGGGCGCCGATGGTCACCATGAGGGTGCTCACGATCATCGACAGGATGCCGTACTCCGCCTTTTCCGGCGAGGTCGGGTCCCAGGCCGTTTTGGTCAGGAACTCGGAAACCGGAATCTCCCGGAAGGCCGGCACGGCGGTCGCCAGGAGCGTCGCGAAGATCCCGAGCAGGACAAGGATGGTCAGGATGCCGCTGGCCTGAAAGAAGGCCCGGATGGCTGATTCCTTGAGCGCCGCCCAGCGCTTCGAGGACATCGTTCTCCGGAACCGGGGGGCCTCCTCCCAATCCAGGGAGACGACCCCGGCGGAGTGGTTTTTCGGGCTATCCATCGCGCCGCCGGGGGTCTTAACACTCATGACGAAGCGTCCGTTTCGCCTGGATCGGTCCGGCGCCTCACTTCATATTTTTTTCGTTCTGGGCCTTGGCCGGAGCGCCGATCGTGAAGAAGCCCTCGCGGGCCACGATGGCCTGGCCCTCGGGGCCGGTTTCCCAGGCGATGAAGGCGGCGGTCTGCGGGCCGGGCTTGCCGTTGGTGGCCTGGAACAAGGGACGCGAGACGGGGTACTCGCCGCTGTCGACGGCGGCCTTGTCCAGCGGGGAGAAAGCCGGCCCGCCGGCGGTCTTGGAGATGTCGAGGATTTTGAGGCCCTTGCGGATCTTGCCTTCCCTGTCGAAGAGGTAGCCGACGCCGACGTAACCTATTCCGGCCTCGTCCTGGATGACGCCCTCGACGATCTGGGCGTTTCCGTTCATCTCTTTCATATCGGGAGAGTAGTTCTTGTTGCCCAGGACATGCTCCTGCATGAAGACGTAGGTGCCGGAGTTGGACTGGCGGCCGTAAAGGGAGACGGGGGTGTTCGGTCCGCCCACGGCATCCCAGCTCTTGATTTCGCCGCGGTAGAGGGCGCCCACCTCGGCCATGGTCATCTTGGCGATCGGGTTCTTCTCGTTGACGATGATGCTCACGCCGTCGACGGCCACGATGAAGAACCGGGGCTTGACGCCCTGTTCCCGGGCCTGTTCGATCTCGCTCTGCTTCCACTCCCGCGAATGGTCGGCGATGTCGCAGGTCTGGTTGATGAGCCCGGTGATGCCCGTTCCCGAGCCGCCGCCGAGCACCGCGATGGCCGTGCCCGGGTTCTTGGCCATGTATTCCTCGGAAAGGATCTGCACCAGGTTGACCAGGGTGTCGGAACCCTTGATCTGGATCATCTTCTTCTGAGACGGGGCGGCCGCGGCGAAGGCCGAAACAAATCCTGTGACCACCAGAGCCGTGATCAGTGCCTTTTTCATGATCATTCCTCCCATGAAATACGTCCCTCACGCCTTCCTAGAAGGACATGAAGAACGTCAGATTGAAATAGACGTCGCTGTTGGATGTGGCGTTGGCGTTGTACGCCGTGGCGTCTTTGTAGCTGATAAACCATACGTTCGGCTGGAGCCTCAGCGCCTTGCCCACGGGAAACCAGTCGAGGCCGGCGATGACCAGGCCGATGTTCTTCGCGTCGTTCAGTCTGTTCGGCAGGTAGTCGTCATAGCGGGCGAAGGCGTTCAGGTTCCCGGCCAGGGAATAGTGCCCGAAGACCGACCATCCGGAAACGCCGTACTTCTCGGCGTCGACCTGGTTGAGGTCCCTCCGATAGGTGAACCACTCGCCGCCCAGGACGAGGTCCTTGACCATCTCGAAGAACCCGGCGATCTTGTAGGTAGCGGCGGCCGGGTTGGTGAGCGAGGGATAGGACGTGAGGTTGGGGAGCTCTCGCTGATAATCGATATAGCCGACGAGCGAGAAGCCCTGAATCGGGATGACCTGGAGCCGGCCCGAGAGCTTCTTGAACTGGTTGTTTTCGACATGGGCGTATCCCGTGCCGTTCACGACCTGGACTCCGTACCTCAGGTACTTGGAGGCCGAGCCGATCAGACTGGCGCCGATGTCGGCACTCGAGGCGCCGATGTCGACCCCGGTGATGTCCTTGTAGCCGTCGATGAGGGTTTTGGCCACGCTGCGGTAACCCCATTTGTCCTCGGCGATCTTAAAGGTCATTGTCTCTTCCATGCCCACGGTGAGGGCCATGCCCGGAACGAGGAAATCGGACCACTGGACGTAGAGGTGCTTGATGAAGGGTCTGAGCTTGTCGTCCTTTTTCGTAGACATCGAATCGCCGGCCAGGGTGACGCCCGTGACGTTGGCCGTGTTGTCGGCGTCGAGCCGGAACCGAAATTTCAGGTTGTCGCCGATCTTGTTCTCGTAGGTGAAATAGGCCCGGCGGAAGACGAACTGGCTGTTCAGGTAGGCGGCCTGGGGGTCCGAGGGCTTCAGAGTGATGGGCCCGGAATTGGACAGGAAATAGCGGTAGTCGAGGTAAATCGTGGTGTTGAAGGACTGCTGAGCGCGCAGGGTCGGAAGGAAAACGAAAAGCAGCCCGAGCGCGATCAGGGGAGTCGTTTTGCGGCTTCTTCTCATGCCGAAGTCTCCTTTCGTGCGAGTGTCGACCGCCAAGAGCCGGTGCACCTTGTGTCTCCTGGCGCCGTCGGGCCGGAGCAAACCTCCGACCTCGGCCTTAATGATAGGGATGGAGAGTTAAGAAACGATAAAGGACCCCGCAAGTTACGGTTAATTATCGCCCCGGCCCGCTGGGGGCCGAGGTCCCGGGCAGGTCCGGGCTATCGCGAACGGTAATCCGGCGGCCCGAGGACGACAACGCCCGGCCCGGTGAAGGAGACGCCTCCCCTCGCGGCCAAGGCCGTTTCCGCCGAAGCCAGGAGGGTCACGCTCTCGGCGGGACCGGGGCTCGGGACGAGCCTCCGCCCCTCGGAGAGGCTGCAGACGACGTGAATCCGGCCCCGGCTCACCGTGATCCAGCGGTTCGGCTCGTCGAACTCGACCCGGACGTCCTCCAGACGGCCGTCGGTCAGCTCGGGCGCCTCGCGGCGAAGCCGGACGAGCCCCCGGTGCCAGCGCAGAAGGTCCGCGTGCGGCTCCCGTTCCGGCTCCGTCCAGTCCAGCTTGGAGCGCCTGAAGGTATCTTCCGCCTGGGGGTCCGGGACGAGGCCCTGGTCCCAGCCGAAGGCGGCGAACTCCCGGCGGCGCCCCTCGCTGACGGCATGGCCCAATTGAGGGTCCTCGTAGCCCGTGAAATAGAGAAACGGCGTTGCCGCCCCCCACTCCTCACCCTGGAAAAGCATCGGCACGAACGGCGAGGTCAGGAACAGGGCGGCCCCCGCCTTGAGGAGTCCGGCCCCGACAAGGCGGCCCATCCGGTCCCCCTCGACCCGGTTTCCGACCTGGTCGTGATTCTGAAGGAAGCCCACGAAGTGGTGGCCCGAAAGCCCTACCGCCGGACGCCCGTGCCGTCGCCGCCTATAGACGGAGTACTTCCCGTCGTAGACGAATCCTTTGGTCAGAGCCTTCGCGACGTCGGCCAGACCTCCGAAGTCCGCGTAGTAGCCCTGCCGCTCTCCGGTCAGGGCCGCGTGGAGGGCGTGGTGGAAATCTTCGTTCCACATGGCTTGGAGCCCGTACCCGCCGGCATCCGGCGACCTGACCAGACGCGGGGCATTGAGGTCGCTTTCGGCGACAAGGACCAAGCGGCGGCCGAGGCGCGACTCGAGCTCGGCCGTTTCCCCGGCCAGCTGCTCCAGGAGATGAACGGCCGACATGTCGAAGATGGCGTGGACGGCGTCGATTCTCAGGCCGTCCATATGGTAGTCGCGCATCCACATGAGGGCGTTGTCGACGAAATACCGCCGCACTTCATCGCTTCCCGCGCCGTCCAGGTTCATGGCCTCTCCCCATGGTGTCGCGTAGCGGCCGGTGAAGTATGGGCCGTAGAACCCGAGGTAATTCCCGTCGGGGCCCAAATGGTTGTAGACAACGTCGAGGATGACCGCCAGCCCGCGGCGGTGGCAGGCGTCGACGAGGCGCTTCAGCTCCTCCGGCCCGCCGTAGGCGTGGTGGGGGGCGTAGAGATCGACGCCGTCGTAGCCCCAGCCCCTCGGCCCCGAGAACTCGGCCACGGGCATCAGTTCCACGTGGCTGACCCCCAGGCCGGCGAGGTGATCGAGCCGGTCGATGACCGCCGCAAACGTCCCGGCCGGGGTATACGTTCCCACATGGAGCTCGTAGACCAGTCCGGATGAGAGGGGCGGCGGTTGCCAGCCCGCGTCCCCCCAGGCGAAAAGTCCGTGATCGAGGCGGCGCGAGAGGCCGTGGACTCCCCGAGGCTGCCAGGGCGAGCGGGGGTCGGGAAACGGGCCCCGTCCGTCGACCCGAAAGGCGTAGTCGGCGCCGGACGCGGAGTCCGCGGCCGAGGCACACCACCAGCCTCCTTCCCCGGGGGTCATGGCCGCGGATCGGGGACCGGTGACCAACTCAACCTCTCGGGCGTCGGGAGCCCATACCCTGAACGGAGCCATGATTCACTCTCCTCCCCCGACGTGGGGGTTCGGGCCTATGATCCGGTCGCCGTTCCCGGTCACGACAGGCGCGAAACCGTAAGACTTCGGGACGGCCTCAGGCGGCGCGGCGCAGCACGACGAGCGACCGGGCCTCGACCTCGAGTTTCTCGCCGGCTTTCACGATCTTTTCCTTCCCCGCCCATCCCGATGCAGTGTCGAGGTCGACCGCCCAGCTCCGCCCCCACTCTCCGTCCGGGAGCGTGAAATCCAGGGGTTCGTAGTGCGCGTTGACGACCAGATAGAAGCTGGCGTCCGTGACCGGCTCGCCGCGCGGGCTGGGGTTGGGGATGGCCGCTCCGTTGAGAAAGACCCCGAGGGACTTGGCGAATCCCTGGCCCCAATTCTCCTCCGTCATTTTTTCGCCTCCCGGCGTGAACCAGGCGATATCCTTGACCTCCGCTCCATGGATGAGGCGCCCCTGGAACCAGCGCCGGCGGCTGAACACCGGATGTTCGACCCGGAAGTTCACCAGCCGCCCGCAATATTCGAGCAGATCCCCGTCGGCCGCCTCCCAATCGTACCAGGAGACGGCGTTGTCCTGGCAGTAGGCGTTGTTGTTCCCGCCCTGCGTGCGCCCGATCTCGTCGCCGCCGAGGATCATCGGCACTCCCTGGGAGAGGAGCAGCGTGGCCAGGAAATTGCGTTTCTGCCGGGCCCGGAGGGCGAGGATCGAGGCCTCGTCCGTGGGCCCTTCCGCGCCGCAGTTCCACGAGCGGTTGTCGTCCGTCCCGTCGCGATTGTCGTCGCCGTTGGCTTCATTGTGCTTGGCGCCATACGAAACGAGGTCCTGGAGCGTGAACCCGTCGTGCGCCGTGACGAAGTTGACGCTGGCGAAAGGCAGCCGGCCGGTCCTCTCATAGAGGTCGGGACTGCCCGTGATCCTGAGGGCCAGCTCGTCGAGCTTGCGGTCGCTGCCGCGCCAGAAATCGCGGATGCAGTCGCGGTACTTGCCGTTCCATTCGGACCACAAGGGCGGAAAATTCCCGACCTGGTAGCCTCCCTCCCCCACGTCCCAGGGCTCCGCGATGAGCTTGGCCTGGCTCACGACCGGGTCCTGCTGGATGACGTCGAAGAACGCGGACAGGCGGTCGACGTCCTGAAGGGACCGGGCCAGGCTGGCGGCTAGGTCGAAGCGGAAGCCGTCGACGCGCATCTCCAGGATCCAGTAGCGCAGCGAATCCATGACGAGCTGCAGCACATGAGGATTCCGGACGTCGAGAGTGTTTCCCGTTCCCGTATAATCGACGTACTTGCGGCGGTCTTCAGCCAACCGGTAGTATGAGGAGTTGTCGATCCCTTTATAGCAGAGCATGGGGCCCAAGTCGTCGCCTTCGGCGGTGTGATTGTAGACCACGTCCAGGATGACCTCGAGGCCGGCCTTGTGCAGGGCCTTCACCATGGCCTTGAATTCGCCCACGGCCGCCCCGGGGCGCTTGTCGCCCGCATACTCGTCGTGCGGCGCGAAAAACGCGACGGAATTGTAGCCCCAATAGTTGCGGAGGCCGCGGTCGACAAGGCGCTTGTCATGGATGAAGCGGTGGACCGGCATGAGTTCCACGGCGGTCACGCCCAGTTTCCTCAGGTGCTCGAGAACGGCCGGGTGGGCCAGCCCGGCATAGGTCCCTTTCAGGCCGTCGGGCACGTCCGGATGGCGGGCGGTGAGACCCTTGACATGCGTTTCATAGATGACGGTCTCGTGAAGGGGGCGTTCGATGCGGCGGTCTCCCTCCCAGTCGAAGGACGGCTCGTGAACGACCGAGCGGGGCACGAACGGGGCGCTGTCGCTCTCCGATATCGACTCCGGTCCGTTGTTGAAAAGGTACGGAAACACGGCTTCGTCCCAGCGGACGTCGCCCGTCACGGCCTTCGTGTAGGGGTCAAGGAGGAGCTTGGCCGGGTTGCAGCGGTGCCCGTGCTCCGGGTCCCAAGGCCCGTGGACCCGGAAGCCGTAGAGCTGTCCGGGCTTGACGTCGGGAAAATATCCGTGCCGGCAGAAAGCCGTCGACTCGGGGAGGTCGACACGCGTTTCCCGTCCCCGGGCGTCGAAGAGACACAGCTCGACGCGCTCGGCGACCTCCGAATACACGGAGAAATTCGTCCCGGCGCCGTCGTAGGTCGCGCCCAGCGGACGCGGTTGACCCGGCCAGATTTTCATCGAATCCCCTGCGATTCCGCTCTCGAGTTCATCCGGTCCGGGAAATCACCTATCGCCGCCTGACGGATTGAGATCCGCGGGCATCAGTCTCCGGCTTCACCCGGGGCATGCTCCGCGGCTGAGACGCCCGGACGGGCAGGCCCTTCGCGAAATCCGATACGACTATACCCGCCGCGGCCGGGGCCGTCAAGGCGCCCCGGGGCCTCCGCTCGCGGGCCGGAAAGCCGGAGGAAGTCCGGTTCGGAAAACGCGGCGAATCTGATACCATAGGAGCATCGGGTTTCGGATATTCAACGCTTCGACACCGAGGAGGGGTCCAATGAACCGGAAAGTCTTCGTTCTCATCCTGGCCGGACTCTGCCTGTGGTCCGCGGGTGGAGCCCAGAACCCGGCCCCGGGGAAGGCCCAGGGCCAGGCGCCCCAGCCGGCCTACGACCTGGCGGCGGGCCTGGCCCAGCGACTGAGCGGGGAACTCAACGTCAAGACGGCCGTGGGCCAGCCCGTCAAAGCCGGGGCCGTGACTCTCATCCCCATCGTCATGATCGACGTCAGCTTCGGCGGAGGGGGGATGGCCGTCCCGGGCGGCAAACCTCCGGCCCAGGCGCCCCAGCCAGCCGGGAAAGCCCAGCCGCCCAAGCCGGCCTTAGGCGCCGCCGACGGATTCTTCATGAGCGGCGAAGCCCGGCCTCTGGGCTTCGTGGCGGTCACCAAGAAGGGCACGCGTTTCATCGGCGTCGGCAGGACGCCGGGGAAGTGAGGAGGAGATCATGAAAACCGCGCGGTACGCGATTCCCGCTTTGGCGCTGCTGTGCCTGTGCTCCGCGTCGGCGAACGGGCAGGCTCCCCTGGCCAGGCCGTTGGCGGATTTCGACAAACTCGTTTCGCAGCTGAACAGCCGCAACGTCGTGGGCGAGCCCATTCGCGTCGGCGAGACCGTGGTCGTCCCCTTTGCCAGGATTTCCTTCGGGCTCGGCGGCGGCGGGGCGATGATGGGCTACGGCGGCGGGATGGGCGCCAAAACCGTGCCCCTGGGAATCCTGATCGTCGAGGGCGACGAGGTCCGGGTGGAGCTTTTCCCCGAGCCGGAAGAGAAGCCGTCACTCCTGAAGCAGATTTTCCAGGCCATCCTGGAGAGGAAGGTCGTTTTCATGGGCAACGCGGTCAATGCGCCGTCGGCCCGATCTCTCCAGGACATGCTTCCGGCGCTCAAGGACATGCTGGGCGGCGTCACGGTCATGGGCAACGGCTTCAATGTTCCGAATGCCTCGGGGGCCGCCACGGTTCCCGCCCAGGAGGCTTCCCAGGCCGGGATGCAAGAACTCTTCGAGGCCAAGAAATACGCGGAGGCGCTGGCCATGGCGGATGCCCTGATCGCCAAGGACCCGAAAAACTCGGAACTGCACGTCTGGAGGGGCCGGATCATGGGCAGCCTGGCCGAGTCGGGGAGCATGGCGGACATGATGAAGTACGGCCCCGGGGCCATGCAGGAATTCGAGACAGCCGTCGAGCTCGACCCCAAGAACCCGGACGCTCTGCTCGGGCGCGGGGTCTCGAAGCTGATGGCCCCCGAGGGCTTAGGGGGCGACGTCGACGGGGCCGTCTCCGACATCGAGGCCTCGATCGGCATCAAGCCGTCCCCGGAGGCCTATTTTTACCTGGGGCAGGCCTATGCGAGGCAGGGGCTCAGGGACGAGGCCGCCGCGGCCTACAAGGAGGCTCTCAAGCTGAGGCCTGGCTACCCCGAGGCGGCCAAGGCCCTGGAGGCTCTGAAGTAGCCCCGGCCCGACGAGCGGAAGGCGTGGGATCCGAACTCAACGCGGATTCCCCGTCCCGGGGCTCCGGGCTCGAGGGAACAACGTGATGGCTCCCCGGGTGCAACCCTTTTCATAACGGTTCTCGTTCTCCGGCTGTTAACCATAAACCGTTGTGATTCAATGAGCTATCAAAGAGCATGTGGCCCCCGGTAGGCCGGAAACCACGACAACCCCATTTTCCCACTCACCTTACCAAAGGGGGTGTCACAAGTCGAGTCGTGAGTTTGTCGCAAGTTGTGTCGCAAGTATTGCATCTCACGCCTGCATGTATGCCGCGGTTCACCCCCACGCGCGTGGGGACGATTTATCCGCCTCGGCCATGTTCCGGTACTCGAACGGTTCACCCCCACGCGCGTGGGGACGATGGCGGGCGCTGTTGCCGGAGTCCGTCCACTGGAGGTTCACCCCCACGCGCG
>Ga0210077_1000421_pt1 | contig 16357 bp, 12 predicted proteins | sample RushMan_CattailN_5_FD_185556 | JGI IMG/M metagenome (GOLD analysis project Ga0210077, IMG submission 185556) | Wetland microbial communities from San Francisco Bay, California, USA, that impact long-term carbon sequestration -... | ecosystem: Environmental > Aquatic > Marine > Wetlands ... | reverse complement strand
CAGGGGTTTGCTCTTTTCATTTTGATGATATATGTAAACAGATTAGAGTTGATTCAGGTGAAGATCCCGCTATGCGGGGAAGAGACATGATGAACCAAGTTAAATCCGTTTGGTAGAGGGACAAAGAAATGGCAAAGGTCAGCATTATTAAGGCCACCTACTCAGATCCGGGGATTGAAACCCTCCTTGCACCCCTTGGGGGGATGGAGCAGTTTGTAAAAAAGAACGAGAAAGTCCTCCTCAAGGTGAATCTACTATCTGCCAAAGAGCCGGAAAAGGCCGTGACCACGCACCCTGAATTTGTAAGGGCTGTGGCTAAAGCTGTCAGAGAGGCAGGAGGAGAACCGTATATTGGAGACTCCCCTGCAGGACCCTTTTCCAAGAGAAATCTTAACAAGGCCTATGAGCGTTCAGGGCTCAAGAATTTGGCAGAAGAAGAAAAGATTCCGCTGAACTTTGATACCGGTGTCAGGAAACTTGATATCCCCAGCGGCAAACGATTGCAAAGATCTGCCATCTGTAATTATGTGTTAAATGCCGATAAGGTCATTGCGCTGCCGAAACTTAAGACCCACTCTTTTCAGTATATGACACTGGCCTGTAAGATCATGTATGGCGTCGTTCCCGGTCTTACCAAGGCAAAATACCATGCTCAGTTCCCAAGCCGAGTTAGTTTTGCGGACATCATGCTGGATATTCTCACCATCGTAAAGCCACACCTATATATCATGGACGGTATAATGGGAATGGAGGGGCAGGGACCTGGAAGCGGAGATCCCGTAAAGATGGATCTGGTTCTTGCATCAACAGATTATGTGGCCATGGACATTTCTGTGTGCAAAATTTTGGGCGTCGAGCCCGTGGGCATACCGGCACTTAAAAGGGCTAAAGTTCGCGGTTTGTGGCCTGAGAGGATTGACTATCCGATCCAGGGACCCGAGAACGTTGCCTATAAAGGATTCAGACTACCAAACACGGCCGATCATCTATTAACCGGAAAAAAACCTCCAAGAAAAAGCCCCGTTATTACGGATAAATGCACAGCGTGCGGGGATTGCGAAAGCATTTGTCCTAAAGATGCAGTCAAGGTGCAAGGCCGGATGGCAAAGATAACCTATTCAAAATGCATAAGGTGTTACTGCTGCCATGAGGTCTGTCCTGAAGATGCCATCATGTTGCGCAGGAGGGACTTCCGGGACAACCCTTAAATTATAATTTTCTTTTTTAGCCGATACAATGATATATTTCTATCATGCTACAATTTATAAACCATGTGTTTAGAAAGCAGGTTAAAATGAAAAAGAAAATGCGCGTTATGAGCCAGGAACCATTTAACGCAGAGACTTCAAACCAATATCTTCGTTCATGGATAACAGCCAATAAAGTGTTTTTTGCTCGCAATCAGGGTCAAATACCTGAAAAGCGAATTTCGTTATCTGACTGGTCGCTAACTATCGAAGGAGAATTAAATAAACCTTTGGTGTTGAGTTTCGATCAGATCTGCCGTATGCCCAGAGCAATTGTTTCCAACACCATTGAATGTTCCGGAAACAGCCGATCTCTTTTTGAGACAAAGGCCTCTGGGAATCCCTGGACAATCGGGGGCGTTGGTAATGCCGTCTGGGGAGGGGTTTGGCTCAGGGAGTTGTTCGACAGAGCCGAGTTAAAAGCCAACGCACACCATGTGGCTTTTGAAGGACTTGATAAACCGTTGGGCTCCGCTCAAATTAAGTTTATTCGCAGTATTCCTATAGAAAAGGCGCTATCCTCACTGCTTCTCGCCTATGAGATGAACGGTGAATCCCTGCCTCTTGAGCATGGGTATCCGCTGCGAGCATTGGCCCTTGGATGGACAGGGGCTAATTGTGTTAAGTGGTTACATAAAATTATAGTTTTGGACCGGCCGTTTGAAGGTTTTTTTATGGATAAGGTTTACCGGAAATTTCAGAAGGGGCAGGACCCCAAGACCGGCGAAATTGTAACGGGAATAAATTTAAAATCCGTCATTACCCAGCCTGAGAAGTCGGAGATACTTGGGGCGGGAATCGTCACAATTCTGGGAGCAGCGTATGCCGGCGAGACCGAGGTTGATCGGGTTGAAATATCCGTAAATAATGGAAAAACATGGAATGCCGCAACATTTATCGGTCCTAACGAACCTTATACGTGGCGGCAATGGCAATTCTTATGGCCCGTCAAAGAGAAAGGAGAATACACCCTTCTGTCGCGTGCAACGGATACAAAAGGAAATGAACAGCCGATGAATGCAAATTGGAATGTACTTGGCTATGGAAATAATGGTGTACGTGAACATGCTGTTACGGTCCGAATTACCTAACAGTATTCAAGATCTGACACCACTATATATTTATAACAGGTATTAATAAAACTTTTTGATCTTTGCTGATTTTTTCAGATTTTCGATGTAACGTTGGACTTCAGTTTTTTCCTTTTCTTTTTTTAAATGTTGTTCGATCATCGATCGGACTTCTTTATAGGACATGGTTCCGGCCGGCTTTTTGTCGGTGACTTTGATTAAACGGTAACCGAATTGGGTCTCAATAATTCCGCTGACCTCACCGACCTTCAACGCGAAGGCTGCATCTTCAATGGGTTTTGCTATCTGGCCTCGCTTGAAATAGCCCAACTCACCTTGGCGTTGGGCATTGGGCCCTTCGGAATAGGCTTTGGCCAATGTACCAAAGTCCTCACCCCGGATAATTTTTTTTTGAACCATTTCGATCTTCTTTCGGGCTTGAATTTTTTTGGATTCTTTGTCTGCGGGCGACACTTTTATCAAAATCTGGCTGGCTTTTACTTGCTCAGGCTGCTTGAAAAAATTCAGGTTGTCGTTATAATATTTTTTGCTTTCTGCCTCGGTTACTGTAATTTTTTGGCGCACGTTGGTATCGAGCAACCGGTTTATAACAAAGGCGCGTTGAATCTCGGTTCGAAATTCTTTTTCGGAAACATGCATCCTTTCCATCGCTTTTTTATACGCCGCTTCGTCAGGAAAACGCTTTTTAATCATTTCGATTCGCTTGTTGATCGCCTGATCGTCGACTTTAATTCCTTGCTTTTGACTTTGTTGATAGAGCACTTCAGTATCAATCAGGTTTTCCAAAATCCGATTTTTAACGGTCTTTAGATCTGCGTCGTTCAACTGCCGGCCTTTATGTGCAGCCTGTTTCTTAAAAACAGACAGCATGCGTTCATACCGGCTATTGGAAATAGCTTTGCCGTTGACTGAGGCGATCTCTTTATTGGAAGATGCAGCTTCATCTGCCCGCGCCGGTCCGGAGAAAAGGAAGATGGCCACGGCGGCAATGATCAATAGATTTATCCTCTGGGGCCATAATCGCATTCTGATGCTCCTTTCAAACACACTCGATTTATTAAAAAAAATGATTTTTTCCATCCTCGTTACGTTTTATTAGGATTTGCCATTGTTTCACGCATCAATGATATTATCTTTTGGTCAGTCCCCGGGATGCGCGGATCTTTGAGAAGTGATCTTTTTTAGCGATTGCCAGACTTCTTCCACCTGTTTTCGGGTCTCTTCAAGAGAATTCTCGTTTTTGATAACATAGTCGGCGTATCCTACCTTTTCATCAATGGGCAGTTGGGATCCGAGGATATTGGCCGCTTCCGCTTCGCTGATCTTATCCCTTTCGACCAGACGTCTTATCTGATCTTCCCGTGGAATGTAGACGACTAGGAGCTTATCAAACATGTACTGAAAGTTTAGTTCAATCAGAAGCGGCGCCGCCACCGCAATGATCGCATCAGGGTCTTTTCCCGCAATCTCATTGACCTGCTTGAAAAATTCCTCGTAAATCGGCGGATGTGTGAAACTTTCCAGCTTTTTTCTTTTCTCAAAATCACGGAAAACGATTCCGGAAACCTTTTTCCGATCCAGAGTTCCGTCTTCCTGAAGAACCTGCCTGCCAAAATAATCAACGATCTTTTCCAGAGCAGCAGTTCCCGGTTCAACCACCTGTCTGGCAATAACATCAAAATCAATAACAGGCGTTCCCAATGCTTTCAGCATTTCGGTTACGGTGGTTTTTCCGCTGGCAATACCACCGGTTACGCCGAGTAGCAAACGATTGTCTTTTCCTTTTAAGGTTTCGATTATTTTGTCCAGACCTTTGTAGACCTCGGGAAAAGCAGGAGAAGGGTCTGCTTGCGCACCGGCGAAACTGATGGGATACCGAACCCCTTTGCGATAGAGATGTTCCATGCCCCTGAGGGCTTTTTCCATCATCCCGGCCGGTACAGCCATAACCATTTCATCATCCTGGGCATGCCCATAACGACGTTCTCCGTAACAGGGAATTGACAATGACGGCTTGCCGGTATTATAGCACCTGGCAATGGCATCCGAACAAGACGACTCCCCGACACAATAAAACTGCATCACCTCATAGTCTTCAAACTGGAGAGAATTGATCAGAAGCATCATCTGAGCCGGGTTGGCATAAATGAGAACAATATCAGGCTCAAAAGGGTTGTAAACCAGAGGGCCCATGACCACGGCTTCATATTTACCCAGTGGAAGACGGGGGATCGCCGCCTCGTATTTTTTACCGTCCTCCTTGGTTTGGACCCAGATAATGCTGCGGAAAGTGCCGCTTTTGTGTGTATCCGGAATATCTCTCAACCCCAGGATAGAAGTGCAAGAGGGAAATAAAAAATCATCAAGATCACCCCCTGTCGTCCAATCAAAGTTTCTGACAAGCGTGATGAGTTGGCAGAGCGTGACTTTATGATCGATTCTGCGTATAAAGGGAATTTTGTCGAGTTCTTCCCTTTTCTCCAACATCTTAAAGGCTACGGGAAAGGATTTGAGCCGCATCAGCAGCTCCATTCTTCTGATCAGTTTTTCCCAGTCGTTTTGCTTTTTCATGTTCTTTCTTTCCTATTCATCTTCAGGCTGTCCCTTATTTTATGCCTTTCGAAAGGAAACAGGCGAAAATTTCCCGCTTTTCAACCTATCTATCAGGTCTTTTTCATCCACTATGGAACCCTGGAATCGGGTTGCATACAAGCCGACTTCACTCTCCTTATGCGCATCACTTCCGCCGATACCCGGAAGACCAAGGCCGGATGCAACTTCGGATGCAAAGTCATTTTCTTCTTTTGTGACTTTCCCATTCATCACTTCGACTGCGTCAACATATTTGAATAGAGGTCTTTCCATAGCCTTTTCAAGATTGAGGCCGAGTTGCTCCACGCCGAAAATTAGAAATCCCCTGAAAGGGTGAACGACGATCATGAAGCCGTCCGCTTTTTCCACTTCCCGCCGCAGTTCGTCCAGTTTGACAATTCCCTTCTCCCTGATGTTCGCATCCAGTCCAAATACCAGCATGTGCCCCTGATCGGTCGTGATTTCATTGCCTCTGAGAACCAGGAATCCGTGCTTTTGGCTCAGTTCTTTAACCCGATCCGGGTTCCATACATAATTGTGGTCCGTGAGACAAATTCCATCCAGACCGATTCGTTTTGCTTCTTCGATCAACCGGTCTTCGGAAACAGAACTGCAGGATGAAGCCGGATAGCTGTGGGTGTGTATGTCAATGACCATCCCTCCTGAAGCTCGTTTTGGAACAGAACCCTCATCTTTGGTCCTGTCCAGAACCCGGATCGGTTCCGGGGAAACCTGAAGCCTGCTTGCCCCCGCGCTGTGATGATGGGGTATGCCCGATCCCGAAGGATCCTGTAGTCCGCTATTTAAAAATTCTTCAAAAGTCAGCTCCGGATGCTTTGCCCTGGCTTCCTCCCACCGGATTATTTTAACAGCTTCTTTTACCGCGTCGCAACACTCAATAAGAAGCGTGGCAAAATGGCGGCATGCTTTTCGTCCTATCGTTTTTTGTATTTTCTGTTCCAGCCCTTCTTCATCAATGCAAAAGCCCTCGGCTTGGTCTATAAAAGATAGGGCCTTCTGGCATTCAGGCGTTGTCCAGTGATTCCATTTTCCTAAAACGGACAGCAATTTCAGGTCGGATAGTCGCACCGAGATTTCCATTTCCAGCCCATAGAGATCATCATCAAGGACGCCGTGGACCTGTAAAGTATCCGGGTCTTTTCTTGCGATGCCGACCAGTTTGTTTCGCGAAAATTTCAACATGCCTTTAATCTCTCTTTAAAAAACAAAAAAATCACAGCCAATGCCCTGACCACATGGCTTGCAGAATCGTCTATCGAACATCCATTTATGGGGGTTCAATGCCTTCCACAAGGCGGCTGCCGGCGGCAAAAGCTGCACAACGGTTGTACAGTCTTATGTTATTTCTGACCATTTCTGAAAAGAATTCGGTTTTGCCTTCCAGATCTTCGGGGGCTTTTAACAGAATATCCTTGGTCAGGGACAAAATAACACCGTGGCAACATTCTTGCACCATGAAGATCAGTTCCTTGCATTCCGTGTTTTCTCCAAGAAGTCCTTTGGTAATCTCCAACATACCCGGGCCGATTCGGACACCGATCACTTTTTGAAGGGATTCGGTTGAATCGAGACATTCCTTTCGGTAAGTGCGACGCACATCGCCTTTGGCAGCGACAATTTCAAGGTCGGGCAGTTGGGCCGTGATTTCTACAAATGCCTCTGTAAGCGTATCCTGAAGATGACAAGATGACTTTATAATCTGATCATCGATGATTTCGACACTGGTACACCGGTTCCTTGAAAAACTAAGAATATCGGTCACAATTCAAATCTCCTGAGCATTTAGAATTTAAGTTCACGCGTTTTCTTTTGGTATTTTTTCTCATTTTCTGCCAGAAGAAAAGTGACTTTTTAATTGAAGTGATAAGAACTCGCTTTTTGAGAGCCGGTCGATTGAAAGTTTATATTTGTGTATGGCGTTTATATAAACCGCAACATATGAAAGCTCACCGGTTGCGGTAGCCATCGAAACTCCCATACCAAAGGCGAGTCGGGTTGTCAATCGCCATTATTGACAAGTGTTTGCCCAACCTCATAAAATTACAGGCATTTTAGACAAAACTCACCCGTCGAACTCCATATCAGTGAATATAATTTTTTGATTTGTCATTTCAAAATTATCACATCCATAGCTAACGCAAAAAATATCAGAGCCTTGAAAAGAGAAACTCATGAACCAAACACTTAACGGTAAACGCGCGTTCGTTACCGGCGGCGGCCGCACTCATGGCAAAAGCCGCGGACCTATTCGCGAAGCCGCCCGCGATTGAGAAAGTCGATGTCCTTTGGGTTGTATATTAAGCTGCCCGGACGATATCCCACTCAGGATTGTTGTGCCCGTCGGAATGTCCTAACACTTTCTCAAATAAAAGCGCAGTTTCAAGCCCCATGCAGTCCAAACACAAGCAAGCCTGTATGGTCACCTCTTCCCACTTGAAACGGCACACGTGACTTGCCCGGTTGACTTTACAAGAGAAACATTGGAGTGAATTGTTGCTCGACAGACGTTTGGGTTGTTCGATGAGAATCATTGCGCCCTCCTTCAATGTTTTGCAGAAAATCAGATGCTTGATACGCAATTCAAAGGTTAAAAGATCTAAGATGTGCCGGCGCTGCTTTGTATGGCCGGCCCTTTTCCCACAGCAACAAGTGTGCCAGAAACCGATACGTGATAAAATACATAGTAAATGCAAGTAAATACGAGAGAAGGTTGTCGTGAAAACGCCTGTCGAAGACCGCAAAATGCAGAGATAGTGTTCAAGATTGGGCACAATTTTCGGCGTCCGGACTTCTTGGGTGCCAATTAATGGCTGTTGAATCGGAAACTTAGCTGAAAATGGGATGACCGGGTATTATGTTCTAAATCGAACACTCGGGCGACAAACCCGTGTTAGGAAAGAGGATAGAGGATAGAGGATTGGAAATCAGAAGTCGTATGTCAGAGATCGGAGGTCGGAAAGCGGAAGACAGAGGGCGGAGGACGGATGGCAGACGACCGAGGCCGGAGGCAGAACCTGCTGCTGTTTGCGGTTGGGGCTGGGAATTAGGAGACAGGAATTTTAAGAGGGGTCGTATTTAAAGAGCATTGTGCCTACGTAAGCCCCGTCCGGCGCTTTTCCAGTCGGGAAAGAAAAAGATACAAGAGCAACCCGCCGACAATCATCAAGCTGCATAGGATCTGACCCATGGAAAACGATAAAAAGACAAAACCAAGCTGCGGGTCCGGCTGGCGATAATATTCGATAAAGAATCTGAACAGGCCATATCCGATGAGATAAAAGGAGAGCATGGCGCCTTTGGGTTTCCGGATTTTTCGCAAGCTCCACAAAATAATAAATAAAACAATGCCTTCAAAGAATGCTTCGAAAAGCTGTGAAGGGTATCTGAGGCTTGGACCGGGCGCTGTTGGAAAATACATGCCGATGGCGTCCGTCGTGACCCTGCCGTATAATTCTCCGTTAATAAAATTTCCGATGCGTCCGAAGGTATATCCCAATGGAATAATGGGGGAGAATAAATCAGCGATATCCCAAAAATTGGAACGGGTTTTCCGGGTAAAATACCAAATTGAAATCAGCACGCCGATCAATCCGCCGTGGAAAGACATTCCCGAAATACCGGTAAAAGTAAAGCCGTTTGAAAAGCTAAAGGGGAGAAATATCTCCAGAGGGTGTTTCAGGTAGTATGCCGGGTTGTAGATGACAACATATCCCAAGCGTCCGCCGACAATGACACCGATCATCATAAAGATCATCAGGTTCTGAATGTCCTCGACAGATAATTGGAATTGTTTTTCGCGTTTGATGCGATGGGCCGCCATCGCGTAAATGACGGCAAACGCGACGAGATACATCAGGCCGTAATAATGAAGACTGAACCCTCCGATTTTAAAAAAAACAGGGTTCATCTTTTCGGGCAAGTGCTGCCACCAGATCAAAAATTTGCTCATTTATTCGCCTTCGCCTGAATACCCTGCTGCTTGCAACAGGGATGAAAGGCAAGGTGAACCGCGCCGAAACTCGATAGAGCGAAGGTGGGTAAGGGCTACGGCGCAATTTCACTTTGATACCCCGCAGATTGCTGCGGGGAGTTTCATTTGGTTATCTTCGCCACCAAAAATCCTTGATTCAATCGCCGGATAAAGAGATTGATGGGTTTGCCTTCCGGGACCTCGTCGATGGCCTTATCAAAATCGCCCACCGAAGCGATATTCCGGTGATTGATTTCCAAGATAATATCATGGATCTGCAATCCCACTTCCGCCCCTTTGCTTTCCGAGTCCACACCTGTCACCATAACACCTTTGGCGTCTTTTAAATTAAACCGGCTTGCGGTTTCAGGCGTAATTTCTGCAACATGAATACCGAGCTGCTGTTTATTTTCTTTAGGGGTGTTTTTTGCAGTGATTTTGGTCTCTTCTCTTTTTGCGATTTTAACGTCAAAAGTTTTGGTTTTGCCGTTTCGAAGGACGTCGATTTTCGTCGTATCGCCGACAGTGATATCGGCAATGATGCCGGTGAGTTTCCGGGCGCTGTCGATGGCCTTGCCATTGACCGAAACAATGATATCTTTGGGCTTAATCCCTGCTGAATCCGCAGGATCGCCCGGGAATACTTCTGTCACCAGGACCCCTTTTTTGTCTTTTATGCCGTAGTATTCCGCGACTTCATCGCTGATGTCCTGGATACCCACGCCAAGCCAGCCGCGGGTAACCGCTCCGCTGCTTTTGAGCTGATCGATGATTTTTTTGGCAAGATTTACCGGGATGGCAAATCCGATTCCCTGACCGCCGGCAACAATGGCCGTATTGATACCGATGACTTTCCCATTCATATTAAGCAAGGGGCCGCCGCTGTTTCCCGGATTGATGGATGCATCGGTCTGAATAAAATCATCATAGGGACCCGATCCGATAACGCGTCCCTTGGCGCTGACAATGCCTGCCGTGACGGTATGCTCGAGACCGAATGGATTTCCGATGGCCACCACCCATTGACCGACTTTCAGCGTATCGGAATCTCCAAATTTTAAAACCGAAAGTTTGTGATGGGACTCGATTTTGATCAGGGCCAGATCCGTATTTTTATCGCGGCCGATAATCTTGGCATCGAACTCTTTTTCGTTATTTAATATGACGACAATTTCATCGGCGTTTTCGATCACATGATTGTTGGTGACAATGTAGCCGTTTTTATCGATAATAAATCCCGAACCCAGACTCCGTTGTTTGAAATTCCGATTCTGATTTTCATCGAAAAAACGGTCGAAAAAATCCCGCATGTGATCGTCATCACCAAAAGGGTTTTTTTGAAAATGGCGAAATACCTGGCCGCCGCCTTTGACGGTCTTGACTGTTCTGATGTTGACCACCGCCTGACTGGCTGATTCGGCGAGGTCGGAGAAACTTTCAGGGGGTGAAAACAGGGTATCGGATGTTGCCGCCACACCGGCGGCCGGATGAACACCGTCAAAACCCATGAAAAACACCGCAATGAGCATGGCGAAAAAAACTATTTTCCTTTTTGAGAAAAATGGCTTGTTTACAAAAGAATTCATTGATGGACTCCTTTAATTTTTTTCATTATATAAAATAGCAAATGAAACTGCAACGGACTATTTTCAGGAACGGAACAACCTGATTTTTACGGAATTTGCATGGGCGCCCAGACCTTCGATTTCAGCCAGGCGGATGACATCACCGGCCTCGCGTTCAAAGGCGGCCTTGGAATAACGGATCAGGCTGGTTTTTTTGATAAAAGCATCCACCGAAAGCGCGGAAGAGAATCGTGCCGTGCCGGCCGTCGGGAGAACGTGATTTGGCCCTGCGATGTAATCCCCTATTGGCTCCGGCGTATAGTCTCCCAAAAACACGGCGCCGGCATTGCGTATTTGTCCCGCCACGGCAAAAGGATCTTCGATTTGGAGCTCAAGATGCTCGGGTGCGATTTGGTTTGCAAGTTCAACAGCCGTATCGAGGTCTGATACAATCATGATGGCCCCAAACCCGGAAAGTGATTTTCGGGCGATTTCTTGGCGTGACAGGTTCCTTAGCTGTTCCTCTACGGCAGCGGCCACCGCTTTGGCGATATCCGCAGAATCCGTGACCAGGATCGAAGATGCCAAGGGGTCATGTTCTGCCTGTGAAAGAAGGTCTGCTGCAATAAATTCCGGTTTTGCCGTGCGGTCTGCAATGATCAGAATTTCACTGGGGCCTGCGATCATATCAATGCCGACGGTTCCTGCCACAATTTTCTTGGCGATGGCTACATAAATGTTTCCCGGACCCACGATCACATCCACTCTGGGTATTGTCTCGGTACCGTAAGCCAGCGCAGCAATGGCCCAGGCGCTGCCGACCTTGTAAACAGCATCGATCCCGACCTTTTTCGCGGCAACCAGAAGATGAGAATTCACCATACCGTTTTTCATGGGAGGCGTTGCCATGACGATGCGATGGACACCCGCAACCTTTGCCGGGACCGCACCCATGATGACCGATGACACCAGCGGCGTCTCGCCTCCCATTCCTCCGGGAACATAAATTCCAGCGGCATCCACGGGGTTGACCATTTGGCCCAGTAGCGTACCGGGCCGTTTGGTATTGATCCAGGATGAGCAAAGCTGGTGCCGGTGAAAGGATTCGATTTGACGAACGGCGCGATTTAGAGACCTCATAAAGGCCCGGTCCACACTTTTTGAAGCATCGTCAAATTCTTTGGGCGTTACCCGAATAGATCCGATGGTCAGATCCGGTGAATCGAATCGGTTCGTGTATTTGATGAGGGCCCGGTCTTTGTTTTTTCGCACATCCTCAATCATCCGCGTGACGGCAAGCAGGTCTTTCTTTTTGACGCCGATGCCACGGTTGATGATGGATGCGATCTTTTTTTCCGCCGGTGCCGATGGGTATGTATAGATCTTCATGGTAATATGTACCCTTATAAATGTATCTTTACCTCAGGTTAAAGGGTTCAAGGTTCACAGTTCAGGGTTTAGCCGCACTGCCATTTCTATGAAAAAAAAGTTATAAAGGATTTTGTAACCTTGAACGCTGAACCAGAAACCCGGAACCTCTTAAATATATTTAATGCTTTCAATAATCAAGAGAAAGTGCTTTGTCAATATCGGCTATACAATTTCACGACATCCATGAGCCGGCAAGCATATTTGAACCCCGCTGCGGGGCGACCGCTCCGCGACGGCGCGTATCTCTTTTTAACCGGCTGAAACTTGTGCTTTAGCACCCGTAAACCCGAACCGTGCCTGAGTTATTTAGAACAATTTAATGGCAAATGATCCTCTCTATTGTTTTGCCATTATTTTATTCGGTTCGAGTCAACGCGTGCTAAAGCCCTTCAGACAGTCATTCGTTTCCCAAGAGATACACGCCGCCGCTCCGCTGCTCCGAGATAAAATTCGCATGCTTAGGATTCTAAAAATACTCATTGACATATTGAATTTGATCTGAACAAATAAGCTCTTTTGAAAAGCATAACATTATTCAGACATCATTTGCATGGAGGAAACCGATGAAGGAAAACAGAATCTATAATTTTAACGCGGGTCCTGCCGCGCTCCCACTTGAAGTGCTTGAAGAGATTAGGGATTCATTTTTAAATTTCGGCGGTTCCGGCATGTCGATCACAGAGATCAGCCACCGGTCGGCGCTGTTTGACGGTGTCATTAACGATGCCGTTGCCAGAACCCGCCGGCTGTTGAAGCTCGACGATAGCTTCCATGTGCTGTTTATCCAGGGCGGCGCGAGTTTGCAATTTTGCATGATCCCCCTGAACCTGCTCGGCCAAGGAGATACCGCAGACTATGTCAACACGGGCACCTGGTCCGCTAAAGCCATCAAGGAAGCCGAGATTCAAGGTAAAACCATTACAGTTGCGGCGTCTTCCGAAGACAAAAACTTTTCCTACATACCCAAAAACATAGCGTTTAACAGCAAGGCTGTTTACATTCACATTACGTCCAACAATACCATCAAAGGGACCCAGTGGGCGTCTTATCCGGAGACAGGGGGCGTTCCGCTTATCGCCGATATGTCGTCGGATATGATGTCAAGACCTTTTGATGCCGGCAAATTCGGCCTGATCTATGCCGGGGCTCAAAAAAACATCGGTCCTGCCGGCGTATGCATGGTCATCATCAGAGATGATATGCTTAAAAGGGTGCCGGACACGCTGCCGTCCATGCTCAAGTATACAACGTATGCCGCCAAGAATTCGATGTATAATACACCGCCCTGCTTTGCAGTCTATATGATTCAGCTGGTGATGAAATGGCTGGAGGAGACCGTGGGAGGCATCGAGAAGATGCAGCAGATCAATCAGGCAAAAGCCGGGCTGCTCTATGAGGCCATAGATGGCGGTGATTTTTATCAAGGGACGGCTGAAACAGACAGCCGTTCGGTCATGAATGTCACCTTCCGGCTTCCCAATGAGGCCCTTGAAAAAGCGTTTGTCGAGCAGGCCCTTAAAAACGGATTGGGGGGCCTTAAAGGTCATCGATCCGTAGGCGGGTGCCGAGCCTCGATCTATAATGCAACGTCCCTTGCAGCCGTGGAAACCCTCGTCGATTTTATGAAGACTTTTGCGCAGAAAAACGGCTGATATGCAATAGTTGACATACCAGGGCTAGTCGCACAGCTCGAACAGGGCCGCGGCCCCCATGCCGCCGCCGATGCACATGGATTCGATGCCGTATTTCACGCCGCGTTCTTTCATGTTGGCCAGCAGGGTTGCGCACAGCTTGGCGCCCGTGCATCCCAAAGGATGGCCCAATGCAATGGCGCCGCCGTGAATATTGACCCGGTCCATGTCGATGCCGAGTTCCCGGATGCAATAAACCGCCTGGGATGCAAATGCCTCGTTGATTTCGAACAGACCGATATCGCCAAAATCCATGCCGGCCATTTTCAAAAGCTTGGGGATGGCGTAGCGGGGTCCCACCCCCATCTCTTCGGCTTTGCAGCCCACGGTGGTGTAACATTTCAGCTTGGCCATGGGTTTTACGCCCAGGGCATCCGCTTTTTCGGCACTCATGATGATGCTGGCGGCCGCACCGTCGGTGGTCTGGGAAGAATTACCGGCGGTCACCGTTCCGCCTGCCGCAAATACCGGGTTCAGATTGGCCAGTCCCTGAAGGGTGGTGGAAGGCCGTATGCCGTCGTCATGATCGACAAGAAACGTTTCTTTTTGGTAAATGCCGTTTTTATTTGAAACGTATTGATGCGCCGGTGTCGGGACGATTTCGGTAAAAAGCTTTTTATTCATAGCTTCTGCGGCTTTCATCTGAGAGAGATAAGCGAATTCATCCTGTTCTTTTCTGGATATATTGTATTGTCTGGAGACGAGCTCGGCGGTGATTCCCATGGAGACGTAAAGGCCGGCATGCTTTTTGGAATACTCCGGATGGGGTCTGGGAAGATTTCCGCCCATGGGAACAAAGGTCATGGATTCCAGACCTCCGCCGATGACGATATCCGACCAGCCCGACATGACCCGCAATGAAGCAAGGGCGATGGCCTCGAGACCCGAGGCGCAAAAGCGATTGACCGTGGCGCCGGAGACCTGCACCGGGAATCCCGCGATCTGCGAAGCGACCCGGCCGATGTTCAGGCCCTGTTCCGCTTCGGGGAACGCGCATCCGATCATGATATCCTCCACATCTTCCATTTCAAGGCCCGATGTTTTGTCTACCGCGGTTTTCAGGATAAAAGCGAGCAGATCTTCCGGTCGCGTATCTTTAAAAGCCCCTTTGCTTTTCTTGCAGCCGGGAGTTCTGATGGATTGGACGATGTAAGCATCTCTCATTATTATTTCCTCCTTTGAGACTCTGCTAATTTCTCAAGGGTTTACCGGTTTTTAACATATGTTCAACCCTGGCTAAGGTTTTTTCTTGTTTCCAGAAATCGACAAATGCTTCTCTTTCGAGATTGAGTATGACATCCTCTTGTACGAAACTGTTGTCCCGCAGCTCTCCTCCGCTGAGGACGTAGGCGATTCTCTTGGCCAGAAATGCATCGTACTCGGTGATAAATTTTCCTTGGAGCATATTGAAAATATCCACCTCGATCATGCCCTGGGCAGCCTGTCCCAGAACCCGTATCGGTCTTTTGACCGGCGGTGCATAACCTTCATCGGCCATTTTCAGAACTTCCTTTTTGGCTTCGCCGATCAAGCGGTCCCGGTTAAAAACGATTCTGTCAACCGGGCCCAAAAATCCGTTGGCCCTGGCGTCGGCAGCGGAGGTCGAGACTTTGGCCAGCGCAATGTTCATGAATACCGGAACGAAGAACTTGGCAAGGTCAATGTCGGTGACGGCCTCGGGAATCGTTTGGATAAACTTTTTCCAAAGGTTTAAACACCCGCATCCTGAGGGAATCAGGCCGACGCCGATCTCAACCAATCCCATATAGAGTTCGGCATGGGCCACAATTTTGTCGGCGCCGAGGCATACTTCGCATCCGCCGCCGAGGGTCATGCCAAAAGGCGCGGCGACCACCGGAACATCTGAATATTTTTCTTTTTGTATGCCCGTTTGAGCCATACGCAAAAGATCATCGATTTCAGAATATTTTCCCTCTTTGGCCAGGCCGGCCATAAATAAAAGATCGCCGCCCGCTGAAAAGGCCCCCGGCATTCCCGGTGCCTGGTTCCCGATGACCAGGCCCAGGCCGTTGGCTTCAACATATGACATGGCTTCTTGCTGGAATTCGATAATTTCTTTGTTTAAAGTATTCATCTTGGTATGGAATTCAAGACAGAAGACGCCGTCTTCAAGATCGATCAGTGAAGCGGATTTGCACGACCGGACGAGGTTGTCTGAACCCTTTAAGGTGTTAAGAGACAGCATTGCTTTGTCGACAATAATTTCTGTGTAGCTTTCGGTGATGAAATCATATGCAAAGCGTTTGCCTTGATCGGTTTTATAAAATGACAGATGACCGGCTGAAATCATCCGCTTAACTTTTTCCGGGACTTTAAATCCGTCCTCTTCCATTTTTTTTACGGAAAGTTCGATGCCGATGGCATCCCAGGTTTCAAAGGGGCCCATCTCAAAATTGAATCCCCACTTCATGGCATTGTCAATGTCGACAACGGCATCTGAAATTTCAGGAATCTTGTCGGCGGCATAAATGAGGCCGGTTGCCACGACTTTCCAGGCAAACCTCGATCCTTTGTCATTTCCGTAAACGATGGCTTTTATTTTTTCGCCAAGTGTTTTTGCCTTCTTGGCCTCAACAAGACAAGGAAACGCCGCAGGTTCATATTCCGAATATTCCAGGGTTTCAGGATCGATGACCTTTCGAATCTTTTTCCAATCAGGCGTCAAATCGGTTTTGTAAAAGCCGCTCTTGGTCTTTTTGCCCAAAAGATTTTTTTGGATCATCCGGTC
>Ga0210077_1000420_pt1 | contig 16409 bp, 15 predicted proteins | sample RushMan_CattailN_5_FD_185556 | JGI IMG/M metagenome (GOLD analysis project Ga0210077, IMG submission 185556) | Wetland microbial communities from San Francisco Bay, California, USA, that impact long-term carbon sequestration -... | ecosystem: Environmental > Aquatic > Marine > Wetlands ... | reverse complement strand
GCACTCTCACGCCGGTAACACGGGTTCGAGTCCCGTTGGGATCACCAAGTAATACAGCAGGTTACAAACCTGCTTTCAAGCCGTTTGAGGAGGAGACGGCTCCTCAGACGGCTTTTGATTTTTTGGAAACCTTGTTGTCACTCTGGCGCTTTGATTTAAATTTTAAGACATTAACGCTTGCAGGCTTCAGATTCTCCAACGCTTCCCTTACTCTTTCCAACCCGATGCTTCTCAAGTAACGATCAGTCGTATTAGCGCTCTTGTGTCGAAGAATGGCTTGGATGACCGGAGGGACCAGAGGAAACGGGACCTTGCGCGAATGTTTGGTTTGGATTTTGAGGGATATGAGTTGATGGATTGAAAGTGATGAGGTTCGAAAGATATCGTTCGGATATCTTATCGGTTAACTGTTTGATCTAAAGTGAATATATTGCAGATATTGCAAGTTTTAAAAAGTTCCAAATTCCTCTGTTCAACATCAACTCTTTTCAATTCTCCCCTTTTTCAGATATATCTTTGGGACACAAAATATTTTCACATGTTCGGATTTATGCTCTATAGCAGATAGGACAAGCTCGGATAATAAAAAGCAGGGCCATTTCTGACCCCGCCCTTTAAAGAATAGTTGCACTGCAGCTTGGGTATTACACCAAATATGGCAAGAGTGAGAAATATGATGCTGAATTTCGTGCCGCCGAAAAACAGGCCCGAAAAGATAAATTGAACATCTGGGGAGATCCTGAACTTACAAAGAAATATTTAAGGTTGAAATCAAAGTGGGGGCAACGTGGAGAAAACTGAAACTAAAATGCTAAATATCAGGCTGCATTAAGAATTAATGGAAAGATTACGAGCTCATTGCAAAGAAAGACAAATGACGATTAAGGAATTTGTAACCGATTCTATAATTGAAAAATTACGACTTGCCCATAAAGAGAAACGAAAAAAACCCAGATTGTAGATAGACTTGATAAATACCTCACAAATCTACTTACTGGAGTTTCTGGGATTGTTAGATACAGAGATGAGTTCGATGAATACTAAAGATCTTGATGACAAGCTGCTAAACGTGTTTAAAGACTGTCCGTACAAGGGTAAACGAAAAGACTGCACCTTCCCAGAAATGCGAGAGATGGAAATAGACGAAAGGCTGGACTTCTTGGACAAGATAGATGAGAATGAGAAAGTTGCAAAATGGCAAAAACATTTGCAGTGCCTTATGAACGCTTTGGCCAGGTGAGAAATATGTAAAAATATAGCAAGCTAAATTCGACCGTTTCTATATATTTTGCTTCAATTGTATACAAAGACGAAAGAATGAAAAGCGGTTGATCAATTATTCTATGATGATGCAAATATAAAAAAAGGAGGTAAATCATGAGTACAAGTGTCTACAACGTTATTGAACTGGTGGGATCAAGCCCGACTTCATGGGAAGATGCCGCCAAAAACGCGGTGGAGACCGCCGGCAAAACCTTAAGGGATTTGAGAATCGCGGAAGTTACTCAATTGGACGTGAAAATTGAAAACGGGAAGGTCACTGCCTACCGGGCCAAGGTAAACCTCTCATTTAAATACCAACCATCAAAAGAATAAATATAACAGGTTCGAACGACTCAATGAAAAATGACTCGGCCGAACAGAAAAAGACAGGGTTTTTGATAGGCTCTGTCTTTCAATTTTCGGTGTCCACTTGTTACGATTTCATTTTGAAATCATCAACTCAAATCCTGTACTTACTACTATAAAATATAGGTTTCTGAGACCAGAAAATTGTTGTGTTGTCGTCAAAAAATATAGAATCCCACCACAAAAAAATAAAAAACCCTCTGATCTTACAAATTATTTTTCCAAATTGCTCATTTCATTTTCGTATTATATACTATAAAATAAAGTATTGTCTTAATAAGTTTTTCGTTGTATCGAGGGCTCTCGATTTTTTTAAGATAACCATCTCATAAGATAGCCGGCAATAGAAAGTGAGGTAATTGATTTTGAAAGAGAAAGATATTGAAAATATTAGAGAACTTCTTATCAAAAACCTGGAAGAGCTTTTGTACCATGCTAATAATACTGTTTTAGACATCGCTACTCCGAAAGAAAACCTTCCAGATCAAACAGACCGTGCTTCTTTTGAAGCAGACCGGGATTTTATGCTTCTAATAAGGGATAGAGAAAGCAAACTTATTAAGAAAATTAAAATGGCTCTTAAACGTATTGAAAATAATACTTTTGGAGTTTGTGAAAAGTGCGATGAAGATATTTCCATTGCTCGTCTCAAAGCGAGACCTGTTACAACCCAATGTATTGACTGCAAAACAAAAGAAGAAGCTGCTGAGAGAGCTTGCGGGTTATGATCGATGACAGAGCTGATATCCCAGACCCTTGCATCCCTGAAAAGATCCAAATTCAGATCAAAATGCAAACTGACCAAAAAAGACCGGCAATATATCCCCGACAAAGATATCGATACAATCCGGCAGCACGATATCGATTTCATTAAAAACAGAATAACGCCTGCAAGGTTAATTTTATTGACGTGGTCATTTGAAAAACAGACGGCTTTTAATTCCTGCAAACGGCTTTTAACGGTAAAAAAAGGTAATAAAATCAGTCAGAATACTCTTTAAATCGCACTCTCACGCCGGTAACACGGGTTCGAGTCCCGTTGGGATCACCATCGATACTCCAAGCCGGCCACGGCTTGTCAGAAGGGATCAGGCTCTAATGCCGGTTCCCTTCGTTGGTTTTAAGCCCCGGAATTCGACGAGGATCTAATCGACAACCCAAACCCAACTTTTTGTCACAACGAAAAATTTATATTAAAGATTTTCAAATAAAATGCCGTATTACAGCCATATACCTGTATTTATTTTGGAAAGAAATTTAAAATCATTAACTTGCCTGACAAGAAAAACAAACAGGTGGTGTTAAAAATGAGTCTGGTTCATGTGGATAATTTGGAAGTTGATATGGTTTTGTCCGAAGATGTTAGAGACATAAAATCCAGACTTCTTCTTACAAAAGGCCAAAAAATACAATCGAAACATATCCGAATTTTTAAAATATGGGGAATCACTGAAGTCGGCGTCGTTGGAGAAAACCAAGATAAAAAAAATAATACGGAAATTCATATCGATCCGGATAAATTGGAAAAAATAACAGAAGAAACCCAGTTTCTCTTTAAACATGTGGATCTTTCTCATCCGGCCATTCAGGAATTATTTAGATTGTCTCTATTGTCCAAAGGTTGTCAGGGAAACAATATCCATGAAAATATCACTCCGGCTTGTAACGGCGATTTAAAAGAGCATTCAATTCGAGATGTAAAACAAATGATTGCCGGCAGGAAAATAAAACTACCTGAAATGCCCTCCACCGCTTTTGAGTTGAACGAGATCGTTGCAGATCCCACTGCCTCGGCTCACAGTATCGCCGAGGTTGTGAATAAAAGCCCGAGCTTGGCGACACTTTTGTTAAAAATTGTCAATTCATCATTCTACGGATTTCCCTCGAAAATAAACAATATTTCACGGGCTGTCACAATTATAGGCACCCGGGAAATTACAGGGCTTGCCTTAGGACTCAGCATCGTTAAAGCCTTTAAACATATTCCAAAAGAAGTCATAGATATCAGTTCATTTTTAAGGCACAGTATTGCTTGTGGTATTATATCAAGGATATTGGCCGCAAAGAAAAACATACCCCAAACAGAACAAATGTTTGTCGGAGGCCTGTTACATGACATCGGCCGGCTGATTATTTATCAGTATTTTCCGGATCAGGCAATGACACTCTTAAGTCTGGCCGCGAGGTCGGAAAACCTTCTTTATCAGCAAGAAAACCGTATTTTAGGCGGCGACCATTCGTTCATCGGACAATATTTATTGAAAGAATGGAAGCTTCCCTTTGAGTTACAAAACAATATATTTTTCCATCACAATCCCTCAGCCGCTCATGATCCTGTAAAGGCATCCATTATTCATCTGGCGGATATTATGGTAAATGCGTTAAGGCTTGGAAGCAGCGGAGAAAAATTTGTTCCATTTTTTGATGACAAGGCATGGGACAATTTGAAGATGTCGCCCGCTAATTTTGAAACGATAATTCAACATGCGATCCACCAGCTCGTTCCCCTGGAATCTTTTTTTCAAGGATAAAACGGACTGGTTGGGTCGTCTTGTCCGGCCATAGCTCGATAGAGCGAAGTCGGAAGCAAAAAGCGAAGACCAATGAATAAGAACCCCTATTCAGATAAACTTGTAACGCGTATCGAATATCTGGAGGAGAATAGAAGGTATATCCAAAATGCTTTGGAAATGGCGCTGTCTTTGGGAGATTTTCAGGAAAAAGTTAACGAACAAAATGGACATTATGAAATTTTCAAAGAGACCGAAAAAAGAATTAGCCGCATTATTCCCTTTGAAGCACGTGCGTTTTATGCTGTGAACGAAAATGATTCAAATCTTACACTGTCTGTTTGCGAACCTGTCGATGTGAAGCATTTTATTAAAAATGAGATTGAATCGATGATCGAAACAAACCTGTTTGGATGGGTCATGCGTGAAAAAAGAGGCGTTCTTGTCGATTCAAAAGATCATTTAAAGCGGTTTTTGTTCCATGTCATTGCAACACATTCAAAAATAATCGGTATGTTTGTGGGTTTGTGGCCCGGTCAAAGGGAAAGAATCCCTGATGTCTCCCTGGATCTTTTATCCATTATCCTTCTTAATTCGGCCAATGCAATAGAAAATACCAGATTCTGTCACATAATGCACCGGCAAAATAGTATCCTTGAAGAAAAAGTAAAGCACAAAACCAAAGAAATAGAAGACGCGATGATTAAGGCCAATAAAATGGCAATAAAAGCGGAGAAGGCCAACCTTATTAAGAGCGAGTTTCTTGCGAATATGAGCCATGAAATTCGTACCCCGATGAATGCGGTCATCGGCATGTCAAGACTTCTATTAGACACAAAGTTGAGCTCCGAACAACAAGAGTATACGGAAATTATAAAAAAAAGCGGAGATTCATTATTGTCCATCATCAATGATATCCTCGATTATTCAAAAATCGAATCCGGTAAACTCGATCTTGAAAATATCGATTTTGATTTGAGGGTGTCATTGGAGGAAGTCACCGATCTTTTAGCCTTAAAAGCTCATGAAAAGGGTTTAGAGTATGTTGCTGTAATTCAGCCTGAGGTTCCCTCACTATTATTCGGAGACCCAGGTCGATTGCGCCAGATACTGGTCAATCTTGCGGGAAATGCGATCAAGTTTACGGATGAAGGCGAAGTCACGATTCGGGTTTCCCTCGATGACGAGGATGCAACCCATGTCACCATCCGTTTTAGCGTATCCGATACCGGGATAGGCATCCTCCCGATGGATATGGATCGACTTTTCAAATCGTTCTCCCAGGTTGACAGCTCCACAACCCGCAAGTTCGGCGGAACAGGTTTGGGTCTGGCCATATCAAGGCAGCTTACAGAATTGATGGGCGGTCGGATTGGCGTGAAAAGCAAAGAAGGGAAAGGCTCTACATTTTGGTTTACAGCAATTTTTGGAAAACAGCCCGAATGGAACAAAGAAAAAATCAGAGTGCCTGAGGATATCAGAAAGAAACATATCCTGATAGTGGATGACAATGCAACGAATCGGTTTGTTTTAAAAGAACAGCTGAACTTGTGGGGATGCCGGTATAAAGAAGCTTCAAACGGCGCACAGGCCCTAGAGATGCTCAGGCTTTCCAAGGCCGATAAAGATCCTTGCGAGATCGCCATTATTGACATGCAGATGCCGGGATTGGATGGAGAAACTCTGGGACACAAGATCAAACAAGATCCGGATCTGAAAAACACAATACTTGTTCTGTTGACGTCAATGGGCCGGCCAAGTGATGTCAAACGAATTGAACAAGCCGGTTTTGCCGCATGTTTGAACAAGCCGATCAAACAGTCCCAACTCTATGATTGTCTGGCCATGGTTACCGGTGCGACGGCAGAATTGCCAAAGAACCAGCCGGCAATGACCGTTACACGTTACGCCGTTGCCGAAGACAAAAAGCACAAACTCCGCATTTTGCTGGTCGAGGATAATATTACGAACCAGAAAGTGGCCTTGAACATTCTAAGGAGATTCGGATATAATGTTGATGCGGCTGCCAATGGTAAAGAGGCGGTAAAAGCCTTGGAAATAATACCTTACGATATCGTATTGATGGACTGCCAGATGCCGGAAATGGATGGTTACGAGGCAACCGGAGAAATCCGGAAACCGACATCGAAAGTGCTCGACCATAACGTCCCTATTATTGCCATGACTGCTCATGCAATACAGGGAGATCGCGAGAGATGTCTGGACTCAGGCATGAATGATTACCTCTGTAAACCGGTTAACCCGCGAGAGCTTTGTGATATGATCGAAAAGTGGATAAAAGAACCAGAGACCTCCCGGCATAAAAAAACCATTTTAAAAGATCAATCAATTAATCTTGTCCCTCAATTTTCCTGAGCACTTGAAAGTTACGATCTTCCTTGGTTTGAGCATCAAATCCTTACCGGTGGCGGGATTCCTGCCTTTGCGTTCCCTTTTTTCCTTAACACAAAATTTGCCAAAGCCTGATACCAGTACATCTTCACCGGCAGCCAGTGTTCTTTTGATGATTTCAAGAAGGGTTTCTACAATTTCTGACGACTTGTTCTTGGGAAAACCGGTCTGATTCTGGATGGATTCTACGATCTGAATTTTTGTCAGTGTCATGATTGAAGACTCCTTTTAGATAAATATTGAAGTTTTAATAAGTTAGGTGAATTTTAAACAATGATAGTGTGATTTGTCAAGAAAATATGTGGGTTACAAAAGATATCCCAATGAGGGCACTATAGGGTCAGGAAGAATGAACCTTGGATATAACCAGGCCGGTGGTTGAAATATCAGTTCAATATTATCAAATCAGCGTGTTTAACGCCACATGATCGAAGTCTTATTTCTAAGCGGCATTCTTTGATATTTGAATTTCGGATATCCCACCATCATTGCGCCGTAGCAAATATTTCCTTCAGGAAGTCCCAATTCTTGTTGCATTGGCGGCCAGAAGGATGTTGCGGCATTAAAGTAGCCCGCCCAGCATGTTCCAAGATCATAAGACAAAGCAGACAGTTCCAAGTATGTCAAGGCAATGGTGCAGGCCGTCTGGGCTGTTCGATCCTCTTTTTTGGCGTAAGCAACGATAATATGGGGCGCATTCCTGCATATGGGATCATGTCCCCCATCATAAAAAGAAACGACTCGATCCAGGTGCATCGCGGCCACAAGCGGAGAATCTTCCTTGATTAAGTGGCGCATCCAATCGATAACCAATCCGGTCATCTTCCAGACATCATCCCTGTCATAAATGACCAGCCATCTGACGGGTTGGAAGTTATGTCCGGAAGGAGCAAATCCAGCGATGTCTATCAGATTTGTCAGCACCTCTCGATCAACCTGTTTTTTTTTGTAATTTCTTATGGACCTTCTGTAGCGCAAAAGTTGCTCGACCTGTTCCGGACGTAAAAACCAGTCATCATTAATAGATAAGCATTCTTCCGGTTTCATAATTGCATGGGTCATGGCGCCGTGAGGGCAGACCGCCACACAATGTCCGCACCTGATGCACAGCTTTTCTCCGCCGCCAATAAGGGTGGGGAAAGCATCTTTGTCTTTAAACTCAATGATTCCCACAGGACAAACTTCAGCACAAATACCATCACGCCGACACAATTCTTGATCTACGGTCAGCAATCCCATATGGTTACCTCCCTATCATATATTTTGATAAAACAGTGACTTCAAAAGGGTCTCCCGTGCGACTACAGTATCCAGGACAGCATCGCACTGCCAAAGATCAATGACAAAATGCCGAACAGCCTGTAGGTTTGATCTGATGCCGAATCCACATACCATTTGATCAGTTCATCATACAGGTTTTTGGGGAGCAGAAAGATAAGCGTTCCCTCGATAATCGCCAGTAATCCGATCAATCTGATAAACCACGGCTGTTGACTGGCAACAGCGGAAACTAAAAGTAAAACGCCCATCGCAACTTCGAAAAGCGAAAGAATTTTTCGGTTAACTTCGTTAAAGAACCGCTTTATAAAATGTCTGGTTTCACGGGTGTAAAGAATTGTACTGCACCCGGTTGCAATACAAAGAAGACTGATGGCATATAGAAATATCTTCATACTCGGCTCCTTATTTTTGGGTTATCCAATCTTCTAAATTAAAGTTCTGTTTAATCAAATTCTGGATCGGCAAAAATTTGGGTTCCGGCAATTGTGACCAACTAAACCAATCCCATTTTTCACATTTTTCCGGTTCTTTGACGGTTAATAGGCCCGAATCGTAATCTGCGATGACAAACAGTGTGATATAATGTTTTTGTTCAGTCTCGAAAATATCATTGGTATATGGCCCGAATCTGATATTTCGTATGGTTAAACCCGTTTCTTCAAAAAGTTCTCTTTTAGCGCAATCTTCTATCGGCTCACTAAATTCCAAATGGCCGCCCGGAAACTGCCAAGTGCCGGATCCGTGTGAATTCACCCGTTTTCCAAGAAGAACCCTTGAATCTTTGATCACGATAACGGCAACGCCGACTTTTGGCTTCACAGGGTATTTCCTCGTCTTTTATTCTCGAATCCATTTTATAGTGTAATCATTCTCATCTATAAAATTGAATCGATGTTTTTTCAAGTCATAAAAAAACGTTTTGTCGATTGGTCTATGACAACGATTATAATACCTGAATCTTGCATGGAAATTAATTGAGGTGTCGGGGTGTTTTCCAAACAGGCGCTCCATGGATAATCTCTTTTTTAAACCGCATGAACTCGCGGCAAGGGATCGTAAAGAAAGAACATGAATCTATCTTTTAAATCGAAATGATCCCTGCAGCCGCATCGTATAAACTTATTGATTTAAAATGCTGAATTATAATAAGGTTGATATAAACGACATTACAAGCAGGGAGGGAACCATCGGTCTTTTATGGAAAAAGATGAAAATTTTAATCATAAAAAGAAACGCATCAATCTAACCATCCGAGAGATGCAAATTGACGACATTGCCAAAGTGTTTCATTTGGGCGAAAGACTTTTCACAGCCCGTAAAGTCCCCAATCTTTACCGAACCTGGGATGAGTACGAGGTGGTTTCCCTGTTTCAGAGCGATCCCGAGTTTTGTTTGGTGGCCCAGGCAGATGACGCGATTATCGGTTTTGCTTTGGGGTCGACCATCAGTAAAAGCGGCTCCGCTTGGAAATATGGGCACCTCTATTGGTTGGGTATCGAACCCGAATACCAGAGACAAGGGGTTGCGAAAAAGCTTTTTAAAGGTTTTATGGAACTTGTGGTCGAAAACGGCGTTCGTATGTTACAGGTAGATACCGAGGCGGACAACCTGCCGGCGCTTCATTTTTTTCGAAAAATGGGATTCGGAAATCCGCAGCAGCACATTTACCTGAGTCTCAACTTATCCGACCTTCGTCGTCAAATAAAGGAAAAGAAAGAGAATGGGCGGACATAACACCGCGGATTTCATGTCAGCCATGCATCACCCAATCCCTCAGATCCAGCCTTGGCGCCTGCGCCGTCTTTTGCGCCGTCTTGTAGATATTTATAGCCCGTCCGGTAAGGAAGAAGATGTTCTTTCATATGTATATGGCTATATGAAACGACATCATATTCCGGTGATGCGCCAGTTTGTGGACGATAGTCGATACAATCTGGTGGTGATACCGCCTGAAATCGATGTTCAGCTGGCGCTCATCGGCCACCTGGATACGGTGGCGGCATACGATCTTGATCACTATGGGTATCAGGAAAACGGGGATCAGGTTACGGGCCTTGGTACCGCTGACATGAAAAGCGGTTGCGCCGCCATGGTGGAAGCTTTCATTAGCGTCTGGGAAAGCGGTTTTACTCGATTGCCCGTAGCCCTGGCCCTGGTTGTCGGCGAAGAGGAAGAGGGTGACGGGATCGAGCGTCTGGTGAAAGATTTTTATTTCCCTTGGGCGGTGGTGGCCGAACCCACGGATCTTCATCCGTGTCTGAGTCATTATGGGTACCTGGAGATACAAATCTATACCCGGGGCAAGAGGCGGCATGCCTCTCTGGCCGACCGTACTCAGAATCCAGTGGAAAACATGCTGAAGGTGCTCATGAAGATTTCCCGTTATATGGTGGACCGCCGTCCCGAGGGAGTTTACAATATCAGGGATCTTTTAAGCAGCCATGTGGGATTTGCCGTACCGGACTGGTGTGAAGTCTGGCTGGATGTTCACCTCCCGCCCCATTCTCCCATCGGTGAGGTTTCTTTGGAACTGCAGCAAATTGTTGAGCGGATCCGGAAAGAGAATCCACAAAATAATGCCGCCATGCGCTTTGTCACAGTGCATGACGGTTATGAGCTTCCGGAAAAAGGACCGGTGGTGGAAGCGGTGCAGAACCTTTACAAAATGCGTTCATTGCTCTGGACTCCTCAGGCGTTTTCCAGTCATTCCGACGCCAATCGATTATGGATCTCCGGGGTGAAGCCTATTTTACTCGGCCCGGGTCAGTTGCAAATGGCTCACGCTCCCGAGGAGTCGGTTTCTTTCAACCAGGTTCAATGGGCAGCCGAATTTTATCGGGATCTCATGATATCGATGGGATGCTGAGAATATATGATGATATATTTGGCGGTATAATTCAGAAATTTCTTATTGTCCTTGACAACCGGATATATTCTCTTATGCAAAGCGTATGGTCATGGCCGCAGTTTCAACGGTAGAGGCATTTTCGATGATGACGACTGTTGATTATCTGTTAATCATGTCCCTCAACATTGCAGAGCATTTAAAAGTGACGACCTTTCTTTCTTCAAGCGTCATGTCTTCACCCGTCGCCGGATTTCTGCCCCTGCGAGCATGTTTTTCCTTAACACAGAATTTGCCAAATCCGCTGATCAACACATCTTCGCCGGATTCTAGTGTGTTTTTGATGATATCCACCAGCATTTCCGTGATTTCAATGGATTTTTTCTTTGTGAATCCGTCATTGTCGCTGATTTTCTCAATGATTTGAGCTTTTGTCAGAGTCATGCTCATTGCTCCTTTTCGCTTACAATATGCAGGATAAACGACCGTACCTAAAAAATTCAATAAAAACTATTTCATATTCGAATATCAATCGGATATCAATAAAAAATTAAAAAAGAGAAGTCAATAGTCAATTCCATGATTAGGATATGCTCCCAATTGGTAGGGATTTTTCCTATTAAAATGAATCATCCTCTCTATAGACATATTGAATTACAAGTTGATATAAAGAATACTAAGGTAATATTCTTTTTTAAAATAGAAACCTGTTTTTATGAAACATAAAACGATTAGCTGTTTTCATTTATGCAAATCAAGCACTCATGATCAAATGGGAGCTCTCGTGATAAATATAAAGGATAAGATATCGGGAAGATTGCAAGACAGGGGATTGGCACCTGTTGAGATCATGCGTCTGATTAAAGATGTATCCAATGTCACCGGAGACTGCTATTATTTTAACCATTCAGATGTGAAGAAAGCACTGAAAAGGCTTGGTTGGAAGGAATATATCTTGGATAATTTTACGCTGGAACTCATCTCTTTGTACCTTGATGACGAAATTGTAAAGGAAATGAGTAAATCTATTTTACATTGAGCTCATAAATCTTAGAACGACTTTGATTGATGAATACCGATTGTTAGAAATGCCGTATCAAGGGGAGATTTAAAGGCTTATGGAAAAAAGAACCGATAAACGACACAGATGTGAGGCATCCATTGCATTGAGCTGTTTTAATAAAGAAAAGATGTCCCGTGCCAAAATGCTCAACTACAGTAAGGATGGGATGTACTTCGAGTCTGAGGTATTATTGAAAGAGGGTGCCAATATTTATTTTCAAATGAACGATTGTCAGTTTGACTCTTCTGATCCCGAACGTTACGACGGACTGCGAACCGTATCCGTTGCTCGAGTAAAATGGTCGAAAGATATCGGTGGTGAAAGGGCCAAACATTTCGGTTTCGGCGTTAAGTACATGGAGTACTATTAAAAGCCTCGGTTAGACTTATAGGTATGGGCTGACGGATTCTCGATTTCGGAGACAAAAATGGCAAATATCCTTATTGTTGACGATCAGGCATGGATAAAGGAACTTTGCCGGGAAGGCTTGATCGGTGAAGGGCATAACATATTTGCAACGGATGATATCGAAGCGGTGACGGAAAATATTTCATCCTTCGAGCCCCATATTGTTCTGCTGAATCAATATCTGAAACACGGATTTTTTGCATTGGATGTTTTAAAAGAAATAAAAAGCAGAAATCCAAACCTCCCCGTGTTGGTCGTGACCATTCATGACCCCCTCATGAAATATCCTCAGCTTTCTCTGGCTGATGGATACGTGGTCAACAGCCACAGAGCAGGTAAAGAACTCAGACAAAAAATATCTGCCCTGTTGGGCGATCGGCATTATATTGCGGATGAGTCCTAAAATTACTTCGTTGATTTAAACCCGCCGGTATTTGCGTTATCGCTCGCCAATACCATCGTAACGCCTTTTCTTTTGACACCCAATTGTCAGTGGATTATATTAATAAATTTACAAGAACGATGCTCTCCTAAAAAGTCAAAAAGTGAGCTCATTACGAGAGTGGTTAGTGTTTGACAATCTAAGATTTCGGTATTACAGCATAAATTTTAATTAAAACACCAAACGCTAAACGAATTCGACTTTTTGCGAATTCATCAAAACCTCAAATTTAAAAAATAAAACCTTATGGAAAACCCACATCCGATCATTCAGTATCCTGCCTCCGGAAGTCGCATTCTGTTGTTTCGGGGTGATACCCTTCTGTTCACGCTTTCTCTTTCTCATCCTCAAAAAGGGAATGCATGGCTTCGAACGAATATCGGACATGCAGAAGTTGCCAGAAAAGAGATCATCAAAGAGGTAAATGAGAACCAGCCGCTTCTTGGCGGGGATTGGTTTGACCTTCCCATGCAGCGGACCGACGATCTTAATTTTAAAATATGGGTCCCTCTTTGTGAAGTCGGACATTTTGAGGCCAAATGTTTCTTTTTGCCCAGAGGAGAGACACGGCCGGTATGGCCGGAAGGACCGAATGTTGCGGTCAATGTAGAACCCGCGGATACATGCTGCGCAAACATCATTTACAATGCTTTTGTCCGGCAGTTCGGTCCAAACAAAAGTGGAGATTTTTTCCGGAATGCGGACGCAGATTTGATTGAGAATCTGGATAAGAACGGTTATACGGTTATACCACCTTCAGGCACCTTTCGCGATCTTATTCGGGAACTCGATTTCATCATCGGTGAGTTGGGATGCCGGATCTTACAATTACTTCCAATCCATCCCACGCCTACCACATATGCCCGAATGGGCCGTTTCGGGAGTCCATATGCCGCTCTCAGTTTTACCGCCGTTGATTCGGCATTGGCGGAATTCGATACCCGTGCCACACCTTTGGAACAATTTATCGAACTGGTGGATGCGATCCACGAGCGTCAAGCGAAGATACTCATCGACATTGCCATCAACCATACGGGCTGGGCCGCCGGTCTCCATGAGACCCACCCGCAATGGCTGGTCCGAAACCCTGAAGGGCATATCGAAATGCCCGGTGCCTGGGGAGTGGTATGGGCCGACCTGACAAGGCTCGATTATACCCAAAAGGACCTGTGGCAATATATGGCAGACGTTTTTATTACCTGGTGCCGCAGGGGTGTGGATGGATTTCGTTGTGACGCGGGATACATGATACCGGTTTCCGCATGGCAATATATTGTGGCCAGAGTCCGGAATCAATATCCGGACACGATTTTTCTTTTGGAGGGACTTGGCGGAAAAATTTCCGTGTCTCGCGACATCCTGAACCGGGCCAATTTCAACTGGACGTATTCAGAGCTGTTTCAGAACTATGACCGCGGCCAGATTGAATCGTATTTGCCGGAAGTCAACCAAATATCTGAAAGTGACGGGATTGCCGTTCATTTCGCCGAAACCCACGACAACCTGCGTCTTGCCCAGCGGTCCAAGACATATGCCCGGATGCGCACCGCTTTATGCGCCCTTTGCAGTTCGCAGGGAGGATTCGGCTTTGCCAACGGTGTGGAATGGTATGCCGCTGAAAGGATCTATGTCCACGGAGCGCCTTCATTGAACTGGGGCGCAAAGACGAACCAGGTCGACCATATCCGCCGTCTCAACACCCTTTTGAAAAACCATCCGGTTTTTCAGGACCATGCCGAGTTGAAAATGCTTCAAAACGGCGAAGGAAATCATTTGGTGCTGTTGCGGCATCATTTGCCTTCAGGAAGGAAGCTGCTCATCGTGATAAATCTTGATGATGACAAGGAGACACGGGCGAGCTGGGATTCCCGCAAATCGGGTATGGCGGGGTCGTCTTTTATGGATCTCATTTCCGGAGAGAAGGTAATGACGGCCGAATCTCATGAACAACAATCCTTGTCCCTTGCTCCCGGACAGGTTTTTTGTCTGACCGATGACCCCGGCGATATGGATCTTATTCTCAACGCAGAATCTCGGTTCGCACGTTTCCCGGAACGGATAGAAAGACAGCAATTGAGGGCAAAGGCCCTGGATATCCATTGTGTTTACAGAAACTTAAAGGGTGCAGAGGCATTGGACCCGGATGCAATGGCCCGTAATCTCGCAGAGAATCCTTTGGAATACTGTCGCAGCCTCAATCCTTTTAGTGATGAACCGAGGGTCATTACCTGGCAGTGGCCCAGAGACAAACGCCGGGAGGTTATGGTGCCGCCGGATCATTTCCTGCTGCTCCTGTCAGATACTGGTTTTCGTTCCCGGATTATGGATAAAAACCAATGTCTTTTTCAGGAGGAGAGTCTGCCTTGCTCAGACGGGTCCTTTTTTGCGCTTTTTCCCCCTGTTCCGGTATCCGGGAATCAATATTCTTGTACGTTGAAGATATCGGTTTACATCCCGGGAAAAACGCAACATGTCGAAAGCCATCTTCTTTATCTTCCAGGAGCAAAGGCTGCGACCGTCAAACGAATTTTTTACCGGGAAGCTCTTTTCGATCGCGATCTTCTTTTGCTCGGAACCAACAAGCGGGGCGGTATGCTTCGAGTCCCGGTTTCCTGGGGTGCTCTTTCCAGCCGATATGATGCGCTGTTGGCGGCAAATATGGACCCCGAATTTCCCGAAGATCGCTGGATCATGTTCACTCGCTGCCGGGCATGGCTGGTGTTTCAGGACTATTCCCAAGAGATCTGTGACGATTGTTTTGTTTCCTATGATGCTGATTCAGGCTCAAAAGGGATATGGCAATTCCAGGTGCCTACCGGTCAGGGGCAGCATGTTTTTTTATCTGTTGATGTGGAAATGATCTCCGGAGAGAATGGTATGCGCATGATTTTTAAGCGCGAACCATCCAAAGGGCGAAAAGGGCAGCTTCCCGACCTTGAACCTGTTCGCCTCATTTTAAGGCCGGATATTGAAAACCGAAATTTTCATGATACCATAAAAGCCTACCAGGGGCCTGAAAACAACTGGCCGAATGCCGTGGATTCAGGGCCGGACGGCTTCACTTTTACGCCGGACCAGGGCCATTGTCTGAACCTGCGGATGTTTGACGGGGCTTTTGTAAGTGAGCCTGAATGGCATTATATGGTGTATCGATCCAAAGAGGCCGAGCGGGGTCTTGATCCGGATTCGGACCTTTTCAGTCCCGGTTATTTTCACACGTCTCTAACCGGCGATGGGTCTGCGACGCTTTATGCACGAATTTCGGAGAGGAAAAAAGCGGATCGCGGGATCATTATATCGAAACAAAAAGACAGAGAGTTGTCCGATATTAAAAAAACCAAATTTCTTAAATTGATCGATGTTTTGGAAAATGCCTTGAATCATTATACCGTGCATCGAGGTGCGCTGCATACGGTCATCGCGGGGTACCCCTGGTTTTTAGATTGGGGCCGAGATGCGCTGATCTTTGTTCGGGGATTGATCGCAGCGGGAAAGACAAAAACGGCCAGGGACATTCTCAAGCTGTTCGGCCAATATGAAAAAGACGGGACGATTCCCAATATGATTCAAGGGGAAAATGCCGGTAACAGGGATACTTCCGATGCCCCCCTTTGGTATTTTGCGGCCTGTGAGGCGCTTTTGAAGGCTGAAGGAAATGACGCATTTCTTGATATCACATGCGGCGACCGGACCATTCGCGAGATTCTATTCTCCATCGCTCAAGCATATATGGCCGGAACACCCAACGGCATCCGAATGGATTCGGAATCGGGTCTCATCTTCAGTCCGGCCCACTTTACCTGGATGGATACCAACTAC
>Ga0210077_1000419_pt1 | contig 16427 bp, 14 predicted proteins | sample RushMan_CattailN_5_FD_185556 | JGI IMG/M metagenome (GOLD analysis project Ga0210077, IMG submission 185556) | Wetland microbial communities from San Francisco Bay, California, USA, that impact long-term carbon sequestration -... | ecosystem: Environmental > Aquatic > Marine > Wetlands ... | reverse complement strand
GAGCGCGTTGGCGGGCGCAGCGACGGCCGCACCCGCCGCACAAAGCAGGATGCCCGCCACGAGGCCCCTGATCACTGCTCGAGTCTTCGCGCGACCGAACCGGGATGGTGGCTCCTGACGCCCGCGAAAGTTCGCATCCCGCTGCCAGGCGATGCGGGGTGGTTCTCCGGTTCGCATGAGCGGTGTCCCTAAACGGTGCAGATGAGCTTGGAGTAACTCGGGGTTTGAAAGTTCGCGCCGGTGCATTCCGGACTTCAAGCCTTTGGCGCGAAGTCCCGCGCGTATCTTACAGGCGGAGCGCTCCGCGCCCGCCTGATCGAACGTCGACAGCGGTAGTCGCGACGCAGCACGCGCGGATCGAGCCCCGGCCGCCGCTAGAAGTCCGGCTGGCCCTCGGCCCACATGACGTCGCACTTGTGCTTCGCCGCGGCGGACAGCAATTCGATCAGCGGATGAGCGCGCTGCCTGAGCCCTACAGGCGGCCCCGCGTCGTCGTCGTCGCCGGCCGGCACCTGCCGATCCTTCGGGATGGTCGCGAGCTGCCGCTCAAGGCGCGCCAACGCGGCCGGAACATCGGCCGCCAGCAGGGCACCCGGCACGGTGCCGCTGTGCCCCATCATCTTCAGCAGTGTCACTGCGACGTCGCCGAATTCCGTGACGTTGCCCCAGGCGCTGCTGCGAAAGGTCACCAGCATCGTCAGTTCCTGCCGTGAACGCGGGATGCTTCGCCCATCGGAATGTCCGAGAGCAGGCGGTCGAATTCCTTCTTGACCACGGAGTAGCACTCGCAGACCTCGCGCTCCAGGCCCGGCCGGTCGAGCACCGTGATGCGGCCGCGGCTGTAACGGATCAGGCCGTTGCGTTGCAGCTTGCCGGCGGCGTCCGTCACGCCCTCGCGGCGCACGCCGAGCATGTTCGCGATCAGTTCCTGGGTCATGGTCAGTTCGTAGGAGGGCAGGCGATCGAGGCTCAGCAGCAGCCAGCGGCACAGCTGCTGCTCTACCGAATGGTGCCGGTTGCAGACGGCGGTCTGCGCCATCTGGGTGATCAGCGCCTGCGTGTAGCGCAACAGCAGGCGCATCACGGGCCCGGCGCGGTGGAATTCCCGTTTCAGCAGCTGCGCCTTCAGCCGGTAGCCGTGGCCCGCGCTCTGCACCACCGCGCGGCTCGGCGTCGTTTCGCCACCCATGAACAGCGATATGCCGAGAATTCCCTCGTTGCCTACCACCGCGATCTCGGCCGATGCGCCGTCCTCCATGACGTAGAGCAAGGACACGATCGAGGTGGTCGGAAAATAAACATGCCGCAGTCGGCCACCGGATTCGTAGAGACCTTCGCCGAGCAGCATCGGCACCAGCTCCAGGTGCGGCGACAGTCGGGCGAACTCGGCTTCCGGTAGCGCTGCCAGCAGATGATTTTGTTGCGGGAGGTGCGAAGTCGCCAAAGCTCGGGCTCCAAGTCTCCGGTCCCCGATCAAGATCAAAAAGATCTCCGGCGAATGCTGGCACTCGGGGGATGCCGCCGGCGCGCAATCGAACATAATGCCACGTGCAGGGGCGGACCTGACCGGAGGGTCTTCCGCGATCTCCTTGTACGCCAGCGCAGGGAACGAAACAACGCGGGATCAGGACGTTGCGCGTACCTTGCCTCCGCCTTGCCCGCATCGGGGCACGAAGCAATTCGCCGCGCGAGAAGTGGAATATGCTTGCCGCGGTCGTGGCTCGTCAGCCGCCGGCGCGCGAGAGGTATGTGCGCCAACGCACGGTGAGCCGCCCGCTACGGGAACAGCACCCGGGATCACCATCGGTGACATGAACCGGGATCGCATCGGGGATCAGGCGCTTGAAGCGCTGATCCAGTCGGCTCCGGAACGATGTTATTCATTCGGGGCGCATCGCCTCGCGAAGGACGGCACAGCGTCTACTCACGTCCACCACTTTCTGTGGCGGTGGGCGCGGCAGGTGCCGAGAACAAGGAGGTCATAATGTCGATGAAATTACCTGGTTGGACGAGCCCGGCGGCGTGGGGCGTCGCGGCGGGAGCCGTGGGATGGTGGTTGATTCTGGCGTCTGGATTCGGATGGATGAGCGTCGGCGCCGCAACCAAGATGGCCACTCAGAAAGCGCAAGACGCCGTCGTCGCTTACGCCACGCCGGCTTGCGTGGCGCGTTTCGAGCGGCAGCCGAACGCTGCCGCTGCATGGCAGGGCCTGCACAAGACCGAATCCTGGGACCGGAACGACCTCGTTGTGAAGGATGGCTGGGTCGGCGAGCCGAGTCAGAAGCTCGACTCGGACGTCGCGGATGCCATCGCGGACTCCTGTGCGACCCAGATCCTCGCGCTCAAGTCGCTCAACGGGGTCAAGCTCAGCTCGGAGTAGGCGCTTTGCCTCTGGGGTCGGCAGCGCTTCGGCCAGACCCCGAATTGGTGGAGGCGGCGGGAATCGAACCCGCGTCCGCAAGCCCTACACAGTCAGGACTACATGCTTAGCCTGGTAATTTGGATCTCGCCTTGCGCCCGCCCACCGGCAGGCTGACGCTCGGCCAGCCGCTTCGACGGATCCCCCGGGCCAAGCGGCCAGACCCGGAAGAGAGGCTGATGTAAATGACGCTGCACCCCTTTCGGGGCCTAGCCCATCAGCAGACTAGTGCAGCGTCTAGCCGGTGTTAGGCGGCTAGAGCGAAACGCTCGTCGTTGGCGTTTATGTGTTTCCAGACTGGATTTGCGAGGTGATCTGGTCCTCGGCATGCCCTGCGCTGCTTCGCGACCCACGTCGAGACCAAGTCGCCCCCGTGTTCGTTGCTGCGCGCTGTATTGTCTCATATCGGGCCGCGGGGCCGGTTTTTCAAGGCTACAGCTGGGCCAGGACGTCGAGCGGCGCGGCGACGATCGCGTCGGCGCCCCAGGAGCGGGGGCCGTCGGTATCGACGCCGTGGTAGCCCCACTCGACGGCGATGGCGCGCATGCCGGCGGCGTGCGCGGCCTGCACGTCGCGCAGGTCGTCGCCCACGTAGCAGCAGAGCTCCGCGGCCAGCGAGAGCTCGGCGGCGGCGTGCAGGAGCGGCGCGGGGTGGGGCTTCGCGTGCGGCGTGGTGTCGCCGCAGACCACGCAGGCGGGCGCGATGCCGAGCGCGGCGACCAGCGGCGCGGTGAAGCGAGTCGCCTTGTTGGTGACGATGCCCCAGGCGATGCCGCGCGCGGCGAGCTGCGCGAGCAGCGCCTCGATGCCCGGGAAGAGGGCGGTGCCGACGCAGATGTTCGCGCCGTAGTGCGCGAGAAACGCATCGCGCAGGGCTTCGTAGCCCTCGTCCTGCGGCGTCAGGCCGAGGCCGACGCGCAGCAGCCCGCGCGCGCCGCTGGAAGCGTGCGGGCGCACGTCGGCGACCGACAGGGCAGGCAGGCCGCGCTCGGCGCGCAGGCGGTTCACCGCCGCGCCGAGATCCGGCGCGGTGTCCGCGAGGGTACCGTCGAAGTCGAACAGTACGGCGCGGGTGCCGTGCCGCGCCGCGGCCTCAGGCATCCCGCACGCAGCGGACCAGGTAGTTGACGCTGCAGTCCGGGCCGAGGCTGTAGCGGCGCGTGAGCGGGTTGTAGCTCATGCCGATCACTTCCTCGGTGCGCAAACCGGCGGCGCGGCACCACCGGGCCAGCTCGTGCGGCTTGATGAAGCGCGCGTAATCGTGCGTGCCCCTGGGCAGCAGCTTGAGGACGTACTCGGCGCCCACGACCGCGAACAGATAGGACTTCGGGTTGCGGTTGATGGTGGAAAAGAACGCCTGTCCACCCGGCGCGAGCATCTTCGCGCACGCCGCGATCGCGCTCGCGGGGTCGGGCACGTGCTCGAGCATTTCCATGCAGGTCACCGCGTCGAAGGCGCCGGCGTGGGTCGCGGCGTACTCCTCGGCGGAGGCCGCCTCGTAATTCACCGGCAGCATGCTCTCGCGCAGGTGAAGCCGGGCGACCTTCAGTGCCTTGCCCGCGAGGTCGATGCCGGTCACGCGCGCGCCGCGGGCGCTCATCGCCTCGGCGAGAATCCCGCCGCCGCAACCGACGTCCAGCACCGCCTTGCCGGACAGCCGTGCATGGCCGTCGATCCACTCCAGCCGCAGCGGGTTGATCTCGTGCAGCGGCCGGAACTCGCTCTCGGGGTCCCACCAGCGGTGCGCGAGCTCGCTGAATTTCTCGAGCTCGGCCGGGTCGGCGTTCCGGGTTGCGCTCATATCCGGCGAGTTTCTCATCCGGCCCTGGTGCCTGTCACCTGAAGCTGGACGCACCGGTCCGGCGCCAGGCAAGCGATCCGCGCCGACCGGCTGGTCTCCGTCGGGCAGAGTTTCGGCGCCTGCCTCGCGCCCTTGCCGCTCACCCGAATACGGTCGGCGCTGATGCCTTTCGATATCAGGAACGACTTCACCGAGTCGGCGCGGCGAAGCGAAAGATCCTGGTTGTACGCCGGGCTGCCGAGCGGATCCGCGTGTCCGGTCGCGACCACGGATCGAACGTTCAGCGCGGCCAGCCTGTTCGCCAGCGTGTCGAGCTTGGCCCTGTCCGCCGGCGTGAGCGAAGCCCGGTTGAACGGGAACAGCGCGTCGGACTTGAGCATGACCTTTTGCGGAACCGGGATGGGCGCAGCCTTGGCGAGCGGCTTGCGGGCGGAAGTCTTCGCCGTTTGCGGATTGCAGGCGGAATTCGCCATCCCCGGCGTCCAGTCGCCCGTGCGCCAGCACAGTCCCGAGGGGTCCCTCCAGATTTCGCCGGAAGGACCGTTCAAGTAGCCGTCCACCGGCTGGGCGGCGGATGCGTTGAACGCCGCTGCCGACAGTGCGGCGGCCGCGGCAAGGAGGAGGAGAGTCTTCGTGTTGGGGGTCATGGGAGCCATTCTCCAAAAAAGAGGTGCGCGTCTTTCGAGCGCCTGTTTCCCGGAGGGGCTCCGGGCGTTTCAGAGGAGGAGAATTGCGGTCACTGCGAGAGCGCTTCCTGCCACCTCGCACAGCGACGCTCCAAGTCGGCAAACGCGGAGCCTTGCAGCACCTTGTCCTTGAGAACCAGGCGGCCGGCCACCCAGACGTGGCTGACGTTCTCGCGTCCGGCGGCATATACCACGTGTGATATGACGTCGTAACACGGCCGCAGTTCCGGGCTGCCGAAATCGACGGCGACGAGATCCGCTTCCTTGCCGGGCACGATCGATCCGATGCGCGTTTGGAGGCCGAGCGCCAGCGCGCCGCCGAGCGTCGCGGCCCGCAAGGCGGCGTGCGCCGGCATCGCTTCGGCGTTCGTCGCCACGCCTTTCGCGAGCAGCGCGGCAGTGCGCATTTCCTGGAACATGTCGAGCCTGTTGTTGCTTGCCGCGCCGTCAGTTCCGAGCGCCAGGTTGACGCCGGCTTCCAGCAAGGCCGCGGCGGGCGCGAACCCGCTGGCAAGCTTGAGGTTCGACGAGGGACAGTGAGCCACCGAGCAGCCGTGGCGCGCAAGCAGGTCGATTTCGGCGTCGGACAGATGCACCGCGTGCACGGCGATCAGCCCCGGGTCGAGCAGGCCGAGACGGCGCAGGCGCTCGAGCGGGCGCGTGCCGTGCTCGGCTTCCGAGCGCGCGACCTCGTCGGCCGTCTCGTGCACGTGAACGTGCACCGGCAGCTCCAGCTCGGCCGCCAGCTTTGCCACCTTGGCGAAGCTCTCGTCGCCGACGGTATAGGGCGCGTGAGGCGCGAGGCAGAACGAAATCAGCCGCTGCTCCGCGTAGCGGTCCCGCAGCGCCAGTCCCTTGCGCAGGTAGTCGTCGGGGTCGGCCGCGTACGACGACGGGAACTCGACGACGATCGCGCCGACCGACGCGCGCATGTTCGCTTCCAGCGCCGCCTCGACGGCGGCTTGCGGGAAGAAATACATGTCGTTGAAGCATGTCGTGCCTCCGCGCAGCATTTCCGCGCAGGCGAGCAGCGTCCCGTCCTTCACGAAATGCGGCGACACGTGCTTGGCTTCCGCCGGCCAGATGTGCTCCTGCAGCCAGTGCATCAGCGACATGTCGTCGGCGATGCCCCGCATCAGCGACATCGCGGCATGCGTGTGCGCATTGACCAGGCCGGGGATCAGCGCGTGCTCGGTCAGCTCGAGCGTCGCGTAACCGGCAAAGCGGCGGCGCGCCTCGGCGGCGGGCAGGACGGCCTCGATGCGGCCCTCGCGCAGCGCGACGGCGTGCTGCTCGAGCACGGCGCCTTCCGGTTCCACCGGCACAATCCAGCGCGGAGCGATCAGCAGGTTCGGGGCGTCTGGCACAAAGAAAAGGCCCCGCGACGGAGGCCTCGCTAGAGTGGCTTAATTGCCAAGGCAATTCAATGCGTTAGTGTGCCATGACGGTCCAGCAGCCGCAAGTTGGCGTGTGCGGGCCGATGCCCTATCGGCTCGACACGCCCCGGATCCTGATCTCCACCCGCCGATTCGGCGCGAGGCAGGCGATCAACGCCTTGCGGTTCTTCATCCCGGGGCAATCTTTCACCGGCCGTGTTTCGCCCAGCCCTCGGGCCACGATCTTCGAGCCGTCGAGCCCCTTCGACACGAGATACGCCCTGACCGACTCGGCGCGACGTTCGGACAGCCGCTGGTTGTACCTCGCCGCGCCGAGGCGATCCGTGTATCCCTCGATGAGGATGCTCTGCACGTGCGACATGTCGCCCAGCTTCGATACGACCTGCGCGTCGAGCGCCGCTTTTGCGCCGTCCGTGAGCGTCGACTTGTTGAATGCAAACAGCTGGTCGGCCTGCAGCGTGATCGCCTTCGGGATGGGCGCCGGGCCCGGCGCGGGCTGCGGTGCCGGCATCGGCACCGGCGCGGCGACCGGCGCCGGCGGCGGGGGCGCTGCCGGAACGATCCTGGGGGCAGGCGCGGGAGCGGCGACGGGTTTCGGCTTGGGCACCAGGTCGGGATCGCAGGCGGCGGTCGCCTTCGCCGGGGTCCAGTCGCCGGAGCGCCAGCACAGCCCGCTGCCGCTCCTCCACACGACTCCGCTGTCGGGCCCGTTCCAGTAACCGTCGCTCGTCTGGGCCGACGCGGCCAGCGGAGCGCCGGCTGAGAGAACGGCGACCAACGCGGAGGGAAGCAGGGTTGGGAATCTCATTGCGCTCTCCTCTTGATAATGGAACAGCTCGCCGCGGCGGGCGCGTTCTCCGATGCGTGATTTCGCCCGGATTCCCGGCCAAAGTCAAACCCGCCGCCGCGTTGTCCCGAGGCGGGCCGGATCGCGTTCCGAACGGGGTCTTCGAGACCGGTCCGCATGCTAAAATTCAACGTTTTTCCCTCCGGAACTCCCCGCCGCCGCACATGGATCAGTTTGCCAAGGAAACGCTCCCGATCAGCCTCGAGGAGGAGATGCGGCGGTCCTACCTCGACTACGCGATGAGCGTGATCGTCGGGCGCGCGCTGCCCGACGTGCGGGACGGACTCAAGCCGGTGCACCGGCGCATCCTGTACGGCATGAACGAGCTCGGCAACCACTGGAACCGGGCGTACAAGAAGTCCGCGCGCGTCGCAGGCGACGTGATGGGCAAGTACCACCCGCACGGCGACGCCGCGATCTACGACACGATGGTGCGCATGGCGCAGTCGTTCAGCATGCGCTACCTGCTGATCGACGGACAGGGGAACTTCGGCTCCGTCGACGGCGACAACGCGGCGGCGTCGCGCTACACCGAGGTGCGGCTGACCAAGTTCGCGCATGAAATGCTCGCCGACATCGACCGCGAGACGGTCGATTTCGTGCCCAACTACGACGGACAGGAGGAGGAGCCGGCCGTCCTGCCGACGCGGGTGCCGAACCTGCTGGTGAACGGATCCTCCGGCATCGCGGTCGGGATGGCGACGAATATTCCGCCGCACAACCTGTCCGAGGTCGTCGATGCCTGCCTGCACCTGCTGCATCATCCGCAGTGCGCGATCGAGGAGCTGATCAAGCTGATGCCGGCGCCGGATTTTCCGACGGCGGGCATCATCTACGGCGTATCCGGCGTGCTGGAAGGCTACCGCACCGGCCGCGGCAAGGTCGTCATGCGGGCGCGCACGCACTTCGAGGAGATCGGCAGGGGCGATCGCCAGGCGATCATCGTCGACGAGCTTCCGTACCAGGTCAACAAGAAGACCCTGCTCGAAAAGATCGCGGAGCTGGTGCTAGACAAGAGAATCGAGGGCATCTCGGACATCCGGGACGAATCGGACAAGTCGGGGATGCGCGTCGTGATCGAGCTCAAGCGCGGCGAGATCCCGGACGTGGTGCTCAACAACCTGTACAAGCTCACCCAGCTGCAGGACAGCTTCGGCATGAACATGGTCGCCCTGGTGGACGGGCAGCCGAAGGTGCTCGACCTCAAGTCGATCATCGAGGCATTCGTCGCGCACCGGCGCGAGGTGGTGACGCGGCGCACGGTGTTCGAGCTGCGCAAGGCGCGCGAGCGCGGCCACGTGCTGGAAGGGCTCGCCGTGGCGCTGTCGAACGTCGACGAGGTGATCGAGCTGATCAAGAAGGCGCCGACGCCGGCCGAGGCGAAGCGCGGCCTGATGGCGAAGCTGTGGCAGTCGCCGCTGGTGCGCGAGATGCTCGCGCGGGCGTCGGCGGACCAGTTCAGGCCCGAAGGGCTCGCCGCCGAGTTCGGCCTTGGCGGCGAAGGCTACCGCCTGTCCGACGAACAGGCGCAGGCGATCCTCGAGCTGAGGCTGCAGCGCCTGACCGGCCTCGAGCAGGACAAGATCCGCGACGAGTACCGCGAGGTGATGGACGCGATCGCGGACCTGCTGGACATCCTCGACAAGCCGGCGCGCGTGGTCGCGATCATCGCGGACGAGCTGGCCAAGGTGAAGCAGGAATTCGGCGACGCGCGCAAGAGCGAGATCGTGACCGTCGCCGAGGATATTTCGCTGGAAGACCTGATCGCGCCGCAGGACATGGTGGTGACGTTCTCGCACGGCGGTTACGCGAAGTCGCAGCCGCTCGCCGACTATCGCGCCCAGCGTCGCGGCGGGCGCGGCAGGATGGCCGCCACGACCAAGGAAGACGATTTCATCGAGCGGCTGTTCGTCGCCCATTCGCACGATCACCTGCTGTGCTTTTCCAGCCGCGGCCGGCTCTACTGGCTCAAGGTCTACGAGGTGCCGCAGGGCGGCCGTGCCAGCCGCGGCAAGCCGGTGGTGAACATTTTCCCGCTCGAGGAGGGCGAGAAGATCACGGCCGTGGTCCCGGTGAGGGAATTCGACGAGCATCACTTCGTCTTCATGGCGACTGCGAAGGGCACCGTGAAGAAGACCTCGCTGGCGGACTTTTCGCGCCCCCGGCCGTCGGGAATCATCGCGGTGAGCCTCGACGAGGGCGACTATCTCGTCGGCGCGGCGCTGACCGACGGCAACTGCGACACGATGCTGTTCTCTTCGGAAGGCAAGGCGATCCGCTTCTCGGAGGAGGACGTACGGCCGATGGGACGGCAGGCCGCGGGCGTGCGCGGCATGCGCCTGAGCGAAGGCGCGCGGGTGGTGTGCATGCTGGTGGCGCGCAACGAGGAACAGACGGTGCTGACGGCCACCGAGAACGGCTTCGGCAAGCGCACCGCGGTGAAGGAATATACGCGCCACGGCCGCGGCGGGCAGGGGATGATCGCGATCCAGGCTTCGGAACGCAACGGCCGGCTGGTGGGCGCGGTGATGGTGGACGACCGCGACGAGGTCATGCTGATCTCGACCGGCGGCGTGCTGATCCGCACGCCGGTGGCGCAGATCCGCGAGCAGGGACGCAGCACCCAGGGCGTCACGCTGATCGCGCTGGACGAGGGCGAAAGGCTTGCCGGCATCGAGCGCATCGACGAGCGCGATGACCAGGTCAACGGCAACGGCAACGGGAACGGGAACGGCAGCGGCCACGGAAACGGCAATGGCGCCGGCGAACCCGAGGACGGCGGCGATCCTGAGGCTCTGCCGCCCGGCGAAACGCTGCATTGATGTCGCGCCTGTTCAACTTCAGCGCCGGGCCGGCCATGCTGCCGCAGGAGGTGCTGGCGCGCGCCGGAGACGAGATGCTGGACTGGCACGGATCCGGCATGTGCGTCATGGAGATGAGCCATCGCGGCAAGGAGTTCGTCTCGATCGCCGCGGAGGCCGAGCAGGACCTGCGCGAACTGCTCGAGATTCCCGCCGGCTACAAGGTGCTTTTCCTGCAGGGGGGCGCGACCCTGCAGTTCGCGCAGATTCCGATGAATCTGCTGCGCGGCAAGGCCAGCGCGGACTACGTCCTGACGGGGGAATGGTCCCGCAAGGCGATCAAGGAAGCGCAGGCCTACTGCGAGGTGCGCGTTGCGGCAAGCTCGGAGGACCGCGGCTTCACCTATGCCCCTGCGCAGGCGGCCTGGAATCTGAATCCCGATGCGGCCTACGTTCACTACTGTTCGAACGAGACCATCGGCGGGGTGGAGTTCCACTGGGTGCCGGAGAGCGGCGGCGTGCCGCTGGTCGCCGACGCCTCCTCGCATCTGCTCTCGCGGCCGCTCGACGTCTCGAAATTCGGCCTGATCTACGCCGGCGCGCAGAAGAACATCGGCCCCGCCGGGCTGACGATCGTGATCGTGCGCGAGGATCTGATCGGGCGGGCCGGAAAAGGCACGCCGACCGTGATGGACTACAAGAAGCAGGCCGATGCCGAATCGATGCTCAACACGCCGGCAACCTATTCCATTTACGTCGCCGGTCTGGTGTTCAAGTGGCTCAAGGCCGCCGGCGGGCTGGCCGCCATCGAGCGGCAGAACATCGCCAAGGCCGGGCTGCTCTACGACTTTCTCGACAGCAGCGCATTCTTCGGCAACCCGGTCGCAAAGAGCGACCGCTCGCGCATGAACGTGCCGTTCACGCTTGCCGACCCGAAGCTGGACGCCGAATTTCTCAAGGGCGCCGAGGCGCGCGGCATGGTTCAGCTGAAAGGTCACCGCTCGGTCGGCGGCATGCGTGCGTCGATCTACAACGCGATGCCGCTCGAGGGCGTGCGGCAGCTGGTCGCGTACATGAAGGAATTCGAAGCGCGGCATGGCTGAGGCCGCGGCGCGCAAGAACGAGATCCTGGTGCTCAACCAGATCTCGCAGGCGGGGCTGAGCCAGCTTCCGGCCGAGCGCTACACGATCGTCAAGGCGTCGCAATCCCCGGACGCGATCCTGGTCCGCTCCCACGATCTGCACGGGCACCCCTTCGGGCCGAATCTGAAGGCGATCGGACGCGCCGGGGCGGGGGTCAACAACATTCCGGTGCCCGAGCTTTCCGCTCGCGGAGTGCCGGTGTTCAATGCTCCCGGCGCCAACGCGAATGCGGTCAAGGAGCTCGTGCTGGCGGGCATGCTGCTCGCGGCGCGCAACCTGGTGCCGGCGCTGGAATTCGTGCGCGGCCTGGCGCCGGGCGAGGCGGACCTGGAGCGCGCGGTCGAGAACGGCAAGAAGCGTTTCGCCGGCTTCGAGCTGCCCGGGCACACCCTGGGCGTCATCGGCCTCGGCAAGGTCGGCAGCATGGTCGCGGACGCGGCGATCCGGCTCGGCATGAATGTGCTGGGCTACGACCCCGAGATCACGGTCGACGCCGCCTGGGGACTGCCTTCCCTCGTGCGGCGGGCGGGCACGATCGACGAAGTGCTGAAGTCGAGCCACTTCGTCACCCTGCACGTGCCGCTGCTGGAGGCAACCCGCAACCTGGTCGGCGCGCACAACATCGGCCAGTTGCGGCCGGGCGCGGTGCTGCTCAATTTTTCGCGCGACGGCGTGGTCGACAACGAGGCGGTTCTCGGCGCGCTCGCGGCGGGACGGCTGAAGAGCTACGTGAGCGACTTTCCGACTTCCGCGCTGCTTGGACACCCCGGCGTCGTGGCCCTGCCGCACCTCGGCGCGTCGAGCCGCGAGGCCGAGGAGAACAGCGCGGTGATGGTCGTGAATCAGCTGCGCGACTACCTGGAAGACGGCAACCTGCGCAACGCCGTCAATTTCCCGCAAGCGGTCATGGCGCGCGAGTCCCCCTACCGGCTGGCGATCGCGCACGCGAACGTTCCGGACATGCTGGCGCGGATCTCGCACGTTCTGGGGCGCGCGGGCATCAACATCCACAACATGCTGAACAAGTCGCGCGCGGACATGGCGTATACCCTGGTCGACGCGGACACCGACGTGCAGCAACCGGCGCTCGAGGCGCTGCGCCAGATCGACGGCGTGCTCGGGGTGCGCTATCTTCCGAAACCGAAGAAGAACTGAAGCCTCGGCAACCTTTCGGACGGGCGGGAAGTGGAAGAGATCGACAAACTTCGCGGCGAGATCGACGCGATCGACGACCAGCTGCTGGCGCTCGTCAACCGGCGGGCGGGGCTCGCGCGGCGCATCGGCGGGCTGAAGGCGGGCGGCACCGCCTATCGCCCGGAGCGGGAGGCGGAGATCCTGCGCCGCGTCACCGGGGCGAATCCGGGACCGCTGACGGCCGAGCGTGTCGCGGCGGTGTTTCGGGAGGTGATCTCGGGCTGCCGCGGCATGGAAACCGCGCTGCGCGTGTCCTACCTCGGGCCGGAAGGCACCTTCAGCGAGCTGGCCGTGCGCAAGCAATTCGGCCAGGCCGCCCAGGCGCTGCCCGGGGTGTCGGTCGACGAGGTGTTCCGGCAATGCGAGTCCGGGGCCGTGCAGTTCGCCGTGGTGCCGGTCGAGAATTCGACCGAGGGCGCGGTCGGGCGCACGCTCGATCTCCTGCTGGTGACTCCGCTGCGCATCTGCGGCGAGGTCGAGCTGCGGGTGCACCAGAATCTGATGTCGCGCGCGACCGACCTGAAGGGGATCCGGCGCGTGTACTCCCACGCACAGTCGCTCGCGCAGTGCAATGGCTGGCTCAATCAGAACCTGCCGGGCGTCGAGCGGGTTCCGGTCGCGTCGAACGGCGAAGCGGCCCGGCGCGCCTCGGAGGAGGAGGCCGCGGCGGCGATCGCCGGGGTCGCGGCATCCGAGCGCTACCGGCTGAACCTGATCGCGCGCTCGATCGAGGACGATCCGAGCAATACGACCCGCTTCCTGGTGCTCGGCGAGCACGCGTGTGCACCGAGCGGAAACGACAGGACGTCGCTGGTGATGTCCGCCGAAAACAGGCCCGGAGCGGTGCACGCGCTGCTGACTCCGCTCGCCGCGAACGGCGTGAGCATGTCGCGCATCGAGTCGCGTCCGTCGCGCGCGATGCGCGGCGCGCTGTGGGAATACGTATTCTTCATCGACGTGCAGGGGCATCAGGACGATGCCCGCGTCGCCGCGGCACTCGCGGAACTGCGGGGAAAGGCGCCCTTCCTGAAGGTCCTGGGCTCCTATCCCGCCGCGGTCGCGTAGCGCGAAATTCTCTATGGCTGCCTTACCGACCAACATGGATCTCAGCGAACTGTCGCCTTCCTACGTGCGCTCGATCGCGCCTTACCAGCCCGGCAAGCCGATCTCGGAGCTCGTTCGCGAATTGGGGCTGGAAGAGAAGAACATCGTCAAGCTGGCCTCGAACGAGAATCCGCGCGGAATCGGGCCGCGAACCCGCGCCGCAATCGACGCCGCGCTGGCGGACATCGCGCGCTATCCGGACGGCAACGGTTTCGAGCTCAAGCTCGCACTGTCGAGACGGTACGGCGTGGACATGTCGTCGATCGTTCTCGGCAACGGGTCGAACGACGTCCTCGAGCTGGTCGCGCTGGCGTTCCTGGCCGCGGGGCGCTCCGCGGTCTTCTCGCAGCACTGCTTCGCGGTGTATCCGCTCGCGACGCAGGCGCGCGGCGCGCGCTCGATCGTGGTCCCCGCGCAGCACTTCGGGCACGATCTCGACGCGATGGCGGCGGCGGTCGCCGACGACAGCTACGTGCTGTGGATCGCGAACCCGAACAACCCGACGGGAACCTACGTCTTTCCGGAGCAGCTCGAGGCCTTCCTCAAGCGCGTGCCGGAGCGCGTGATCGTGGTGCTGGACGAGGCCTACAACGAGTATCTGCCGGCGGACCTCAAGACGGACAGCGTCAAGTGGCTCAGGCGCCACCCGAACCTCGTCATCACCCGAACCTTCTCCAAGGCCTATGGCCTGGCCGGGTTGCGGGTGGGCTACGCCCTCGCGCATCCGTCGGTCGCGGACGTCATGAACCGGGTCCGGCAGCCTTTCAACGTCAACAGCATCGCGCTCGCGGCGGCCGCCGGCGCGCTGGACGACATGGAATTCGTGGCAATGAGCTACGCCGAGAATCTGCAGGGGCTGCGTCAGCTCGAGGAGGGCCTGAAAGCGATGGGAATCGAATCCATCCCGTCCTTCGGCAACTTCCTCTGCGTGCGCGTCGGCAAGGCGGGCGAACTGTACAAGCGGCGGTCGGTACCGCCGCGGAAAACGAGAGATTCCTGGTGGCGCTCGGCGCCAGCCTGAAGGAATGAGCCGGGACGCGGAGGCGCCGACCACGCGCTTCGGGCGAGTCGCGGTCGTCGGAATCGGCCTGATCGGCGGCTCGTTTGCACTGGCGCTCAAGGCGGCGAAGGCCTGCGACGAGGTCGTCGGGGTCGGCCGCAGCCGCGCCAATCTCGACGCTGCGCTCGCGCTCGGCGCGATCGACCACGCAACGGACGACGTCGCGCAGGCCGTGCGCGGCGCCGAGCTGGTGCTGGTCGCGACGCCCGTGGCTCAATTCGAACCGGTCTTCGCGGCGCTCGAGCCCGTGCTCGCGCCGGGAGCCCTGGTGACGGACGCGGGCAGCACCAAGCGCGACGTCGTGGCCGCGGCGCGCGCCCGCCTCGGCGCCAAGATCCCGCAGTTCGTGCCCGCGCACCCGATCGCCGGCGCCGAGCACAGCGGTGCGGCGGCGGCGAAGGCGGGCCTGTTCCGGGGCAAGAGAGTGGTGCTCGCGCCGCTGCCCGAAAATCCTCCCCGCTCCGTCGAGCGGGTCGCGGCAGCGTGGCAGATTTGCGGCGCGCGCGTGTCCGAGATGACGCCGGAAGAGCACGACGCCGTATTCGCCGCGGTGAGCCATCTGCCGCACCTGCTCGCCTTCGCACTGGTGCGCGACATTGCAGAGCGGCCCGACTCGGCGCAGCTGTTCGGCTACGCGGCGGGCGGATTCCGGGATTTCACCCGCATCGCCTCGAGCCATCCCGAAATGTGGCGCGATATCTGTATCGCCAACCGGGACGCGCTGCTGAAGGAGATGGAGCGCTACGGTGCGCAGCTCGAAGCGGTCCGCGCGCTGCTCGAGGCGGGCGACGCCGCCGGCCTGGAGCGCGTCTTTACCGAGGCCCGCTCGGCGCGCAATCGCTGGCTGGACGGCGAGTTCGACAATTGAGGCCGCGGGCGTGGACGCGCTGACACTGAGGCCGATCCGGCGCGTGGCCGGAACCGTGCGCCTGCCCGGCTCGAAGAGCATTTCGAACCGGGTCCTGCTGCTGTCGGCGCTCGCCGCAGGCGAGACGCGCGTCGGCGGGCTGCTGGACGCGGACGATACGAAGGTGATGCTGGACGCGCTGCGCAGGCTCGGGGCGAGCTGGCAGCGCGAAGACTCCGCGGTCCGGGTTCGCGGCGTCGGCGGCGCGTTCCCGGTGCGCGAGGCCGAGCTGTGGCTCGGCAATGCGGGGACCGCCTTCCGGCCGCTCACCGCGGCGCTCGCCGTGATGGGCGGGGAGTACCGGCTTTCCGGCGTCGCCCGCATGCACGAGCGGCCGATCGCGGACCTGGTCGATGCCCTGCGCGGGCTGGGCGCGAGCATCGACTACCTCGGCAGCGAGGGCTACCCGCCGCTTGCGATCCATCCCGGGCGGGTGCGCCTGGACGCGCCGGTGCGCGTGCGAGGCGACGTCTCGTCGCAGTTCCTGACGGCGCTTCTGATGGCGGTGCCGCTCTCGGGCAGCGCCGCCACGCTCGAGGTCGAGGGCGAGCTGATCTCGAAGCCTTATGTGGAGATCACGATCAACCTGATGCGCCGGTTCGGCGTCGACGTCGCGCGCGAGGACTGGCGCCGGTTCCGGCTGCCGCCGGCGCGCTATGCGAGCCCCGGCGAAATCATGGTCGAAGGCGATGCGTCCTCCGCATCGTATTTCCTGGCCGCTGCCGCGATCGGCGGCGGCCCGGTCCGCGTCGAAGGGGTCGGGCGCGACAGCATCCAGGGCGACATCCGCTTCGCGGAAGTGCTCGAGCGCATGGGCGCGCGGGTCACGATGGGCGCGAACTGGATCGAGGTCTGCGGCGAGGGCAGGCTGCGCGCGATCGACATGGACTTCAACCACATTCCCGACGCCGCGATGACCGCAGCCGTGATGGCGCTGTTCGCCGACGGGCCGAGCGTCCTGCGCAATATCGCGAGCTGGCGGGTCAAGGAAACCGACCGCCTGAGCGCGATGGCGACCGAGCTGCGCAAGCTCGGCGCCGGAGTCGACGAGCGGCCGGATTCGCTTCG
>Ga0210077_1000418_pt1 | contig 16439 bp, 10 predicted proteins | sample RushMan_CattailN_5_FD_185556 | JGI IMG/M metagenome (GOLD analysis project Ga0210077, IMG submission 185556) | Wetland microbial communities from San Francisco Bay, California, USA, that impact long-term carbon sequestration -... | ecosystem: Environmental > Aquatic > Marine > Wetlands ... | reverse complement strand
TCCTCTGTCCTCCGCCGTCTGTCCTCCGTCCTCCGTCCTCCGTCCTCCGTCGTCTGTCCTCCGACTTCCGTCTGTCCTCCGACTTCCGGCCCCTCACGGCATATTACTCTTAACATCCACCGGTTCTTTCTCCCGGGCATGGGTGCCCTTGTCCCCCACCTTGGTGACAACCCCGGCATGTTTGTAGAAATTGTATTCCCTGTCTTTTCCCCCGTGGTCCACAAGCAAATCTTCTTTTTCATATACCAGCGATAAAATCTCTCTGTTGCAGGTTTCAAAATCAGGCGTCAATTGGATGGCCGACGTCGGACATGCCTCTTCGCATAAACCGCAAAAAATGCACCGGCCGAAGTTGATTCGAAACCAGGCGGCATACCGTCTGCCGTCATTTTGCTCTTCCGATTGCATGGAGATGCAGCTCACCGGACAAGCCGCCGAACACAGGTAACAGGCGACACACCGTTCCCCGCCGTCCGGATCACGGGTCAGGATGATTCGGGCCCGGGATCGCTCCGGCAACGGTCGTTTGTATTCCGGGTATTCCTGGGTAAAAGGCTTTCGAAAAAGGTGCTTGAAAGTCATAGCAAATCCGTCTGCCAATGCTTTTAAACCCTCCCAGACATCCGACGCAGCTCTTTGGCCCGAATTCTTTTCAATATCATGCGGATCGTTGTTTTTTGTCATAAGATTACTTTTCCGCTCTTCTCTTACCTAATTTCTGTCCTTCTGTCTTCCGTCATCGGTCGTCTGTCATCCGTCCTCTTGTCCTTTCCTATTTCCTCTTTTCTCTTTCCTTCTTCCAATTTCTTTAGATCAAAACAACCGCCCCCGTGATCAAAATATTGATCAAGGCCGCCGGAACCAGTAATTTCCAGCCCAGGGCCATCAGTTGATCGTACCGCAGACGCGGCAGGGTGCCGCGTATCCAGATCATGACCAGGGCCACCACCATGATTTTCAAAAGCAGCCACACCGGGCCCGGCAGCCACGGACCGCGCCACCCGCCCAGAAAAAAGACCGCCACCAACGCTCCTAAAACCTGTATATGAACATATTCGCCCAAGAAAAAAAGTCCGAAACGCATGCCGCTGTATTCCGTGTGAAAACCGGCACCCAGCTCATTCTCCGCCTCGGGAAGATCGAATGGAATCCGTTTACTCTCTGCCATGGAGCTGATGAAAAAGATGATAAAGGAAACCGGCTGAATCAGAATGAAGGGATATTTTGCCTGCGCCTGCACGATATCCACCAGGCTGAAAGAACGAGCGAGCATGACGATGGGAACCAGGGACAGTCCCAAAGAGAGTTCATAACTGATCATCTGAGCAGCGCCTCGGATGCCGCCCAAGAGGGCAAATTTTGAATTGGACGCCCAGCCGCCCAGGGCAACACCGTAGACACCCAGAGAGGATAAGGCGAAAACGTACAAGAGCCCTACATTGAGATCCGATATCACCGGCGGTATTTCCCGGCCCCACATCTTCATGGAGGAGCCAAATGGAACCACGGCAAACATGAGAAGCGCCGTAACGGCCACCACCGCAGGTGCGATGAGGAAGATCGCCCGATCCGCTGCTTCCGGAACCGTATCCTCCTTGGTGATCATCTTGAGAATATCGGCAATGGGCTGGAGCAGGCCGAACTTACCGGCCCGGTTCGGACCGTAACGCACCTGCAGCCGCGCCAGGAACTTCCGTTCCACCCACACCAGATAGGCGGCGATAAAAAGCAAAAGTCCCAGCACCACGCCCAGCTTGACCACCAAAAGAATGAATCCCCCAACCCAGATCAACATCACGAGCCCTCATTGGTTTTGAGAATTTGGTTTTTGTTAAGGCCGATCTTCAGCGCCTTCAGATGCTGCCAATCGAGTCGGTGATGCCGGGGCAGCACGAGAACTCCGGGGGACATATTCGCGGCCAACGCCGCACGAACTTCGACGGTCCCCGCATCCGTTTGAAGGGCCACCCGGTCGCCGCTGAAAATTCCCAGTCGGGCCGCATCATTTTTCGACAGAAACAAGCGGGGCTCCTTTTCCACCTGCCGCAGATACGGAGAATGAACGGACAGTTCTTCGGTGCCGAAGGTCCAGTCCACGGTGATCAATTCCAGGTCGCCGTCTGATTGAATATCCGGTTGGGGGGCATCGAGCAGATCCCCTTCAACACGGGCCCCGGTGCCCTGTTCGGCACTGATCCGGATGCCGGCATCCGGAAACGTGTCTCTGGACAGAGCATCCGAAAACATTGGATGGGTGTCGACCAGCCATTGCATCAGTTCAATGTGGGTTTCTTTATCTAAAGATTCGGTTGTTCCCCGGCCGAGTTCCGTCAGCACCTGCCACGCGGGCTTGAGCTCATGGCCGGGAATATCTTTTCTAAAGGACCGGGGCGGATGGCTCCCGCCGCTGGTCTGGACGATGGGACGGCCTCCCCGAAAAGCAGCGGGCACTTTTTGCGCCCTTCCCTCCTGATTGATGAAGAAACCACCGGCTTCATACAGGGTCTCGGTGGGCAAAAAAACATCGGCCGCCTGTGCGCTGCCCGAATCCAGATAATCCATCACAACGAGTACATCGAGCTGTTCGAGGGCCTTTTCCAATCGGATTCGATCCGAAAAAATAAAAAAAGGATCGCTTTCCGCCAGCACCAGCGCCCGGATCTCACGGGCTTCGATCTGGGTGAGGATTTTTTCGAAAGTCATCTCGCTGTCCGAGAGCAGTGCGGCACCAAATGCATTGGCGCCGGGAAACAGGTAAAACAGGCCGGCCGTCTTTTTCATGGATTTTAGTTGCCGGGCCAGACCGGCGGCCAGGCCCGGGACGGTTTCGGACACAATGTCCGTACCGCAAACAATCACGGGTCGCAAACTTTGGAAAAGGTCTTTTTCCAAAGCCGCCGTCTGATCCGGATGCCATAAGGCCGTACGATCTTCGGGTACGGCTGCGCCAGAACTTTTAGGGCCTTCGGATTTGGGCGTTTCAGGCGTATCAAGTCCGGCCAGGGTTTTCATTAAAAACGCCAGCCAAAAGCCCATGGCATCGGGGGCCAATGGAAGGTGAACAAAATCAAAGGGCATATCCACGGGCCGGGGATCCACAAGGGCAATTTTGGCCCCATTTCTTTGGGCCTGGCGCATGGCCATGGCCAGCATAGGCGCTTCATTGACGGAATCTGCGCCGACAGCCAGTATATAATCGGCCATTTCCAGATCACGCAAAGAAACCGCCAGATCGGGATCGAGTGCGGATACGGCGGTTTTGACCTTCACCTGGATACCGGGATCCATTCCATATACAGGCCCTTGCCAGCGCTTTGCCCGGCAAAGGCGCTTTAAGGCCGCCAGCGTTTCCAAGCTGCTCCGTGCTGCACCTGCACAGGCAACGGCCTCAGGCCCGAATTCGGCGCTGACGCGCGCCAGTTCGTCGGAAACCGTCTTAATGGAAGTTTCCCAGGAAGCCTCTTTTCCCTGGATCTTCGGATGCCGCGGGCGTTCATCCTGCCCGGAATAATAAAACCCGTACCGGCCGCGATCGCAGATAAAATAACCGTTGATTGCCTCGTTGAATCTCGCTTCCTGCCTCACAATCTGACGATAACGCGCACTGACCACGGTACGGCACCCTAAAGAGCAGTTGATGCAGACGGACGGGCTGCGCTCATAGTCCCATCGCCGGCCGATGAACCGTGACGGCTTGTCCGTGTAAACACCGGTGGGGCAGATATCCGTAAGATTTCCGGCAAACGGACTATGAAGCGTGCCGGCTTTTTGCCGGCCGAAATAGACACGGCTGCCGATTTGCATGACGCCCAGGTCGCGATAACCGGCAAATTCCTGATAGAACCGCGAGCACCGGTAGCACTGGATACAACGGTTCATTTCATGCTGAATCAACGGCCCCAGATACTGGTCTTGATAGGTGCGTTTTTCCCCCTGATACCGCCTGATCCCGTGCCCGCCGGCAATGGTCAAATCCTGGAGCAGACAATGACCGCCTTCGTCGCACACCGGACAATCATGGGGATGGTTCAGCATCAGCCATTCGATCACGTATCTGCGGAAATCGACGGCCTCTTCATCCGTGGTCGATACCACCATACCGTCCTTGGCATCGACCATACAGCTCATCTGCACGCCCTTGAAAGGACCCTGCAAAAATTTTACCGCACAGACCCGGCAGGCTCCCACAGAGCCCAGGGCCGGGTGATAGCAGAATCGCGGAATCATGATGCCCAGCTTTTCGGCCGCCTCGATCACCTTGGTCCCTTCGGGAACCTCGATTTCCTGTTCGTCGATAATCAGTTTCGGCATAACGCTAAAAACAAGAGGCATAGCGCATAGAGCAGAGGGCATCGGGTAAAAAGCTGGAACCGGAAAAGGTTTTTCCCCCGATTTCTGACTTCCGACCTCTGATCTCTGGTCCTTCGCCCTTCCTCTTTCCTATTTTCTCTTTTCTCTTTCCTCTTCCCTGATTTCTGACCTTCTCACCTTCTTATCTTCTCACCTTCTTCTGTCGTCTGTCGTCCGTCATCCGTCATCCCTCTGCCCCATGCCCTCTGCCTACTTAAACGGACATTTCTTCTCCCGAATATGCGCGTCCACTTCATCTTTAAAATAGGTTAAAAGACTCTCTATGGGGGCGACCCCGCCGGGAGCAAAAGCGCAGTAGGCATTCCACAGATGCCGGCACATCTGCTTGATGGTGGAAACATATTCCGCCTGTCCCTGGCCGTGTTCGATGCGCCAGAGCAGATCGCGAAGGTACGGGAAGCCTTCCCGGCAGGGCGTACACCAGCCGCAGGATTCCCGGGCGAAAAACTCGGTCAGATTCAACGTGGCTTCAACCAGACAGGTCTTGTGATCAAACACCATGATCGCACCGGTACCCAACCGGTGCCCGGCTTTTTTCAGGGTTTCAAAATCCATTTCGATGTCATAGAATTCCGCGGTCAAAAACGCCGTGGAAGCCCCACCGGGCAAGCAGGCTTTGAATTGCGACCCATCCCGCATGCCGCCGGCATGGGTTTCGATGATGTCGCTCAAACGGATGCCCATGGGAAGTTCATAGCATCCCGGCCGGTTGACCTTGCCGCTGACGCAGAAAATTTTGGTCCCGGCGCCCGTTTCGGTCAGGGCCAGGTTCCGGAACCACTCGGCGCCGTTGCGGATAATATGCGGAATACAGACCAGGGTCTCTACATTTTGTATCACGGTGGGCTGTCCCCAGAGTCCTTTTTCCGTGGCATACGGGGGAGGTTGTTTGGGGTTCGGCCGTTTGCCTGCAAGGGCATTGAGCTGCGCCGTCACCTCACCGCAGATATAGCGGCCCCCGCTTCGATGCACCACGATGTCAAATGCATAGCCGCTGTCTAAAATGTTGTTTCCCAGGTAACCCGCTGCTTTGGCTTTCTCTATTTCCCGGTCAAGTATCCGGGCCGCGCTCTCATATTCGGGCCGGATAAAGATAATCCCCTTTTCCGCCCGGGCCGAATACCCTTCGATGATCATCCCCTCGATGAGCATGTGGGGATCCGCATGGATGAGGACACGGTCCTTGAATGTTCCGGGTTCCATTTCATCGGCGTTGCACACGAGATATCGCGGAAAGGGGGCATCATCAGCCACGGTCATTACTTTTCGCCCCGCGGGAAACGCGGCGCCGCCCCGGCCGAGGAGATTTGCATCCAGCATCATCTTCCGGACGTCCTTGTAAGAAAAGTTCTTCAAGACATTGGCCAGTGCCTCATAACCTCCGCTCGCCCGGTATTCTTCCATTGACGCGATCCGGTCCGGTTTGCGATTTTTAAAAAGGACTTGAGGATACATTTAACCGGCCTCTTTTCTCAATTCTTCCAAAATGGTATCGAGTTTTTCAGGTGTCAGTGGACCGTAAACTTTGCGGTTGATGAGTATGGCCGGTGACCGATCGCAATAACCGATACAGCACACGGGCAACAGCGTGAACATCTTGTCCGGCGTGGTTTCGCCCATTTTGATCCCGAGTTTCTCGCAGAGATGATCTTGAACGGATTCGCATCCGTCCATCCAGCAAACAACGCTGTCGCACACATGAATGACATATTTTCCTACGGGTTCGCGATAGATAAAGGTGTAGAAGGTGGCGAGTTCTTCCACTTCAAGGGGTGTCAAGCCCAGTAAAATCGACGCCGCTTCAAGGGCTTCGTCACTCAAGTAGCCGTAATGATCCTGAAGTTCAAGCATGACGTCCACCACCAGCTCCCGGGGATGCTCGGCAGACGATATCTTCTCTTGAAGCGATGCGTTTAATGCTTCGGGCAGCATTTAAAAAGGCCCTTTCTTTAAAAATTCCGGATTAACGATCGATATCCGGTAAAATAAAATCAACGGAACCAATGATGGCAATCAAATCGGATATGGACCACCCCAGTGCCATCAGGGGCAGTGCCTGTACATTGGCAAAGCCGGGCGCCCGTATCCGCATACGATATGCATATCCCAGCCCGTCGCTGACCACGTAGTATCCCTGCTCTCCCCGTGGAATCTCACAGGACGCATACGCCTCTCCCTTGGGGATTTTGGGACCCCGGGTCACATTGACAAAATGATGAATCAAACTTTCGATATCCTGGAGCATGTCTTTTCTTTTGGGAATCACGTAGCGGTAATCATCGGTAATATAGCGTCCCGCAGGCATATTTTCCGCAGCCTGTTTAATGATATTCAGACTTTGGCGCATCTCTTCGACCCGAATCAGATACCGCGCGTAACAATCACCGTCTGTAGCAGTGGGAATATCGAAGTCAAAGGATTCGTATCCGGAATAAGGAAACTTTTTCCGCAGATCCCAAGCCAGGCCGCAGGCGCGCAGATTGGGGCCGCTGACCCCCCAATCCATGGCATCATCCAGTGAAATCCGGCCGACGCCCCGGGTTCTGGCCCTGAAAATGGCATTTTTGGTAATGAGTGCTTCGTACTCTTTGAGGCGGGAAGGAAAAATGTCGACAAACGCATCCACGGCCGCTTTCCACCCCTCGGGAAGATCCGCGGCAACACCGCCCAAACGAAACCAGGAAGGATGCAGCCGGCCGCCGGTGATCAGTTCGACGATGTCAAGAATTATTTCCCGTTCCCGGAAGGTATAGAAGGTGGGCGTCATGGCGCCCACGTCGTGGGCAAATGTCCCGAAATAGACGAGATGATTGCTCAATCGGAAAAGTTCGCTCAGCATTACACGGATGTATTGGGCCCGGTCCGGCACCTTGATCCCGGCCAGGGTCTCCACGGCCATGACATACGGAAGGTTGTTGGCTGCGCCGGCCAGGTAGTCGACACGATCCGTGTAAGGAATGAATTGGTGCCAGGTTTGACGTTCACCGACCTTCTCGGCGGCCCGGTGGTGATACCCGATATCCATGTCCATATCAACGATTTCTTCGCCCCTTAAGGCAACGATAAAGCGGATCAATCCATGTGTGCTCACGTGGTGAGGTCCGATATTGACCACCAGTTCTTCTTCCCTGTCCGATCTTTTCACATAAACACCGCCGTCCAGCGGCTGGTGTTTTACCGCGTCATCCCGGGTATAGGGGACCATTTCCGTGGCCCTTCCGGGGTGTGTTTTCCGAAGCGGGTGTCCCTCCCAATCGTGGGGCATGAGAATTCTTCGAAGGTTTTCATGACCGTCAAAACGGATGCCGAACATGTCAAAAACTTCCCGTTCATACCACCTGGCAGACGGCCAGATATCGGTAATGCTTTGGGTGACGGGATCATCACCCCACAGGGGTACTTTCAAACGCAGCCGGCCGGCCGGTTCAAATGAAAGCAGGCTGTAAACCAGCGAGTAATCCGGGTAGCTTTGTCCCGGCCTGCGCTCGGATTCATCGATGGCCGTCAAATCCTCCAGGCGCCGAAACCGGGGCGTTGCCTCGGTCTTGAGAAAACAAAGTATCTTTTTCAGTCCGTTTTCCTTGACATTAAACGTCGGCATATCCGAGGTTTTCGGAACTTGCTCGACGAAGTCTCCGAATCGCTCCTTTAAAATCTCAGCCAGGTTCTTGTCTTTTTCGCTGATTTCAATCCGGGCCGGCGGCGGTGTCCACATAAGATCCGTGCGGCTTTCAAAAAACATCGGCGGCGTCGATGACGCTCCTCGAATCGCGGTCCCCTCCATTCCCGGGCCCCTCGGGTCCCGGGATTTGGTCTTTCCATCCACAAGAATCGGCACCTGGGACCCCTGGGTCCCACCGGTTAAATGCAGGATGGGCCGGGCGGGCCGCTCCGAGAGGATTTTCTGTTGTAAAAGGACAAGTCCCTGGAGAATGGCTTCGGGCCGTGGGGGACAACCCGGGATGTAAACATCCACCGGCAAAATCTGGTTGACACCCTGCACCACGCTGTAGACGTCATACATACCGCCGGTGTTGGAGCAGGATCCCATGGAAATGACCCATTTGGGTTCTGCCATCTGTTCGTAAAGCCTCAGAACCACCGGAGCAATCTTTTTGAACACGGTCCCTGAGACAATCAACAGATCGGCCTGCCGGGGTGAAGGCCGCAGCACTTCGGCGCCAAAACGGGCGATATCGTAACGGGGGGTGAATACTGCCGCCTCTTCGACAAAACAGCAGGATAGTCCGAAAAACATCGGCCACAGACTCATCGACCGCGCCCAGTTGATAATCGGATTCAGGTGTTTTTCGAGTCGGTTTAATCCCTTGTTCGCGTCGGTCCCCAATCAAGCCCTCCCTTTCGCCAGATGTATACAAGGCCTATCAGCAGCGTCACGATGAAAAACGTGATTTCCAGCCATCCCAACCAACCGAGGCCGTTCCAGGAGATGCCCCACGAAAAAATAAAGGCACTCTCCACGTCAAAGATGAGAAAAAAGACGGCAACGAGAAAAAAAGGAATGGGGTAGTGAAGGCGGGCGGTACCCGTAGGAATGATTCCACTTTCGTAAGGTCTTAATTTATCGGGATTTATTTTCTTTTCCCCAAGCCATGAGGCCATGAAAAAAAGAACGGCCACCAGAATGAGAATCATCAGTCCGTAAATGACCAGGCTAAAAACAGCCGGTTTCCAGGGAGATAACGTTCCGGCAATGGTAACAGGATGCATGTGTCCTCCGCCAAGCGCTGCGCATCGGTTCAATAGTGGACACTACTTAGTAATTGATGATTGCTTTCGGATTGATGATTTATGATTGTTGATTGATTAATCTGACTTCAATCTCCAATCCTTGGAATTTTTGATCCAAATTCAGGGATTTCGATCAAACAGGGGTCACCTGTTAAATTATCTTAAACAATAGAATCCTGGATTGTCAAGTAGTGAAATGGACGCTGAAGTCATGCCGACGGACACACACTTATTTCTTTTTGCGGGGCCACCCCCAGTTTTCATAATATTCCCAGTCGCCGATGGCATGCAACTCTTTTATGTGCTGATCTTGAGCGACCAGGCTGGCCCTTAGAACATCCCCGATGGATAGAAGGCCGATATATTCGCCGTCTTTTTCGACGAGGATATGACGAATGAACAATCCCAAAAACATTTCATTGATCTTGAGAATCGATGCGGTGTGAGGAGCGGTGTACAGCGGGCTGGTCATATAGTCGCCGATAAGACTCGTATCCGGATCGAATTCCGGCAGGTTCATGTTGTGCAGCAGGTCTCTTTCCGTCCATATCCCGACAATTTCACCTTCTTTTTTGACGAGTACCGCCCCGATATTCTGCTCGTTCATCAGCCTCAAGGCCTCACGGACCGTCCTGTCAGAAGGAATACAAACCATCTCCCTATTTTTTTCTTTCAAAACTTCTTCTGCAGTTATCATTTTGACCTCCTGAAATAAAATCGTGCAACGATTTTATAAAACTCCGGTCCCCTTCCAGCGGCACCGGATTTATTAAACGAAAGGCTAAAAATCCTATTTCCGCAATCCCACAAACGGGGCCTACACATCGCCCCAAAAAGCAGCGGGAAACTCAAGTCTGAAAAATAATAATCACCAATGGGCCTTAAAACAACACCGTCCATCCTTTTAAAAGAATTTAAAATAATGCAGTGAATCCATAGATATTTCAAAGATAGTTTCCTGTTCTTTCTTTACGATCCCTTGCCGCGAGTTCATGCGGTTTAAAAAAAGATTATCCATGTAGCGGCTGTTTGGAAAACATCCGTGTCCATCAAATATTTAAGCTCAAAATATTTGCGATTTTTAAATAAAATGTGCTATCAATTATTTTAGATGGTTAAACTTGTCGAAAAACGATCTTTTTAATGCCCGCGAGTTATCATACCCAACGAATTTGTAGTCTGTAAATCTCTTTGAAAAACTGGAAGGATGCAAATTTTACGCTCAAAAGGAGGTATTTCATGGCACAACAAACCAAAGAACAAAGGAGACAAAACGTCATCGACGTCTTGAACAAGGCACGCAGCATGGAGTTGAAAGCCATTACCCAGTACATGAACCAGCATTACAACTTGGACGATATGGATTTCGGTGAATTGGCCGGAAAAATCAAACTCATCGCCATCGATGAGATGCGCCACGCCGAGATGTTTGCCGAGCGAATCAAGGAATTGGGCGGAGAACCCACCACGGAGCCCGACGGAAAATCAGCCAAAGGCCAGAAAATCCAGACCATATTTTCATTTGACGCAAAACTCGAAGACGATACCATCGATGCGTATAACCAGTTTCTTCTGGTGTGCAGGGAAAACGGCGACAGCACCAGCGTGAAAATTTTTGAAGCGATCATCGATGAAGAGCAGATTCATTTCAATTACTTTGACAATACCAACGACCATATCGAGAAGCTCGGAGAAACGTATCTTTCTCAAATCGCCGGAACTTCGTCCGCCACCGGTTTGGGGACCCAGGGCTTTGTGGCAAGGGGCGGCTCCTTAACGCCTCAGGGCGGTGCTTAATGGATGCGGTCTTCAAATTATTTTTTTGACAGGATTTACAGGATTAATGAAATTTTTTTGCCTCCGGCAATCGAAATGCCTTTCGGCCGAAGGCCCTTCAATCCGGACGATCCTGTAAATCCTGTCTGATATTTTTTTTAAGCTATTGGAATTCTTTCCTCATATTTTATGTACCAGTGTTATTGACACTATGTTCTAAGGAAAACTGCCGATGCATGAGTTGGATCCTATTTTCTCTCCGAAATCCGTGGCCGTTATCGGCGCTTCCGCGACGCCGGGGAAAGTCGGCCATGACATCTTCGCCAATATTTTACGCGGGGGTTATTCAGGGACGCTCTACCCGGTCAATCCCCACGCAAAATCAATTTTGTGCGTCCGGGCTTATCCGACAATAAAAGAGATCCCCGATCCTGTGGATCTCGCCATGATTATACTGCCCCCGCACCCGGCCCTTGAAGCCGTAAAAGAGGCTGCGGAAATGGGCGTAAAGGGCATTGTCATTGTCTCGGCAGGGTTTCGCGAAGTCGGCGGCGAAGGACTCGAACTGGAAAAACGCATTGTTTCCATCTGCAGGCAGGCCGGCATCCGTGTGGTGGGTCCGAACTGCCTTGGCGTGATCAATCCGTTGCCTGAAATCAGATTAAATGCCAGCTTTTCGGCCCGGATGCCGGCCCCTGGTAAAATTTCATTCATCTCCCAAAGTGGTGCGTTGTGCACGGCGGTGCTTGATTTTGCGGCAGATCGGAATTTCGGTTTTTCCAAGTTTATTTCCATCGGCAACAAGGCGGATGTGGATGAACTGGACCTGTTGCTCTATTTGCATGAGGACCCCAACACCGAGGTCATCATGATTTACCTGGAGGAACTTCGCAGGGGCCCTGAATTCATTGAGACCGCCAAAGCCATCACCTCCGGATACCGGCGCACCCCCATCCTGGTGATCAAGTCCGGCAGGACGACGGCCGGGGCCCGGGCAGCCGCATCCCATACCGGATCGCTGGCCGGATCAGAGGCGGTATATGATGCCATATTCAAACAGAGCGGTATCATTCGCGCACAATCCATCCATGAGCTTTTCGATTTTGCCGACGCCTTTGCCTACAAAGAGGAAAGCGCCCTGGGTAAATTGAAACGGAAAATGCCCCGCGGCAACCGGGTGGCCATCGTTACCAATGCCGGCGGTCCCGGAATTGTGGCCACCGACATGACGGTCTCTTCCGGCTTGAAACTGGCCCAATTCAGTGCAGGAACCATCAAGGCACTGCAACAGCATCTGCCCGAAACCGCAAATCTTCAGAATCCGGTGGATGTGATCGGTGATGCCTCTTATGATCGTTATGAAAATGCGCTGTCCGCCGTCATCCAAGACGAAGACGTCGACGGCGCGCTGGTGATCCTGACCCCCCAGTCCATGACCAATGCCCTGGGTACGGCAGAAGCCATTGTAAGGGTTGCCAGGAGTTCCAACAAACCCATCCTGTGCTGCTTTATGGGCATCGTCGATGTCTCCCTGGGCGTGAAATACTTGCAGGAACACGGATATCCTGTTTTTAATTTTCCGGAAGATGCCGCTAAAGCCTTCGGCGCCCTTTATGATTACGCGCGGTGGACCAACCGGCGTTTTCTTCCGCAGTTTGATTTCAAGCATGATACCCATCGGGCCGAATCCATCATTCAATCGAGTCTTGCAGCAGGGAAAACGCATTTGGGCGAACTGGACGGGACCGGTTTGCTCGAATGTTACGGTTTTCATGTGCTGCCGACGAAGCTCGCCAAAAACGAGGCCGAAGCCGCCAAAATTGCAAAAGAAATGACATTTCCCGTGGTGATGAAGATCGTATCGCCGCAGATTCTTCACAAATCCGATGCCGGCGGGGTGATGGTGGGACTCAAGAATGAACAAGAGGTTAAAAGCGCTTTCACCCAAATTGTCGATCAGGCGGCTGAATATAACCCGAGTGCGGTCATTGACGGTGTGCTGGTTCAGAAAATGGCCCTGCCGGGCACTGAAACCATTCTGGGAATGAATCGTTACCCGATCTTCGGTCCATTGCTGATGTTCGGCCTGGGCGGCATCTATGTGGAGGTTTTTGCGGACGTTGTCTTTCGCCTGGCACCTATGGGCAGGAACGAAGCCCGTCGCATGATTCATGAAATCAAGGGAATCCGGCTTTTCGAAGGGTTTAGAGGAAAACCCAAGGGAGACCTCGAAGCCATTGAAAAAGCGCTGGTCTGCCTGTCCGATATGGTCATGAATCATCCGGAAATCAGTGAAATGGATATAAATCCGCTGATGATTCATGAACAGGGAAAAGGCGCCACCGTGGCCGATTGCCGGATCATTCTAAAATCATTGAAAAAAGCTTGAAAAGAATAGAAAACAGAAAAGAGGAAATAGGAAATAGAACATCAGAAGGTCGGAGGCTCTAAAGTATACCAACCTTCTTACCTTTTCACCTTCTCGCTCATTAAAGGCAAATTTTTTTATAAATTTGACTTAAGTCAAATATCTCCAGCGAAAATTATGATAGCAATAGGTAAAGCCTGAATCTAAAGCCGCAACCCACAACATTCCGCTCGGGAGGTGACCGATGACCGATCGAACTTTTTTATCCACCCTGCGATTTTTTCGCCCCAAAGGTGAAAAGCATGGTTGTCGGGAAGAAAAAACAGCCGACGACTGGGGAGAGATCCGTTGCGGGCAAAGAACCTGGGAGGACTTCTACCGCAGGCGGTGGCAATATGATAAAAAGGTTCGCTCCACCCACGGCGTGAACTGCACGGGATCGTGCTCTTGGGATGTGTATGTGAAAAACGGCATGATTGTGTGGGAAACCCAAAATACCGATTATCCGGACTGCGGCCCCGGATATCCCAACCATGAGCCCCGTGGATGTCCGCGCGGCTGTACATTTTCCTGGTATACGTACAGCCCGGTCCGGTTGAAACACCCGCTCATACGGTCGGCGCTTCTTGAAATGTGGCGGGAAGAACTTGCCAAACACAAAGATCCGGTTAAAGCCTGGCGCAGCATCGCCGAAAATCCGGACAAGAAAAACAAATACCAAATCGTGCGCGGTAAAGGCGGATTCGTGCGGGCTTCATGGGACGAAGCCGCAACCCTCATCGCGGCGTCACTCATCCAGACGATTAAGACCTTCGGCCCGGACCGAATATTCGGCTTCACCCCGATCCCTGCCATGTCCATGGTCTGTTATGCATCGGGCGCCAGATTCCTCTCCCTCATCGGCGGATCCATGATCAGTTTTTATGACTGGTATTGCGACCTTCCACCCGCCTCTCCCCAAATCTGGGGAGAACAGACCGATGTCCCGGAAAGCGCGGATTGGTATGAATCCACATACATGATCGTATGGGGAACCAATTTGCCCATGACGCGGACGCCGGACGCTCATTTTTTCACCGAAGCGCGGTATCGCGGCGCTCAGGTGGCGGCGGTGGCGCCCGACTATGCCGAATATGTGAAGTTCGCCGACACGTGGCTTCCGGCCAGAGCAGGAACCGACGGGGCTTTGGCCATGGCCATGACGCATGTTATTCTCAAGGAATTTTATATCGACAAACAGACCGAATACTTTTTCGAATATGCCAAAACATATACGGATCTGCCCTTTGCGGTGGTCCTTGACCCCCGTAACGACGGCTATACGGCCGGCCGTTTTCTGAGGGCAAAGGATCTGGTCGCAGAAGTGAACAACGCCGACTGGAAAACCGTGCTGTTCGACACCCACAAAGAAAGATTTGTGGTTCCCAACGGGAGTATCGGATTCCGCTGGAATGAAGAAGGCCGATGGAACCTCGACGCCATGGATTCAACGGATAATGCGGCCGTAGACCCCCTGTTGAGCTTTGCCGGGAATGCCGATGAATGGGTGAACGTCTATTTTCCCTTTTTTGATGCCAACGGCGCGGCAACCAAAACCGGCCTGGTCCCGGTAAAAAAGATTCAAATCGCCTCGGGAACCCTATGCGTGACCACGGTGTTCGATCTCATGGCCGCCCATCTAGGAATTTCAAGAAGCCAGGCACCGTCGACGCCAAAAGATTATCCCTCGGGCTACGACGACCCGAAACCGTATACGCCGGCCTGGCAGGAAGCCGTCACCGGCGTACCCCGAAAAGACGTTGTCCGCGTGGCCCGGGAATTTGCGCAAAATGCGGAAAAAACCCGGGGCAAATCCATGATATTCTTAGGGGCGGGCACCAACCACTGGTATCACGGCGACATGATCTACCGCTCGATTATCAACCTTACGACACTTTGCGGCTGCCAGGGGGTAAACGGCGGCGGATGGGCCCATTATGTCGGCCAGGAGAAAGTCCGCCCCCAGGCGGCCTGGGCCCAGATCGCCTTTGGCTTGGACTGGAAGCGACCGCCGAGGCAGCAAAACGGAACGTCGTTTTTTTACTTTGCCACCGACCAATGGCGATATGACTGTCTGGATCCCGGCCATTTTCTTTCGCCTTTGGCGGACACAGAGAAACATCGACATATGGCCGATTACAATGTGATTGCCGCCCGATTGGGCTGGCTGCCGTTTTACCCCCAGTTTAATTGCAATCCCACAGCATTGTGCAAAGAAGCTTCCCAACAGGGTGCGGCATCCGATGAAGACATCATCGCCTTTGCCCTGGACAGGCTCAAGAAAGAAAAGATTCGGTTTTCCATAGAGGATCCCGACAACCCGGTCAACTTTCCCCGGATTCTCTTTTTCTGGCGCGCCAACGTCCTTGGGGCCAGCGGTAAAGGCCATGAATATTTTCTCAAACATCTGTTGGGGGTCGAAAATGCGGTTTTCAATCAAGACAGCGAGGTCCGGCCCGAGGAGATCAAATGGCGGGATCCGGCCCCGGAAGGCAAACTGGATTTACTGGTGACCATGGAACTTCGCATGTCCACCAGCGCCCTGTATTCCGATGTAGCCCTCCCCGCCGCCGGATGGTATGAAATGCACGATCTGAATACAACGGATATGCACCCCTTTATCCATCCGTTCAACCCGGCCGTGGACCCGCCCTGGGAAACGCGGACCAACTGGGACCAGTTCAAGACCATCGCCAAAAAGTTCTCGGAACTTGCGGCTGTTCATCTCGGCGAAATGAAAGACCTCGTGGCCACACCGCTGATGCACGACACCCCCGGCGAAATCGCACAGCCCGAGGTCAAGGACTGGAAAAAGGGTGAAACAGAACCCATCCCCGGGAAAACCATGCCGAACCTTACGGTTATCACCCGAAATTTTCCGGACACTTATAAAATGATGACGGCGCTGGGCCCATTGGTCGAGAAACCGGGAGTGGGGTCCAAAGGCGTCACATGGTCCGGGAAAGAAGAATATGCCGAGCTCAAAGAATTGTTGGGGGTGGTGTCTGACCCCGGAATCAGCCTCGGGATGCCGAAACTCGAAACCGGGAAACAGGCCGCCGAGACCATCCTGAAGCTGGCGCCTGAAACCAACGGCGAGACCGCCGAAAAATCCTGGCATGTCCTCGAAAAA
>Ga0210077_1000417_pt1 | contig 16444 bp, 15 predicted proteins | sample RushMan_CattailN_5_FD_185556 | JGI IMG/M metagenome (GOLD analysis project Ga0210077, IMG submission 185556) | Wetland microbial communities from San Francisco Bay, California, USA, that impact long-term carbon sequestration -... | ecosystem: Environmental > Aquatic > Marine > Wetlands ... | reverse complement strand
ACGACTTCTTTGTCGAGGACTATGCCGTTTATCATGGTTGTGTCTCCGAGGGATTCGCCTGTTTTCTTTTCCACTCTGACGTCTTCAACGTCTACTTTGTAGGAGTCGTCTTGTTTCTCGGCTACTGCCATCATTGCTTTGACGGCTAGGTCTGCCAAGTAATCTTTGTGTTCAGCTACAAGTTTGCTTGCCATCGCTGTTACCGCGGCTTTCTTCAGAAAATCCTGCTTTGTCAGGTCCACGGGTATGGCTAGTTTCTCAAGCGTCTCCAGTGCTTTCTCTGCGGCTTTTTTGTAGCCGTCGATGATTATGGTCGGGTGAATGTTCTTGTCTATGAGTTCTTCAGCCCTGTTTAGAAGGTCGCCGGCTATTATGACGGCAGATGTGGTTCCGTCGCCGGCTTCGTTATCTTGTGCCTTGGCAACTTCGACAAGCATCTTCGCCGCAGGATGCTGAATATCCATTTCATCCAAGATTGTGCGGCCGTCGCTTGTCACGGTTACGTCGCCGAAGCTGTCAACGAGCATTTTGTCCATGCCTTTGGGGCCTAAAGCGCTTCGGACGCTTTCGGCTACGATTTTTGCGGCGGTTATGTTTCCGTGTTGGGCGTCTCTTCCGCGTGAACGGTTTGAGCCTTCCCTTAACACGAGAACAGGTACTCCGCCAGCTTGTGCAGGTGATGACAAATCAGGTTAACCTCTTTCAGTGCGAACAACAACAAAACATCATTGCAATATAAATTTTTCTAGGAGCAGAGCCTCTAAACGTCTTCCGCAGGCTAATAAACTGAAACTTTGGCTACTCCGCTGATTTTAAGCAGTTCAGGGATTAGTTCACCGGGGATTTTTTTCTCCACGATAAGGGTCAGTTTTGGCTCTGGCGAAAGTTCCGGGTCGTCCACAATTGCCTGCCTGATGCTTAAGCCTGCCTTGGTGAGGAGCATGGCTGAGTTCGCCAAGATTCCGAGTCCCTTGGCATCCACAGGAGTTATCTCCACCACGCCTAAGTTTAGGGGCTTGGCGATTTCTTTCAGCGAGTGCCCGGCGGGTCGTATTTCTTCGAAAATTAGTCTAAGTTCGCGGTTGGCCTTTATCATGCGCAGTGTCTCATTTACTGTTCTCCTGTCCACTCCGACGACGCGGGCGATGCGGACGGGTGGGATTTCAATTTGGTTTAGGCAGATTTTGTTGTCTTGTGTGTTGAGTCCGTTTTCGACGAGTATGCGGGCTACTTTGAGGCGTTCGGGGTATTCTTCGAAGTATTTTTTGATGTTGCTCCACATGGAACTGTCCCTTCTCGTACACTTGTGTACAGTAAAGTATAAATGTGTTGGTTCTTTTTCTAATGAAAACACAAAACGGAAGAGAACATCATGCCCACTAGAAAAATAATGCTGGACGAAGAGCAGATACCAAAACAATGGTATAACATAACTCCCGACTTGGCTAAACCGCTCCCCCCATTTATAGACGCGGAGACAAGGGAACCTGGAGCCGGAATTGTCCCGAGAATATTTCCCAAGGCAATTCTCGGTCAGGAAATGAGTAAAGACCGATGGATAGACATCCCTGAAGAAGTGCGAGAAGTCTACAGAATTTGGCGCCCGACGCCGCTCTTTAGAGCTCTTGGACTGGAGAAAGCACTCAAAACCCCCGCGAAAATTTATTACAAGTACGAAGGGGTCAGTCCAGCGGGAAGCCACAAAACCAACACTGCTGTTGCCCAAGCTTACTACAACTTGAAGGAAGGCACAGAACGCTTGACCACGGAAACAGGTGCTGGTCAATGGGGTTCCGCTTTGTCTTTCGCCGCTTCAATGTTTGGATTAAAAGCAACCGTCTACATGGTTAGAGCAAGCTTTGACCAGAAACCCTACAGAAAAATGTTTATGCAGGCTTTTGGAGCGCAATGTTACGCCAGCCCCAGCAAACAAACGGAAAGCGGCAGAAAAATTTTAGCCGAAGACCCTAACAGCACAGGTAGTTTAGGGATTGCTATCAGCGAAGCCGTGGAAGATGCTCTTGTTAATGAAAAAGAAGCTAACTATACCATAGGCAGCGTTTTCAATCACGTCTTATTGCATCAAACAGTTATAGGCTCAGAAACTCAAGAGCAGATGAAAATCGCGGAAGATTACCCCGATGTGATATACGGCTGCATAGGAGGCGGAAGCAGCTTCTCCGGGCTGTTCTGGCCGTTCTACCACGACAAAGTCACTGGAAAAGCGCCGAAAGAAACGCGTTTTGTAGCCACAGAAGCCACGGCTTGCCCCAAAGTCACCAAGGGCGAATACAAATACGACCACGGCGACACGGCAAGAATCACTCCGCTGGTTCCCATGCACACGTTGGGACACGACTTCATCCCCGCTCCAATTCACGCTGGTGGTTTACGCTACCACGGAATAGCCCCCACCATAAGCCTACTCGCATCCGAGAATCAGTTGCAAACGCAAGCCTACAACCAAATAGAGGTGTTTGACGCAGCCAAACTCTTCATTCGAAGCGAAGGCATAATACCTGCGCCCGAGCCGGCTCACGCCATAAAAGCGGCAGTCGACGATGCCCTAAGATGCAAGGAGACAGGGGAAGAAAAAACCATTCTCTTCCTGCTGTGCGGTCACGGATTCTTCGACATGCAAGCCTACGATGAATACTTCAACGGCAGACTGCAGCCATACGAGTATCCAACGCAGAAAGTCGCGGAATCCATGGAGAAACTCCGCAAGCTGTACCCGTGGCTGGAAGACGTAAACAAGAAGTACATCAGCTGCGAACCCCTTTAAGCATCACCGAAGCGACGAGAGTGCAAGGCTCTCGTCCCAACCAATGTTTTTAATATCTTACTTTTATCAGTCCTAACCGTATAGAGCATAGTATAGGTGCCGCCCTTGAGAACCGAAAACACCCCAACAGAAAATGCGAAATCTTCGCAAGCAAAGGTAGTCGGTTTAATCGTCAACCCAGTGGCTGGAATGGGCGGAGCAGTCGGGCTCAAAGGGACAGATGGTAAAACAATCCTCAACAAAGCCCTATCGCTGGGAGCGAAGCCCATCGCACCCGAGAGAGCAGAATCCTTCCTTTCCGAATTGGCTTCTGTACTGAGCAGCATGCGGCTTGTTGTTGGTGCAGGAAGTATGGGCGAAGACGAAGCCAAAGACTGTGGCTTCACGTTTACTGCCATCGGGCAGCGCAAAAGCGAAACCCGCGCGGAAGACACCAGAGAAATCGCCAAGAAAATGGCTGAGGCACAGGTTAGTCTCCTCGTTTTCTGTGGCGGAGATGGCACAGCCCGAGACGTATTTAACGTGGTCGGCACCACGGTTCCTGTGCTGGGCGTTCCGACAGGCGTCAAGATGCACAGCGCCGTTTTCGCAGTGAATCCCCAAGCTGCCGCGCGGGTCGCCCTGCGTTTTCTGGAGGGCGAGTTGCCCTTGCGAGAGGCGGAGGTTATGGATGTTGATGAGGAAGCTTTCAGGGAAGGGCGTTTGTCCGCGGAGCTTTACGGGTACGTGCTGTCGCCTTACGAGCCGCACCTGATTCAGGCGAACAAAGTGGCGAGTCCAATGACGGAGAGCGAACTGCGCAACCAAACCGCCGTCGCAGTGTACGTTATCGAGAACATGAAGCCCGGCATAATCTACATCATGGGTCCGGGAACCACAACCCGCACCATCAGCGACCTCTTGGACGCGAAGAAGACGCTGTTGGGCGTAGACCTCTTCGTCAACAAGAAAATAATTGCGAGTGACGTGAACGAAAAACAAATCCTCGAAGCCATAAAGGGCAAGGCGACTCAGATAATCGTCACCCCGATTGGCGGGCAAGGCTTCGTTTTCGGAAGAGGAAACCAGCAGATAAGCGCCAAGGTTATTCGCCAAGTGGGCTTGGACAACATTGTGGTGGTCGCCACCGAATCGAAGCTGAGAAGTCTGAAAGGCAGTTTGAAAGTAGACACGGGGGACATAGGCGTGGATGAAGCGTTCAGGCAGCGTAAACTGACAGTCATTGCGGATTATAAAGTTGAGTATCTGGTGCCTGTCGAATAATCTTCAAACCTGCTTCAGCGCCGAAGAGAGGGTAAATTGAAATATAGTTCGGCTGAACAATACTCTCATCACTTGAGGCTGAAAACTTGATTCCCATAAACCTTCCACAAATCGGCGAAGAAGAAGTCCAAGCCGTCGTCAAAGTCCTGAGAAACGGTCCATTAACGAACGCGCTGGGCGCAGGTCCAGCCGTCACACAGTTCGAGAAGAACTACGCCCAGTTTGCAGGCGTAAAACACGCTGTCGCAGTTAACACGGGAACCGCAGCGCTGCACTCTGCCTTGGTGGCGGCGGGCGTGAAGAAGGGCGACGAAGTGATACTTCCAAGCTTCACTTTTGTAGCTACAGCCGAAGCCGTGGTGTTGGCTGGCGCCCGACCCGTGTTCGCCGACATAGACTCAGACACCTGCAACATTTCGCCCACTGAGGTGGTGAAGAACGTCACGAAAAAGACCCGCGCCATAGTTCCCGTGGACCTTTACGGCTTCTCTGCAGACGCTAAACCCATCCGCCGAATCGCTGAGGTGGATGGCTTGGCTGTGGTGGAGGATGCTGCCCAAGCGCACGGCGCAACCTACGATGGGAAGCCTGCAGGCGCCTTCGCTGACGCTGCCTGCTGGAGCTTGTACGCGAGCAAGAACATGACCACTGGTGAGGGCGGTGTGGTGACAACCGACAGCGACGAGGTGGCTGATACGCTTCGGATGCTGCGGACGCACGGGGAGAAAGCTAAGTACGCCTCGCTCATGCTGGGCTTCAACTACCGGATGTCTGAGATTCAAGCCGCCATAGGCATCGTGCAACTGGAGAAACTGGCGGGTTTTGTGGCAAAGCGCCGCGCAAACGCCCAGAGATTAACCAAGATTCTTGCGAAAAACGGGAGACTCCAGTTGCCCAGCGAAACAGAGGACCGCCGTCATAGCTGGTACCTCTACACTGTCAGGGTCAAAGACGCTGATGAAGCTGAGCGCAACAAGATTCTGGAAGAGCTAAAAGGGAAGGGCATAGGCGCCGCCGCTTACTACGTACATCCCGTGCACATGATGCCGTACTACCGCGAGAACTTCGGAAGCTGCAGGTTGCCTGAGACCGAGAAAGCCGCAAGACAAGTGTTCTCATTGCCCGTGCACCCGGCAGTGACGGAGGAGCAGGTGGATTTCATAGGCGAGACTCTTCTGAGCCTTCTGTAGTTTGGCGCCAGAATTCAGGAACTGTAAGAGTTAAATATCCTCTCAAGTACTAGGTTCCCGTCTGTCTCGAAAAAATTTCTTAAAGGCAGGGTGTAACGTGAGCAACGAAGAAGACGTTTCAAGAGTCAAAGTTCGATTCATTATTGAGGGCGTGGGCGAAGCCGAAGGCGAACTCGTGCGGTTTCTCGCGCCTAGGACAATTGATACCATAGTTCGAAAGCTGCCCATTGAAGGACGGGCGGCTCTCTGGAAAGAAGAGGTGTACTTTGAAATTCCCATAAAGATGGGTGAGGAAAAAGCTAAACCCACCGTGGAAACCGGAACCATCGCGTTCTGGCCCATGGGAAGCGCCCTGTGCGTGTTCTACGCGTCATCACAGCCCTACAGCCCAGTAAGCATATTGGGTAAAATTACGAAGAACTTGGAGCTGTTCAAGCAGGTTAAAAGCGGCGCAACCATCAAAGTCGAGTTGCTAAGCTAATAATTGAGTGAACTCTCTTTCCACATCTGCAGGAGCCTTGCGCATTCAGCCTTGACGCTTTCATCTTGGGTCTTGTTTTTTAGCGCTTCCAGAAACTCTAGGCGCTTGTCAATCGACCGTTTTTCCGCCAATCCTCCATAATAGAGTTCGCCGTCCAAGTACTCCTTCATGGAAAAGGCTTTTTGTACGAAGAGGCTGGCGGCGTCTACGGGGTTTTCTACGGCGAACTTGTTTGCCCAAATCGCCACTTCGGTTTCTCGCAGCTGGGTTATGCCGTCGATTTCCATTATCTTTTTGATGTATGTGCGTAGGAACTCGTAGTAGTCGGCGGTTTTTGCGAGTTCGAGAATTTTGTTTACTTTCTGTTTGAATTCGGGGCTTCCTTCCACTGTCAAGTTGTGCTTGTAGCCCTTGTTTACGAGTTCTCGGGCTGCCTTGACTTCTTTGGTTGTGTAAACTCTTTCGGGAAAGTCCAAACGCCATGCTCCTCATAATAAACGAAACTGGTAATGGTTGAGAAAAATGGGTTTATTCTGCTGCTGCCGGTGCCGTCGGCTTGTAGATTTTAATTTCATGATTGCCTGAGACAAGCTGCACTGCGCCGTTCTGTTCCAGCTGCTCCAGGAAGTCTTTGGCTGCGCTTATGCGAATGTTATACCGTGTAGACACCGAGTAAGGTGTTAAAACGTTCATTTTCTTGATTTCGCTGACTATCTTCTGGTTCTTGGCGTCTGGGGGAATCACGCTTATTGTTCGCCTTTCTTTCGGGGCGGCTTTCTCTTTCTTCTTTGCCGATTTGTCTTCGTCGTCCTTCTTCTCTTGCATGCGCTCCATCTGTTTCAAGCCGAGCTTCTTTTTTCCACCCATGAAACATCACTTTCCCATGTTCTAGAAAGGCTGACTTATTTCAACCTTATGCTTAGCTTTCCAATCTTTCAGCGGGACACCGAGTTCCTTCTCAACTTGGGGTCGGTGGATGGAGTTCATGGTGCAGAACGGTATAATGCGCCCGTCAGGCACGGCGTAGTGGATGACGCAGCGTTGCACGCGCTCCAAGTCGAAGTTGTACGGGTCCATGAAATGCATAGACGAGAGCAGGATTGATTTCCGCTGCAGGTCACCCAGAGACTGATAGCTGCCCTCGGTCAGGACGCGCAGCACGTATTTCCGCAGGAAGCTGAATTTGACGTGTCGGGCGGCGCTGAGCACGCGCAGTTTGGCGCGGTTCTTGTTTCCTTTCGAGGCTTCTTCGTACACTTTTCTCATGCTTTTGGTGAACTTTTCCACGTTCGCGTACCGTGTGATTGGTGTGATTTTGCCGTTTTCCACGAAGAGGTAGGTCGCCATTCCGCAGTGCGGGTGCGCCGTGAACTCCACGTAACGCTTGTCTTGCAATGCGCCGACGGCTTTGGAGACAGGCACGACGGTGGGGACGGGGTAGAAGTCTGAAGTCTTTATGGTGCCTTCGGTCTGGTCTTCGACGAGCTGCATGAAGTCGGGGATGGTGATGCGCATCTTGGCGCGTTCTTCCGCTGGAAGCCTGCCGCACAACGAGACGGGCTGAACGTTTATGCAGCGTATCATGTCGAAGTTTTTGACGGCGAAATCGATGATGTCGCCGAGTTGGCTGTCGTTCACGCCCTTGATGAGTGTGACGACGAGGACTATGCTGTGAATGCCTGCTTCTCGGAGGTTCTGGATTGCTTTCATCTTGGTTTCGAGGAGGTCTACGCCTCGGATGAACTTGTAAACGTCAGAAGTTAACCCGTCGAACTGGAGGTAAACCGTGCTAACGCCCGCCTCCTTCAGGTTCTTGGCGTATTCCACGTCTTGGCTGATTCGAACTCCGTTCGTATTAATCTCCACGTGGCGGAACCCTGCTTCCTTTGCTTTTCGAACAAGGTCGAACAGGTCGTTGCGTATGGTGGGTTCGCCGCCGCTGAACTGAAGCGCCGTGGCGGGCACGGGGTCGTTTGCTCGCAGGTTCTTCAGCATGCCCGTGATGTCTTCTTGGCTGGGCTCGTACACGTAGCCTGCCGCGGCGGCGTTTGCGAAGCAGACTGGGCATTTGAGGTTGCACCTGTTCGTTACGTCGATAATTGCGAGGGCGGTGTGGGATTTGTGTTCGGGGCAGATGCCGCAGTCGTACGGGCAGCCGTTCACGGTTTTCGTGCGCGGGTTGTTTAAGCCGTCGCCGTCGTATCTGAGCTTCTCAGCCCTCACGTACTGGTCGTAATCCGACCAGTAAAGCTCCTCGAACTCGCCGTGCTCTTGGCACGCTTTCTTGATGTAGACTTTGCCGCCGTCCTCGTAGATGGTGGCGTCTAAAACTTTCAAGCATTCGGGGCAGAGGCTTTTGGTGCTTTTGATTGTGTTCATGGTTTTCACTCCGTTTTAAGCTGGTTAATGGTCGAAGCGCTTAAGAGCGAAAATTACCATAATAATGTTTCCAAACGTTTACTACGGTGATTGGGGGGAATCAGGTGGCAGTCAGCGAGAACACCCGTGAAACACTGCGGGAAATGGGCTTGAACGCCTACGAAACCGACGCCTACATCGCGCTGCTGGAAGGCGGACAGATGACGGCGATGGAGATAAGCCGAGAAGCCCACGTGCCCTACTCGAAAATCTACGAGGTTCTCAACTCGCTCAAGGAGAAGGGATGGATAAAAAGCTCAGAGAGCCGCCCGTTCAAGTATTATCCTGTTCCGCCGCTTGAAGCCGCCGCCTCCACGAGGCTCAGGCTTGAAGACAAGTACCAAAGCTGGGAAAACGCTGTCGCTGAGGAACTGCAACCTCTGTACGAGAAGCGGGAACTCGTGGAACGCCCCGACATGCTCATACTGCGCGGTCAGCAGGCGGTTTTGACCAAGCTGGAGGAGGTTCTCAAAAAAGCCACCAAAGAGATAATGATTGCGGCGCCCGAGTTTGCGAGAGCCATAATCGCGTCAGCCGACCCCGTGCTGGCGGGACTGAAGAAGACGGTGACCGTTAAGCTGATGGCGGCGGGGAAAACCGAGGACTGGCTGTTCCTGAAAAAGCTCGCGAGCGTGAACGAGCTGCGCGTCCGGGACCACATGTTCGGCGGCGGCGTAATCGCTGACGGCAAAGAAGCCATGCTCTTCCTAGGCGAAGACAAGCCCAGCCTCGTCATATGGAGCAACCACGTGGGGTTGGTTGGGTTTGCGCGGGAGTATTTCCAGTTTCTATGGGACTCCTCTGCCACGGCTTAGGTGGATGACTGTACCAACATCTTACGGGACGCACCAAAGTTCAGCCTCTTTATATAAGGGAGGGGGTCTGTCCGCTGAGCAGAAAGCCGCCAGCGCCAACTCGTAACTATTAATAGTTTCTATATAAAAGGGGGCTATAACAAAATTTCACACGACAGTTTCGACGGCTCTTAACAAGCGCGGAATCGTCAAAAATCAACAACCAAAACAGGCGTGCAACATAGAAATCTTTAGATACTGCCTGCAACTCAAATATCAGAAATGCCATCCTCCAAATTCGAACAACGAAAATTCGTTTCAGTTGACCCTGGCAAGTGCACAGGCTGCGGGATCTGCGAGTACGCCTGCGCCATCGAAAAAGGCGAAGCCAACGCCAACCCCATTCGCTCACGAATTCGCGTTGTCCGCATGAGACCGCTTTTCAATTTTGCCCTCGCATGCCGCTTCTGCGAAGACGCCAAATGCGTCACAGCCTGCCCGGAAAAAGCTCTCTCTCAGTCGGAGAAAACTGGCATCATAATGGTTAAAGAGAACCAATGCAAAGGCTGCGACTGGTGCGTTCAAGCCTGCGACCACGGCGGAATCGAAATTCACTCCGACACAGGCAAAGCCATAGCATGCGACCTCTGCGGCGGCGAACCAAAATGCGTCGAATTCTGCCCAGAAGAAGCGTTGGAACTGATTTGCACCGACGAAGAAGCCGACGAAAGATTCACCGGCGCACTTGAGAAGCTGCCGTCAGAAGTTGAAAAGTTAACCAACACCGTCAAAAACAAAGATTGGAAACCGCTCTTGGCGGAAGCCGAAGAAAGATCCATGAAAGTCAACGAGAAACTTGAAGAACTGAACAAGAAAGCCTCCTCTAAAAAACAAAAATAATCCCCGTATAAGCCTCCAAATTATTTTTCCCAACTTCAAGTTAAGAGATTAGGGTTCTCCTTCATAACCTCTCAAAAGCCGATCACTGTCTCTTCCGTTCTTTTCACCCATGTAGCCGCCTTCCATAACAAAAAACGTCGGCTTATTTAACGCGGCGATTCTCTTCCCGATTTCGTGGTAACTATTTTCCGTCAATCCCAGAGACGCTAAGTCTCCTGCGTGAGTGTCAAACCCAACCGAAACAGCCACAGCCTCAAGCTTCGCTGGGTCAACCATACCCAAAGCCTCGTCCAGCGTCCGCAGATAAACCTCCTCGCCACAGTCAGCCTTCAGGGGGAAATTCAAGCAGTTCCCCGCAGAACGCAAACCGGTTCCAGGATAATGGGGGTAACGATGCAGCGACACGTAAACCACTTTCTTGGCGCCCTGAAAAATCTCCTGCGTCCCATTACCATGATGCCCGTCAACATCCAAAATCAACGTCGCCTTCTTAGAAGCTTTCACCGCAATAGCCACGTTATTCAAGTAGCAGAAACCACGCGTGTAAACCCCCAACGCCGCGCCACCTCTTCCCGCGTGATGCCCAGGTGGACGCATAAGCGAAAAACCGTTAATTCCAGCCGCCAACAGTGCCCCTCCTGCCGAGAGCCGTGCAAACTCGTAGATGTTATCGTACGCTGGCGTGTCCGAATCTTCAACCAAGCCTTTCTTCAGGTTCCACAGGTACTCGGCATCATGAACCCGAAGCAGGTCCTCTTCCGAAGCAGGATTAGGCTCCACAAACTCGTAGCCTTGCTCCTTCAAGAACTCATGCGCCAGCTTGACTCTTTGCGGGCCTTCTATGTGCCAAGTGCCGTAACTCAAGCATTTTTCCGAAAACACTATTTTCGTCTTCATTTTCGGTTCATCCATACGTAGATAAGCGACGGATTTCACATTAAAATATAACCTCCTCTTAAAGGTTTACCGCACCCCAAAAAAGGGGATGGTGGAAATCACGAAGCCATTCACGCCTTCAGAAAATCCGTATGCACAGTTCCGCAGCGAATGCGAAACCGTGTTAGCCCAAGCACTTCGGAAAGTTCTGCCCGAAATAACCATTGAAGCCCTATCGTTTAACAGACCGCCGAACATCGAGTTCGGTCAACTTGCCTCGTCGCTCTGCTTTGAGCTGGGGAAAAAACTCAACCAGAAACCCGGCGACTTGGCTGCGCACCTGGTTAAAGCGGTTAGCAAACAGAAATCCCAGCTGCTTGAGAAGGTTACGCCTGCAGGCGGCTACATCAATTTCCACGTCAACTTCCCGCGATTTGCAGCTTTAACGCTGGAATCCATCATGCAACTGGGTTCGGCTTACGGCTTCGTCAAAACGGAGACCCCTTTGAAAGTAATAGTTGAGCACACCAGCGTCAACCCGCTTCACCCAATCCACATCGGACAAGCCAGAAACCCCATGCTCGGCGACGCTTTAGCGCGCATCCTGAGACAGCGGGGGCACACAGTTTCTCGCCACTACTACATTGATGACGTGGGTCGCCAATCCTCCGTAATCGCTTACGGCTACGAAAAACTCGGCTGCCCCAAACCCGACGAGAAGGCAGACCACTTTGTGGGCAAAATATACACCATAACCAGCTGCCTTGTTGAGCTTAACCGCTTGAGGAATAAGTGGGAGTTTGCCAAAGCGGCTTTGCCCGCTGACGAAGTGGCCAAGATTACCAAGGAGATTGACGATTGGATGTCCATCGCCGCCGAGCTAAAAGAGAAGCATTCGGAGCTTTTTGATAGGCTCATGGCGAAAATCGGCGAAGACGAAAACCCAGAAGAAGAAATCAACAAGCTAAACCGCGCTTACGAAGACGGAAACCCCGAAGCCAAGCGCCTCATCCGCGAAGTCAGCGACCTCTGCCTGCAAGGCTTCAGGGAAACGCAGGCTCGCGTGGAGATTTTCTATGATTCGTGGGATTGGGAGAGCGCCTTCGTCTGGAGCAACCAGGTCACCGAGGTTCTGCGGAAACTGAAGGATTCGCCGTTTGTTTTCAGCGAAGGCGGAGTTTTAGAGTTTGACGCCGAAAAGGTCCTCCGAGTCCTAAACCTGAAAGCCAAGCTGGGAATGAAAGAAGATTATGAGGTTCCGCCGTTGACACTTGTGCGGGCGGACGGCACCACTCTTTACACCACGCGCGACGTGGCTTACTCATTGTGGAAGTTCTCGCGGGCGGAAAAAGTCATAAACGTCATCGGCATGGAGCAGTCGCTGGCGCAGTTGCAGCTGAAAATAGCCTTGTACGCTTTGGGCTACGACAAGTACGCCGACAACTTCGTTCACTTCGCCTACAATCTGGTCACGCTGCCAGGCTACAAGATGAGCAGCCGCAGAGGACGCTACATCACCTTCGACGAGGTTTTAGACGAAGCGGTTGAACGCGCCTACCAAGAAGTCTCCAAACGCTCGCCACAGTTGACTGAGGCGGAAAAGCGAGAAATCGCCAACTTCGTAGGCATCGGCGCCGTCCGATACGCTCTGGTAGACGTTGACGCTTCCAAGCCCGTGGTCTTCACGTGGGACAGAGTGCTGAACTTCGAAACTAACAGCGCGCCCTACGTTCAGTACACGCACGCCAGAGCAAGCAGCATCCTGCGCAAAGCCGAAAGAGAACCGGAGAAACCCGCGTTCGAACTGCTCACGGAGAAGCTGGAGCGCGAACTAGTCCTAGCCTTAGCCAGCTTCCCAGACACGTTCATCGAAGCCGCAGAGTTCCTCAAACCCAACTTCCTCGCAGACTACGCCAACTCGATAGCCGACAAATTCAACACTTTTTACAACGCGCTCCCGGTCATCAAGGCGGAACCGCAAGGACTCAGCGACGCAAGAATCGCCCTAACATACGCCATCCGCATAGTGCTCAGCAACGCCCTAAACTCGGTTGGGATTTTGGCGCCAGAAAGAATGTAAAAGACCAGGAACAGCTTAAACTCTTGCCGTTTCCAGTCAGTGTCCTTCGACAACCAGCCTATTTGGAGCCGAGGGGTGTGCATTATTCTGTTTTTTCGAGGTTTTTTGCTTTTTCTCTGTAAACAATCGTTTTTCGGTGAAAACAGGTAAACAGCCAAAATAGCATAAAAACGAATTGCGCACACCTCTCGGAGCCTAATAGTCAATCTATGCAGAAACTATAGAGGGGTAGGAGGTGCTATTGGCGCTGAGACACGCCAAAAATATGTTACGCCGATTTAGAACAGTGATTCCCAGCTGTGAACCAGCTTAAGAACCTCGTCGCCGCCGTAACCATCCAGCTCCGTCAACACGTCCGTACTTAGCACAGCGGCTTTCTGGAAGTCACGGATTCTCTGCGCGCTCTCGGCAAGGAAGATTATGCCGTCGACGCCTGTTCGGGCTATGCGCACTGCCACAGTCAGCAGTTGGTCAACCGTTGGGACTTGATTGGGATCATCGTTTGGTCCGCGAACATAAAGGTTTGTGAATACAGGCTTTTTCAGTTTGCTTTTGAATGCTCTGGCTAGCATTTCCCAGTACCATGGAGAAGGATATGCTTTGGAAAACATTGGAATCACGAATGCATCAGCATATTCAGCTAGCGCATCATAATCGTAACCAAACCTTTCTCTGCCAAGCACTGGATCAGGCAGTAAGTTCACGTATAACGGCTTGCTTCCAATGCGGTCTCTCACTTCTTTCAGGAAAGCAGTCACCGTCTGCGCTCGCCAGTCATACCAGTTTAGTCCGCTTTGGCGCCACTGCTCCACGCATCTTGGGCATACACAGAAGCCGTGGTCAGCAAAGTGCTGGCTGCTTACGCTTATTCCCAGAGTCTTGCGTGCACAGTCCTCGATTAGTTTGAGGTTGTATTCTCTGACTTCAGGGTTTGTCATGCACAGCACATCCCATCTGAGGTTGTACTTTTTGTTTCCAGGGTTAACGCCGTTAACTTTCGGAGCAGTCAGCCTGCGAAAGGCTGGACCATCCTTGGAAACAGATATCCACTCTGGATGTTTCTGCGCCAGTGCATTATCTCCGAAAACTGCGATGTTAGTGTACATTTTAGAGTTGGGTGTTCCCACCGTTCCAGATTCTGGTTTGATGCGGTAGAAGTTTATGTCAACGCCTTCTACAGGTTCTGGCTGATACAAGAAAACTCCAAACTTCAAAGTCATCACCATTTTATCATGCTATTTATCAACGGAACTACTTTTGCATGTTATTTAAGGTTTTCACCTATCCCCTGAACGAGCATCTTTAACGATGCTGATTAGAACTTGCTTGGTAAACGGCGGCAAATCAACCACGCCGTAGTCACCTGAGCCATCAGACTCAGAACCCGGCGCCAAAAGAAGACCGCCAAAACGCTTACTCAACGCCTCAACGCTTCCGAACTCCGATGGAACCAACCCTTTCCTGACATCTTCATCCATCTTGGCGGCTGCCAGCAAAACTGAAGCGAAAAGCGGATCATTTTCCAAAATATTCGCCAGCGTCTGCTCGTCAACTTCTAGTTCTTTGATTTTTGACAGTTCAGAAGCCAGCCGCGCTGTTGACAGGTGCATTTCTCTAAGCCTATCTTTGATTGACCTCGAAGGCATGAACTCGTTAGCTTTAGTAACGGCTTCTTTAACAGCTTTTCTTGTGCAGTATCCAATCAGTTGTCCAAGTTCCGAGGCTGGACCCGCATAAATTATCGGTGGACCACGGTTTGTTTCTGCTGCAACTATGGCGTCTGTAACTGTTCCCGTGGCTTCGTCGCCAGAGTATCGGCTTCGGATATCTAATTCTCTCAACGCTGCCATCTTCGCTTCTGTTATAGTGATTAAAGTGCTGACGAGGCAGCTTTCAGTTGGGTTCCCATCTATGACTGCGATGATGTTTATGGTTCCTTCGTACTCTTGGATTTTTATGGGTTCGCCTGCTGATTCAGCATGATCGCACGTGTTACCTTCATTGTCGGCTGCCGTAGCCATGATACTGACTGCAAGGTCTCCTTGTCTTTTTGAAACCAGAGAGAAGTTTGCAACAGCGGCAGCTGTAACCATCCCAATAAAACTTTCTTTTACCCCAAACTTCTTGGCGGACTCCACTACGTAAGAATCAGGGTTATCGTGCAGGCTCTTGTCGCTGCATGACTTAAGAACTTCCACGTTAAGAATCGCATTCGTCTTTTTTAAGCCGCCACCATTGTGAAAAGCTGAACTAACCGTGTTAAGCGGTTTTTCAGAGAGCACGGCAAGCACGTTTTCTTTCAGGTACAGTTTGATGCCGTCGCCTGCGAGTTCAAATTCTTTCATAACTTCACCTTTTGTCGGTTTCTGGGCTTTCCTTGTTTACTGTAATCGCTTTTGCGGGGCACAGGTTTACGCACACGGCACACTGATTGCAGGAACCAGCATCAACGAGTCTTGGTTTGCCGTTCTCGCCCGCTTCCAAAACGCCCAAGGGGCAGACGCCGACGCAGATGAGTCCTGAACAAGGAGAACATTTGGCATTGTCGATGATGATTGGGTTTTTGCGCGTGCCCATTGTGAGTCAACAACTAAATAAGCCCCGTGAATATATCTGTTGCGCGCATGAGTGGACAAGCATGAAAATGGGTTTAGTCACGTATGCTCCAGAAAAAGTTGATGGGTTCGACATGCACGTTTACTATTCAAAGTGGTCGGACGGCCAAGTTTTTCCCGCGGCAAAGGGTATGCAGAATGACGTTACGTGTTTCTGCGACGCTAAAGCCATCAGGGAAGACCCGAGTTTGGTGGCGATTTCGAAGAACGGCATGGCGCTGAGGAAGAACAGAAAGATTAACGTGCCATTTGACTTTGTTTGCCCAACAAACCCTGAGTACCGCGCCAAAGTCTTCGACTACATCAAAGAACTCAACAGAGAAGACATTCAAGGCGTAACCTTGAACCTTTACCATTTCCCAGATGAAGAGTTCTGCGTTTGCCCAAGATGTGTGGAGCAGTGGCGCCAAAGCGGACTAAACTGGTATGACTGGCGAGCGCAGACGGTGACTGCTTTCCTGAATGAGGCGAAGAGCTTTGTCAAAGGTGTTTTCGCGGTTGAGATGTACCCTGACCCGGTGCTTGCCAAGCAGCGGTTCGGCATTGATTTTGACCGCATATCTCCGTTGGTGGATTACTTTCATGTTCCGCTTTCCGCGAGAGACTATTCGACCATGTACTGGGTTGATATGCTGGCGAGAGACTTCAAAAAAATCCTGAAGAAACCTATTGTTTTGGAACTAAGCGCCGAAATGCCAACTGATGAGAAGCTGGATGCTTTGCTGAAAACGGTGGCTTACGTTTCCAGGCATGACTTGATGGGTGTGCTGCTTCTGGTGCATGGCTCGGAGAACGCGAAGCAGGTCTGCCGTTTTGCAGTGAAAAACACGGGGTTTCGCGAGTGGCTCAGCAAGTACGAGTTCACCGAGATGTCGCGGATTGTTGATGGTTGGGCTAAGCTCTATTAACAAGACTAAGCTCTATCCTCTCGGAGAGACTACCCCCTCCCTTATATAAAGCGGCAAAATCTGCCTCTTTCAAGAGAAAATGAAAAGAAGGCTTTTATTCGAAATTAACGTTTCAGGGATTTTCGGTATTCCCT
>Ga0210077_1000415_pt1 | contig 16492 bp, 19 predicted proteins | sample RushMan_CattailN_5_FD_185556 | JGI IMG/M metagenome (GOLD analysis project Ga0210077, IMG submission 185556) | Wetland microbial communities from San Francisco Bay, California, USA, that impact long-term carbon sequestration -... | ecosystem: Environmental > Aquatic > Marine > Wetlands ... | reverse complement strand
CTCGCCGGGGTCATCGCCGGTCCGGAGCTCGGCACCTCCCCCGGCATGGCGGCGGTGCTCGGCAGCATCGTGTTCGTCGTCATCGTGGTCGGCGGGCTCGGCTCGCTGTGGGGCGCGTTCCTCGCCTCGCTGCTGATCGGGATGATTCAGACCTTCGCGGTCGCGATCGACTATTCGCTCGGGGACCTGTTCGCCGCAATTGGGATCCCGCTCAGCAAGACGAGCGCGCTGAGCGACCTGTACGCGGCCACCGTGGCGCAGATCGGGCCGATCCTGCCCTACCTGCTGATGGTCGTGATCCTGATCTTCCGCCCGACCGGGCTGCTCGGAAAACGCGAGGTCTGATGGCCGCCGTCGCGAATACGGCGGCAGCGGGCCGCAAGAGCTTCCTCCGGCGCAACGCCGTGTGGTGGATCGCCCTGGTGCTCGTCATGCTGCTGCCCCAGGTCGCGCGCTCGGGCATCGGCATCGCGGTGCTCAACCAGATGTGCATCATGGTGATTTTTTCCCTGTCCTACAACATGCTGCTCGGGCAGGGCGGGATGCTGTCCTTCGGCCACGCGGTCTATTTCGGCCTCGGCGGCTACTTCGCGATGCACCTGATCCAGCTCGCGAGCGCCGCGGGCTTCTTCATGCCGCTGCCGCTCACCCCGCTCGCCGGCGGCCTGGCCGGCCTGCTGTTCGGGCTGATCTTCGGCAGCTTTTCGACCAACCGCGCGGGAACCGTGTTCGCGATGATCTCGCTCGGCATCGGCGAGATGATCGCCTCCTCGTCGCTGATCTTCGTCAAGTTCTCCGGCGGCGAGGAAGGCCTCACCGCCGACCGGACCGACCTGACGCCGCTGTTCGGCGTGAACTTCGGCCGCGATTACCAGGTGTACTACCTGATCGCGGCCTGGATGATCCTCTCGGCGTGGCTGATGTACCGCTTCTCGCGCACGCCGCTGGGGCGCATGGCCAACGCGGTGCGCGACAATCCCGAGCGCGCCGAATTCGTCGGCTATTCGCAAAAGCGCGTGCGCCTGCTGTCGTTCATGGCGGCGGGCTTCTTCGCCGGCATCGCCGGCGGGCTGTTCGCGCTGAACTACGAGATCGTCACCGACGAGACCGTCAACCTGACGACCTCCGGCGTCGTGCTGCTGCAGGCCTACATCGGCGGGGTGGGCTTCTTCGCCGGCCCGATCGTCGGCGCCGTCGTCTATACGCTGCTGCAGACGCTGCTGTCGAACTACACCGAGATCTGGGCCTTCTACGTCGGCCTGATCTTCGTCGCCACGGTGATGTACGCGCCCACCGGGCTCACCGGGCTCATCATGATGCACCAGCCGATCTGGCGCGCGGGCAGGCTGCGCAGCCTCGCCCTGCCCTACCTGCAGGTCGGCGCGCCCGCGCTCGCCTGCTCGATCGGGGTCATCGGCCTGCTCGAGCTGCTGCACTTCATCAGCGTGCGCGCGGTCGGCCAGTCGACCAAGCGGCTGTTCTGGATGAACATCGACGCCGGGCATCCGACGCCCTGGATCGTCTTTGCGGTGCTGGCCGTGGGCGGGTTCCTCGTCGCGCGGCGCCAGGCGCCGAAGCTGGCGGCGGCCTGGGAAGCGGCGAGCGCGCACCTCCACGCGAGGGGCAAGCGGTGAGCGCGGCGATCGAGCTGGTCGACCTGTACAAGAGCTTCGGCTCGACCGAGATCATCCGCGGCGTCAACCTCGCGATCGAGCGGGGCGAGCGCCACGCCATCATCGGCCCGAACGGCGCGGGCAAGTCGACGCTGTACAACCTGATCACCTCGAAGTACGTGCCGACCTCCGGCCGCATCCGGCTGCGCGGCGAGGACGTCACCGGGCACCCGCCCTACGAGATCAACCGCAGGGGGCTGGCGCGCAGCTTCCAGGTCACCAACATCTTCCCGCGCATGACCGTGTTCGAGAACGTGCGCTGCGGGCTGCTCTGGGCGATGAACTACCGCTACTCGTTCTGGCACGACGTCGACCGTCTCGACGACGTCAACGCGCGCAGCATGCAGGTCCTCGAGGACATCGGCATGGCCGCGCGCGCCGACGTGCCGGCGGGCGTGCTCTCCTACGCCGAGCAGCGCGAGCTCGAGATCGGCATCACCATCGCGGGCGGCGCCGACATCATCCTGCTCGACGAGCCCACCGCCGGCATGAACCGCTCCGAGACCGCGCAGACCGTCGAGCTGGTGCGCCGCATCACGGACAAGAAGACCCTCGTCATGGTCGAGCACGACATGGGCGTGGTGTTCGGGCTCGCCGACCGCATCACGGTGCTGGTCTACGGCGAGGTCATCGCGAGCGGGCGGCCGGACGAGATCCGCGGCAACCCGGCCGTGCGCGAGGCCTACCTGGGCGAGGAGGCCGACTGAGCCATGCTCGAAGTCCGCGACCTGAACGCGTACTACGGCAAGAGCCACATCCTGCAGGGCGTGAGCTTCGACGTGCAGGACGGCGAGATCGTCAGCCTGCTCGGGCGCAACGGCGTGGGACGCTCGACCACCTGCAAGGCGATCATGGGCGACGTGGCGCCGCACGGCTCGGTGCGCTTCAAGGGCGAGGAGCTCGTCGGGCTCAAGGCGCACCAGATCGCGCGCCGCGGCCTGGGCTACGTGCCCGAGAACCGGGACATCTTTCCCACCCTGACGGTGCGCCAGAACCTGCTCCTCGGGCAGAAGCACGGGCGGCGCGAGGGCCGCTGGAAGATGGAGGACATGTTCCAGATGTTCGCCAACCTGCGCGAGCGCGCCGACACCCCGGGCGGGGTCCTCTCGGGCGGCGAGCAGCAGATGCTGACCATGTGCCGCGCGCTGATGGGCGACCCGGACCTGATCATGATCGACGAGCCGACCGAGGGCCTCGCGCCGAAGCTGGTCGAGCAGGTCAGCCAGCTGCTCGAGGCGATCTCGCGCCGCGGAATGTCGATCCTGCTGGTCGAGCAGAAGCTCACCATCGCGCTCAAGATCTCCCACCGCGTGTTCGTCATGGGACACGGCCACATCGTGTTCGAGGGAACCCCCGACGAGCTGCGCGCGAACGAGCAGGTGCGCCGGGAGTGGCTGGAAGTCTGATTCGGAGAACGTGTGCGGCCGCTGGCAGGTGCAGGTCAGCGCCGGGCACCCGGCCCGTTGCCCCTCACTTGATCGCCAGCAGCGAGATGCTCTTGACGCCGTATTGCTTCGCCGCGCCCTGCGCGTTGCTCGACAGAAAGCGGTACTGCGGATTGTCGCGCACCGCGCGGACCTCGAGGCCGGCCGCCTCGATCGCCGCGCGGTAGTCGTCCTGCTGCATCGCGCCGCCGATGCACGCGGCCCACAGCGTGGCGTTGCAGGTCACGCCCTCGGGCAGCGGCGCCTCGGTGACGATGTCGGTGAGCGCGAGGCGGCCGCCGGGCTTGAGCACGCGCGCCGCTTCGCGGAACACCGCGCGCTTGTCCGGCGAGAGGTTGATCACGCCGTTGCTGATGACGGCGTCGAACGCGGAGTCGGGACAGGGGACCTTCTCGATGTATCCCTTGAGGTACCTCACCGTGCGGAATCCCCCGGCGTCGCGCAGGCGCTCGGCCTTGGCGCGCTGGGCGTCGGTCATGTCGACGCCGACCACGCGCCCGCTCGTGCCCGTCTTGAGCGCGGCGACGAAGCTGTCCATCCCCGAGCCGCTGCCGAAGTCGATCACCGCTTCGCCCGGCTTCGCGGCGAGCAGGTCGAAGTAGTAGCCCACCCCGGCGAAGGAATCGATCGCCTCGCCCGGAATGCGATCGAGATCGTCGGGCGCGTAGCCCAGCCGCTCGGCGAGCGCGCGGCCCAGCTCGAAGTGGAACTCCCCGTCCGGGTCCTGCGCGACCTGCCGGTACATGTCTTTCACCTTCTGCTCCAGCTCGGCCGTGTCGACCGAGCGCATGGCGGTTGCGATGCTCATGTCTTCCTCCTCGCGTTGAGTGGTGTCCCCGCAAGGACGCGCGGGAGGCGCGAAGGGTTCCCTCAGGCGCGGCGCTGCGCCTCGCGCACCATCTGCGTCACGCAGTCCTCGCACAGGCCGCGCACGAAGCTCCACAGGCTCGCCGCGATCATGCCGCCGAGCGCGGCGTAGGGCATCCAGGCGGGCGCGGGGACGAGCCCGGCGAGCAGCAGCCCGCGGGCGGCGACGCCGGCCGCGCCGCAGGCCGCGGCGGCGGCGAACGGGGCGAGGTAGGCCTGCTCGCGCGCGGTGCTCCAGTGCAGCCACAGGCTCAAGGCGACGCACGCGGCGAACAGCGGGTAGAGCGAGCCGTCGCCGGCGAGCGCGAGCGCGCCCGCGGCGACGAGCGCCGAGAGCAGCGCCGGCAGGCTGGCGCAGACCGCGAAGGCGACGGCCCCGGCGCTCAGGCTGCGCCAGGCGGGAGCGCGCGCCGCGAGTTCGGGCGGCACCGCGGCGGCGGCGGCGCGATGCGGCTTGCGCGCGCGCAGCACGACCGAGCGGGCGCCGAACAGGCCGGCGACGGTGCGCGTCTCGGCGCTGCGGCTGAGCGCGAAGTAGTCGAGGCTGTGCAGCACCTCGACGTCGGCGAGGCCCGCGGCTTCGAGCATCGCGACGTATTTTTCGTCCGGCACCGCGCCGACCACGCACTCGGCCCACATCCGGGGGTCGCGCCGGTACTTGTCCGCGATCGGTTTCTCCAGCGCGATGTCGGCGACCTGCAGCCGGCCGCCGGGCTTGAGCACGCGGCAGATCTCGGCGAACGCGCGCGGCTTGTCGGGCACGAGGTTGAGCACGCCGTTGCTCGTGACCACGTCGACCGAGCCCTCGGCGAGCGGGATCGCCTGCGCGTTGCCGGCGGCGACCTCGACGTTGCCGACGCCCAGCTCGCGCAGCGTCGCGGCGAGCTTGGCGCGCATCGCCTCGGTCATGTCGAGCGCGACCACGCGCCCCGCCGCGCCGGCGCGGCGCGCGGCGATCAGCGCGTCGGTGCCGCTGCCGCTGCCGAGGTCGAGCACGACGTCGCCGGCACGGACCGCGCCCGCCGCGAACGGCCAGCCCACCCCGGCGAAGGATTCGAGCGCCGCCTGCGGCAGCCCCTCGAGCTCGGCCTGCGGGTAGCCGACGGCGAGGCAGGCCGCGGCGCCGGTGGGGAAGTGAAACGCGCGCGCGGGCTCGCGCGCGACCGCCGTGTACATCCCCTCGACGGCGCGAAAGATCCGTTCCGGCTTGAGACTGACGAAGGCGACCACGCAGCGGCCCTAGAACCGGCGCAGCACCTGCCCGATGCGCGTCTGCAGCGCCGCCGGTGCGTCGATGCGTCCGGTGTCGCGCAGCTGCGCCTTGAGGCGCCGCTCGAACTCGGTGCGCGAGAAGCAGCCGCGGCAGCGGTGCAGGTGCCGCTCCATTTCGCCGCGCGCGCGCTCGTCCAGGTCGCGGTCGAGATACGCGAAGACGCGCGTCAGGGCTTCTTCGCAGCTAATGTCGTTGGCTTCGTTCATCATTTCCCCCCATCCCCCGCGACGGTCGCCGCCGGCATGCTGTCGTCCACCAGCCCGGCGGCGAGGGCCTGCTCCCAGAGCGCCTTCTGCAGGCAGGCGCGGCCGCGCGAGAGCCGCGAGCGCACCGTGCCGACCGGCACGCCGAGCATCGCGGCGATCTCCGGGTAGGTGAAGCCCTCGAGCTCCGCGAGCACCACCGTCACGCGGAACGCCTCGGGCAGCGCGTCGATCGCCTGCTCGAGGTCACGGCGCAGCAGCGTGTTGAGGAACTCCTGCTCCGGGTTGCCCCACCACAGCAGGAACGGCTGGTGCAGGTGCTCGAAGAGCGAGAACGGCGCCTCGTCGCCGCCCTCCTCGTCCAGGTCGAGCGGCGTCTCGGGGCTCGCGCGCCGGTGCCGGCACACGCTGTAATACGTGTTGGCGAGGATGCGGAAGATCCAGCCGCGGAAGCTCCGCCGGTCCTTCAGCTCCCCCAATGCGCTCCACGCCTTGGCCGCGACCTCGGCCACCAGGTCCTCCGCGTCGGCGCGGTCGCGGCACAGCCGCAGCGCGGCGCCGTAGAGCGAGTCGAGCAGCTGCCCGATCTCGCGCTCGAAGAACGCGCGCGCCGGCTCCTCGTCCGCCCGGCTAGCGTTCGCCCGCTGCAACATCGCCCGCTGCGACATCATTGAGGTCGCGCACCAGGTCCGCCACCGCCACCCGGTGCATCCGCGCTACCCACTTGAGCCTCACCACCCGCATGAGGAGCGGAAAGGCGCCGCGGCGGATGTCCGGGCAGCCGTAGCCAAGGAAGACGTCGATCGTCTGCGGGTAACGCCGGTAGACCTCCCACACCGGCATCTCGGCATCGACCGGCCGTTCAGCCATGCGCGACCCTCCGTCGTCTGGTCAGGGCTCAGAAGCTCAGCGTCGCGGCGCCGTTCTTGATCAACTCGTGCATCCTGCTCGCGCCCGTGATCGTCACGCCTTCGATCAGGTCCTTCTCTTCGTAGCCCCGCGCCTTGGCGCACGGCGTGCAGGCCCACAGCTTGCCGCCTCGCTTGACGAAGTCCTGGACCATTTCCCTCAATGGCTCGAGCGGCTCGACGCGCGTGCTGTCCGCGGCGCCGCGGCGCACGAGATCGACGCCCGCGCTGGTGAGAAAAATGGACACGTCGAGGCCCGCCGTCAAGCCGCCGTTGGCGATGGTGAAGCCGACCGAAGAAAGCTCGTGGTCGGTCCCGCGGGTGATCATCACTACCAGGTTTTTGCTTCCGTTCTGCATGTCGTCCTCCGTTCGATGGGTTCACCACCAAGACGCGCGGGGGCCCGAAAGGGTTCCCCGGCCGCGCTCGAACGGCGAAATGCCCTGCAATCGACGCAGTCCCTTCGCTTACGAATTCGCTCAGAACGCTACGCCGTCGAATGCGGTGAGTCCTGTCAAGAGGCGACAGCAACGCCTCTCGGCGACGCTCATAGATGACCGTTGTGGGTCGGAAGCGGACGTTCGCAGTTGATCCGTAAGAGTTTGTTAGAGATGTGCGCAAGTACTTTCGCGTACGCAACTTGAGGCGTCAAATCCGCTAAACGCAAGCCTCATTGACGACGTAGAAATTGCGGCGTCAAACATACTCGGCTTTGACCAAGCGGCCTGCTCAGTCAGCATCCTCCGAAGCCCGGCGCATTAAGAAGGAATGTCGTCGAAAGGCGACGCACATCATGCGCATCCCATGCAAATCGATTCGAAATCTACGGCGCACATTGGTACACACCCGGAGTAAGCTTTACACGGAATCCTTCCCCTGAGTTCTCGAATGGAGAAGCGGACATGAAAAAGGCCCGTCGCACATTCGGTGTCGTCCTCGCGCTGGTCGGCAACCTGCTTCTTGCAGCCTGCGGCGGCGGTGGCGGCGGATCTGCCCCGATGGGAACGCTGGGCGTATCCCTGACCGATTCGCCGGCTTGCGGATTCGACCAGGTGAACGTCACGGTCAGCAGAATTCGCGTCCACCAGAGCTCAACCGCGTCGGCCGGCGACGCCGGATGGACAGACATCAATCTGGACCCCTCACGCAAGATCAACCTGCTGGACCTCAACAACGGAGTGCTGGAGGGTCTCGGCGAAACGCCGCTTCTGGCGGGTCATTACACGCAGGTCCGACTTGTCCTCGATCCCAATACGGGATCCGCCATCGCCAACTCGGTCGTCGTCAGCGGCGGAACCACGGAAACACCCCTCATTACGCCGAGTGCGGTGCAAAGCGGAATCAAGCTGATTCACGAGTTCGACGTCGGCGAGGGACAACGAACGGATTTACTTCTCGATTTCGATGCGTGCAAGTCGATTGTCACGACCGGCGGCGGCAAGTTCATGCTCAAGCCGGTCGTCAGAGTAATCCCGTACGAGCTCAACGGCATCACCGGCTTTGTCGACCCCTCCCTGAGCGGCGTCACCGTCATGGCCGAGCAGAACGGAGAGGTCGTACGTTCGACCGCACCCTCCGCGAAGACCGGTCGATTCGTCCTCGGCCGTCTCGATCCGGGTGACTACGATGTCGTGATCACCGCGAACGACCGCGCAACCACGGTCATCGCGGCAGTGCCCGTTGCGACCACCTCCAGTCTCACTACCGTCAGCGACAGCATTAATCCGATCAGCCTTGCCGCATCCACGACCCACGCCATCAGCGGCACGGTGACGCTTAATCCGCCGAACGCGAATGTCGTCGCCTACGTCGCCGCACAGCAGACCTTCAGCAGCGGCACGACCGTGACGGTGGCCTCGCAGTCCGCGGACCTGACGACCGGCGCCTATTCGCTCACTCTGCCCACCGGAGCCCCGTCGTTCGGCCAGTACACGGTCACGCTTCCCATTGCGCTATCCGCGGACTCAGCAGTGGCCGGACATTACACCGCCGTGGCCTCGGCCGACGGTTACACGTCCCAGTCGGCCAGCGAAGACATCTCCGCTGGGGACGCGACGAATCAAGACTTCACGCTTGTGCCGTAAGGGCGCCGGACAGGAGCGGACATTGGGACCGCGTTCCAGGAGGGATTACGCATCCGTGGCCGCGCGGCCGAAGGTGACAGCTGCTCGAACCTCGGCCGGCACCTGCTCAGCCAACTGGCGGTCTGGATTGACACCCAGCGCATCGTTGATTGTGGAGAAGGCCAGCCGAAAGGCGACGAAAGTAGTTGCCTCGAAGATTTCTCGGTCGCTCAGACCGGCCTTTCGCAGCTCATCGATGTCGGGCGCGATTGTGGCATTCGGATTCGAGATCACCTTGCGAGCCCATGCCGCGAGGGCGCGATCGCGCTCGGTCAGCCCCCCGTTGGTCGCGTTGCCAATCACTGCAGCAGCCGCCGCCGCACCCGCTTCTTGCGCAAGGGTTCTGCCCCAGGCCAAGCAACAGTAAGAGTCCCCAAGTTCAGACGCGGCCGCGCATACCAGGACGGCCAGTTCTCGCTTGCTCAGCGTCGACTGGTCTGTCAGTTGGTTTCGTAGTGCGCCGAAGCTGTCGAAGACCTCGGGGCGCCAGGCCCAGGCTCTGGTCAGGTTCATCACGAAGCCCTGCGTGTCTGCGCTGGCCTTGTAGACCTTCGCTGTTTCGACGGAGTCTTGAGGCGCAGCGATAAACATGAGGATGCCCTCCGGATACGTTGGATGTCCAACGACTACTTGGTTGACCGTCATCGAAGAATACTAGATGACAATGTAACCGCCGCGGCGAGCGATGTCTGCTATGGGTCGTTGGCTGCCGTCCGGGGCGAAGGTTCGCTTTCGGTTAGAAACAGCCATTTGCTGTTCGGCGCCTGATCCGGTCGTTGGCAATCTCGGATCTGGAAGCGGCCGCGAGGCGGACCTGACTAGACAAATCGAAGCCAGGCATATCCAATGTAAGGGCTGGTCCTCCAAAGGACGTCGCGAACGTCGAGTAAGCTCACAGCCCAAACTAGAGAGGTGTGACATGAACGCAGGCCAAGGCTTTTTCGAAGTCTGGTCACCGCGCATCCTGAGCGTGCTGCGCATCGTGACAGCGCTACTGTTCCTGCAGCACGGCACAGCGAAGCTCTTCCACGTTCCCCATCAAGCAATGTTCGACAATCTGCAGCTGATCTCGCTGATCGGACTCCAGGGCGTATTGGAAGTCGGAGGCGGGTTGCTCCTGCTGTTCGGACTGATTAGCCGCCCGGTGGCTTTCGTCCTGTCTGGCGACATGGCGGTCGCCTTCTTCATGGCGCATTGGCCGAAAGGCTGGTTACCTATCCTGAACGGAGGCGACCTTGCCGTACTGTTCTGCTTCGTATTCCTTTATCTGTGGATAGCAGGTCCAGGTCCGTGGAGCATCGACGCGAGAATTCGCGGCGACAAGTAGCCGACTCGCTGCCAGAATCGATGGTGCATCGGGACAACGCGTCAATCGCAGATTGAATCGAAACGTAGGGTGTCCGCTTTCTGACGCCGCCACTTCGGTCGCCACGAACCCGCGCGCATAAGCCGACGCTCCGGCACCACAGCGACCGTCAATCAAGGACTTAGTGGCTCGCGCGCGCCAATTGAGCTCGTCTAACGCACGGCTCGACCTCTAAACACCTGCTTAGAATTTCATTCCTTCTTCTTCAGAACGTAGACCGGCGCCCAGCGTCGGAAGCAATCCGTTCCATACCTTATCGCGGCGACTTTGAAGTACCGCTTCATGAGCTGCTCCACAGCGCTCTTCCTGGGAATGCTGAATGCCGACCCTTCGGACTTCCAACGATCATGACAATACTGATACTCGCTCTTGGTCACTAAGCCTGCTCGGCACGCTGCGAGGAGATTGGCCATCATGGCCGGATAGTCAGCACTATCCTTCTTGAAATCGTAATTGCACATGTGCAAGGGCAACATACAGGCAGTGTAGAAGTGGATGCGCGGCGTTTTCCGCCGATGTTGATCCACCACCGTCCGCAAATCGTACCTCCTGTCATCGGCACGTACCCACGTACGCAAAACGCAGTAACCCACGTCGCTTAGGTTTCTGCCGAGGTTACGCAAGATCCGATCGATATCGGCGCGCGCCACAACGTTGAGTGCCAAGTCGCCCAGAATAAGGTCATATTTTTCTTTTGCATGCATAGCCCTCCAATCTTCTTCCCGCAGGACTTCGGCTCCGGTAAACCTCATGGGCTGCCGGGAGAGAATCTGATAGTGCCGGCGGCTAAATTCGACGACTGTTACCTCGGCCCCGAAGCGATGACAAAGGGAACGCAACTCCACCGTCGAGCCAAGAATTGCCGCCCGCACCTTTCCATATTTCTTCCTCAGCCTTCCGAGGTATTTTTCAACAATTTGCAGTTCGGAAGTCGATGGGCGCGCCGGAATCAGATAGTTCCGCCAGTCGTACACTTTCTTCCCCGCCCACGAGGAACGTACCTTTTTCATATTCAACAGAGGCGACTCCGCACTATGAAGGCCAGCCCTACCGCCAATGATAGGTCGTAGTTGAAATTGGGAATGTCAGTATTGGGCCGGAAGCGGACATTCCGCACGGCGTTCACCGGGGCCGTCGCAGGGCAGCGCGCAGAACGCGCCGCCGGGGGTGAAGGCTCAGCAGGATCTCCGCCACGAGCCACAGGAGGAACGCGAAAGCTGGTCCTTCGAAGTCAAACGATGCGGCTCTTGTGCGCCGCCCAGTACTTGTCGCGCAGGGGCTTCTTGTACAGCTTGCCCGTCGGCAGGGGCGACCTTCGGATGGCCGATCAGCAGGTTCTCGCGTTCCTGCGGGTAGATGTTCACGCCGCCCGAGATGATCGTGAACGTCGAGCGGTCGGTCAGGTAGAGAAAGCCGTCGTCGCCACGCCGCGCAGAAAGCCGCCCACGACGGCGCCAACCCGCTCGTCCACTTCGGCTGCGGAAGGCAGTTCGCGCAGTCCGAGCACGGCTTTGAATTGCATATTTCCGCGCAACATCGCAATGAATTGACTCGCCGCTTGCTGGCAGCTGTGGACCTTTATGTCGCCTCGATCGCTCGCATCCTGGAGGATTCGCGTCACCGTGGCGATCGCCGGCTCCAGGCCGCGTTCGCTGTACGTCCGCGCTGCGCGGGGAAAGCGCTCCGACTCGATAACGACCATCCGGCCCAGCTGAAGAATGGACGGATCCATGAATGCGAACACGAGGTCGCGCCCCAAGTGAGTCAGAACGGTTTCCAGCGGCGCCCCGATCAGCTCCGGAGCAAGCCGGAGCGCGTTGGCGGAAGCCGTGCCGACCATGCGATCGATTTGCTCGACGAGCAAGTCCTCGACGTTCTCGTGCTTCACGTCCTTCTCGCGGCAAAGCTGCCGGTACAGGCCATGCGGCGTCCAGGTGTGACTGGCCCTGCCGAGTACGAATGACGAAAGCACGGCGCAATTGGACCAGCCGCGCGCCTGATTGCCGTGGCCGGGAATCGCTTCGCGAACGCGCAGAATGTCTCCGGAAGCGCCCCAGCGCAGAAACTTGACGGCGTCCGCCGAAGGAAGCAGCGTGACCATCAGTCGCGTCCACCAGGGTTCTACGAGAATCCAGCTTGCCGTATCCGTCGGACGCATGGCGAACACGTGCTTGTGCTTGGATTTCACGAAGCGGTGCCACCACTGTTTCTGCAGACCCGGAACGAAGCAGATCAGCCACTCCGCGGGCGGGACAGTGACCAGCGAACCGTACTGATCGACGCTGTGGGTCAGATCGGCGGGCACGCCGGGGATGACGTCCGGTGTCGTCCTGCGAACGGCATTGCGAGATTCCCATTCCGCCTGCGGGTTGACCCTTCTTGCGGAGTGACTCATGCCGCCGCCTCCCGTGCGTCGCAACCCCAGAGAAAGCGGTCTACCGCCTGCTCGACGGCTTCTTCGGCGGATCCGTAGTAAGTGAACTCCTGGGAGTGCACGGTGAGCTCCTCGAAGAGCGGTTCGCGCAGCATGCCGATCAGGCTTTCGGCGGCGTAAGCGGTGTTGGCGAAGGCGAGTTTGCCCTTCTTCGCCGCCGCATCGAGGTAGTCGCACAATGCCGTTTCCACGGCGGCCGGACCCTCTGCGTAGACACGTCTACGGAGCTCCCTGTGACGCGATCCTTCCGTCATGGCCACGCGCAGGAATCCGATGATCACCGAGGAGAACGCCGCACGCATTCCTGTGCCGAATTCGAGCAACTCGGACCGCACGTCGTCGAAGCCGCCGGAACGCATGGCCGAGCGTAAAGGTTCGGTCACGCGCGCGGCTTCTTGAGAGGCGATTGCAACGACCAGATCGTCGAGATCCGGAAACTCGGCCATCACCTCTTGCAATGGCAAAGCGCTGTCTTCCACGACGGCCTGTATCTCCGTCGCGCTGCGCTTCTCGTCCGTCAGGACGCGCGTAACGGCCTCCAGAATGCGCTCGCGACGTTCGCGACCCGCCCCTTCGTCGGTCACGACACCCGCTTTGTCTCCTGAAGAATTCATGTGCCCCCCGCCGACGCCCGGCCGTTCGATTCAGTATATCTATACAGAACGGCTTCGGGGTTGTGCTCGACCGGCCGCTGTGGTCAGCTACCCGGCAGCGATGGCACACGCAATCGATCAGGGGCGGGCGGCGTTTGCCGCGCGGCAATGGCGAACGGCCTACGCGCAACTGTCGGCCGCCGACGCCGAAGGCTCGCTCGAGCCCGCGGACCTCGAAGGCCTGGCCGCGGCCGCCTACCTGGTGGGCGAGGACGAGCGCGCCGTCGCGCTCTGGACGCGCGTCCATCACGGCTGCATCGACCGCGGCGACGCGCCACGCGCCGCCTACTGGGGCTACTGGCTCGCCTTCATCCAGCTCCTGAGCGGCGAGCCGGCGCAGGCCACCGGCTGGCTGGCGCGCGCGCAGCGCCTCGAAAAAACGCAGCCCGAGCCCGGCGCGGCGCAGGGATACGGCGAGGTGCTGCACGGCCTGCTGGCGCTTGGCTCGGGCGATGCCGCCGGCGCCTCCGGGCATTTCGACGCCGCAATCGCATTCGCCGAGAAATTCGACGACCCCGACCTGCTCGCGCTCGGCCTGCTCGGCCAGGGACAGGCGCTGATCGTGCGGCACGAGTTCGCCGACGGCGCCGCGCGCCTGGACGAGGCGATGCTCGGGATCACCGCGGGCAGGGTCTCGCCGATGCTCGCGGGAATCGTCTACTGCGCCGTGATCCTCACCTGCCAGCGCTTCTTCGATCTGGCCCGCGCGCGCGAATGGACCCGGCAACTGGACCGGTGGTGCACCGCGCAGCCGGAGATGTCGCCGTTTCGCGGCGAGTGCCTGGTCCATCGCTCGCAGATCCTGCAGGCGCGCGGCGACTGGCCCGGCGCGCTCGGCGAGGCGGCGAAGGCGCGCGAGCACCTGGCGGGGCGCTCCGAGGCCGTCGTCGGGCGGGCGTGCTACCAGCAGGGCGAGCTGCACCGCCTGCGCGGCGAATTCGACCAGGCCGAGCGGATGTTTCGGGAGGCCGGCCGCCACGGCTGCGAGCCCCAGCCCGGCGCGTCGCTCTTGCGCCTCGCCCGGGGCGAAGCCGGCGCCGCCGCGGCGTCGATCCGCCACGCGGTGGAGGCCGCCGTCGACGTGCCCGGCCCGGCCGGCGGGCTGTCGCGCCCGCGCCTGCTCGGCCCGCTCGTCGAGATCCTGCTTGCCCAGGGCGACGTCGCCGGCGCGCGCAAGGCCGCCGACGCGCTCGCCGCCGTCGCGGCGAAGATCAAATCGCCCTATCTGGCGGCGGCCTCCGCCCACGCGAGCGGCGCGGTGCTGCTCGCCGAAGGCGACGCGCAAGCCGCGCAGGCGCGCCTGCGCGAAGCGTGGATGCTGTGGCAGCAGCTCGAGATGCCCTACGAATCGGCCTGCGTGCGCGTCCTGCTCGGCGAGGCCTGCCGCGCACTCGAGGACCGCGACACCGCGCGCATGCACCTCGATGCCGCGCGCGCCGTGTTCGAGCGCCTCGAGGCCGCGCCGGCGCTCGCCGCGCTCGAGCGCTCGACGGCGGACGGCGGCGCCGGCGGCGCGCTCACCCCGCGCGAGCGCGAGGTGCTCGCCCTGGTCGCCGCCGGCCGCTCCAACCGCGAGATCGCCGGCAAGCTCGCCATCAGCGAGCACACCGTCGCGCGCCACGTGAGCAACATCTTCGACAAGCTCGGCGTCGGCTCGCGCGCCGCGGCCGGCCACTACGCCCACCTCCACAAGCTCGTCTGAACTTCTGCAACCGAAGAAAGGAGATGCCCATGAACCAGCAACTCATCTTCCAACCCGTGGCTTGCATGTTCCTTCTGACCGGCCTGGTCTGGATCTTCATGTACGTGCGCCGCCTCGCGTTCCTCGCGACGAGCGGCGTCGATCCGCAAACCATCGCCACGCCGGAGCGACTGAATACCGCCATTCCCGCCGCGACCAACAACCCCTCCAACAACCTGAAGAACCTGTTCGAGCTTCCGGTGGTGTTCTACGCCCTTTGCATTCTCCTGTACCTCTCTTCCAAGGTGGATGCGCCGTATCTTTACGCCGCATGGGCTTATGTCGGGTTGCGGAGCATCCACAGCCTCGTTCACTCCACCGTCAATATCGTGAAATTGAGATTCCCGGCGTACTTTCTGTCCAGTCTCGTCCTGTGGTTCATGGTCGGACGCTACGCCATGTCCGTGTTCCAGTAAGTCTTCGGATGGTCAATTCTGACCATGCGCCCGCCGCCGGGCCATGGCGAATTCCGGCGATGCGCGCCTCTGCCCTCCTTGCCTACGCTGCGACTTCCAGCCACCCAAGGAGGAAACCCATGAACGCACCCGCACGAGCCCAGGCCCAGCCCTTCTCCAAATCCCCGGCCGAGAACTACGAGCGCTACTTCGTCCCCGCCATCGGCGGCCCGATGGCCGAAGACCTGATCGAAGCCGCCGCGCTGCAGCCCGGCGAACGCGTGCTCGACGTCGCCTGCGGCACCGGCGTCGTCGCCCGCCTCGCCGCCGAGCGCGTCGGCCCCTCGGGCAGCGTCGCCGGCCTCGACGCCCACCCCGGCATGCTCGCCGTCGCCCGCCCCTCGACCCCCTCCGGCACCAAGATCGCCTGGTACGAAGCCAGCGCCGAAGCCATCCCCCTGCCCGACGCCTCCTTCGACGTCGTCCTGTGCCAGATGGGCCTTCAGTTCATGAGCAACAAAGTCGCGGCGCTACGCGAAATGCGCCGCGTCCTCGATCGCGCCGGCCGAATCCTCGTCAACGTCCCCGGCCCCAAGCCGCCGCTGTTCGCCATCATGACCGAAGCCCTCGCCCGCCACGTCGGCCCCCAAGCCGCCGGCTTCGCCGACGTCGTCTTCGGACTGCACGACACCGACGCCATCGCCAAACTCCTCAGCGACGCCGGCTTCCACGAAGTGAACCTTCATGCCAAACCCAAGCCCCTGCGCCTGCCGCCCCCGGCCGATTTCTTCTGGCAGTACATCCACAGCACCCCACTCATCGAGCCGGTCTCCAAGGTCAGCGCCGAGCAGCGCACCGCCCTCGAACAGGAGGTCTGCGGCCGCTGGCAGGCGCTGGTAATCGACGGCGCCCTGCCGGTGGAGGTCGGCATGACCACGGCAGCGGCACGGAAGTAGGCACGGTCCGCTGCGGCGGCCGCGTCGCGTGGGGCACCCCGCGCCTCGTGATCGGCGTCACCGACCCGGGCGGCATCCGCAGCGTCTCCGCGCTGGTGATCGGCGGCCGCGAACGCGACTTCGTCTCCGGCTCGAGCGACGCGGCCCAACTCCCCGAAGGCCTGCACGTCCCGCTGCCCGAGCTGCACGCCGGACCGGCGCAGACCGTCCCCTTCTCCTTCACCGTCGAGCTCGCCGGGTCGGAAGCCTTCGCCCTCGCCCCGCTCGGCAGCGACACCAGCGTCACCATGCGCTCCTCCTGGCCCCACCCCTCCTTCAGCGGCCGCTTCAAGAGGCTGCGCTTTTGCGGTCACAAATTGTGACCTCAAACGAGCCTTCGCCGGGCCGCGGAGGCCGGCGTACCCTGCCCTTCGCGTTTACCGAGCAGGGCGTCGCCATGCTCTCCTCGGTGCTGA
>Ga0210077_1000414_pt1 | contig 16499 bp, 17 predicted proteins | sample RushMan_CattailN_5_FD_185556 | JGI IMG/M metagenome (GOLD analysis project Ga0210077, IMG submission 185556) | Wetland microbial communities from San Francisco Bay, California, USA, that impact long-term carbon sequestration -... | ecosystem: Environmental > Aquatic > Marine > Wetlands ... | reverse complement strand
TGTGTTTTCGTCGAGACCGCCAGAAAACTGCAACAAGAAGGGCTACGATGATGGATGAACCGGACACTAACGCTATCGTTTGGAGGTCAGGGTTGTTGCTGGCGTCAGGGTTTGTCGGGTTCTCTGGGGGCGCAGTGTATAGTTGGGGCTGGCAGCTTGTGTTTGCTGGGGTTTCGAGCGGGGAGTCGTTGGTGCCGCTGACGGTGTCGCCGCCAGTGTTAAGAATGTCCAAATGGTTGTTGTGAAAATAATTGTGGTATATCGAATTGTTGAAGCAGCCATTGTTTCCTGCAAATATAATTGCGTTAGGGTTGTTTACGAAATTGTTCTCAACGAAGCGGTTGTTAGATGCTATTATAACGTAGATTCCATTTCCAGAGTTATACCCTAAAGAATTATCTACTATGTTGTTTCTGGTTATATTCGAATAAGTTACCCATTGGAGAAGACATCCTCCATTTTGGTTTCTCGATATGTTGTTATATGCTATATTTAGATAAGTGGAATCCAATGCGCCTAATCCAACGACTGAATTTTCCGTTAAGTTGTTACCCACGACATCACAATCCGAGCATGAAAGCAGGGTTATGCTATCATGGCCACTCGCAAAGTTGTTTCCAAGAATCGTTATTCTCGACGAATTCGTTGCCCTTACGCCCTGATAGTAAGTTGAAAATGTCGTATTCTGTAAAACAATGTTACTGCTATTAATAATTTGTATGAGGGCGGGGCCGTACTTGTCTGGCAACGTAGTGTAGGCTTCTTGGGGGAGAGATAACGAGAAGCCGTTCCCATCAAAGACGGTATTATTCCTCTGAATTTCAATCGTACAGTTCACAATGTCATCTTTGAGCAAATAGAAGTTATCCAAACGTTCGATGGGCAGGGTTGATGGTTCTATGGCGCCGTCGCTTCTGATGTAACCATGCTCCATGGGAATAATTTCCTTAACTAATGAAGAATAATCGGCATTTGCCATGGGAAATCCTGCCCAAACAACTGATCCGACTAATAACGCCATCAGGATAAGTGATGTTTTGGCTTTCATACTGGTTCCCATGTAAGTCCTTACTCTAATTCTTAATCCAATGATTTGTGATTAAAGCGTTTTTGTCAAGGTTTCTTGACAAAAGTTTAGTCAAGATTTCTTGACTAACAGGTTCCAAGGAACCCAACGGCTCGGTCAAAGCACAAAACAAGAAAAAGCCACCGCCCAGTCTAAGCAACAGTTGAAACTATATATAGAGGGGTATAAGTCTCGCCGAGCAACAGAGCAAAAGCCCTAACCCGCAGACGCGCAAAGCTACAAGAAAAAATAAACGAGAAAAAGAAAGGCCAAGTTTACTCCGACTCGAAGAATTCCTCTGGCTTCGGCGGTGTCGGCGACAATCCTCTGCGCTCACGTATCGCCTTTATCGTGTCAGCCTGCATCTGCTCCGGCACTGGTGCCCAACGGCTAAACTGCGTTGCCCAGAAAGCCCTGCCCTGTGTGCTGCTGCGAAGTTCATCGGCGATTCCGAAGCTCTCAGAAACCGGCATCTCCGCCTTAACGATAACCATGTCCTCTTCGTTCGGCATGTCCAAGATTTTGCCGCGACGCTTGTTAACGAGTGTTATGACTGAACTGACGAAGTCCTGTGGAACCTTGCATTCGAAGCTTATTAGCGGTTCAAGCAGTTTCGGGTCGCTCAGCAGGAACGCGCACCATATTGGTCGCCAAGTCATGGGCAGAATCTGCGCTGGACCCCTGTGAACTGGGTCTTCGTGGACTGTGACGTCTTCAAGGTTTACTTTTAACCCGTAAGCCGGCTCCTTCGCCAACGGCGAAGAATGCACTGCCTCGCGGAACCCTGATTTGATGTGGTCCATGATTTCGTCAACGTACTGCCTTCCCTTAATCCTGTTAACCAGCAGATTGTTTTCCTCAGTCGCCACCACGCTTTTGGATTCATCCGCCGACCAGCCCAAACTCCTCAGCACTTTGGTTCGTTCATCACGCGTCTGCATCTCCGTGATCTTCTCTTCTTTTATGGCTTCAATTACGTCTTCACCCAGCTTTTCGATGGTGATCCATAGCTTGTTGTGCTTGTTCGGGCTTTTACCCATAATCGCAGGACCCCTATAATCATGGCTGATGGTTTCACGGTAAATCACGATAGGTTTGCTGAGCTTAACCTTCAACCCAGCTTCCTGCATCCGGTACGCCGTAATTTCAAGGTGCAACTCGCCCATGCCGCTCAGCAGGAACTCGCCGCTTTCCTTATCCATCTTGAAGTGCAAGTTGGGGTCTTCGGTAGTCAACTTATGCATAACCTTGTCGAACAAAGGCAAGTCCTTCACGTCCTCAGGCTCCACCGCCACAGTCACAACTGGGTCAGAAACATACTTCAAACCCTCAAACGGATGCGTCTCCACACCGTCTTCCGCAACGGTTTCGCCCACGTGAATCGAGGGCAAACCTGAAATCGCCGCGATGTTCCCCGCAGGTACACGATCAACGATAACCCTGTCAGTAGCCATGCTCATGAAAACCTGCTGTATGGTGCCTTTCTGATGACTGTTCACAAGCTGCACCACCTTGCCCTTAGTAACCGAACCACTGAAAATCCTGCCTATGGCAACCGTTCCGCTGTGAGGATCAACCTCAATCGTCGAAATACACATAAGCAAAGGACCAGCAGGATCCACCGTCGCCATACCCTTACCAACCGGACCTTCAACTTCTCCAGGCCAAATCTGCGCCTGCCTGTATGGTTGCGCTTGTAAAGGATTAGGCAAGTGCTCGCAGAACATGTCCAAAATAGGCTCAGGCAACGGTGCTTTCTTGCTTAACGCGTCAACTTTCCTACCGACATCTTCTGGGTCACCCGTGTAAGCGTCAATGATGTCTTTGAAGGAAAGTCCTTTGGCTTTCATGTGGGGCAGGTTTAAACCCCACTTGTGAAGAGCTGAACCGAACGCCACACGTCCATCTTCGACTTTTACTTGCCAGTCTTTCTTGTGTTCGGCTGGCGCATACTTCTCGATAAGTGTGTTCACCCTCATGATGATTTTCGCGAATTTCCTCTGAACTTCTTCCGGAGTAAGCTTGATTTCCTTGATGAGCCTGTCAACTTTGTTTATGAACAAAATCGGCTTCACTCGCTCGCGAAGCGCCTGCATGAGCACGGTTTCCGTCTGGGTCATGGGTCCTTCAACCGCGTCCACAACCACCAACGCGCCGTCAACTGCTCTGAGACTTCTGGTCACTGCTCCGCTGAAATCGATGTGTCCAGGAGTGTCAATGAGGTTAATCAAGTAATCCTGATCCTTGTACATGTGAGCTAAACTAACGTTAGACGCGAACACGGTCATCTGGCGTTTCTGCTCAAGGTCCCAAGAGTCGAGGAAAAGTTTCTGTCCAGCCGTCTGGGTGCTGATGATTCCTGCAGCGGCTAAAAGGCTGTCGGACAGCGTGGTTTTCCCGTGGTCAACATGAGCGATGATGCTGGTGTTCCTAATTATTTCTGGATTATTCATCAGTTTGACTATTTCTTCAGTTTGTCTATAACGCGCCATAACTATGCATTCTCCAACCTAAACGATACATCCTTAACTTGTAATGTTTTAACGAGCGAAAGCATTCTAATTCTCACTTAAATAGGTAAGCTACATGGAAATGAAAACTGTCGCCTATTAACTTTATGCCAATCGTTTCCCGATTACTCTATGAAAAACTAAGGTGAAAGATGAAGCGAAAAAGGCTTGTCGTATGGAAAAACCGCTTCTGCACCCGATTAGTTTAAAAGCCGCCGTTTCAACTTAAGCCAAAAACAAACAACATAAAGGCAACCACACCGTAATTAAAATGGTAAGCGCTGAGGATATGCATGTGCCTTCAACTCGTTATAAACCGAGAAAATGATTCAACGTTCCATGTCTTTTCAGCACAGCGCCTGTTCTCACGCTATTGCGGTCGCGGTCCGTAAACAGTCTGTCTGCTGAGGTTTTGGCGGGAGTTTCTTGGAAAAAGCTGCTTCTATGCGTCTCAAAGAGGTCTTCGACGCCTTGAAGGCGTCACCTGATGGATTAACCAGCGAAGAAGCTAAAGCTCGCCTGAAAAAGTACGGCGCCAACATGCTTGTTGAGAAGAAACCCACTTCCCTCTCGTACAGGTTTATCGTGCACTTCAAAGATTTGTTCGGCATACTCCTGCTGTTCGCAGCGGCTCTGGCAGCCGTCAGCCAGCAGTGGGAGCTCAGCCTAATCATCCTCGGCGTGGTGCTGCTTAACATCTTCGTCAGCCTGTTCCAGGAGTCCAGAGCGGAAAAAGCCATGCAGACCCTGAAGCATTGGATGCCCGAGTACGCCAAAGTCATCCGCGACGGAGAACTCCACAAGATACACGTGAAGGAGATTGTTCCCGGAGACATCATCGTGCTGGAGGAAGGCGACCGGGTTCCCGCGGACGCACGGTTGATTGAGGCTTTTGACCTGTGGACGAATAATGTTCCGTTGACTGGGGAGTCGGAGCCGCAGCCGAGAAGTGCCAAGGTGCCGAAAAAAGTTGACAGGGCATACTTGGATTCACCTAATCTGGTTTTTATGAGCACCAGCGTGGCGCGTGGTCGCGGCAAAGCCGTTGTGGTTGCAACTGGCATGAGTACGCAGTTTGGGCAGATTGCCAATTTGACCCAGACGATTCGAGAGGAGGACAGTCCGCTTCAGAAGGAAATCGCGCTGACCGCAAAGTATGACTTCATCATCGCCGTGGTGGTTGGCAGCGTGTTCTTCGCCACCAGCCTTCTGTGGCTTAGAGTGGACCCTTACGCCAGCATACTCTTCATGATAGGCGTCATGGTCGCCTGCGTTCCTGAAGGCTTGCAGGTTACGGTTTCCAGCGCTTTGGCGATTAATGTTTTGAAGATGGTAAAGCAGAACGTTCTCGTGAAGCGGTTGTCTTCGGTTCAGACTTTGGGCAGCGTCACCGTAATCTGCACGGATAAGACGGGCACAATCACGAAGGGCGAGATGACGGTTAAGAAGCTGTGGGTTAAGAACCGCACAATCGAAGTATCTGGAATTGGCTACAACCCAACTGGAGATTTTACTTGGAAAGGCGAAATGTTAAGGAAGAAGGAGGCTGGTGCGGTTGAGAAGCTGCTGGAGATTGCGGCGCTCTGCAACAGCGCGAAAATTGAACCGCCTTCGGACAAGAATGTGGCTTGGAGCGTGATTGGTGACCCAACGGATGGAGCGTTGGTTGTTGCCGCGCTCAAATACGACCTAAACATACAAGACATTCTTTCAGAGAAGCCCATGGTGGATACCAGACCGTTTGATTTTACGCGGAAAAGGATGACTACAGTTCACAAGCTTAACGGTGATGTGCTTGTTTACACGAAGGGTGCGCCGAGAAGCATCCTTACCGTATGCAAACAAATCCTCATGGATGACAAAGAAGAGGAGTTCACACGGGCAAATTTGAGGGCTGCAGAAGCACGGATTCGCGAGTTCGCCAATGAAGGCTTACGTGTCATCGCAATTGCGTATAGGAAACTGCCCAAAAACGAGTTCTCAAAAGACGCGGACGTGGAGCGGGATATGGTGTTTGTGGGTTTAGCTGCCATGCGTGATCCGCCAAGGCTTGAGGTGAAGGAAGCCGTTATGAAGGCGAAGCAGGCTGGAATCAAGACGGTGATTATCACTGGGGATTATGGTCCAACGGCGCAGGTTGTGGCGGAGGAAGTGGGCATCGTGACGCATGACTGCTGCAACGTTGTTCGCGGCGTGGACTTGGACGATTTAGACGACACGGCGATTGTGGATGCGGTTAAGCGGGGCAACGTGCTTTTTGCGCGTGTGTCTCCAGAGCAGAAGCTGCGTATAGTCAAGGTTATCAGGGATAGCGGCGAAATTGTGGCGGTCACGGGCGACGGCGCGAACGATGCGCCTTCGTTGAAGGAGGCTGACATCGGCGTTGCGATGGGCGTTTCTGGGACTGACGTGGCGCGTGAAGCAGCTGACATGGTTCTGCTGGACGACAGTTTTGAGTCGATTGTGAAGGCTGTGGAGTCTGGACGGGCGATTTACGAGAACATCCGCAAATTCATCGTGTACGTTTTCTCACACAACTGGGCGGAGCTGATTCCCTACGTGCTTTATGCGTTGTTGGGGATTCCGTTGCCGCTGCTTGTAGTGCAGGTTCTGGCCATAGACCTTGCCATAGACGTTATTCCCTCGTTGGCTTTGAGCCGTGAGCCACCTGAAGTGGGCATAATGAATGAACCACCGAGAAGCATAAAGGAACGCTTGTTCACCGCTAAGGTTTTCTCGCGTTCGCTTTTCATCGGAGTCATAATTGCGATCGGCGCCATGTACGGCTGCTTAAGCACTTGGATGGCTGGCGGCTGGCAACTCGGCATGGCGCTGCCCAAAACAAGTCCCGTTTACATAAAAGGCGTTACGATGACTTTCGCGGGTATAGTGGTGGCTCAGGCTGGGAACGTGCTGGCGTGCAGAACCAGCAAGGCTTCGATTTTCAAGTCGCGGCTTTCAGCCAACAAATGGATAATTGTCGGCATCGTGGCGCAGCTGTCCATCCTGTCTTTCCTGATTTACGTGCCGTTTATGCAGCCGTTCTTCGGCACAACCGCGCTTGGCTTAGAGGACTGGGTGTTCTTGGCTTCGCTGGCTGTGGTTGTGGTTTTGGCTGAAGAGATTCGGAAATTCTTTGCGAGAAGATGGTCTAAGAGTTCTGAGAACTGACGCGCAGTTCTCCTTTGTAGTTTTTAGCATGTTTTTGGCGTGTTTCTGCGTCAATAATGATAGACCCCCTATAGGTTTCTGCAATGAACCGCTAATAGGCTCCAAATATGCCACGGTTTTATGGCATTCATCACATCGAGGTTCGAGTTATTTGTGAAAGAAGCATTGCGGTTGGCCCACCGTTGGTTTACGGGTATGGCAAGATTAAAAGGGGACTCCGCTACAATAGCATAAGAGGCTCGGTGAACGGTTTATGAGCAAACGAGAAAGCGAAGTTACAGTCAGGTATGAACCCTTCAAAGAAATCGTCATAATGGAAAAAACCCAATTCCCCACGCCTGATGACATCGCTCGCTTCACTTCGGTCATCGCAGGCGGCAAACTCGCTGGGCTCTACTGGGTTGAGGGTGTTGTGTTTCTCTATTTTCCGCTTCCCGCATCGACAACCGCTGTCGCCACGAAGCTTATAGAAGACGGCAGGGTTTACTGGACGTTTGTCGGCTATTCTTTGATGCCTAAGTACGCTCCAACTATAGAAACCAAAGAGAAAATGATAGTTCCAGTCATCGATATATCCTCTGACCCTGTGCTGACCAACGTTGCCAAATGGCTCAAAGAACAAAAATAATACGCCCTCCCCAAGCACCGCTGAGTAAACGGTTTCACAGGGGTTCTGCTTCTATTGAAAAGCATAAAGCTCACGGGCGCCGTGTTCTCTGGCACAGGCGAAGGCAAAAAATACGTCACGTTGCCATGGGTTCAACGTCAGGTCAAGGAGAAACTGGGATTTTCGCCTTACCCTGGGACGCTGAATGTTCTGCTTTCTGAAGAAAGTGCAAAGCGCAGGAAACTGCTTGAAACAGCAGACGCCGTGAGGATTTGCCCCGCTGAAGGCTACTGCAACGGGATACTACACAAAGCACACATCGCTTGGGTGGAATGCGCCGTGGTGATTCCGGAGGTCGCAGGTTACGCCGACAACTATCTGGAGGTCATCGCGGCTGACTATCTGCGGGCGAAACTTCAGCTCAAGGACGGCGACACGGTCACTGTCACCGCTGAATTGTAAGAGTTACAGGCGGACCTTGCTTCTTCGCTTTAGGAACTCGTTTATGTATTCTTCTGCGTAGCCGGTTTTTTTGAGGTGTTCGCCGTAGTTTACGAGTGCGGTCATGGCTCTTGCCGCATCTTCCGGCGAGGGATACGAGGGAACTCCGAGTTTGTCAAACCTGAAGCGGGTGTAAAGCGCCATTTCGGTCTCGCCGATGTCGCACATGACGATAGGTTTGCTGTATTTGGTGGCGATTTGGGCGACACCTCCGATGTACTTCTCGCACAGCGCTGGCAGATGATGTAGGCTGAGCATGATTATGCCGTTGACTTCTGGCGCCTTAAACATCAGGTCCGCGGCGATTTCAAACATGTCGTCTGTGACGGAGCCTGTGAGGTCAACAGGGTTGCCAGTTGCCGCGAACTTAGGCAGCACACCCTGGTCTTTGAGTTTCTGAAACTCCTGCAGCGTGGAATCCGCGAACCTGTTGACGGTTAAGCCGTTGCTTACAAGCTCATCCACAGCCATGATGCCTGGTCCACCCGCGTCGGTGAGGACCCCGATGTTTCTGCCCAGCGCAGGCGGCTGCATGGACAGCGCTTTTCCGGTGTCGAAGAATTCTTCCATGTCTCGGGCGCGGATGACGCCTGTCTGCTCGAACGCCGCGTCATAGATTTTGTCGGAGCCTGCTATGGCGCCCGTGTGGGACGCGGCGGCTCTGGCTCCTGCGGCGCTTCTTCCTGCTTTAAGCGCCACTATGGGCTTTTTCATGGTGACTTTTTTGGCTATGCGGAGAAAATCTCGCCCGTGCTTTATGTCTTCCACGTACAAGAGTATGACCTTCGTCTCCTTGTCGTAGAGCAGGTAATGCATCATTTCAGATTCGGTCACGTCACACTTGTTGCCGAAGCTCACGAATTTGCTGATTCCAATCTGGCGTCCAGCCAGAAAATCCAGTGCGGCAACGCCGAAGGCACCGCTCTGCGTGACTATGGCTATGTCTCCTGACAGCGGTCTAGGCGTGGCAACAACCTCGTCACCTGTTGTCAGCACCTTAGTTTCGGGGAGAAAAAGCGTGTCCACGCCCGTTTTGGAGTAGTACACGCCGAGGCAGTTGGGTCCGAGAACGCGGATTCCTGCTTTTTTGGCTGTGGCGGCGATTTGGTCTTCGAGGACGGTGTTTCCGATTTCCCTGAAGCCTGAAGTGATTATTATGGCGGTTTTGACTTTTTTGGCGGCGGCTTCTTCCATGATGGTGGGCACCACTTTGGCTGGAACCACGATCACTATGAGGTCCAGTTCTCCGGGAATCTCGGTGATTGAAGGGTAGCATTTGAATCCGAGGATTGACTCTTCGTTGGGGTTCACGGGGTAGACTTCCCCTTTGAAGACTCCGCGGTTCTTGTTGGTGGCGAAGTTCCTGAAAATCACATGCCCTGCCTTGTCATTTTTCTTGGTGGCTCCGATGATGGCGGCTGAGCATGGCTTGAAGAAGGCGCCTAGCTTCTCAGTTTCTTCCATAATCGTCACAGGTTCCTTAAATGAGATGACAGGTTTATCCTTTACTCTCGCTTAAGCCTCACAAGGACGATGGGTTTGTGCTCTACCTTCGCAAGCATGTCCCAGCTTACGCTTGTAACAGCCACGTTGAACCTCGCAGCCATATCCCAAACCGTCGCGCCGGAACCTGGCCCTCTCACCCTGTCCGCAATATTCGCAATTTTTAGCGCTTCACCTGCCTGCAGCCTGCAACCAGCAACAGCCAGCGGTGTGGAGCTTCGCTTAAGCTTGAATGTGCGCCCCGCAATGTACGTGGTAACTCCTGCAGCGGAGTGGATGCCTGTCAACGGTGTCGGTCGCGGAGTGAAGTGGAAGTTTCTGAACGTGTAGGTTTTGTCCGTGTCCACGATTACCACGCACACCCGCTTTCCAAGCGCTTGGAAAATTTTGCGCTGGATTTTCTCCGCCGCCCCAGACGAGTCGCTCAATGGCAAGCTCACATAGGAAAAAGGAAGGTTGGAGCCGTCTATTCCGCCTTCCGACCCGAACATCAGCGCCTGCATAAGCCCCGCATATTGGAGCGCGACTTGTTTGTGGCGGCTGCCCGTCTCCAACGGGTATCCGCGGACCCTATGCTGGAGTCGTTGTCCGAAGTGGCATAAGACGCCGAGGAAATAGCCCCATACGACCCGCATCCACAAGCGAACAATGAGCTTCGCGTTTAAGCTGGGCTGGACATGGTTTTCGTCGAGAATTCTGCCGATGGCCGTTGAAATTGCCTTTTCGGAAACGACCACGAAATCGCCGTTTTGCACGCTTTTCGCTATGGCGTCGGTGATTCGGTTTAGGTAGTTGTCGCCGGGCTTCCAGAATCCTGTGGCTACTGCCAAAGCGCGGTACTTGGTCATTGCACAAGCCTTTCAAGTTACGTTTCTGCTTCTTCTTTTAAATTCCTGTTTAGCCTTAAGAACTATCGTGCTCAGTTATGACGGCGGCAAGGCACCTGTGCGGCTTCGCTTTCAAGTCGATACTGCTTGTTTTAGTAGAAACCTTCTTAAATAAGAAGTGTGGATAAGACTGTGCCTTAAAAGGGTGAGGCTAATATGTCCAAACCATTCTATGTAAAATACGAGATGCCGAAAGAAATCGTAGATGCAGCCTATGAAGCCCTACAAATAGCTTCAAAAACAGGCGTAGTCAGGAAAGGAACCAACGAAGCCACGAAAGCGGTTGAGCGAGCGCAAGCAAAACTTGTAGTTATAGCTGAAGACGTTGACCCGCCAGAAGTCATAGCGCATCTGCCGCTCCTCTGTGAAGAAAGAAAAATCCCGTACGTGTTCGTCCCGAACAAGGACAAGCTAGGCAACGCAGTCGGCATAGACGTTCCATGCGCAGCAGCTTGCATACTCAAGGAAGGCGACGCAGCAGGGCTAATCAAAGAAATCGTCACGCGGATTGAGCAGGTTAAAAGAGGAGCTCAGTGATGAGCAAGGAAGTACGCGAAGAAGAAGCTATGCCTTCAGAAGTTATCCAAATTATAGGGCGCACCGGCGTAACCGGCGAGATCACTCAGGTTCGAGTGCGCATTTTGGAAGGAAAAGACAAAGGGCGAATCATAACACGAAACGTCAAAGGACCCGTGCGAACCCAAGACATCCTGATGCTGCGTGAGACCGAAAGAGAAGCCAAGAAAATCACCAGGTAAAATGCAAAAAGGAAACCATCGAGAGGAAACGCCATATGCCTAAACCACGAAAATGCTCCTTCTGCGGCGCCGATTTCCCAGCCGGCACGGGCATGATGTACGTTAAAAACGATGGAACCATCCTGTGGTTCTGCTCAGGCAAATGCAAAAAGAGTTCGCTGGGATTCAAGCGGGACGCTCGGAAGCTCAAGTGGACCAAGTACTTCGGTAAAGAAGAAAAAGGAAAAGGCTAAACCGCAGGCAGCGTTTACCGGCAACTTCCAACAACTTTTTCCCATATAGCCTTATTGTGAACGCAGCCGATGTCAGGTTTCGTAACGTCTCCGTTGAAGTAGCTGTAAGCTCTAGCTTGGCATCCACCGCAAATGTACTTGTCCTTGCAAGACCCGCACCCCACGGTTTTGCCGTCCACCACGCAGTCCTGCAGCATTTCGCGGCTGCGAATCCGCCACAGAAACGGGTTATTATCCCAAATATCCTCAAAATTATCCTTCAGAAAATTTCCGAGCACAGTTTGGCTGTTTGTGGGGAAGAAAACGCAGGGCTTAAAGTCGCCGTTGGGCTCCATGCAGCAGTACAGGCGTCCGGCGCCGCAGCCTCCGAGAAAGTCAGCCACGCCTTCTATCCCGCGCTCCGCAGCGTAGTGGGCTTCAACCATGAAGTCTGCGCCGTGCTTGTGCGAGAGGTCCCTGGTTACGCTGGCGTACTGCGGATATGTGCTGAAAAACTTATCCGACCGCAACTTTGACTTTCCAAACCGCATTTCCTCCTCCTTCTGCTGCAGGTATAAGCTCATTATTTCTTTGCCCAACGTCTCAAGCACATAAAAGCGTTCGTCAGGTGTCAAATCCAGTTGGGCGTTGACTTTGGCTCTGCCCGTCGGTATATAATTGAAGTGCATGAATCGGGTGCCCAACTCCTTGGATAAGCCTATGAGCTTGTCGAGTTCGCCCAGGTTGTTTCGGTGCATAACGGTTGCGATGCAGGTGTCCACGCCCGCGTCTATGCAGTTTTTGACGCCGTCCAAGGTGCGGGCGAAAGCGTTTGGTATGCCCCTGAACTCGTCGTGGATTTGGGGTGAAGCGCCGTCCAGCTTATTTCCACGTAGTCGATTCCGATGTCTTTTATCATCTCCGCGTTGTCTTTCGAGAGCAGGGTGCCGTTTGACGCTATGCTGACGTATCCGATGCGTTTTGTCGCGTATGCTGCAAGCTCAAAGAAGTCTTTTCGGGTTAGGGGTTCGCCTCCGCTGAAGGAAAGCGCGGGCAAGCCTATACCGGCGAGTTTGGAGAGCTTGTCAATCACCTGTTTTGCCTCGTCTGTTGTCAGTTCGTTGCGTTTTCCTTCCCCGGCGTTTTCGTAGCAGTGTTTGCATTTGAGGTTACATTGGTATGTAACGTTCCACACCACTTCGAAGGGTCCTACTGGAGTGAAGGGGAAGCGGATGCCGTATTTCTCGACGCCCTTCATCATTAACCCGAAACCCTTGAACCATGACTCCCCGTATTGCTTGTCTAGAAACTTTTTGTGCATGAATTCCCTGTCGGCGTGCAGGAAACGGCTTCCGAGTTCGTATACTGGGAACGCGGATTTGTCGCTTATTTCTCGGCATCGGGAGCACAGGGAGACGTTTTCGCCTAAGAAGTACCGGAGAGAGTTGAGTAGCAGCCCGCCGCATTCGGGGCATTCTTTGTCGAACCTGCCGATTATGGTCTTAAGTAGTGGGTTTACTGTTACGGACAGAAGAGCGTTTTCGGCTGCTGCAACCTTCATTATATTAACACCCGAGAAATTTTAGAGCCTCAGCCGTGAAGAATCAGCGCGGGTTTCTTTGCTGCAAGCGCTTGCTCTGATTTTTTCTAGTCGCCAAAACTCATAAGGATATGTGGTTGTGCGGACACAGCAACAAACCGTTCGTTCGATTCATGGAAAAAGCGGTATATCCGATTTGGATACGTGTCACCTCCAGAAAGAACGGATTTATTAATACTTGCGATAGTTCCGTTAGGGAAAACAGATGAGCAAGAAAAAAAGAACCTCAAAATCGAAGCCAAAAAAAGTAGATTTGCTCGAACTATCTGACTCTAAAAAACTCCGCCTCCTCAAAGAAGCAAAGGAGAACCTGCAGCAGAGGCTGGTGGAAGCGAAGGTTTGGCAGTCCCTCGCGGAAAACGACAGAGTGACCATAAACGGTCAAACCATAGATTTTGAAAACGACGGACTCACCGGACTCGCGTACGGAGAATTACCCAACTAGCGCAAAACGGTTTGGTAGCGGGGAATAGATTTGAACTATTGATCTCTGGGTCTCTCCGTCGCCAAAGATGGCGGCTTATGAGCCCAGCGGGTTAATCCTGGCTACCCCACCCCGCTAAGAGAACGGTTCCAGCAGTGCTCGCTGAATCCTTTTAGTAGTACCGCTCGTCAAATATTAATAGTTTCTTTTTCGCTTCTCGGCAAAAGCATTTTAGTGTCGAATAAGCCTATGTGTAGGCATGGTGCAGAAGTGATGGACAAGCCGTACCTGCGCGAGATGTTCAACCCTGCGCTTGAAAACCCCGTTTTCGTTCAGGGGCTTCCAGGCTTCGGCAACGTCGGGAGAATAGCGGCGCATCTTTTGATTAAGTTCTGTGAAGCCAAACCCTTCGCGGAGCTGTATTCGCCTTCGTTCCCAGATTACGTTTCTGTCAGCACCAAGGGAATTTGTCACCTGCCCAAGTACGAGTTCTACTCTGCACCCATGGAAAACAACAACCTGATCATCATGACGGGGGAAACGCAGCCGTCCTTCGACGATGTCTTGGCGCACTACGAGGTCTGCGGCGACATAGTGGACTTCGTTGAGAAACTCGGGTGCCACTTCATCATAACCATGGGCGGTGTGCCCATAACCGAAGACAAAACGCAAGTGTACGTGGCTGCCACTTCGCCGCGGCTGGCGACGGAGTTCATGGAGAAAGGCGCCGTCATCTACAGCAAAGGCAGGATAGTGGGCGGAACTGGTCTGACTCTGGCGCTTGCCAAGGAACATGAGCTTGACGGCGTCTGTTTGCTGGGCGCCACAACCGGTTTCAAGGCGGACCGGGGAGCTGGATTCATGGTTTTCAAGTTTCTGATGAAGGCTTTAGGAAAAGAGATAAAAGAAGGGTTATAAGAAAACATTGCACGTAAACAGAATAAATGGTCGGTATGTGGCATGAGCGAAAACATCAGCATCGGCGGTTTCGATATGAGTTCAAAATTCTGGAGAGTCTTTTTGGTTTTGGTGACGGTTTTTCTGATTTTCGCGGGTCCAACGTACATCTCCTACGTGCTCTCCAACGTTCTTAAAATCAACTATATCGCTTCAATAGTCACTGGGCTTGTCCTGTTCGTGGTGGGCTTGGTGTTGATGATGTTCCTTGTCCGGAAGAAAATTATAGTGTAGCCTGTTTTGCCTCAGATACCCCAGGGTGCATCATCAAATCAGCTTTTAGGATTCTTCATCGGCATTGTCTAGGATTCGGAAGGGGTTTTATTAAGTATTCTTCAGATTCAGCGTCAGAAAAGCATATAAGATATACCCAGAGATATACTAAATATGCAAGAAGAGAAGCGGAAGCGGCTCGAGGAAATCGCGAACAAGCACGACGAAACCACAAGAAGAACCACAATCATACTGGAAAAAGAGGAACGCGAATACATCGACCAACTCATCCAAGAAGGCAAAGAACCCGGAATCAAACCGCTCATCAGCAAAATGCTCGACGTGTACCGAAGCATGATGATATACGACTGGCGCTTCCCAGGCGAATACTACTGCGGAATAAGCCGCATCGCCTTCGTCAACGTAGAACTCCTGAACATCCTAATCCAGCAAATCCCCAAGGAAGACTGGCATGAAATGGGGAGAAAAATGGGCGACGCCCTCAAGGTGTCGATGGAAACCACGCTGGGACTGGAAACGGCAAAGCGCGAGAACTGGGAAAGCGTTTTCAAGAGACTCCGCGTGCAGGGTTTCGGCGACTTCTTCCTAAAAGACAAATACATCCTCATCAAAACGCCCTTCATAGGCAACGCTGAAATCTGGCAGGGAATCCTGGAAGGCATGTTTGACATCGAGTTAGACATGAAGGCGCAGGTGCCTCCGCTGGTTTTTGAGATAAAAACGAAACAAGCCGAGTCGGCGACACAATAAGCAGTTTTATTATTCGATAGTTAATGTTAAAAAGGATAGCTTTATGGAAAAAGTTGGCTCGTCAGGTCTTTCTGCGCACATTAACCATAAGCTGAATGCTTAAAGGTGTATTGGGGCGTCTAAATCCCCTCGGCTCGCAAAGATTTTGCATCAACCACTGTCCTATAGAAATTTAGGTGAAACGAGTATTATATACGTGGTTTACTCAATTTTCCATAGGACAGGCAGTCGCTGCAAAAATGACTGTTAGATTATTTAATGTCTGAGAATCGTTTACGAGGCTATAGAGTGTTTGTGAATGCGGGAAGATTTCAATATGTACTTTCAAAGGAGAATTGAATTTGGAAAATGAGAAAAGCTATTTTTTCTTTGGCAGCATTGGTGCACCTGGAGTGTAAACAGCCTTCTCAGCGATTTCGGCACTGCATTCACCAGGGTGGGCTCTGCAATAATCTTCGCATTCTTGAGCCGTCTTTCTATCTGCGTATCCAAGACCGCAAATGTCACAGAGAAAAACCGTTTTATCTCCAACCTTCTTTTCCGAAACCATGAATCTGAAACTCCCTCAGAAGAATGGGAAGAATTACCTTCTTGCTACGTCGTTTCTGAATTTGGCTCCGCAGTTGGGGCACTCAAAAACCTTAATGGCGTAGACGCTGGGCTGCAGCCATTGATGTGTTGAACCCTCAAATTCCAAACCGCATTTCGGACATTTAACCATGAAGAATCCCTGTGTTTTAAATTGCTATTCCACAAGATAAACTTTTTACTGTGGAAGGCTTGTCAATATCCTTCTAGCAAGATTTTTATGCGTAATACGTACAAAACAGTACGTAACAAAGGATTTAATTGGGAGAGATAATGAAAATGGTTAGTGAGGGAAGAGGACGCCTGTTCCGGCGTAAGGACGGCAAGTACCTGATCTATGTTCCGAAAGACTTGGCGGAGGACAGCATGTTCCCGTTCAAGGGGGCAGACAGCATATTGATCAAGATAAGCTTTAAACTCGGCGGCAAAAACATGCTCATAGAGCAATGGAAGGAACCTGAACAGCCCGAAGAATGAACTTGACTAATCGAACTCGCGGCTTTCCACATTTTTTATAATATTGGAAAACCTTAAACCATAACCTCCTCTAAACGTAAGCAGAGGGGATGTAGTTTATTCGGAGACAAGAAGCCGTCGACGTTATGAAGGAGATAGGCGCTTCCTGCAGGCTCCTTAATCCAAGCGCAATAACCCTGAAACCTGCTGAGGACTCTGGGCACTTCGAAATTTACGTGAAAGATTCCGTAAGTGACAGTAACTGGCGGTGCCTA
>Ga0210077_1000413_pt1 | contig 16505 bp, 18 predicted proteins | sample RushMan_CattailN_5_FD_185556 | JGI IMG/M metagenome (GOLD analysis project Ga0210077, IMG submission 185556) | Wetland microbial communities from San Francisco Bay, California, USA, that impact long-term carbon sequestration -... | ecosystem: Environmental > Aquatic > Marine > Wetlands ... | reverse complement strand
ATAGCCTCGAGAGACATACCCTATCATTGCCTCTACCTGGAAATCTACTATGCCGTCAGAAGGAACATCGAACGTTTTTGCATTTGTTTCCAAGTGGAGACCATTTTCTCCCACAGTGCCTAACGAAATAACTGTGTATTCTCCATCTGACTGGGTTGGATAGCCGTCTGAAGGGCGGTAAAGTTCGGTCCAATCGTTCACATAATGCGCTTTCATACGAATATTATAATAGAATGAAATGTCCCAGCCGCTGCCGGCATCGTAATAGGGGACAAAGGGCTGATTCTTGATTGTCATTTCTAAAGTTACTCGGCTGACATGTTCACTGGGATGAGTCACGTTTTCTCCAGTATAAGGGTCTGTTGAATAAGTTGTGGGTACATCATACGAGCGGTCTACAAACTTCACAGTGAATTCTGGAACAGAAGGCTTGGGAAATGACTGCGCAAACGCAGATTCGGTCATTATTAGGCTTGACGCCGCTAACATGATAATTAGCAGAAGAGTGACACGTTTACCCATACCTGTTCCCTACAATAAATAGTGCTATTCCCGTGATTAAAGGGTTCTCGTAAAGGTTCCTTTACTAAAGTTTAGTCAACAATTCTTGACTATCCCCTGTTTATGCTGTCCAAATCAGTTGGCTCCGCTCTGTCTGCGTGGGTTGCCCACCCCCTCCCTTATTTAAACGGGCGTGATGAGCGATTAGGGCTGGGTTGCCCTGCTTCGGAGTGGATAGTAACAAGGTTTAAGTTGTTGATTCCTCCCTTTTGCTATCCGGGGAAAAATTATGTCGTATTGTTCAAACTGCGGCGCAAAAATTCCCAAAGACGCACTTTACTGCCCGAAATGCGGCGCCAAAACCATGATAGGCGCAGAAAAAACCGTCGTCACCTCAGAAGACCTGCGAGAAACCTTCAACCGCATAGAAAAAGAGTTCGAAAAAGCCTTCGCGCTTGCAACCAAAGAGATGCATACAGCCTTCAAGAAGGCAAAGGAAAACGTCCAGCAGGAACCGCCCAAAGAAACCGTCACATGCAGCAACTGCGGAGAAAAGAACCCGAAAGGCGCCATCTTCTGCTACAACTGCGGCGCAAAAATCGAGCCCAAAACCGAAGAAAAGGCTTAACGGCAACAGTCCATCTTCACATGTCTTTTTTTGTTTTCGCAGAAATTTGAAACGTTTTTATTCAGCAACTTCCTTACGCGTTCCATGGTGACAAGAAATGTCTGGAAATCCATTGGACGTTTACAAGGAATTCGACCCCGAAATAATTGAGTGTTATAAAAACACGGAGAAATCAACCTACACCGAAGGCGCATTGTCCGTGAAATTCAAGCTGCTTGTAGCTATGGCGATAGACGCGGAACACGGAACCGTGCCGGGCGCAACCGCGCTGGGAAAAAGAGCCCTGAAAGCAGGCGCCACCAAAGAAGAAATCGTTGAGGCGCTTCGCGTTGCGTACCAGATTGGCGGGAACAGCGCCCTCTTCACCTCCGCCTTGGTTCTGCAAAACCTGTTCCGTGAAGCCCCGCCGCAGCGCTGAAGCCGCGCCTTAGTGCTGAAAGCTTTATAGCGCCGCCTGCGGAAAGGAAGCTAAACAGCCGCGCCAGCGTGAACCAGCATGACTTCCATGGAAGTTCTCATCAAAGCACACAACCTGACCAAAAGGTACAATCACTTCACGGCAGTGGACCACATCGACTTCGAAGTGTACAAGGGCGAATGCGTCGGTTTCCTTGGACCCAACGGCGCCGGCAAAACCACAACGGTGCGTATGATATACTGCTTCCTGCCCGTGACTGAGGGCGAATTAACCGTTGCTGGACTAAACGTTTCTACGCAGGCGCGGGAGATTAAGGGCATGGTGGGCGTTGCCCCGCAGGAAGACAACCTTGACCCAGACTTCACGGTGCTCAAGAACCTGCAGGTTTACGCACGCTACTTTAACATCCCGAAAGCGGAAGCCGCCAAACGAGCCGCTGAACTGCTCCGGTTTTTCCAGCTTGAGGAGAAGCAGGCGCGGTCAATCGACGAGCTTTCGACGGGCATGAAACGCCGCTTAATCATCGCCAGAGCCTTAATCAACCAACCGCAGATCCTGCTGTTAGATGAGCCGACCACGGGGCTGGACCCTCAGGGCAGGCACATTGTCTGGGATGAAATCCACAACCTCATAAAGCAGGGTGTAACCATTATCCTGACCACGCATTACATGGATGAAGCCGCAGCCCTGTGCGACCGCGTCCTCATCGTGGACAACGGCAAAATAATCGAGACGGGAGTCCCGCAGAAACTCATCAAAGAACACGTGGGCGAAGACGTTTTGGAAGTCCCATACAACGAGGTGGTCCTGAAAGCGCTTAAGGAAGAGTTGCCCGAAGCGGATATTGAGATTTTCGGTGACCAAATCCGCGTTTTCGTCAACGCGCACGGCGCTTTCGAGCGCATCGTGAAGAAGTTCCCCGGTGTGAACATGACTATCCGCAACGCGAACCTTGAAGACGTGTTCCTAAAACTCACGGGGAGGAAACTGAGGGAATGACCACGCCCTCTTTGTCCCGTAAGCCCAGGCTGACATACCGTGTCTGGACAGTTTGGCGCCGAAACCTAGACGTGTTCATGAAAACGTGGCACGTGAATTTCCTGCCGTCCATTATCGAGCCGATTCTATACTTGCTGGCGTTCGGCTTCGGATTTGGCACTTTCGTGACGGAGATTGAAGGCATCTCTTACATGCAGTGGATAGCGCCAGGGCTGGTTGCAATTACCGTCATGTACGGCGCTTTTTTTGAGTGCACTTACGGCTCGTTCGTTCGCATGTATTACCAGAGAACCTTCGACGCGATAATCGCCACGCCAATTAACGTCGATGAAGTCATAGCGGGCGAGGTGCTGTGGGGCGCAACTCGAGCCACGTTCAACGCTGCCATCGTGTTGGCGGTGATTGCGGCTTTCGGCTTAATCTCGTCGCCGCTGTTCCTTGCGATTCTACCCGTTGCCTTCTTCGGCGGACTGCTCTTCGCCGCGTTAGGAATGAGCTTCACCGCCTTGGCGCCGAACATCGACTTCTTCAACTACCCCACGTTCCTGCTCATCACGCCCATGTTCCTCATAAGCAACACGTTCATCCCTCTTGCAACGTTCCCAAGCCAGCTGCAAACCATAGCACTCGGCGTTCTGCCATTGACTCATATTGCGGATTTATCGCGCGTGCTGATTGTGGGACGGGTGGAGTCGTTAGGCGGCTTAAGCCCCGAGTGGGTGATGCTTCTGGCGGTCTTCTGGATAGCAATCGTGGCTGCAGTGTTCTTTGTTCTAAGCATTTACCTGATGAAGAGACGCCTCATAAAATAAGCCAAGCGCTCAGGCTTCCACGCCAAGAATCTCCGCCACCACAAGATAGTAAGCCGCGATTCCCTTCCATTCACCCCATGGCTCTGCGATTTGCCGCGCCTGTGCACTCGTGATTTTCTCGTCCCCGCAGTAGTAATGGGCAACAACGCGCCTTAAGCCCAAGTCGTCGGCGGGAAAGGCGTTCCACTTCTGCATGGAACGTATCATGGTAAGCTCGGCTGTCCACACGCCGATTCCTCGTATCGCATCCATCTCCCAGATAATCTCGTCAGCGTCATCGTAGCTCTTGAACTTCTCCAAATCCAGCTTTCCCTCAGCAATGAGCGCTGAGACACCTTTGATGTACTCGGCTTTCCGCTGGCTAAGACCACATTGACGGAACTCTTCCACGCTTACTGAAGCTAAGCTATTCGGAGTCGGATACGCGTAGTAGACTTCGTCGTCTATGCTCAGAGATTCGCCGTACTTCTTTATCAGCCGGTTCTCCAGCGTGTTCGCAACTTTCAGCGAAATCTGCTGTTCAACAATTGAATCCACCAGCGCTTCGAAAACGGTTTGCGTGGTCGGACTTTTCAGTCCCCACAGCCGCCGCGTTATCCGCGCCATCGCCTTGTCACTTTTCACCTGTCCGTAGAACGGCTTCAGGTCAAAGTTCAAGTTGAAAATGAAACGCAGAACCTCAGCGGCTTTTTCCCTGTCGCCCTCAGATAGCGGGTCATTAGTTTTGAGTTCAGCTGAAAGCAATGGCTCATCAACGGTGCCGAGCGACTCCACGGTTGAAAGGACAAGTTTGCTGTCAACTCGAAGTACTTGTTGGAATTTTCCATCCTTGAAGCTGCGGATTTGGCTGTCTCCGTCTGAGAAAATTTCGGCGCTCAATTTAAAGTTGAAAGGCGGCAACGCGGTGAGCTGAAGTTCTTGGGTGACCGTCAACGCTGCATCATCCTTTATGTTGGGGCTATCCCGCTGAAGCTTATGTACAGGAACGCGGCGTACAGCACCAGCAGCAGGGTGCCTTCACGCCAGCTTGTTCTTTCGCTGGACAGGAAGTACCAGAGGAAAAGGTTAGTTATCAGCGAGAACAGCGCCAGGTTTGTGAAGGCCTCGATGTTAACGGTTAACGGCGACACGATTAAGGCGACGCCGAGGATGAAGGTTATGTTGATGAAGCAGCTTCCCACGATGTTGCCCAACGCCAAATCAAAATGCCCTTTCCGTACAGAGCTGACCGCAGTCGCGAGTTCAGGTATGCTTGTGCCGAAAGCCACAATGGTAGCGCCGATTATGACGGGGGGAACCCCCACGCCGGCTGCGATGAACGAGGCAGAATCAACTATGAAGAACGCGCTGGCAACAACGCCTGCGGCACCTATCAGCGTGAAAAGGACGTAATGTTTGAATTTGCTCCTGTCAGCTTCAAGGTTATCGGTGGCAACTTCTCTTTTCACCCGTGCCAACTGAATCATGTAGAATACGAATATGGTCAGGAGAATTACGCCTATGAACTGGCTCGCATAGCCGATATACAAAAGCGCCAGAGGAATGATTGAGGCTATGAAAAGGCCAAAGTAGAGGTTGCCGATTTCCTCCTTGGCCATGGCGGGGTAAACACACTGGAATTTTGGGCATTTCACCGCCACAAGGAGAAAGCAAACGCCTAGCACCAAGGCGATGTCCACTATGTTGGAGCCTAAAACGTTACCTATGGTCACGCCGATGCTTCCTGAACCGACCCCGAAGACGGCGACGCTGAGCTCAGGCAGCGAAGTAGCGAAGCCGACTAAGATGAAGCCAACCGTTGTTTTGCCGAAGCCTGTTAACGCGGACACTTTGACCGAGTGGTTTATGGTCACGTCGCTGGCTAAAACCAGAACAACCAGTGAAACGAGCAGAATAAGCGCGTTGCCGACTAAACCGAGACTTTCAAACACCATTCGCTTCACCTTCCCGCTAACTGCTTTAAAGCCGACTCTAAAAACGTTTCTTACAAGCCCTTTATAAGCGTATCAAGGTCTAATCGGCTCGACTATGAGGTTTTCTGAAGCATTTTTTAAGCTGAGTCCAGCGTATTATAAGCCGAGGACAGACAGACATGCGGATAGTGTTGCGGATAGGCGGGTCAGTCGTGGCGTCGCCCATCAACACCGAGTTGATGAGCAAATACGCCGATATAGTCAGGAAACTGAAAGAGCAAAACCACGAAGTCGCCGTGGTCGTGGGCGGCGGGTCACTGGCGCGGGAGTTCATCGCCACAGCAAAAAACCTCGGGCTGGACATGCAAGCGCAGGATGAAATCGCCATCTCGGTTTCACGGCTTTTCGCCCAGCTCTTCCAGAGGAAACTGGGCAAGCTGGCATGCGACAAGGTGGCTGTGACCCTTGACGAGGCAGCAACATGCCTAAACAGCGGCAAGATTGTGGTGATGGGCGGCTTAAAACCGGGAATCACAACAGATGCAGTCGCAGCCCTGGTCGCGGAGCATGTAAACGGCGAGATGCTCGTGAAGGGCACAGACCAAGACGGCATCTACAACAAGGACCCGCGAAAACACGCAGACGCTGTCAAGCTTGACCGCTTGTCGTTTGAGGATTTGCAGGGCGTTTTTTCCGAGAGTCAGCACAAGGCGGGTATGCACCAAATTGTTGACCCTGAAGCCGTTAAGGTGCTGAAGCGCAAGCGCGTTAGGCTCATCGTGGTGAACGGGTTTGAGCCTGAGAACATTTTGGCAGCGGTTCAAGGCGAGAAAGTAGGAACCGTAGTGGAATAAACTGGTTATCATATCGTTGTCGCCGTTTGTTACGGCACTAAATTTAAATATCGCATTTGATATCACGTTTGATATCACATTTGAGGTCAATAGTGATATAAATGAACCATGAAGATAAAAAGGAAATGCGCGACCAACTGCGCTCAGAAAGACACCTGTTGCGGCATAAACGCAACTGGATGAGGCACACAGCCATGGTGCCAAAAGGTTTCCTTCGTTACCGAGTGCTTGAAACGCTCAATGAGAAACCCATGTCAGGCTCGGAGCTGATGGAGGAAATACAGAAGTTCACAGGTGGAGCTTGGAAACCCAGTCCCGGCTCAATCTACCCGCTGCTTTCCTGGCTTCAGGATGATGGGTACATTAAGGAATTGCCTACCGAAAACGGTCTTAAACGGTACGAGTTAACCAAAAGCGGCAAAGACCTGCTTGCAGAACAGACCAAAATTAGAGAAAAATTCAGGGAAGACGCGGGTTTCATGGCAAACCCCTTCTTTGACAGGTTCTTTACGAAGATACCGCGGGAAAAAACCACGCAGATTCGCGCTTCGATGAAGCGGTTGCTTGTAACGTCTATGAGCTTGGCTAAAACTCTGAAAGACCAATACTCAGAAAAAGCCTTAGACGAGGCGCTCAGCGTGCTTGACGAGGCTTCAAAGAAACTGGAAGAAATCAATAACAAGATAAAAGACGGAAGCAAAAATGACTGAAGCAGAAGCCGTCATCAAAGTTGAAGGCTTAACCAAAGTCTTCAACCACAGCCTAACCGCCGTAGACCACATAAACTTCAGCGTCAAACACGGCGAAATCTTCGGGTTCCTCGGACCCAACGGCGCAGGAAAAACAACCACGATAAACATGCTAATAACAATTTTAAAGCCGACAGAAGGCCACGCGTACATACTCGGCAGCGACATAGCTAAACAAAACTCCGAAGTGCGTAACGCCATAGGAGTGGTTCCACAGGAATACACCGCTGACGAAGACTTAACAGGATATGAAAACATACTGTTATGCGCCGACTTGTACGGTATTCCACGTTCAATTTCCAAAAAACGCGCTGCCGAACTTTTAGAACTCGTTGAACTGACAGCGTTCAAAGACAAACGCGTCCAAACATACTCTGGTGGCATGCGGCGTAGGCTAGAGCTCGCCTGTGGTTTGGTGAACAGGCCCAAACTGTTATTCTTAGATGAGCCAACGTTGGGCTTGGATGTTCAAACTAGAACTGCGACTTGGAATTACGTTAAAACTTTGAAAAAAGAGTTCGGTATGACTCTTTTTATGACTACGCATTATTTAGAAGAGGCTGATGCGCTTTGTGACCGGATTGCTATAATTGACCACGGAAAAATCATCGTTACTGGCACTCCTGAAGAGTTGAAAGAAAGTCTTGGCGGTGACATAATCACTTTGAGCATTCAGCAGAATGTTGACATAACCGAGCTTGTAAGCAAAATTGAGCATGTGAAAGAAGTCAAAAAGGAGAATGGCTCGTATATGATAAAGTCTGAAAATGGCGAACTCACTGCCCCCCTGATCATCGAAGCGTTGCGAAAGAAGGGTTACGTTGTTACTAAGCTTTCCCTCACTAAACCCACGTTGAACGAGGTTTATCTGCAATACACTGGAAAATCCATGCGCGACGCCGAGGAATCTAGAGAGGCAGTTATGGCGCAGAGAATGGCTATGAGGAGGGCTAGACATTGAGTGAAAACGGCAAAGTTAACAGCCATAAACTGCATGGTCTTTGGGCCTTAACTAACCGCGAACTTAAAAAGTGGTACAAGGCTCCCGTGGTATTCCTTCTCACCATTATCCAGCCAGTTCTGTGGATGGGTCTGCTCGGGAAAGCAATGAACATAGGTGGAATATTCAGCGCAAGCTCGATACCTCCAATCACACTTAATCCGCCACTCACGGCAAGCCAGCTTGCTCAATTAGGCACGGTATTTCAAGGGCTATCTAATACTATAATGTCCAGCACGTTCGGTGTCACCGACTACTTCTCTTACATGGCAATGGGTATGATAGTCTTCGTCACGCTCTTCACAACCGCTTTCAGTGGCATGTCCGTTGTTTGGGACCGTCGGTTAGGTTTCATGAACAAGGTTCTGAGCACGCCTGTCTCGCGGTCAGTCATTATCCTTTCGAAAGTTCTCTCGGCAACGTTGCGGTCCATGTTTCAGGCTGCCATAGTTATCGTGATTGCGTATATCTTTGGCCTCCAGTTCGGCGCAAACTTTAACATACTTAGTCTGCTTGGCGTGTTCGCGGTGGTGTTTCTTATAGGCATGGGCTTATCTTCAATGTTCATCGCCATCAACCTGAGAGCAACAAGAATGGAAACGCCGCAGGCCGTTATCAATCTGATAACTCTGCCGTTGATGTTCGCCAGCAACGCGTTCTTCCCGATTAACCTGATGCCTAGTTGGCTGCAGACAGTTGCGAACGTGAACCCGATGTCGTATACAACTGACGCGGTTAGAAGGCTTACAATTTTCAGCGATGGATTCAGCAAGTTGCCATTCGACTTTGCATACGTTGGAATATTCGCCGCGCTCTTGACTATAGTAAGCATAGTGCTGTCGTGGCGGTATCTAAACAAATAAATAAGCCGACACTAGCGGAATAGGAGGCGAGTGATGTCTATGGCGCTTGTTGTTGAAGCAGTTGACCTGAAAAAAACGTACATGCTTGGAAAAATTCCGGTTCAAGCTTTGCGCGGAGTAAACTTGCAGGTTGAAAAAGGAGATTTCCTCTCCATCCTCGGACCTTCAGGGAGCGGCAAATCAACGCTTCTCAACCTCATCGGCGCATTGGACAAGCCGACTGAGGGCAAGCTGTCAATCGACGGCGTGGACGTTTCCACCCTGAACGACAACCAGCTGGCGGACCTCAGGCTCCGAATCGGCTTCGTCTTCCAGTTTTTCAACCTTATCCCGCGGTTCACGGCAAGAGATAACGTGGAACTCTCCATGTCCATATTAGGCAAAAGCAAAGCGGAAAGGAAGAAACATGCCGAGGAGCTTCTCGTTACTGTTGGGTTGAAAGACCGAATAAACCACAAGCCCGCTGAGCTGAGCGGTGGTCAGCAGCAGCGTGTAGCAATCGCGAGAGCTTTGGCGAATGACCCGCGTTTTCTTTTGATGGATGAGCCCACAGGCAACATTGACTCCAAAACAGCCGAGGAAGTCCTGAGCCTGATTAAGAAAATCAACGAGAAAGGTGTGACGATAATTATGGTGACGCACGACCAACGCCTTGCCGGCGAAGCGAAAAGAACCGTGCAGATTATCGACGGCGTAATAACTGCGGACTCGGTGAACTAGAATGAAAGTACGTGACGTATTCTCATACTCGTACAGCGCCATCAAACTGCGAAAACTTCGAGCAGCCCTCACAACTCTGGGCGTAGTAATCGGAATCGCAGCCATAGTGGCGTTGCTCTCCATCACCCAAGGACTACAAACAACCATAACAGGCCAGCTTGAACGCGGTTTGGCAGCAGACACGCTCATCGTTATCCCAGGCTCGAACGTTCTGGGAGGCGGAGGCGGCGGGAATGGCGGCGGCGGAATAGGCGGCGGTTTAGGCGGCGGAGGCAGCAGCACTGCGCCCTTGTACATCAACTACACCAGCCAAATCGACTCGCTGTCACCTGACATCGTGACGTCTTTGGCGATTATTCAAAAATCCGGTTACATCCAGAACGGCACAAACGTCACACGAACAGTTAACACTCTGGTGGGCGTTGATTTTGCGGAGTACGCTAACGCGTATCCGACCACGTTTGTGGCGGCAACAGGCAGCGTTCCCACGGACCCGGCGGACAACGACATGGTTGTTGGCGCCCGCGTAAGCGACCCCCGATTGAACGGCACGATGTTCATTCAAGCGAACCAAGGTGTCACGCTCATCTGGACAAACAACACCATAGTCCCCTTCGTGAACCAGACCTACATTGCCCACGTCTCTGGAGTGCTTGAAAGAATCGGCGGCTTCGGCTTGGGCGGTCCCTCAGACACTGGCGTGTATGTGCCGTTGTCTCAGGCTGAACAGTTCTTCGGAACCGACGAAGCGGACATGATAATTGTGAAGTTGAGCAGCAGCGACCCCGCCGTGGTCAACAGCACTTCGACGGCGATAACAAACTACTTCGGGAACGAGGTTTCAGTGATTTCTGCTACGGCGGTGCAGAGTTTGCTGACGACGATTTTCTCAACGATTTCGCTGTTTCTGGGCGGCATCGCGGCGATTTCGCTGCTCGTCGCGGGCATCGGCATCATGAACATCATGATTGTCTCGCTGATTGAGCGCACCCGAGAAATAGGCATCCTCAAAGCGTTAGGCATGAAAAGCAGGACAGTGCTGTACATCTTCCTGACCGAGTCGGTTATAATAGGCTTAATCGGCGCCGTCATAGGCATCGTCTCGGGCTGGGTACTCGCAAACGTGGTTGCCCTGTTCCTCGGACGCGGCGGAATCATCGGTAGCGCCCTGACCATAACGCCCATCCTGACGCCTGAAGTGCTGGCTGGCGCGTTGGCTTTCGGCGTGGGCATCAGCGTCATCTTTGCGCTTTACCCGGCGTGGCGAGCGTCGAAGCTGAAACCTGTGGATGCCTTAAGGTACGAGTAAAATGCCTTGACGGCAAAAATCCTATTTCTTTTTTGTTTTTTCCTCTGCCAGTTCCTCTTCTATTGATTTCAGCTTTTCCTGAATCATTCTCAGGTGCTGTTTGAGCTGTTTTCTTTGATGTTCCAGTTCTTCAATGTCCGTTGTTTTTCTGGTTTCTTCTTCCAAGAATGCTGCGAAGGGGTTAGGCATAACTGGTATTGAAACTGTGGCTGATTCCATGTTTAGTACGTCTCTTGCGAATTCTTGAAAAAGAGTATTTATGTTGTTTGCGATTTCGTTTTGTTTTACGATTGCGTTTCTTAGGATGATTTTGCCTTTTGCGGTTATTCTGTAAGTCTTTATGTTTCTATTGTTTTGTTTATGCCATTGGCCTTTGATGTATCCTGTTTTTTCTAGGTCTTTCAGGATGGGATATACGCCGCCGGCGGTGGGTTTGTAGAAGCCTCGGGTGCGGTCTCTGATTTCTTTCATGATTTCGTAGCCATGGGATGGCTTGTTGTTGAGGAGAATAAGCACGGCTACTCGTATGTAGCCTTTTTGGGCTTCTTTCATCCATTCCGCAGTTGTTTTCTCGTCTGTGTCTGTAGGCATACGCCTTTCTGTCTATGCAGTAGTCGTCAGCAATATTTATATTTTACCGCGATATATTGCACTGAACAATATTGCATTCGAGATGATCATGATGAAGAACGAGTCCATAATTGAAGTCAAGAACCTGACAAAAATGTTCGGCAAGTTCACCGCGGTCGACGATGTCTCGTTTAATGTGAAGAAAGGTGAAATCTTCGGTCTCCTGGGTCCAAACGGCGCGGGAAAAAGCACAACCCTGCGAGTACTCTCAACGTTAGCTAGACCTACAAAAGGAACTGCCGTTATAGGCGGCTATGATATCTTGAAAAACGATACTGAAGTTCGCAAGCTAATCGGCATCGTTTCCGAAAAAATGATAATGTACAACCGCTTAACAGCAGCTGAGAACCTGCGGTTTTTTGGCAACCTTTTCAATATTCCCAAAGCTGTCTTAAACAAGAGAATTGACGACCTATTAGAGCTGGTTCAGCTTTCCAAGTGGAAGGACTCGCAAGTGGGCACCTTCTCCACGGGCATGCGCCAAAGAATAAACGTGGTACGTGCCCTCCTTAACATGCCCCAAGTCCTGTTTCTTGATGAACCCACGTTGGGTTTGGACCCTCAATCCTCGGTTGAGATAAGGGAGTTCATAAAGAAGCTTAACCAAGAAAACGGCACAACCGTCCTTATTACTACGCACATGATGGTTGACGCTGACCTGTTATGTGACCGAATAGCCATCGTGGACCATGGCAAAATTGTTGCACTCGACACTTCAACTAATTTAAAGAAGACAATCTCAGGAGCGGATACCACAATAATTAGTTTAGAACTTGCTAACCTCACCCAAGAACTGATAGATACGATTCGAAAACTCGACTGCGTAGATTCCGTTACCCAAGAAAACGCGATGCACCTCCGCATAATCGTTCACGGCTCCGAAGCCTTCGACTCAGTGATTGACTCAGTGCGTGCAAGGAAGGGAAAAATCAACTCCGTGCAGAATCTTCAGCCGACGCTGGAGGATGTGTTCCTGCACATCACTGGCCACCAAGTGAGAGATGTGGCGGATCAGAAGATTCCTCTGGAGACGAGGCGGCGGTTTGGACAAATGCCGCAGGCGCGAGGACGCTAATAAGGTGAAGTAACATGGGCGCAAAAACTCTGCTTTCACACAGCTTCAGAATAGCTGGGAAAGACTTAACTGAATTATTTAGAAACCGACTGGGGCTAGTCTTGCTCGTAGTCATGCCGCTGTTCATGATGGTTATGGTTGGTTTCATATATCCATCCAACGGCTCCACATTGAACAATTTGCCCATTGGACTCGTGAATGAAGATTCAAGCAACACTCCAAATAGCCCGAATCAAGTCTTCATCATGGGTCTACAGACTTTCAACGCCCAAACCAACATGCTCAAGCTCTCCCACGTCTCCACAGTAGACGACATCAAAGACATGGTGCAACGAGGAGAACTGAACGGAGGCATCATCATACCCAGCAACTTCTCCGAAAGCATCATGACAGGGCAACAGGGCATCCTAATAATCATAAGCGACCAGTCGAATCCGCAGGTTTCCGCAACGGTCCAAGCCGCTTTGTCCGCTGTGTTTGACCAAATGGGCACGCAGTTGGCAATCCAGAAAGTTCAGCCGCTGAACGCAACCAATCCCCTCGCTATAGTAAAACCCTACAACGTGCAAACCCAAGGCATAGTCTCTGGAACCCCGAGCTACTTTGACTTCATCGCCCCCGGCATCATAGCTATGACGGTGATGATGAGCGTCATGACTGGACTACCGGTAGCTATTTCTCAGGAGAAGGAAATCGGCACGATGGACGGCATGATGGTGGCGCCAATCAACAGGCTCTCTATAATTCTGGGAAAAACCATGGGCCAGATTGCAAGAGGACTCATCCAAGGTATCATTATACTCGTGCTCGCAGTAGGATTATTCGGCGTCACCATTCACGGTAACATCCTGCTCGTGTTCGGGTTGCTCTTGCTGGGCATATTCTCCTTTGTCGGATTAGGCATAGTGATAACTTCCTTCACAAAAGATCAAGAAACCGCGCAGATGCTCATGATGACGCTGATGTTTCCGATGATGTTCCTTAGCGGCGTGTTCTTCCCAATACAACAGATGCCGTGGTATATGCAGACCGTCTCAAAGTTCCTGCCCCTCACGTACGCGGCGGACGCGCTAAGAAAAGTCATGGTTTTGGGAGCAAGCATACCTGACATTTCAAGCGAGCTGATTATACTGATTGCGTTCGGAGCAGTCATGACGGCGATTGCGGTGCCAGTGTTCAGGAGAATGATGACCCGATGAAAAACCAAGAAACCCATTCATCAACCTATCTTTCGTTGGGGAAGCAACTTGAAGATAATTACTGCTTTCTGGAACAAATCGAGGGCACGAATTATTTACGGCGAGCATTCGCAATAAGCAACTAAAATGTAATAAGCAACTTCGCAAATGAATAAAACCCGTGAGGTAACTGAAATATGGAGTCACCTATTGGTCCTTCGATTGAGGCAATCAATCTTTCCAAAAAATTTGGCGAGTTCCCCGCAGTCTCAAATCTGAACTTGAAAATCGAGGGGGCAAAATGTGTTGGTTTTCTTGGTCCGAACGGTGCGGGAAAAACGACCACTCTCAAAATGTTCACTGGTCTCATTAGATCATCCTCTGGGCAAGCGCTAATCAACGGCTTGAACGTACGCACAAACAAGAAGGCAGCGTTGGCGTCGGTTGGCACGTTGATTGAGACTCCTGAGATTTATCCATCGCTAACGCCGAGAGAAGGTCTGAGAATGATTGCAGAAATTCGAGGTGTGCCGGCAGAGGAGCGCGAGAAAAGAATTGAAAACGCAGTTAACGAAGTCCGAATGGGTGAGTGGATTGACAAGCGAGTAGGCAAGTTTTCCAAAGGCATGAAACAGCGAATCTGCATTGCCGCGGCCCTGCTGAGTGACCCTGAAATCTTGATGCTCGACGAACCGACGACTGGTCTCGACCCCAGAGGAATGAGCGAAGTCCGCGACATCGTCAAGTCGTTGAAGAGCAAAAGGCGGTTAATTTTCATGAGTTCCCACTTGCTCAACGAGGTTTCGGAAATATGTGACGAAGTTGCTATGATTGACCATGGTAAACTCATCGTGTACGACACAATAGCTAACGTCGCCGCCAAAGTTTCGGGGGGAGCAAACACCGTAGAGGTAGGAGTACGTAACCCTATCGATCAAAAAATACTTACCAGCAAGATTACCAAGATTGAAGGAATTGTTTCGGCAAACAAACGAGATGACCGAACATTGACGCTGCGTTTCCAAGGCGGCTTAGACGTGCAGGAACGTATTCTTTCAGAGTTGGTGAAACTGAACATAGGCGTTGTCAGTTTTAAGCCCGCTTCATTAGAGTTGGAAGACGCGTACCTTAAACTGATACAAGCTACGTTGTGATAAGCATGAGCCAAAACCAAACTCGTTCAGGAAATACGGTGCCCGGAAGCATCGCGCAAATTGGCATTATTACAAAATATACCTTTCTCGACTATTTCCGTTCACGCCGTTTTCTCGTACTATTGTTCATCACAGCATTGATAGGCATTTTGTTGACGGCTGCAATTGGGTATTATCGGCCGGCACCTTTGATTTCTGATTCCTTGTCTTTTTACAGCAGTTGGTGGGGTAACGTAACCACCTTCGTCATCATATTAACGGGCATCTTCTTTGGAGGCGACGCCATATCTGGAGAATTCCAAAACAAAACAGGCTACTTTAGCATTCCAAACCCAATCAGGCGTTCGTCTATCTACGTTGGAAAGTTTGTGGCTGCGTTAATAGCGTCCACCCTTATACTGGCTATATTCACCGTCATAACAGTTGGCAACGGCTTGTATTATTTCCCCTCAGGCATTCCTTACCAGTTCGGTGAATCATTGCTTTTCAGCTGGGTTTACCTTGTTGCGGTTCTCGGCTTCACGTTCTTTTTCAGTTCAATCTTCAAGAGTAGCGCCATATCCATCCTGATAACGGTTATCCTGTTCCTCTTTGGTTTCAACATCATCGACCTGATAGTATCTACTTTCGCCCACGTTGAGCCATGGTTTAGTCTCACCTATGGCGCTGCAATAATATCCAACGTGTTCTCGGTGCCCTATCCTCCGCATGTAACTACGCTGAATGCTGGTCCATTAACGATCACGACCTATGCTGCAACCATTCCCGAGGGACTAACTATCATGATCTTGTATTTCGCCGTCACCATAGTCTTAGGGTTGTTGTTTTTTGAGAGAAAGGAGTTTACCTAGTCACAACTTCTCTTTGCGTGCGGGAAGATTAACTTGAGTACACTTTGTTCGAAATGCCCGTTCTTTCAATTCGCTCCTAGAATCCGACGGAAGAACGCACGAAAGAGCTGCCGCATTCAGCCCCAAAGGACACTCCGCATCTACAAGTGCAAGGACTTCCCTGAGAAACGCGCACCCATCTTTCTGAAAGACGAGAAAAAGACTGAAGCACAGGCACGAACATAGACGCATCCATGCCCAAGACTGCTGTCACGTCCTCAAACAATAAAGGATTAAAAGAGGGAAAAACATGACACTAGCAGTCATTCCGTTTTTGAACAAAATATCAAGGCATGTTAGGAGGTGAGCAAAGTTGAGTTTTGTTAAAGTGGGCGAGACTTCCGAAGTTCCAGTAGGCAAGATGAAGATGTTCATGGTCGGAGAGAAAGAGTACTTGGTAGCCAACGTAGGCGGGAACTATTATGCCATCGGGAACAGGTGCACGCACCAGAAAGGGAACCTCTCACAGGGCTCTTTAGACGGCAACGTTGTAACCTGCCCCAGACACAAGTCGAGGTTTGACGTAACCACAGGAAAAAATCTTTCAGGTCCCAAGATACCGCTTTTCCACCCTAAAATCGGTGATGAGCCAGTCTACGAAGTGAAAGTTGAAGGCACCGCGCTCATGCTGAAAGCCGAATAACCGCAAAATAGTTGCCAAGCTTAGTTTTTCACCATTAGAAGCTTTAAGACACAGCAAGCACAGAGTAACCGCTGAGGCTCACAGGCTTGAAGCGGTACTACCCTGACCAGCCAATCGTCGGAGTCGGCGCCATAATCACCCGTGAAAGCAAACTTCTGCTGGAGAAACG
>Ga0210077_1000412_pt1 | contig 16546 bp, 16 predicted proteins | sample RushMan_CattailN_5_FD_185556 | JGI IMG/M metagenome (GOLD analysis project Ga0210077, IMG submission 185556) | Wetland microbial communities from San Francisco Bay, California, USA, that impact long-term carbon sequestration -... | ecosystem: Environmental > Aquatic > Marine > Wetlands ... | reverse complement strand
CCATCAATGATATTGACATGGTCGTCGAAATTATCATAGACCGCGCGCTGTGGCAATCGGACGCGTTTCAGTTTCATCCACTGGTCAACACCGCCACTCTGGTTATTTCAAGGGACAATGTTCAGCAATTTCTGGATCAAACCGGTCACGCCGCCCAAATACTTGACGTCCCGGGATTTTAGAACCCTAAGTGCACTAATTCGCAAATACGGCAACGTGTTTTTATCAGGGTAACTATCCCGGATAAAATTAAATCCAAAAGTTTGACGTTTGAAGTGATCTAAAGTGATCTAAAGTTTGAAGAAAGAGGTCGCTTCGCTCCGTTGATCTTATATATTTGATAGAATACCTTAACTTTAGGCACTTTAGTTCACTTTAGGCACTTTAAACTTATCCATATAAAATTTTGATATACTAAGCTATAAATACGATACCGTATTTAAGGACGCGTGTACTAAGTCGTACGGCACGCCACGCACTTGATCTCAATGACGGCATCCTTGGGCAGCCGGCAGACCTCTACCACTGCTCTTGCCGGTCGATGCGCTAAGAAATATTCAGTGTAAACCTCGTTGAACGCAGCAAAATGGTTCAAATCGGTTACAAAAACATCGACGGCGACAATATCCTTTAAATCATATTCAGCTGCCTTAACGATTTGCAGAAGATTTTCCAGCGCCTGCCTGGCCTGAAGCGCAAAATCGGCGCTGACCAGTTCGCCGGTTTCCGGTTGTATGCCGAGCTGACCGCTTACAAAAAGCCATGGCGCCGCGACGATTCCCTGGGAATACGGCCCGATGGCCTTTGGTGCGCGATCGGTTTGAATCACTTTAGATGTCATGACACTCCCTTTCGTTAACTCTTCAATTTTTAAATCATTCCCTTATCAGTTTTTTAATTTCGTCCAGAAGCGGTGGCACCAGCGGCCGATATTTGGGCTGAATGGCTTTGTCTCCATACCAGCTAAATTCAACCGCATCCAATTTTTCAGGGATAAAATGGGTGTCGCCGGCACCGTATTTATGTTCCGGGTAGTACTCTACCCATAGCATTCGAAGAGGATCGATGTTGAACGCTTTTGTGACGAGAGTGGCGATGTGGCCGCTGCAGCTCCTGACCGAAATATTGCTGTCTTTAACGTCGGAAACAACGACGATGATCGGTCTTAAATGCATCAAATCTCTCTTGTTTCCTTTTTTGAGGTCATAGATGCGAAGCCTGCATTTTCCGCTGCCGAGTTTTAGCTTGCCGCCCCATCCACTCCAGGCATATATATCGTCGTATATCAGCATGGCATCTTGTCGAGTAAATGACCGGCTGAAAGATGAGCCTGCGGCTGTTGGAGGTTAAAGGCCCCGATGTTTTTGCCTCAAACCTAAAGCAAGCCGACTTCGCCATAGTAGCTTATGGCTACGACGGCTGAAAGCGCTCCTCCAACCTAATGCCGTCGAATTCAATATTCTGATCTTACCTGACTACCACTTTCCGCTCGGGCATCAATTTAAGCAAATGGTTACCTTGTATGGCCGGGAATCTCATAAGTGGTGCACGAACCGCTTTGGCAGGTTCTGGTCTGCGATTTGACTCCCTGACGCTTTCCGGAATCCTCCCCCATGCTGTAGCTGGTTGAGCTGAGAACCCGTTCAAGCTCCTCGCAATCACATTTCGGACATTTAAGCTCAATCTCTTCATTTTGGTTCATGACAAGCAGTTCGATAAATTCCTCGCACTTTAAACATTTAAATTCATAAATAGGCATATTTACTCCCAATAAAATCATGTAACGATTTTATAAAACTTCCGTCTCCTGAATGCGGGACGGGATCTATTAAAAAGTTTTATTTTTTATCATCCTCACAAAATTGTCAAGATATACCTGAGTCAACGACCACACGCAAAGCGGGTGAAGAACATTTCGCAACGCCGTGCTTCTCTTTCCTCTTCTCACTTTTCTCTTTCCTATTTCGGGTATTTAAGCACCTGCCGGCAACCTCACCTCGAATACCGCACCGGCATTGCCGTCATCATCGAGCCTTAACGTGCCGTGGTGTTTGGCGACAATTTCGTGGCAAATATACAATCCAAGACCGGTGCCTTTTCCTACGGCTTTGGTGGTAAAAAAGGGTTTAAAAATATCCTGCCGAATCGACCCGGGGATTCCGGGGCCGGTATCTTTGCATGTAAAAACCGCCTGTTTCTTATTCGAATCAAAATGGGTCGAAAGAAAAATGGTCCCCTTGGTATCCAAAACCGCCTGAATCGCATTTTGGATGATGTTCAAAGCCACCTGACCCAAATTTGCAAAATTCCCCTGGATATCCGGAAGATCCCGGGCATATGATTCAACGATGTTCAGATCAAAATGCTTGTATTGATTGTAAAGAACCCGCAAAGCATCCTTGATGACGGCATTGAGGTTCACCGGTTCCGCGTATGTCTGGGTTTGCCTGGAAAGTCCCAGAAGACTTGAAACGATCGATCTTGCCCGGACAAGCTCCTTGTCCGCAAACTTGAGATCATCGACCACGTCCGGGTCCGGAGATGTGTTTGTATCCGTTTGTTCGATATCTTCGATGGCGGACTGAACCAGGCTGGTGACCGTTGTCAGGGGATTGTTCAGTTCATGCGCAACGCCGGCAACCAACTGACCGATGGCGGCCAGACTTTCCGAACGAATCAGTTGCTCCTGGGTTCGCTCCTTTTCGGACAAGGCCTGTTCCAAATCCCGGGTTCTTTCTTCCACTTTTTGCTCGAGCGCCTTGTTCATATCCTCAATGACCTTGTAAGAGCGTGCATTTTCCACAGCCAGTGCACTCTGGCTCGAGAGGGTTTCAAGAAGATCCATGTCTTCCTGTGTGTAAAGATCACCGGATCGTTTTTTTCCCAGGACAATGAATCCATTCAACCTTTCCTTGAATGCCATTGGAAGTACAATTTCAGCCTTTAACGTCTCTAAATCCGAAAGCAGGGTTTTTGCATCAGCGTCTTTGACCTGTTTGGAAACGTTTCTTTTAACGACCGGTCCCCGACGGGTTTCCATCCATTGAATCAAGGGGGTCTCCTGAGGCCATATCGCCGGCGGATCGAAACCGGCAGGTTTTGCGTATGCCGAAACATTGATAAAATGCTGTCCGGATGTATTCGACATAAAGACCGCGCAGTGCCTTACCAACATCGTATCCGCCACCGTATCGGTCAGCAGTTTTGCAACGGTGTCATAATCCAGCACAGAGACAATCATCTGGCTGACACGCTTAATGGCTTTCTGGTAATCATACTTTTTCTTGTAGAAAATGCGATCTACAAACTCCTGCACCATGGATTTCAGCGGACCGAAAACAAAAGCAATCAGGAGAAAGAAAAGAACGGGAATATACATCGAATCTGAAAAGCGAATATTTTTAAACACAGCGTCGGCCAAAAGGATAATCGTTGCATATAAGCAGGTTAAAAATGCGGTCAACAAGGAATAAATGAGGCTTTTTCTGATCAATATCCCCATATCCAACAGGTCGTGTTTGAACAGTCCGACTGCAAAAACAAGGAGCGGGATAAAGCTTAAATTCCCGGGAGGATACAACGGATATCCGCTGACCGTGAAGAAATCCAACCCGTTCATCAGGCCCATAACGCCGAATCCTGCGAAAAGGTATTTGAGCCGGTTTTTGTGAGAACCGTCAGTTTCGCGACGGATCGCCTGATAAATCAACACCAATACATACAGGGTCGCCAGCAGGCAGGCCAGACCGAAAAAAGGATACATGACGCCGCCCCGGGCAAAATAACCGAAATAATATTTATGCACGGATTTGACATATAACGGTGTGGGCGTAAAGCACATGAGGATAAACGCATAGACATATGCAGACCTGATCAGCCATTTTCGGCCTGAGATGTTGAGATAAGAATGAAAAAAATGGATATAGAGCGGAAAAAGATACACGATAAAAAAATGATCCGAGCGGCTGAAACGAAGCGCCGCTTCCTTTGAGGAAGTGTTAAACGCAAAAAGAATGTAAATATAAAGAAAAGAAGCGAGTATGCAGATGGTCAAAAAAAGGAAGTTGGTTTGGGTCCTTGGACCTCTGAATATCGCCAAAGCAGCAAGTGCTACAAAGCAGATGAGGGTCAGTAACGGCGGAATGCTGTAAAAGGTCAACATATTCTTTGGATTGATGATTGACGGTGTCGCTCACGCGGCACAAGCGCCTGCTCTGAGCGTCGCCCCAATTGTGAGCAGAGCGAACCAAATAAAATATCCGCGCAGATCCGTTAAATCCGCGCCATCTGTGTCCTATAAATAAAAAATGACCGACGCCGGTCAGATGCTATCCAGCATTTCGCGGGCATGCACCATGGTTGCCTGGGTAATTTTCTCACCTCCCAGCATCCGGGCGATTTCTTTGATGCGTTCCTCGCCGTTCAGGCGCTTGATAAAGGTCTTTGTCCTGCCGTTTGAAACGTGTTTTGAAATGCTGAAATGATGATCGCCGAACTTCGCAATCTGGGGCAAATGGGTAATACAGATGATCTGGTGACGGCCGGCAAGAGCGGATAGCTTTTTGCCCACCACCTCGGCCACGCTCCCGCCGATGCCGGCGTCTACCTCATCGAAAACAATGGTCTCCACTGCCTCTGTTTGGGCGAGAATGGCCTTTAATGCCAGTACGATTCTGGACAGCTCACCCCCGGAAACGATATTGGACAAATCTTTTAGCGGTTCACCGACATTCGGTGCGATCAGAAAGGAGACACGGTCGATTCCGGTTTCATGAACGGTATTATTCTCGACGATAAGGTATGGATTAGCGTTTCTTTCCGCGGGCATGGTTTGAAAAGAAACCTTAAATTGGGTTTGGGGCATTTTTAAGGCAGACAGTTCGTTTTCTACCTGGTCCGCCAGTATTTTGGCTTTCTGTTTTCTTTTTTTGGAAAGTGTTGTCGCAAGCTCAACAATTGTACCATGCAGCCGGACCAGCTCTTTTTCAGTATCCTCGATATGGTCTTTCAGCCCTGCCAGGTTCGACAGTTCCTGCTCTATGGTTTCTTTACGTGAAAACACGGCATCCAGCGTACCGCCGTACTTTCGCTTCAGTTTGGTCAGCGTATTCAGACGATCTTCAATGGCTTCGAGACGGCTTTCATCCATTTCTATGTTTTTCAGATAGGTCCTCAGTTCTTCGGCAATATCTTCTATTTCCAAAGCCGCTCCGGATATTCGCTTGGCGGGTGAGGTCAGCACGGGATCGATCAATGCCGCCTTTTCAAGATCCTTTTTCGCTTGCAAAAGGTGTTCGACAACAGCTCCTTGAGAATCATACAGCGATTCGATGCAGTCACGGGCACCTTGAAAAAGGGCTTCACTGTTTTTCAGCCGTATCCGCTCCTGTTCCAAGTCTGAATCTTCTCCGGGATTTATTTTCGCCTCCTGAATCTCTTTTTTCTGGAATTCCAGCAACTGCAGATGTTCCGCTTGACGAAGTTTTTTGGATTTCAGGTCGTTTAAGCGTTGAACCAACGGAAGGATCTCATGAAAACACCGGTAAACCGCATCCCGGAGGGCCGTCAATCCGCCGAACTGATCGATGACGGCGAGTTGCTGATCCTCTTTCAACAGCCCCTGATGCACGTGCTGCCCGGAAATACTGGCCAAGTTCTCGGTGATCTGATTCAGCAGTTGAATGGTGGCAAGACGCCCGTTGATATAGATCCGGTGCCGATCGTTTCGGGAAATAATCCTCCGGATCATCAATCCTTCCTCCAAATCATACGCAGTTTCTTTCATCATCCTGACAATTTCGGGCTGGCCTTTAACCTGAAACAATGCTTCGAGCTCGGCGGTCTCGCTCCCACTACGAACAAGTTTGGCCGTGGCGCGGCTTCCCAGAAGAAGGTTGACGGCATTGATGATGATGGATTTTCCGGCGCCGGTCTCTCCGCTCAAAACCGTCAATCCGTCGGAAAAGGATATCTTCAGATCGTCGATGATGGCAAAGTTTCTGATGGAAAGTTCTTGAAGCATATCGGTATTAAAAATGATGGAATATTGGACAATAGAGAACTGACATCTTTCTATCGCACATCATCGGATATTTGTAAAGATGCTTGTTTTTTATCAAGGATGACATTAAATATGAAAAGCAGCTGGATTTCTATAATGGATTAAAAGGATTCCCCTCATGTCTGAAAAAGGTATTGTATTTTTTCCGGAAAGCTATCTCGAAGCCACGCCTAAAGATTACCGGCTGAATGACTATGAAGATGTATTTTTCCCGGCCGAAGACGGCACGCGCCTGCACGGCTGGCTTGTCCGAGGACCGGATGAACGTGCGGTCCTGCTGTGGTTTCACGGCAATGCCGGCAATATCAGCCACCGGCTCCACAACCTTAAAAAATTACACGACGCACTCCAGATTCCCATCTTTATTTTCGATTACCGTGAATACGGCCTGAGCGAAGGGGAAATCTCAAAAGCCGGTACTTTTTCGGATGCCCGGGGCGCGTTTCGATATCTCGTCGATGAAAAAGGGTTCCATGCATCTTCCGTGCTGCTCTTCGGCCGGTCGCTGGGGACCGCGCTGGCCGTGGATATCGCCGGCCGGGAAAATTGTCTGGGCGTTATTTTGGAATCGGCATTCACCTCCACGGATGATATCATGCAGCGTTACTTTCCTTTTTTTAAACCACCCATGACGGCCGCGGTTAAATACGACAGCCTGTCTTTAATTGATAAGATCAGATCCCCCCTGCTGTTCATCCACGGGCAGTTCGACCAGACCATTCCCATCTCCATGGCCCGACGCCTGTTCGAAAAGGCCCGCACGGAAAAAGAATTCTACGAGATTCAAGGGGCCGACCACAATGACACCTACCTGGTGGGCGGCCACGAATACTTTGCCGTGTGGCAAAAATTTTTGATCAAATGTCTAAAACCCGAAACCGGATCATCGCAAGAATAAATACGAAAATTAAACCCGAATAATATTTGAAATCAGATATTATTCATGTATGGCAAGAAAGCACAACTTTGATTTCGGTTCGAAATCTTCAATTTTTTTGGATTTGAAAATTTAGTCACATTATCTCAAATCAGGCCCCTCACTTTCGCCCTGGTCTAATACAGGCAGTGATCAGGGAAGTTCTGTTCTGCTCTGGAAGATTGTCCCGTGAGTTGGATGCAGGGATTATCCCTGAATTGTAGGATATATACCTACGAAAATGAAGCATACCCTCTATTGACATTTCACATTGTGGTATTATGTTTAATTATCTATAATTTTTGTATTTGATTTTTTTGCACAGTAGTGGTGATTGACCTTTATGTAATGTCTGAAATGACAAACCTATTTGAGGCGTAAGAAAATGAGCATAAACTCCTTGAGACAAATTAGAGAGTCTTTTATGATCAGCAAGGCTGAACTTGCTAGAACAGCCAATTTATCAGCACTAACCCTAACACGGATAGAACATGGTAAGCCATGCAGGATGGAAACAAAACGAAAAATCCTTTTAGCGTTAGGTTTAAAATTATCAGATAGAAACAAAATTTTTTATTAATTTAATGAGTTAAACCAAATTGTCAAAGAGCATAGCCCCTGCCAGTTATTTCGGTAGGGTTTTTTTATTTCAAAGAAAAGCACCTGAAGACATGTCCTTGGTCTAGTATAACCGCCCATAGGTCATGGCACTATATCTTTACATTTGTCACCCTCCAAAAAGTTTTGTTTAATTCATAAATCCTTGAGTTCAGAGAAATTTTAGTATATTGAATCACAAGTTTTCGAGAATTATGGAATTTGACGAAATTATGACGATGTAATCAATGGCGAATTGTACAGTATTCTAATCGCTAAATTTTTCAAATGATACCTTAAAGGAGCAAGACTGTTTCTACTATGCCAAATTCGATTATAACTAGAACTGGAAGCTACATTCCAACGTTAAGAATACCGAACAAGCACTTTCTTGACCATGATTTTTATGGATCTGATGGAAAAAAACTTGAAAAAGCAAACGATGATATCATTAATAAGCTCCAAGAAATAACAGGTATCAAGGAAAGGAGATATGTCACGGATGACCTCAATGCCTCTGACCTTGCTTTTTTGGCTGCACAACAAGCAATAGATGGCATAAGCAAGGAAAAGCTTGACTACATAATAATCGCTCATAATTTTGGGGATGTGAGGGCAGATAATATAAGAACCGATATGGTTCCAACCATCGCTGCTAGGGTAAAACAAAAGCTAAAAATAACAAATCCCTATACCGTCGCATATGACATCCCTTTTGGTTGTCCAGGTTGGTTACATGGAGTGATTCTATCTGATTATTATATCAAGTCAGGTGATGCAAAGAAGGTACTTGTTGTTGGCGTTGAGATACTATCAAGGGTTTCAGATCCTTATGATATAAACAGCATGATATATGCTGACGGAGCCGGAGCAACCTTGATCGAAGCAACAGATGAAAATGCTGGGATATTATCACATGTCACAAGATCGGATACACTTAATGATGCTTTTTTGTTAAGGCTTGGCAAATCCTATAACCCAAATCATAATGGTGATGAGTTGTTCCTTAAAATGAACGGTCATGAAATATATAAGTATGTAGTTAATACAGTACCAATAGTAGTAAAACAGAGCCTTGATAAAGCTGGATACACTTTAACTGATGTAAAGAAGATTTTTACACACCAGGCGAATCAAAAGATGAATGAAGCGATATTGGAAAGGTTATTTAAGTTGTATAAGACAAAAAATATCCCTAAAAACATTATGCCGATGACGATATCCTGGCTTGGTAATAGTTCGGTTGCAACATTACCAACAATGCTTGATCTTTTGCTTAGAGGAAAGCTGGATAACCAGAAACTTCACTCGGGGGATATCGTTGTATTTGCTTCTACCGGAGCAGGCATGAATGTTAATTCTATGGTTTATAGAATGCAATGACACGACTAATATTAGCCGAATGTGTTTATTTCTGCATAAATTGATCTTAGGTTTTTGTTTTGGCAAGATGTACGAAAATTTGAGCATCTCCCCAACACATCCAAAAAACCCTTTCATCAATACCACATAGTGTCACAACCTATCGATATTATAATAATTTTTGTTGACAAGAGCAAATTTTATAACCTATTAAAACGGGATATCTAATATTCTGAATTTCGTATTTCGTCTCGACTTGACCTCCATTGTTTAAGATCACAAAACCTGCTGAACCTTTTTTTATTGCTGTTTAATTTTTGTTTTTTTCTGTTCAACTTTTTAAAGTTGTTATTGTGATGGAGAAACGCCTCAGAGTTTGTATGCATATATTAAAATCCTTTTGTGAATCGTTGATATGAGCACTAAAAAAGTCCTTGTTGTTGATGATAATTTAAGCTTTCTGAAAATAATGAGAAGATTATTTAATAAATCTGATCATATGATTATTACTGCTGACAGCGCAGAAGAGGCCGAGCATATCTTGAGATATGAAGAAAAAATTTCATTGATAATTACGGATCTGAGAATGCCTTGGGTAAATGGCTTAGATTTTTGCCGTAAGGTGAAAATCTTAAAACCTGATTTAAAGATATATGCATTGTCCGGTTGTGCTAATAATTTTGACATTAATGAATTAGAGGATGCAGGCTTTGATGGGATCTATCAAAAACCTATCCGCAAAGCAAATTTAGAAGAAATATTGAATGCCGACATATGAAAAATAAGAAATACGATATATGATTGGAGCGCCGGTCCGGGTTAACTCAATGATCAGAGCGTTTTGAAACTAATTTGGGTTTCTGGAAGATAAAGCGGGAGAGTGTTACTCCAAGCTTGTCCGCGCGAAAGCGGGGATTGCCTTATTTGGGAAAAGTTGGGTAAAAAATGCCGATTGACAACCTGCCTTGCCTTTGGTATCTGATTTTTAACTGTTACCGTGACCGGTAGGCTTCCATGTGTTGGCCTCGGCTCATAGAACCTACACCTCAGAGAGCGATCCTAATAAGTCCCTTACACAAGCATAACTTTTCGATATATTCCCTGGCAAAAAGGGAATATTTATCAAAAACAAGCTGTCGGCTATAATGCATTCATCGTATTTCCATAACCTGACGCATTTATCTCTTCCCATCTATGGATGCACAATTTTGGCTGAAGTCAAATCGAAGCGCTCAATACCGGAGTCGCGCAAAAAAGTCGACCTTAGGCGGGCACTATCTCGCATCCGGGGACATTAATGAAACAATACGTCAAGGCAGCCGTTTTGATCGCCGTCGGGATCGTACTCGCCTTCCCGCTCTTCAGCATCACTTACTACACGATGGTGCGGACATCCACACCGAGTTTTTGCGGCTCCTGCCACGAGATCCAGTTCGCCGTGGAGACTTGGCGCACCTCCCCCCATGCCAACAACACCGACGGATTCGTCGCCGATTGCATGGATTGTCATCTGCCCGCCCCCCAGGACACCGCCAACTTCTTCTATGCCAAAACGCTGCACGGCATCAAAGACGTTTTTATGCACTTTGTTTCGAATCAATACGACCACGCTGAAAACCGCGAAAGAGCATATGCATCGTTTAAAAATGAACAGTGCCTCAAATGCCACCGAAATCTTCTTTATATCCCCAACAAGCGGGGCGCGATGCTGGCCCACCGGGACGTGCTCTATGCCCGGCCGGGGTACGAGAAAAAATGCGTCGACTGCCATCGGAACCTCGTGCACGTCCGGCGCGAACAATATTTTTACAAACAGTACCAGTTGAGTTACCGGGGACTTGGAAAATAGGCGCCGGCCTATACGCGGGTGCCTTAGTGAAGACAACGATTTGATCAAAGGGGGAGTTATGAAAAGTGCAGTACCGATTGCCATGCTGTGGTTGGCGGTAGCGGGTTTATCGACCGGGTCACACCTGGCGGCCGCCGCATCAGCGGCCCAAAACATGTCGAAGGTCAAGGAATTCAGGGTTGAACGCAGTATTCCGCCGGAAGCCGTGGCCTGCATCCAGTGTCACAAACAGGTAACGCCGGCCTTGTATGACGATTGGGCCAACAGTCGGCACGCCAGCGCGAACATCACCTGCTATGACTGCCATAAGGCGGATAATAACGACCCGGATGTCAGCGCGGCGCATTTTAAGCAGTACGAGCGCTCCGACACGAAGTGGGGCATCAAAGAATACCGGGTGCCTGTCTCGGCGGTGGTCACCCCCAAAGATTGCTCCCGCTGCCATCCGGATGAGGCGACCCAGTACGCACGCAGCAAACATGCCAATACTCTGGAAATTTTGTGGAAAATTGATCCATGGCTCAACGATGGAATGAACAGTCAGGTCGAACGTGTCAGCGGCTGTTACCATTGCCACGGAACCATCGTGAAGATGAAAAACGGGGTGCCGGATCCCATGACCTGGCCCAACGTCGGAGTCGGCCGGATCAACATGGACGGCAGTAAGGGAAGCTGCACGAGCTGCCATACAAGACACCGGTTTTCGGTCATGGAAGCGCGAAAACCCGAAGCCTGCGGGCAGTGCCACCTGGGTCCGGACCATCCCCAGATTGAAATCTACCAAGAGTCCAAACACGGCGCCATATACCGGGCCTTTGGGAATACGTACAACTGGAACGCAGCCCCCGGCACCTGGAGCGCCGGTGTGGACTACCGGGGCCCGACCTGTGCAGTCTGCCACATGTCTGGCGGCAATACGGTGATGACCACCCACGACGTCACCGAACGGCTTTCCTGGGAACTTCAGGCGCCGTTGACCATCCGGCCCCAGGATTTCAAGCCGTTGCCGGCAAAGACCGACTGGAAGACCGAACGAGACAAGATGAAGGCTGTCTGCCTCCAATGTCATGGTCAGAACTGGGTGGACGATCACTATTCCAAGCTGGACATGGTTGTGGAACAGTACAACGATGTCTACTTCAAACCGGCTAAGAAGATGCTCGACAACCTCTATTCACAGGGGCTTCTTGACAAGACGAAGTATTTCGATGAAGCGCCGGAGTGGGAGTTCTACGAACTATGGCATCATGAGGGCCGGCGGGCCCGCATGGGCACGGCCATGATGGCGCCGGACTATGCCTGGTGGCACGGCTTCTATGAGCTGAAGAAGCATCTCAACCACTTCATGGAAGTGGGCCAGGACATGATCACCCATCATCGCAAGGCCTACCGAACGATTAATTTCCCCAATGCCACGGGGAACACCAAACACCCGAAAGAGATTTTTGGGCGCTGATCCCGTTGGGAAACGTGCCGTCATCCCCCTTAATTCCCCGCGACCGGTGACCACTGGTTGCGGGGAATTTTATAGCTGTCAATCACATCAGTGTCCGACCGTAGATAAGCCATTTGGTGCAGCAATCCTTTTTCACAGTTGATGATTAACAACGTGGCATCCCTTACTACGAACTGCGGTAAAACACCTCGATCCCTCAGGCAGATATTTTTCAAGTCTAAGAGTTATTCTGTCGTCGTCATCTGCATAAAACCATAAAATATGAGTATTAATGTCGCATAAAAATAAAATTTGACAAATGCGAATCGGTTGCTATTTTGTGAATACCAATTCACTTAGGAGATTGCCATGAGTATAAATAAATTGAATACCGAAGTCAGGAAAGAGCAGATCGCCCAAGCTGCGATGAATTTAATGAACACCACCGGCATGAAAGGACTGAGCATTGCGCGAGTGGCGAAAAGAGTCGGACTGGTTCCCTCAGCGATTTACCGTCACTTTGAAAGTAAAGATCGAGTAATAGATGCCGTCCTGGACGTTATCTTTGATCGACTCATGGACAATGTTTCGAAAGCATGTAGCGCAACTATTGACCCCTTTGAACGCCTTAAGTTGATTCTAACGCGTCATATACGCTTGATTTTAGAGAACCACGCAATTCCTCGGATTATCTTTTCTGAAGAGGTTTATAGCGGAAACATTGATCGAAAGGCAAAACTGAATCGGAAAATCGGCGGATATCTTGCTGAAATCAGTGAAATCGTTCGGCAGGGCCAGCACGAAAATCGCATCCGTAAAGATGTGGACTCGGATACTGTTTCCGTAATGTTCCTAGGAATTATCCAGCCGGCGGCGATACTTTGGCATATCAGTAATGAAGCATTCGATGCAGCCAAACATGCGGAGAAGGCGTGGAAAATTTTTAAAGAATCACTGGAAACAGCTTAATTTTATTTAAATATATTGTGAATATAACTTCACATTGTGCGGGCACATTATAACGTAATATGTTGAAAGGAGGTATCTCATGAAACCAATTCAAGATTTAATAATGGAGCACGAAGCCGTCAAATTGACGCTAAAGATTCTTGATAAAATTTGTACCAATATCGAGCAAACCGGAAAAATTTCGAACCCTGAGCATTTGAATCAACTGATAGAATTTTTCATCATATTTGTGGATAAATGTCATCATGGAAAAGAAGAAGAATTGCTCTTCCCGGCTCTGGAAGCGATCGGGGTTCAAAGAGACGGCGGACCAATCGGGGTCATGCTCGCAGAACACCAGCGGGGACGTGAATACGTCCGAAAAATCAATGAGTCATTTTCTCAGTACAATGAGGGTGACCGCGCAGCTTTAACTCAGCTTGCTAAAAATGCAAGAGCGTACATTTCTTTATTGAGTCAACATATTGATAAAGAGAACAATGTTCTATTCCCCATCGGGGATAATCGTCTGTCAGAAGAGAAAAAGGCGGAGTTATGGGAAGGTTTTGAAACAATAGAAAAACAAAAAATCGGAGTCGGACAACACGAAGAATTTCATAAAATGTTAGACTATTTAGAAAATGTGTATTTGAAGTAAGGTTTAAATGTTTTATTATAGTTGGTGCGGGAGGACCCATCGTCCTCACCCAGTTTCCTCGCCAACTAAAAAGGAATTTGGATCGAGAAAGATTGGGCATAGAAACAAACCGTTGTGCATTTATTTAATGATAATCTATATGGAGGTGACATTATGTTTGTAGTTCTAATCTCTTTTCCGCCGATAAAAGCAGGCAAAGATGCTGAATTTCGAGAGTGGTTTTTCTCGTCAAACGAAGAATTCTCCAAATTTAAGGGTTTTATCGGGAGGAGGCTTTTGAAGCCTTTTGAGGAGGGCAATTATGCCGCTATCGTTGAGTTTGAAAATCAAGATGCTTTCAAGGCAATGCATAGCAGTCCTGCCCATGACCTGGCAGGTGAGCATGTAAAACCGCTATTTGACGGCCATCCCACGCCCCATTTTTATCAAGTAGTCATAAGGTAGTTCCGAAATCAGGTTTGGACTGGGAGAAGCAGAAAGTTGTGTCAAAGATTCTGTCACGTACAAAAGGAGGAAAAACAGGCTCTTCTCCTAAATACTTTGATTATGACGGCCGCAAGAATCCGATTGATTTTTATGATTACAAAATTCGAGAGGACAATTTAAATAAATATATCACACTTATTGAAGAGAGCAAAAGCATAGATCCATCTTTATATAAGCGGTATTTTCGATGGGCTCAAGCAAGCAGCAGGGAATGTGCTCGCTTTTGTTGGTTCAAATTCGAGAAAACGGTATTCGTATCACATTGGTTTAACCGTGCTGGCCTTGGGGCCTTTTTCCCCTTCCGTCTCAACGAATAGAACCTTTGAACCGGCATCGAGATCGTTGAATTTTCCGCCTGACACGGAATTCGCGTGGAAATAGATTTCTCTGCCCTCAGGGGTGGTTAAGAAGCCGTACCCCTCTTCCGGAAAGATTTTTGTGATGGTTCCAAAGGGCTTCTCTTCATGATATTTAACGTCTCTTCGCTGTTGACTGATAAATTGATCCAGCCGGCGATGGACTATGTCAAAGGCATGATTAATCGAGACATATAGATCTTCGTGCTGTTCTTTTTTCACCTGGATCTGGCTGCCCGGCACAGTGATGTTAATACGAACATTATAGAGAATCCCCTTTGTTTGGCGCTGGTGAGGCGCTTCAAGCACAACCTCGCAGCGCACGATTTGGTCATAAATGCGATCGAGCTTTTCAGCCTGCTCGCGAATCGCAGACTCGATGGCATCCGTCAATTCGAAATCTCGAGCAGTAATCTGAAGCGGAATCTTCATATTTCCCCCTCCTTTGATTTCACGACATGGTCATATTTCGCACAAACGGAACTTCCGATTTATATTTCATATTATAAGACCCAATTCATCCATTGGCAAATTTCCCAATCCGGCGCTATCTTCATGCCACGCCCTGTTCACCGGCTTTTTAGAAGGACTCAAGTAGAGTTGGGACAAGGGAGGATTGCCGGCTGAAAGATGCTGCCGGCAGGATTGCAAGCTGCGGGAGCTTTATAAAATCGTGGCACGATTTTATTCGATATCGTCATTTAAGATTTTTATTAAACGAGCCTTGCTGAGCGGTTTTTGATAAATCCCGTCGAACCCCGCTTTCTCTAAGTCATTGGGATCAAAATCATAAAGATAGCCGGTCAATGCATATATCTTTAAATTGGGATTCAAGTTTTTCACCTTTTTGCAAAAATTAAGGCCATTTAACCATGGCATCTTTAAATCCGTAATAATCAAATGAAAGCTTTCCCCAAACTTCAAGATATGTTCGGCCTCTTCTGCGCTGTCGACCGTAACCGCCACATAACCCAATGTATCCAACATCTGCCGCATCAATTTTAATTGGCTCGGCTGATCATCAACAACAAGAACTTTTTTAGTGCTCATATCCGCATTCATCCAGGCAGTCCGCAGTTGGTCCGTGACCTTCGAAAAATGTTCATTTTTGTTCAAGTTCAAGGAAGACGAAAATTTTAACCACATGAATACATTGAGTATTTCGAGGATTAAATTTTGAGCCTGTTGTCAAATCCCGAGAATCGGGGACGCAGAAATCGGACAAAAAGGGAGGTTTTTCAAACGTCTCGTCATCACAATTTCAAAAAGGGAATCAATAGTCAGGAAACTATCTTGCCGGGTAATATTATTATAATAATGAACAGAAATAAAATATCAATAATATTTTTTATAAATCCTATCGCTCAAGGGCAATATCATATTTTTTCATCTTCTTGTACAATAAAGTGCGATGTATTCCCAGAATCCTGGCGGCCTTAGCCTTGTTGTTGTTGCTTTCCTTCAGCGCAAAATGAATGGTTTCTATTTCTGTTCTGGCCTGCAAATCTTTTAATGACGAACGATTTTTCGCGGCGGATTTTTGACTGTTGCGATACAGATAAAAGGGAAGATCCTGGAGGTGGATGGTGTTGCTTTCAAGAGCCGACATCGTCCTTTCCAGCACATTGGACAATTCCCTGACATTTCCCGGCCATTCGTGATGCTTCAATACTGCTTCCGCTGTCTCGTCCAGTTTTACTTCAGGGATATTCGCTTCCGAGGCCATCTGTTTGAGCATCCACCGGGCGATATGAATAATATCTGCTTTTCGTTCACGAAGGCCTGGGATATGCAAAGGGATTACATTGAGGCGGTAGAACAGGTCTTTGCGAAATCGACCATCGGCGAGCATTTGCTCCAGATTTTGATTAGTGGCGG
>Ga0210077_1000411_pt1 | contig 16552 bp, 14 predicted proteins | sample RushMan_CattailN_5_FD_185556 | JGI IMG/M metagenome (GOLD analysis project Ga0210077, IMG submission 185556) | Wetland microbial communities from San Francisco Bay, California, USA, that impact long-term carbon sequestration -... | ecosystem: Environmental > Aquatic > Marine > Wetlands ... | reverse complement strand
AGCCGCAAGAAGCTGAAAAAAGAAGACAAGGCTTCGGAGAATGAGGCTTTAGGGTTTGCGTTTCCTGAAATATATTCTTTGGCAAAAGCAAGAACGATAACTACTCCAAACAGCTATTCTTCTTAACGCTTAGAAGACGAACGAAAGAACATCTAGTCAGTTCTGTGCAGAGGGTAACTAGTGAAAAATAGTGCATATTTTATGTGGACCCACACCGATTCACGTTCCGGTCTATAGGGTTCCATACCCAAATGAGACTGTGTAAAAACTCAAATTATCTCCAAAAAATTGCTGTATACATGCATAATTAGCTTCATAGCGTCATTGTTTCACACAAAATAAGCACTTTTCTGAAATTGAATCGAGTTTTTACACAGTCTGAAATGGGTTCAGGTCCATATGTTCTATTGGCTTTTACAAGACTTTTTTGGTTTGAATTTCAACAGCTGTGTTTGTCCAAATCTAAGTTTTTCAAGTGCAGAAATGGGAATTGACAAGGCTCCCTGTCCCCGAAACCCGATCGTTGGCGGGTTCGTTGAGCTGTGATTACGTGAAGGCGAATATGGTTATGGTTCTGGGGGAGGTTCCGACCCTGTTTACCTGGGTAAAGTTGCCTGTCTGGCTGAGTTCGTAGAATACCTGCATTGCCGTCAAGGTTGAGTTGAAATACGGAACATCTCCTCCATACTCGTAGAGAAGCACGTACTTCACGTTGTTCTGTTCACATTCCCCCACCAATTCAGTCACGTTAAAGTTGGGTGTGAATGCGTCGATGGCCAACTCCGGATACTGCAGCACATCGTTATGTCTGGAAGCGTTCGCTTCCAAGTAGAACTTCACCATGTCTTTGTTGAAGTAGTTGAAGGCGCACAGGACCATTATGGACTGGTTCGGCTGCATGCGGCTCGCCGCGTAATCCGTTGCCTCCTGCGTGGGAATGTGTATCTGGTCCCTCGCCACCATCTGGTACGCTTCGACGCTGCTGTACGCCACAGAAACCGCCAAGAAAGCTATGAGAGCGCCGGCGGCGATTTGGAATGCACGCTTCCTGCTCACGCTGATGTACGCGTTTCTCCATGCATCGTGGATTTTGCCGTAAGCGAACCAGACGAAGCTGGCTGCCGCTATCGCTAGGACGGGGAAGAGCGGGGTCACGTAGCGCCACTGCTTGTTCGGGATTAGCGTGAAGAAGACGTACACTACGATGAACCAGATGAGGAAGAACTTGTCCTCGGGTTTCCTACGGTACGCCCACAACCCAAGCCCCATCAAGCCCAACGCGTACACCAGCAAGGAGATTGGGTGCACATCGTTGTATGGCCACACCACCTCGATGAGGTAGAAAATGGGCATGGGGAACCGTGCGCTGTACACTGCCCTGTCTTGTCCGCCCTCCTGAACCACGTAGAGCAGCTGTCCCAACTTGTCCAGCCCGTTAACTTGGGAGAGGACTAAAATCCACGGAACGATAACCAGCACTGCGATAAGCGGTAGAAGCATGAACTTGCTGAATTTCACCCGCAGCTTCTTCCTGTAAAGGAGCAGAAGGCTGACTATCATGACCAAGCCTGCGACCACTATCTGGTATTTGGCGAGGAAACCCACGCCCACCGCCACGCCGCACAGGATTAGCGCCTTGTTCTGATTGAAGTGCATCCAGTTAAAGAAAAAGAAAAGCGAAACCGAAAAGAAAAATATCAACGCTGTTTCCAGCATGGCAGCTCTGGACAGCCAGAAGAAGCCCGGCATCACGCCGAGAAGGATGGCTGCGGTTAGGGCGGCTTTTGGTCCGTAAGTGCGGTTGGTGAACTCGAACACTACCCAGATTGAAAGCAAGGAAAACGCCACGGCTGCAAGTCTGCCTGAGAACGCGCTTGCCCCGAAGATGCCGAAGAAGCCAGTTGTTACGATGTCGTAAAGCGGCGGGTAATAGCCGTAAGTTGACACGTACATCTGCGGTTTTCCCTGAGCAAGCAGCAGGCTTCCGTACAGGTGGGGCATTTCATCCCACTGGATAGTCATGTACCCGAGGTTAAGCAGCAGCAGCGAAGCGTAGATTACGATGAAGACGATTAGTGCCAGTCGCCAACGGGTTAATTTGGGTTTTAGCCATGAAAGGAAATCCACTGGGTCAGCACATCCACAGATAGCTTGATTATTTGGTGTGCTGGGTTTTTAATGTTTCAGTTAACCCCTCCCAGAAAGATAGCCTGCGGAACTGACCAGAAAAACGGTTCGGCGCTTCGCTTCCGCCAAAATGCGCAAATCATTTATGCTTAGCAACAGTGCATTGTGTCTTGAACAGTTCGGTGCTCCGTCATGGAAATCTCAGTCCTGCTGCCCGCCTACAACGAAGCTCCACGCATTGAAAGGTGCATACGGGAAGTTACGCGGGCGGTCCGCAGGTTGACGGGTTCTTATGAGATTGTTGTGGTTGAGGACGGTAGCACAGACGGCACCCCAGAAATCGTGGAGACGCTTGCAAAAAACGATAATCACCTGCGGCTCATGCATTCCGCGGCGCGTCTGGGCAAGGGCAAAGCCGTGAAGAAGGGACTTGGCTCAGCGGCGGGCGACATTGTGGTTTTTATGGATGTGGATTTGGCTACGAGCTTGGCGTTTCTGCCGCGGATAGTTGAGTTAGCACGAACGCGGGGCGGATTGGTGGTTGGTTCGCGGCATGTTAAAGGCTCCCGTGTGCAGCGTTCCTTCAAACGCACCTTGTCCAGTTTGACGTATAACCTGCTTGTGCGGCTGCTCTTCTGGGATGGCATCCACGACCACCAGTGCGGCTTCAAAGCCATGAGCCGCGGAGTCGCCAACTTCCTGCAGGGCAGCGTGGAATCGAACGGGTTTTTTCTCGACACCGAGATGATTTTGCGGTGCAAAATGCGCGGTTTTCCTGTTGTGGAGGTTGGTGTGGAGTGGGTGGAGGTTCGGAAGGAGAATGCACTCGGTGTTAGGCTTTTCAGGGATTCGTTGAAGTTGGGGCTGGACTTGTTGAGGTTCAGGTTGAGCACGAACCGCCTGTAGAACAAGGGTTGACTATTTTTCGTCAGGTTTGGGCGTGTAGATAACCCAGTAATCGGGGCTTTCCTTTATGGCTAACCCGTGTTTCTGAACAATTCGTCTTAGGTTCTGGCAGTCGGCGTCGGCGACATGGTCTTTGATGTGGAGTTCAAAATCGTCAGCTTGCCTTGAAGGCTGCAGTGCGATTAGGCGCGGGTTCAAGTCTTTGCAGTACGCTAAAAGTTCATTTAGCAATTCTACTGCTTCTTGCCTTTTCACAAAGTTCCCCAGTTCCCGTTCCGCGCAGAGGCTTTAAAACGTTTTGCAGAAACACCTGCAGCGCAACACGTGTTCAACGCATACACATTTCAATAAGAAAATCGTTTAAACTCTTTCGCTTAAATAAATAAAACTTGAGAAAACTTCTGGAAAAGCCCAACTATTTCTCGGTTTTGGTTAAAACTGAAACAGCCACCACCGCCGCGATGAGCACGAGGAACAGCCCTCCAAAAATAGTCAGCAGCCACCTGAAAAGCGGCTCTGAATGAAGAACGTTAGTCGTTGGAAGACCGCCCAAATACGCCGCTAGAAAAACCGCGACGAAGACGGCGCCAACGCCTTGAGCGGCGTACAGGAGCCCGTTTGTCTGCCTCTTGCTTGGTGCCAACTGTGTCACTCCATAAGACGAATAGGCTTGGATTTGTATTTAAGAATGCCCCTGAAACCGCAAGGATAATAACCGAGAGAGCGAAATAGAGTGAAGCGGCTGCCTGAAAACATGACAGAACCGAAGCTTTATTCGCCTTTGAAAATCGGGTTACTGCTTGTCGCGGTCTCCTATTTCATGTTCGCTCTCCACGCGATGTTCACTCTCTCATGGATTGGCGAATGGGAGGGTCTCCCAGAGCCAACGGCATCTTGGATTTTTGTAGTCGATATTTCCGCAACTATTTTCCTTGTTTTCAGGTTCATAGCCGGCTTAATCGCTGTTTCAGCAGTCATCTACTACTTCGCCAAAAAAGGGCTTCCCACGCAAACGGCGTTTAGGGTGCTGCGGTGGATTCTGGTTTTCGAGGCTGCTTACTGGCTGGGGCTTCTGGTGTCCGGAATATGGGGCGTGTTGCCCGTTCAATTAGGCGGCGGTTACGGCAGCGGAGCAGCAGGATTGCAGTTTAACACGGTCTTATTGATAACAACAGGCGTACCTTGCCTGGTGGGAGCCATCGCAATTCCCTTTGCCCTGTTCAAACTCGCTTCCAAGCTGAAAGCAAACAAGCCGACGGCGGACGCGGTAAAATGGGCGTTGATTGCGGGCACCGTTTACATATTCGTTCTTTGGCTTAACAACACGGGCATGTGGATATCCACGCTGCTGACGAAGGGAACGCAGTACGTTGGCGCTTATCCGGAGAACCTGCTCAGCTTTGTTTTAACAGTTTATGGTTTGGCTGCGCTGGCAGCGTTTGCGGCGTACTTTACTGGGAAGTCCCTTTCCCATGGAGCAGAGGCTTTCGAAAACCTTAACCAGCGAACCTTAGGTGCTATAATTGTGGCGTTGGGGCTTTACTTCCTCTCGAACTACCTTACGTGGATTTTCTTCGGAGGCAACCAGCTGTGGAGCGACTGGTACGCGTGGTTCCTCGGCCACAACCTTGACCTGTGGATGCTGTCGCTGCCGCTGGTGGGCTTGCCCCTGCTCTTTCGGCGCAGCGATTCTGAGTAAAACTAATACGCTTTTACCGCAAAATAGTCTCTTCAACTGCGAGGCTTAAACCATGCTGGATCCGAAACAAGAGGAGCTTGAAGGCTTAACGCTCAGCGTGTACCTGTACGTGGTAAAGAAGGGCAAGCCAGTTGGTCCGCGGGACGTGGTGAAGGGCGCGCACCTGAGCAGCCCCAGCGTGGCGTACAGGCACCTGCAGAAGCTTGAAGACATGGGCTTCTTGGCGAAGGACGCTTACGGCGAATACGTTTTGAAGGACAAGGCGCGGGTGCGAGGGTACGTTTGGGTGGGCAGGCGCATGGTGCCGAAGATGCTGGTTTACTCGCTTATTTTCCTTGGCGTATTAATCGCTGAGCTGGTGGTTTTGGCACTGCACTACTCGGTGGAGAATTACAGCTTCAAAATCTTCTTCCTGCTGCTGGCGCTGGTGACTGGGGCTGCCATGGCGGTTTTCGTGGCTGAAGGGTTGTTGCAGCGAAGGCGGATTAGGCAGAGCATCCTGCCTGAGTAAGAGCTATCTGCGTGAAGTGCCTACCCCCTCCCCTATTTAAAGGGAGGAAAGTAGGGTTTTATGGGACTACGCCCATGCGTGAAAGTTCTTCCCGCAGGCTTCCCAGCGTCTGCTTCAGCTTCAGCCTCTTCTCGGTGTACTCGTCACCCGTTATCTTACCCGTCTTGAAATCGTCGTCTAACTGCTGGAGCTGTGCGTTTATTTCGCCTATCCTTGCCCTCAACTGGTCGGTGTAGGAGACGGCCTTTTCCTCGACAATGACTTCTGAAGGCGTAAGTGCCATTTTTATCACGCCGTCTTCGATGCGGAGAATCCTGTGAGTTGCTCTTGCCACGCTCGGGTCATGCGTCACCATGATTATGGTTTTGCCGAGTTCACGGTTTACTTTCACAAGGTATTCCACCACGATTCTCGCGTTCGCAGTGTCCAGTTCCCCGGTGGGCTCATCCGCCAAAAGAACAGGGGCGTCATTCGACAAGGCGGCTGCGAGGGCTATGCGCTGCTGCTCGCCTCCGCTTAGCTCTTCAGGCTTGTGGTGTGCGCGGTCTGTTAAGCCGACTGTTTCCAGAAGCTCTTGCACCCGAGCTTTCCTTTTTCCTCTATGTATGCCTGAGGCAATCATGGAGAATTCGATGTTTTCTTCCGCGGTCAACGTTGGAATGAGATTCAGTGCTTGGAAGATGTGTCCAACTGTGTTCCTCCGGAAGTCCACAAGCTGTCTCACAGACAGCGATGTCACGTTCGTGTCTCCGACCTGTACAGCGCCAGCGGTTGCCGTGTCTAATCCGCCGACGATGTTAAGGAGGGTGCTTTTTCCGCTTCCGCTTGGACCGATTATGGCGATTAACTCACCTGCTTTTATGTTCATGTTTAAGCCGCGGAGGGCTTGCACTTCAATCTTTCCGGTTTTGTGCACTTTTACGAGGTCTCTTACTTTTACGTCTAAGCCGTTCATCTTAACCTAACCATCTTTTCAAGTTTAGTTACGTATTGACTGGTCATTATGAGGATGGAGCCGATTGCGGCGGCGTATATGATTGCTATATACGAGGCGACGGAAACTATGAAGTCGGTTGAGAAAATCATGCGCCTCTGGACAAGCGCCGAGATAACGGCGTTAGATGAGGTTACGTTGCCGTAAACGATGATTAACCCAACGCCTAAGCCCAGTAAAACCGAGAACGTGATTACCGCCATGTTCTCGGAAAGGAACATCCACACGAGCTGGCGGTATGATAAGCCTCTAACGCTCATGATTGTGGCTTCACGGGTTCTTTCTCTTAAACTGACGACGCTTATGAGCACCGTTCCAACTGAGGCTGAGAGCACCACGAAGATTAAGCCTAAACGTTGAATATCCGCCACTTGCAGGCTGCTGTACGTGTACATGTTGTTCATCTGCTGAGATTGCTGCCACTGCTCTTCAAACGAGTCAACTCCGTAAACTTCGAGACCCAGCCCGCGGATCTGCTCTGCAACCGCTGTCCCGTTGACACCTGCATCTAATTTCAGAAGTATCTTTGTCTCGAAATTTTCCATTTGGTAAGCGTCGCTGAAGGGGCTGCTCATGTTAAAGAGGTTCCTCGGTACAAATGACCATGTGGACAGGGTGTAAGCTGGTATGCCTATTCCTATTGAAGGTCCCGCTGAAGAGTCAGCGGCTTCTGGACCGAAGAGACCTACGATTTTGAGTTTTCTTGGGCCTGAGGGAAAATCGATGCCTATGGTGTCACCTAGTCCTACGTTGTATTGATTGGCGACCCTGCGCTCCAAGATGATGGTCATGTTGTCTACTTTCATGTCGTTAAATGCTTGTTCAATGCTTGCCCCGCTGAACCATTCATCTTCATAGTAGGCTGTTGCCCTCCAAGAATCCGGGTCAACAGTCTTCATTACGGTTCCAGCGCTATTTTGGCGAAGTGTGCACTCTACGGAGGAATTCCTGATTCCTGAAACATTCCCCAGAATGTCGTTCATTATGATTGGGGCTCTAGTGGCGTTTATCACGTTAACTGTTACGTCAGCGCCAACTTGGTACTGAACCTGTCTTACGGCGTAATCCTGCTCACTTGCCAGTTGCCCCGTGACCTGAACGCCGTATCCTATTATGAACGCGATTATGAAAGCTACGGCTGCCATCCGTGCAGGATTTCGTCTGACGTTTTTTGCTGCTAAATGGCCTAGGTCGCCCATAACTATTGAGACTTTGGAGGTTAACTGCTGGAATTTGAGTGAGTTCTGGATTAACAGTTTTGTTAGTCCCCAGAAAAACAGCAAGGGACCAATATAGTTAAGCAGCCCGTCAAGTATCAGCAAAGGCCCAACAAATAGCGAGGCTAAAAAGCCTCCGCCGGAATAGCTCCAGCTTGCGAGCAGTATCGACATGTTCACGCCTGCGAGGTACACTGCGATTTTATAAGCTCCAAGGATGAACGCTATCCAAGGCAGCCGTTTTCGGTAGAACTTGTCGCTTTCTGCAGGCATGTAGTCTCTGAGTGCTTCAACGGTTGGCATTCTCGCTGCTCTTCTTGCAGACCAGAACACTGAGAAAAGAGCCAAAACCATGCCGAAAATAATTGTGAAAAGCATGGTGTATGGACTGAACAGTTGAGGGCTGAACAGGGTGTTTATGTTAAAGCTGCCCCCAGCATACACTTGGTTCAGAATTAGGCCGCCCACTACTCCGAGCACTCCGCCCACTATGCCGATGGCTAAGGCTTCTGCGAGAAACATCCGCTGGATTTGCCCACTTGAAAGCCCCTTTGTCGATAGTAACCCTATTTCCCGGCGTCTCAGGTTAAAGGAAACGTCGGAGACCGTGGAGCCAAGATACCACGCTACGAAGAAAACGGGAAGAGAGAGTACAATAAAATTGAAGAGTGTATTGGAAAAATTGTATTGAAAATTCATTAATACGTTTCCAAGCCTATTATCTACGTAGCCGTGGGCTTCAAAATTGGCAAGGACATTGTTCTGTATGTCATCAGCTATTGTCTGTACTTTATTAGCCGATGTCTGAGTGTCCCATGGGTTCAAGAGTTTGTCGCGGTCAACGTAAATCGCGAAGGTTGCGGTGACTGTTCCGTTCGGGGCGGCAGCCCAGTATTTTTCAAGGGTGTTTTCCCAGCTTATAATCATTAAGTCAGACTGGTAATAGTACTGCTGTTTTGCGTCCACGGGAACGAAAGGAGAAATATAGAACGTGTTACCTGAAATAAGCGAATAACCGTCATTTGTAAGGTCGGCAAACCCCGCCACCGTAAGGTTGAGGCAAACTGTGGTTTTGTTATCGAACTTAGGGGTTGGAAAATCTAGCGCGGTCGAAATGTTATCGCCGACAGCAACTCTCTTGGCTAAGGGCGTGCCGGCAATCAGGTAAGTTTCATTCTCTTTAATTCCATCCGCAGGCTTGTTAATCCACTCGTCATATATCCGCGAAGAATTTGGCATGCAAGCCATTTGTATGTACTCTGTGGAGTTGTAGTTGTCGATTGGCAACGCAATCGGCAGACCATAAAACCTTGCGACAACGTCAACCTTCTTGACGCCGTCGATGCTTGAAATGTTTTGCCTTGCGTAAGCGAGGTTTGTGATGTTGAGGTTTGCACTGAACTCCATGTCTGTCAGGACGGGGCTAAGCTGCTGTTCCAACGCCTGCTCGGCAGCGAGGTTGGCTTTTATGTTGATGCTTGCGAAAAACGCCGATGCGAGAACTATGCCGATTAGCAACGCTAGAAAGAGTTTCCACATGCGCGATACGCGTTTTATCGGATATAGCAGCGGCATTGAGCACCGTTCCTTTGTTAGTTGGTTCAACTTTTAAATCTATGCATTAGAACAGCCCTAACCGCGACCAAAAACGCATGCGCACTTCTGCCACGCGCCGCGTCTCAGCGTTTGAGAAAGGAATAAATCTCCTCATCCTCCACTATAGCCCATGAACTCTTTTCTCGATTACCAAAACAGGCAAAACATGAGCCTCTTCACTGACCTCTACGAGCTAACCATGTGCGCCAGCTACTTCGACAACAACCAGTTCGAACCCGCAACCTTCGACCTCTTCATCCGACGGCTCCCTGAAAACCGCAGCTACCTCCTCTTCGCGGGCTTGGAGCAGGTACTTCAATACCTAGAAAGTGTCAAGTTCACCGAAGAACACCTCACCTACCTAAAAAAGCAGGGCTTCAACAGCCGCTTCCTCGACTACCTCCGAGGCTTCAGGTTCACGGGCGACGTGTGGGCTGCATCAGAAGGCACGGTTGCGTTTCCATGCGAACCCCTAATCCGCGTCACGGCGCCGATAATCGAGGCGCAGCTGGTGGAGACTTTTCTGCTTAACACGGTTAACCTGCAGACGATGATTGCCACCAAAGCATCACGAGTAGTCCACGCCGCCAAAAGCAAAGCGGTCATCGAGTTCGGATTGCGCCGTGAGCACGGCGTAGACGCGGGAATGAAGGTGGCGCGGTGCAGCTACATCGCAGGCTGCCAAGGCACCTCAAACGTTCTGGCAGGCTTGGCTTACGGGATTCCAGTGTTCGGCACCATGGCGCACAGCTTCATCATGTCCTACGAGCGGGAAATAGACGCGTTCCGAGCCTTCGCCAAAACCTTCCCCTACAAGTCCACGCTCCTCATCGACACTTACGACGATATTGCGGGCGCGGAGAAAGCCGCCGTGGTTGCGAAAGAACTTGAAGAAAAGGGCTTACGCCTCAGCGGCGTTCGGCTGGACAGCGGCGACCTCGCGGCTATCAGCAAAAAGGTCAGGAAAATCTTGGACGAGAAGGGCTTGGATTACGTGAGCATTTTCGCGAGCGGCGACCTGGACGAGTTCAAGATAACCGAGCTGCTCAGCCAGGGCGCAAGGATTGACGCGTTCGGCGTCGGCACAAAGATGGGCACCTCAGCAGACAAGCCTTACGTGGACGTGATTTACAAGCTCTGCGAAACCATGACGGCGGACGGCACTTACGCGCCGATAATGAAGCTGAGCGAGGGCAAAGCCACCCTGCCGGGGCGCAAGCAGGTCTACAGGTTCAAGGACGCTGAGGGCAACTTTGAGAGAGATGTTATTGCGCTGGCGGATGAGCGGGTTGAGGGCGACCCGCTGCTTAGGAAGGTTATGGAGAAAGGCAAGCTAACTTACAATCTTCCATCGCTGGAGGAGATTCGCGCGAATGCTTCGGCTAACTTGGCGAAGCTGCCTGAGAAGTACAAGCGAGTGAAGGCGGCAAACGAATACCCTGTTGACATAAGCAAGAACTTAGACGATTTAATCAGACAACTAAGGCGGAAATTGACGCAGGAAGAAATTCTGCGCTCCACTTAGGCGGCAGCCGTCAGAAGCAGGTTGATGAAGCCGACTTCTAAGAGGGAAGCCGCGAAGAACACGCCGTAGATGTAGCCGAGTCCCCTCATCGACATGGTTCGGCTCAACGTCTTCTTTATGGTCAAGTATATGCCGTAGCCTTCGACTAAGCCGACCGGCGCGCTGATAAGCAGGACCAGAGGGAGAGTTTCAAGCGTTATTCCGCCGTTAATGAGGGTGGCTCCGCGGAGTATGCTTAGGAACACGACCATGCAAGCGAAGACGGCGGCGAAGCTCCGCGGGTGCGTTATAACCACGTCGGCGTGCTTCTCTCTTTTGAAGAAGTTCAAGACCACGAGGTTAACGTAAAACGTCATGCCCAGCAGTATCAGCGACACCACGAGAACGTTGTGCAGGAAAAGCATGCCAACCGCCAGCAACTGGTTCTGGAGCACGTCGCCGAGGATGTTGAAGAAGAAGAGGTTTTCCGCGTACGCGAGCCCAAGTAAAACTAGGAAAGCTATGCCCAGCAGTGCGGTGCTTTTTTTGGCGTCCAAAGTTGTCTGCGGCTCCGCGGTTTGGCTTTTGTATTCGTCTGTGGTGGGGATAAAAGTTTTGTGAATGTGTACTTATGAGCTGGAGAACGTTGGGTTTGCTTTAGGTTTTGGTGTAGAACAGGAATACTGCGCGTTTTCACATGTATGGCTGAATTTCGTGGATGTGTGTGCCCTGTTTTGTATGTTTTTATGTTAAGGTTTGTGTATCGGTGTAGTTCAGTTGGTACGGTTGAACATTGGGAATGTCTATGGAGGCGCTTGTACATTATGTATTATGTATTACGATACAAGAGGTAAAAGAACTGCAACTAACAAAACTGCTCCCATGCATCATCCTCACATCACTGGGACTCACCGACCTGATAACAACAATCGTCGGCGTAACCTACTTCGGAGCAGTCGAAGCCAACCCTCTGTTCGCGGGACTAACACAAACCAACCTACCCGCCTTCACAGCCATAAAACTCGCAACCGTCCTCCTCATAGGCTACCTCTTCTACAGGGCATACCAAATTGAAGAAACCTCCAAAGCCAGCTTCCAATTGGAAAAGGGGTTCCTCCAATCAGGATACTTCATATCCCTTACAGCATTAACCGCCGTAGTCACAAACAACATTATAACAGTCGTCGCCGTACTGTAAACTCCCAACCACCACCCAATCCAAACCGTTTTTCCATCATTTTTACCCGTTTTCTCCGCCAAAACCATGACAAACCACCAAACGGAATTGGCAAACACTTAAAAGCCTTCTTGAAAAAGGATAACTGCTACTTAAGAAGGTAAGGTAAGAACATGCAGAATCGCCCAGCCATAGTCGCTGTTGGCAGAACCAAGTTTGGAGAGCATTATGGAAAAGAGCCGGAGAAACTAATTGAAGAAGCCTGGCTCACAGCATCCCGGCAATGCAACCTAGAACGCAGAGACCTGGAAGCGTGCTACATCTCCGACTGCTTCCTCCCAATCACAAACAAACTAGGCTTAGAAGAAGGCTTCCTCTCAGAACTCACGGAACTCCACGTTCCCATGGAAACAACCCGCTCCGTCAGCGCCGCACTACTTACAGCATGCCATGCCATCGAAGCAGGCGCGTACAACACGGTGCTGGTCGGCGGCATAGAAAAAATGACCGACCGCTGGGACAAAATCCGCGACGACCTCATGCTACTCGAAGACCCATGGAGCTACTACGCGGGCGGCACACCTGAAGCCAACCATGAGCTGATGCTTAGAGCGTACACAAACAAGTACGGAATAACGGGCGAAAACTTGGACAAGCTTAATGTCGCTTTGGCGCAGGTTTCTGTCAAGAACCACGCCAACGCCACAAAAAACGAGCACGCCCATTTCCAGCGGAAAATCACTATCGACCAAGTCCTAAACGCCAGAAAAGCAGCGCGAAAACAGTTGGGACTTTACGATTTTGCACCCATATCCGACGGCGCCTCAGCGCTAATCCTCACAAACGAGGCAATCGCCAAGAAAATGACGGATAAACCTGTTTACATTTTAGGCTGCTCCTCAGCCACGGACTACCTCAACTTCACGGCAAGAGACGACCTGACACACTTCACCGCAACCAAAATCGCCGCCAAAAACGCTTTCCAAGCAACCCTGAAGGCGCCTGTGGACATGCAGGTTGTGGAGGTGTACGACCAATCCACGGTGATGGAGATGGTGTCCCTTGAAGACTTAGGCTTCTGTGAACCGGGAACAGCATGGAAAAACATAAACGAAAGCTGCCCCGAAGAAAAAGGCTACTATGAAATAAATGGAAACAGAGTTTTCGTCAACACAAACGGCGGCTTAAAAGCAGACGGCAACCCGCTGGGCGCCACGGGAGGCGCCGAAATCTTCGAGATTTTCAAGCAGCTGAGAGGCGAGGCAGGGGAACGGCAAACTAACTTCGGACAAGGTTCACCGCGGCACGGTTGTGCGTTGGAGCTTGAGGGGTTCGGCACCAAAGCGTACGTTACCATCTTGGGGAGGGAATAAGGATGAGCAGCGAACCTATCGAACGCAGAGTTTCCTACCTCGGCGACAGGTTGAAGTCAAGCCGCTGTCGAATATGCGGGAAAGAATACTTCGAAGTACGCGACTACTGTGGAAACTGCGGCAGAAAAAGCTACGGAAAAATGGACAGCGTAGACCTCTTCTACGAGAAAGGCAAACTTGAACTGTGCACGCTGGTCACTGAGCCGACGAACAAGTTCATGAAACTGGAAAACTACGTTTACGGCATAATTTCCTTCCACAACGGCAAAATCCGCGTTCCCGGCAGGCTCACGGACCAAATAGTGAAAGACGGGGAAACCGTGGATTTCTCCAGCCTTGAGGGCAGAGAGGTTGTTCCAAGATTCAGAAGGCGGTACTCGGTGGGCAGAAGCGAGGTTGTGCCCACTATCTCGTTGGCGTTCACCTTGGCTGACGAGTATTACCCGCATCAGGACTACACTGTTGTCAAGCCCAGCAAAGAGTACGACGTGCCCGGCATTGTGGGTTACAGCTTCTACACTTCGCGTTTCAGGATAAGGGAAGGACGCCTCGAGCGCTCCGTTCCGTTCGTTGACGAGGACTCGGTGACAGCGGCAGTTGAGGCTGGGAAGCTTGCGCTAATCCACTCGGGAATTGACAGCGCGTTGGTGGGCAAAATCTACGTGGGCTCAGAATCAAACCCTTACGCCGTGAAGCCTATAGCGTCGAAGGTGGCTCAGGTTCTGAAGCTCGGAGAAGAAGACGGCGACATCCAAGGCGTGGACGCGGTGGACACCGAGTTCGCGTGCAAAGCCGCCAGCAGCATGTTCAAAGACGCCGCTTCACTTGTTAACTACTCGAAGTCTGGCGTAAAATACGCGATGGTCATAGGCGCGGATAACTCTCAAGCGGCGCCCCGCGGGTGTCCAGGCGGCGAGCTTGACACCTTCGTGGGTTACGGCGGCTCCGCCTTCATCTTCGGAAAGCAGGATGTTCTGGCTGAGATTGAAGGCTGGTACTCGTGCACTTCGGACACGCCTGACTTCTGGCGCAGAGACGGCGAACCGTTTCCGATGCATGGTGGAAGATTCACGGGCGACCCCGCGTACTTCAAGCACGTCAGGAAGGCAGCCACCAAGCTTATGGAGCGGCTGAACCTGCAGGCATGTGACGTTGACTATTTTGTGACGCATCAGCCTAACCCGCAGTTTCCAGTGAAAATCGCCAGCGAACTCGGCTTCAGGGAGGAGCAGTACGCTGTTTCGCTTCAAATCAACAAGTTCGGCAACACCTACTCTGGCTGTTCACCCGTGGGCTTGGCATCCATCTTGGACATTGCGAAGCCTGAGCAGCGCATCTTGATGGTGAGTTACGGGTCAGGCGCGGGCAGCGACGCTTACCTGCTTCGGACCACGAGCCAGGTTGCGGATAAGAGGCAGCGGCAGAAAATCAACGTCAAATATCAGGCTGAGAACCCGTTTGTGGAGTACGTGGATTACACCACCTACCGCAGGCTGAAGCTTGGGATGTAGCGAACATTATATAAACGGGTGCGTTATGATTTGGTAATCGGAGTCCACGGATTTGGTTGTTGACGAAATAGTTAAGGTCATCTACGCGCCGCAGAAGGCGTTCAAAAAAATCCTGCAGAAGCCGCAGTACTTGGGCGCCTTTATTCTGCTAATTATTTTTGTCGCGTTTCAAATTGGCTACACCTACGTGGCTGGGTCCACCCAGTATCTTGAATTAACCAGCCCGTCGGCGCCTCAAGGAGACTTTTGGGCTCAGAACGCTGGGCTCTGGAAAGCAAACCCAGACGTGATGATAAGCAATAACACGGTAGACTACATTAACAGCACCGCCACGCCGTTTGGAGGTCCACCCTACTTCGGCACCAACAGCGTCGAATTTGTCGCCACCAACGCAAGCAGTATTCGAATGGAGTTGGACCTGAACGGTTCAGTGAACTGCGGAGCAGACAGCTTCACGAATTTCAGCTTAATCATTAAATTGGTAAACCCTAATGTTTCACCCAGCAACGTGTCCTTGTACTTGGATTCTTTGAATGCTTCAAGCTTCTACTATGACCTAACAAGCTCGTTTGCCAGCGTGCCCTCGGACATTTGGAACAACATAACAGTTCCCGTTAACACCAACGCTTGGACAAGCAGCAGTATCTTAGCTACTTGGAATAACATTACGGCGGTAAGGATGGAGTTCACTTGGTCAAACAGCTCAGACATAGACATGCGCATAGCTGGGCTCCTCTTCGGCGGCCTCTTCGAGAATTACGTTGGACTCTACGGCTGAGACGGCCCATTCCTCGCGCAGGCAGCGTTAAGCGGTGTTGCTCCGTTCATTTTCGAGTGGATTATCTTGACCGCGGTTATTTACATTTTCATCAAGCTGCTGAAGGGAAACATAACTTGGAAGCCTTTGATGATTGCTGTCGGGTTCGCATTGGTGACTTTAGTTATCCAAGCCATCGTATTCTTCGCGGTGTACCTGACTCTGCCATCCATATACTTGCCGATTGAGGTTTTAGCTAACGTTTCTGGAGGATTGAATTTGCTTCCTGCTGCCACGGTAGACGCTATAAACACTGCTAACCTCATCACAAGCGCGGTGCTCATAATCATTTACGTGTGGACAGTTGCGTTAGGCACATTCATAATTCGTGACATAACCGCAGGGCAGCCGCAGACTCAGGAGCCAGTCATAATTGAAACGTCTGCTACTCCGCAGTTCAGCTGGTTCAAGAGCATCCTGGTGTCAGCCGCAGCTTTTCTGGTGACGCTCTTAATCATGGGCTTCTTGCTCGGGTGAGCAGTTAGCAAGATTTATATGACTGAAGGGCACCTTTGCAAGTGAAAGCTTCGGAAACCCGTGCAAAAACACAGGCGTCTCAGGAAGCTTCACTGTTTGGAGTGAAAAAAGTTTGGAAATTAAAGATTTGCGAAATGGAATGAAACGCGTCAGCGTCGAAGCCAAAGTGATTGAGAAAGGCAACCCCCGAGAAGTCATGTCCCGATACAAGGACGAAACCTACAAGGTAGCCGACGCCGTAGTGGCAGACGAAACCGGAAGCATCAAACTGACCCTGTGGAACGAGCAGATTGACCAAGTTAACGTAGACAACACGGTCAAGATAGAAAACGGCTACGTCACAAGCTTCAAAGGCGAAATCCAACTCAACGTCGGAAAATTCGGCAAACTAACAGTCGAGTAAACCGCGCTTTTTTTCGCTTTTCGCCTGATTGGTCAACGGCACTGCAGCCAGTTGGAGACACCACTCAGACTTCATTTTCTTTCTTTAGCTTCAGCAGAGGCGACCGCGGGGTTTTCAGCTAGTTTTCAGGTCGCCCATAAACTCCGAAAGGTCCACGTGGCTGAGGTCGTTTTGGTCTTTCAGTTTCTGCTTAGCCGGCGGTCTCTCACGGTAGAACGGTATCCTGTCCGTTAGGCGGTC
>Ga0210077_1000410_pt1 | contig 16581 bp, 13 predicted proteins | sample RushMan_CattailN_5_FD_185556 | JGI IMG/M metagenome (GOLD analysis project Ga0210077, IMG submission 185556) | Wetland microbial communities from San Francisco Bay, California, USA, that impact long-term carbon sequestration -... | ecosystem: Environmental > Aquatic > Marine > Wetlands ... | reverse complement strand
TTGTTTGGGATCGGTTCCCACGAGAAAATACATGGGATTATATGCCGAGAGATTCTTGATATACGGCTGATACAGTTCAAAGAGTGAATCCAGGGTTGGGTATTCTTTAGATTCGGTTTTCCCGCCTGTGGATTTTTTCAAAGGGCTGCCGGTCTGAACCGCAAACATAACACGGGCTGTCTTAAAATGCGGTATTTCCATGGAGACCGTACCGCCAATCAGTGAGGGAATCTCCAGCGAGTATTTAATTTTTTTAAAACACCCCGGACATAGGATCATGGTCTTTTCAGAAGTTTCGCGAACCACATGAGCCGGCACGTCAACGCTTTTATCCCCGGCGCTCAGACGACATGTCATGCTCTTCGGGACATCCATGGACAAAGGAACATCCTCCGGATTAGAAAAATACACGGAAAATACCATGAAATGTCCGGCTCGGGCCGTCTCGACCGGCGGAACAATCAGCGTTTCAATACTCCCGGCATATGCGGCGGCGCCGAAGAGCAAAATGAATAGGGCGATTGGAATTCTCATAAATGGATTCCTTATGCCAGAAACAGAAAATAGAAAAGAGGTTTACCCGCCTTTTCGCAGGAATCCGGAATCTTTCGGATCGGCGGTGCCAGAGGCGACCAAGGTTAAATAATACCGCAGATTAACACAAATAAACACGAATAAAAATAATAATATTCATGTTCATTTGCGGTTATCTATTCCTTTGTACTGTGTTTTTTGAATCGCCGCGACAGAAAGGACTGGAAATCATCCATATAAACATAGAAAACAGGGGTTACCACAAGGGTCAGAAATTGAGAGAAGAGCAGCCCGCCCACAACCGCCAGGCCCAGGGGGCGGCGTGATTCGGCACCTGCGCCATAGCCCAGTGCAATGGGGAGCGTCCCCATGAGGGCCGCCATGGTGGTCATCATGATGGGCCGAAACCGGACGAGGCAGGCCTCATGGATGGCTTCCACCGGTCCTTTGCCTTCCTTCCGTTCCGCCTCTAAAGCGAAGTCGATCATAATAATGCCGTTTTTCTTGACGAGCCCCACCAGCATGATAATGCCGACGAAGGCATATATGCTGAGATCGATTCGGAACAGAAGGAGTGTGACCAGTGCGCCGAAACCCGCAAACGGCAAGGCCGAAAGTATGGTGATCGGATGGATGAAACTTTCATAAAGGATCCCGAGTACCATGTAGATAACCAGTATGGCCATCAACAGAAGTAGTCCGAGGCCGGCGATGGAAGACCGGAATGCTTCCGCGGTTCCTTGAAAGCTTGTGCTGATGTCGGCCGGAAGGGTCTCGCGGGCCAGGTCTTGTACTTGTTTGATCGCCTTGCTCAGCGGAAAGTCGGGATTGAGGTTGAATGACAACGTCACCGAGGGGGCCTGTCCGGTGTGGTTGATGGAAAGGGGACCCACATCCTGGGTGATGTTCGCCACGGCTTTCAGTGGGACCAGTTGACCGTCCCGGGAATGCACGTAAAGCAGAGACAGGGCCGAAGGATCTTGTTGGAAGTGTGTGCCGACCTCCATGATGACCTGATAGGTGTTGTTACGGGTGTAGATGGTCGAAATCTGACGCGAACCGTAGGCATAGTACAGCGTGTTCTCTATGGCTTGGGCGGTCACACCCATGGTGGCGGCTTTGTTCCGGTCGATGTCCACGGTCACCTGGGGGTTTTTGATTTCAAGATCGCTGGAGATATCGTGCAGGCCTTCCAGGCTGTGCATCTTTGCTTCCAAAATCGGGGCGTATTTGTAAAGCTTTTCAGTCTCCGCGCTTTGGAGGGTAAGCTGGTACTGGGCTTTGGTCAGTCGCCCGCCGATCTGAATAGGCGGAAGATTCTGCAAAAAGCACATGATTCCCGGAATTTTGGCCAGCTTGGGCCGGAGCCGTTCGATGATCTGGTCGGCTGAATACTTCCGCTGGGAGCGGGGTTTAAGGTGCATGAAAAGGATACCGGTATTGCTGGATCTGGAACCTCTGGCACCTGCGGTGGAGAAGAACCTTGCCACATTGGGGTCTTCCCGGACCACCGCCGCCGCGGCCTGTTGATGCTTCATCATGGCATCGACGGAAATACCTTCCGCAGCCTGGGTAAAGGCGATGATCGCAGACCTGTCCTCACTGGGAATGAAACCTTTGGGGATGGCGATGAAAAGGTAGACCGTTGCCAGCAGGTTGATGCCGGATAAGATAATGACCAAACGGCGATGGTTAAGGCTCCATCCCAGTGCTTTGTCGTAAATGCCGAGCATTTTATTGAAGATCCGCTCGGACGCGTCATATATTGCACTGTGGCGCTCTTGGGAAGGGGGATTCAGAAACCGGCTGCACAGCATGGGGGTCAGTGTCAGCGAGACAAAGCCCGATATGAGGATGGCTGCCGCAATGGTCACGGCAAATTCGTGGAAAAGCCGGCCGATGATCCCGCCCATGAACAGGACCGGGATGAAAACGGCTGCCAAAGAGAGGGTCATGGAAAGGATGGTGAAGCCGATCTCACGGGATCCTTTCAGGGCGGCGTTGAAGGTTCCTTCTCCCATTTCCATGTGACGGACGATGTTTTCCAGCATGACAATGGCATCGTCCACCACAAATCCCACCGAGAGGGTGAGTGCCATGAGAGAGAGGTTGTCGAGGCTGTAGCCCAAATAGTACATCACGATAAAGGTGCCGACGATGGACATGGGAAGTGCCAGACTGGGGATGAGGGTGGCCGACAGATTTCTCAAAAAGACAAAGATGACCAGAACCACCAGGACCAGGGCCAGCAGCAGTGTCAGTTTGACGTCATTGACCGAGTCGCGGATGGGTTCGGAGCGGTCATGAAGCACGTGCAGTGAAACAGATGCCGGAATTTGCTTCTGAAGCGTGCTGACAAGGTTGCGCACGTCGCCGGCGACTTTGACCGTGTTGGTGCCGGGTTGTCTCTGGATCGCCAGAATCACGGAGCGGTCGTTGTGAGTGGCGTCCACATACCAGGCAGCGGTTTTGTCGTTTTCCACGCTGTCCAGCACGACTCCCAAATCCTGAAGGCGAACAGGACTCCCGTTTCGATAGGCGACAATCAGGGGCATGTAAGCTGCGGCATTTTTGAGTTGCCCCGTAGCCTGGACGGTATAGGCCACGTGCTGCCCGTCAAGTATTCCTGTGGGCAGGTTCACGTTTCCCTGCTCTACCGCCGAAGCCACGTCGTCCAGTCCGATGCCTTTGTTGGCCAGTCTGTTGGGATCCAGCCGGATGCGAACCGCGTATTTTTGGGAGCCGTAAACTACCACCTGGGCCACGCCGCTCACCATGGAGATGCGTTGCGCCAGAAGTGTCTCTCCGTATTCGTCAAGGTCGGAAAGGGGCAGCGTGGGAGACGTGAGCGCGAAATAAATGATGGGTTTGTCTGCCGGATTGACTTTCTTAAAGGAGGGCGGATTCGGCATGTCATTGGGAAGATTGCCCTGGGCCACCGAGATGGCTGACTGGACATCCTGGGCCGCGGCGTCGATGTTCCGGCTCAAGTTAAACTGGAGAACGATCTGGGTGCTGCCGAGCTGGCTTGCGGAGGTCATGGAATCCAGGCCTGCGATGGTCGAGAATTGCTTCTCCAATGGGGTTGCCACCGCCGATGCCATGGTCTCCGGACTGGCTCCGGGCAGTTCGGCCGTCACCTGAATCGTGGGGAAGTCCACGTTGGGCAGGTCGCTCACCGGAAGCAAACGGTAGCCGGTGATGCCAAAAAGAAGTACGCCGAACATGACCAGTGTCGTCATGACCGGTCGGTGAATGAATATGTCGGATAGTCCCTTCATTAATTGCTCGTCCCTGATGATGCCGGTTGATTCATCAACGCCACCTTGGCTCCGGGAAAGAGACGGAGCTGGCCATCCGTCACCACGCGCTCGCCGGCCTCGATTCCTTTCCGAATCACTGTTTCTCCGTCAATCCTTTGTCCCAATTGAACCGCGCGCGATTCCGCACTCATGTCGGGTTTGACCACAAAAACATAATCCCCTTGCTGACCTCGCTGAACCGCCTGGGATGGAACAACAACAGCGCTCCGACTGGTGGCCAGTCTGAGAATGACGTTCACAAATTGTCCCGGCCAAAGGGCCTTGTCCGGGTTGGGAAACGTGGCTTTCAAGAGAATCGTTCCCGTGGATCCGTCCACCGTATTGTTAATGAACGAGAGTTCTCCTTTAAAGTTCGGCTCTTTTTGATCGGGAAAGGCGGCTTCGACGTCTAGAGTTCCGTCTGCGGCATAACGCCGGATATCCGCCAGGTATTCTTCGGGCACCGAGAAACTCACATTGATGGGCATGATCTGATTGATGGTGACCACCGGTTGATCTTCGGCCTTGATCACATTTCCAAGCTTTATCAAAAGGTTTCCGGTACGACCGGTGATGGGCGTCCGAACAGTGCAGTAGTCGAGGTTGACCCGGGCACTTTGCACAGCCGCCCGGTCGGATGCCACAGTGGCTTTGAGCGCATCTGCGTTTGCTATAGTCTGATCGTAAGCTTGTGACGTCACATAATCTTTTTTGACCAATTCAGAATAACGCCGGACATCTTCTTTGGCACTTTTCAGTCTGGCGTTGTCCCGGTCCAGGTCGGCCAAAGCGCCTTCCAACGCTGCCTGGTATGGACGGGGATCGATGGTGAACAGCAAGTCTCCCTGGGAAACGTCTTGTCCTTCCTTAAAAGCAATCCGTTTGATTTCACCGGCAACCCGCGCTCGAACGGACACCGTGTTATGCGGTTCCACGGTTCCGATGGCTTTAAGAACCACCGGAACGTCTTTCTTGAGCGCGATGTTAACTTTTACAGGCGCCGCAATTGGGCCATGGTTATTTTCGGCATTTCCGGAACAACCTGCCAACATGAGAACTGCAATCCCCACCGTCAGGAGATTGGACAGGAAAATATGGAACATTCCGGAAGGTTTTGTACCGAAGAACGGTAAACGGCTAATGACTGTCATGGTTTCTTTACCTTTTCCATCGTAATGGGAATCCTTTCCAGACTATTGGTGCTGGATGCGGTTAACGTGCCTGTGTCACGCGCCAAGGCAGCCAGAGACACGTACCAGTCGGCAGTGGCTTGAACCCGCTGGGCCCTTGCGCTTTCGAGGGCACTTTGTGCCGACAAAAGGTCCAGGATGCTGCCGACGCCTGCTTTATAACGCCCCAGAGCCACCTCGTAGGATTCGGTAGCACTCTTGAGCAGGTCTTGACTTGTTCTAACGCGTTGTTCGGCGGTCTTGAGATTGTAATAGCTTGTCCACACCTCCAGCACCACCTGCTGCTGGAGACTGTTCAGACGGGCCTGAGCCGTTTCCTCGTCAGCCCGCGCCTGTTCTTCATTATAGCGTTGGGAAAAGCCCGTGAAAATCGGAACACTGAACAGCAAGCTGCCGCTGTAATTATCCTTGTATAATGAGGTGGTGCCGTAATAGGTGTTACCATAATCGGCGGTTCCATTGATGGAAGGATACGCCTGTGCCTTCACTTTACGCAAAGTAGCCCCGGCCTGTCTGACCTGGGCGCGCGCAGCCGAGAGATCCGGCCGCTTTTTTTCAGCCTGGGCAAGATAATCTTCCACTTTCTCAAGCGTTTCCTTGAGAGGGATCTCTTTTTTCGGAACGACAATATCATATGGCGTATTGGCCGGAAGCCCCATGGCCGTCGCCAGAGCGCCCCTTGTGGTTTGTATCTGTCCCTGAAGGCTGTCCAGTGCCAGCTTGGCCTGTGCCAGAGCGGTTTTTGCCTGAAGCACATCGGCGATGGTGGCGACGCCGGCATGGTGCCGGTCTTTTGAGGCCTCTAAATTGGTTTCAGCCTCCTTGTAGGTGGCCTGTTGGGCTTCGAGGAGAGCTTTGGCCGTAACGTAATTGTAGTACGCATTTTCCACGGTAAAAATAATGTTCTGGATAACGGTATTGTGGGACCAATCGGCGGCGATGAGGGCTTCCCGGGCTTCGTCCACGGATGCCTCGCGGCCTCCGAAATCGTAGATGAGCCAATTGAGTCCCAAGCTCGCCAAAGTGTCTCGTTGGCTGTAAGGAGTAGCGCCATTATCACTGTGCCCCGAGACGTAACCTGTACCGGCTGTTGCGCCGAGCTGCGGGTAATACGAACCTTTGCTGCTTTCGTATGCGGCGGCGGCGGATCGGGCCTGGGCCCAGGCGGCAGCCGTTTCAGGATTGTTGCGAAGGGCAATGTCCACAATGTCAAAAAGGCTTAAAGATTGTCCGGTTTTGAGGATATTTTCCGGGAGTGTTATTTGGGCTGATTTTGGGGCGACCTTGGGTATTGTCCCGGGTGGCGGTGTCCAAGATACTGCGGACGATGGGGCCGTCCCCGGCGATTTCCAGACACGGTGGAAATCCGAGGCGCATCCGGCCAGCATCAAGACGGCTGCAAACCACACGGCGGCAAAAAAGCACGGATTATATGGTGTCCGGGTTTGTCCTCGATATTTCATAGTTTCCTCTTACTCTAATTGTTCATCAGCAAATTTCGCTCAATTAGAGTTTAACTGTGAGCCGGGCGTCAAAGCAATGCCCTGAAAAAGCACTTGAATCAAAAGCCTGGCATCGTTATCCACAGAGCCGGGATTTTCCTCCAGCAGACGTCGGGCGGTCATGGCAATCATCGATTCGATAAATATAGATGCCACTTTCCTCGATTCCATGCGGCAGAAAAGTCCGGTGGCGACCCCGTCTTCCAGCACATTGGCAATCCTGTCGACAAAATTACGATAACGGCTGTTTTTCTGCCGTATGGCTGGAGATTGTGCGATCTCTCGTTCTTCCAAGAGAAAGCGAAAAAGACCTCGATTTTCATCAAAGTAACCGAGCAGCCGGTTCACAATGCTTTCAATTTTTTGTTTCGGCGTGAGCGATCCATTCAGAATTTCCTGGAGCTGATCGCCGAGGGGCTTAAAACTTGCAGTTTTCACCGATTCCAGCAGCTCTTTTTTGCTGCGAAAATGGATGTAGAGGCATCCCTTGGACATCCCGGCTTCGGCGGCGACCTGATCCATGGTGACTCTTCGGGTTCCCGTGCGTGTCACAAGGTTCACCACGGCTTCCTGAATCGCCTTTCGAGTGATCTGGTTGAAAAGCTGTTTTCGCTCTGTTTTTGGCTTTGACATTCCGTGTTTCCTATAAATGGTGACCGTCAAGTCATAATTTTGACCGAAAAGTCAAAATATGTCCTCTTCCCCTGTCTTGTCAATCAAAATGTGACAATCGGGTTTCGCATGCCTTTTCATCCCGTTCTTTCCGGCGGGAGATTTTGAACAATCCCGCCATGGAGGGACTCAGTTACGGATGGACACTCATGAGGATTGAAAAATGTTTCTCGGAATACGGTCAATCAGATTCGGGAAATCGCCGGCGTTCAGTCCCAATCGATTCAACCTGTCCGGCAATTTTTCCGTATTGAGTTGATCCAGTTCATGGTGAGGCTGAAATTTTGACATCAACAGATCGGCGAGATACACGATCGTAATAAGGGCTTCATCTTCTGTTGAAGCCTCAGGCTGGTGGTGGTTGGCAATCACATGGAGCAGATTGTTTGGCAGTCTCCATAACTTTCCTAGCCGCATCCCGGCTTCTGTGTGATCGATGCCGAACTTTAATCTTTCCGCTTCGCACAATTCAGCGCCCTTTTCCTGGGTATATCTATAGAAAAAAGGGGCATTTGCCGCCATCACCTGATCCAGGGGAATTTTTCCGATATCATGCAAAAGACCGGCGGTATAGGCAATATCGGGAGCTGCCTTCTCAGTGATATCGGCGAGCTTTTGCGAAACCATGGCGGTTCCGACGGCATGATGGAAGATTCCCCCTTTGCACAGGGAGTAGCCTTGGCATGATTGGGGGAAAAGTGATTTGACGGAGGCCGTAACAACAAGCTTCAACAGTTGTTTTTCTCCCATCAATACCAGAGCACGATCAATGGAATTTACAACCGTTTTCAGGCCCATGGCAGCAGAGTTGCAAAGATTCAAAACCCTTCCGCTGATGACCTGGTCCTGGCGGATTTCATTCCCGACTTCTCTTATTTTGTAATCATTGTTGTGTATCATTCGGATGATTTTAAGCGCTACCTGAGGTATGGGCTTCACGCGGTGAATCGCTTCATCAATATCGAATACAATATCGGTTTGGAAAGGATCCCGTGACGGGCTCTTGATTTGCCATGACGGTTCAATGGCCGTTTTTAAATGATGAAGATCAAGACTCATTTTGCGACCGGCATAGCCGCCGGTTTCCGTCTCGATGATGGGAATTTTATGTTCTTCGAGAAATAATTGAACGTTATCGGCAATTCGTCCACCGATATCCAAAGATAAATCCATATCTGATATCGGTCCGATAAGAGCCCCTCCGGCGACACAGGCTTCCAACTTTTCTTTCGAAGCGCCCGAATCAATCAATTTATTTAAAAAAAGCGGCATGCCGGTGGTGGCATAATTTTCAGGATTAAAATGCTGATCCGACCCTGTGGCCTCAGACAAAAGAAGGTGAAGCAATCCGCCAACTTTGGCTCGGCGATCAACCAGCGTTACCCCTACGCAGCTTCCCAGATAGGCTTCGAGGATTATTTTCGCTTTACTGCCGACGCTTGATGTGCCTGACGGCACAATTTGTTTATTCATATACAGAAAAACTCCCGGACCCGTCAATTAACCAATACTATTCAATTTTAGGGCGGCGGATTTGAGGTATTGAAGGACATCTGAACCTTCCATGGAAGCATTCTCCTTTCCTTCCGCGACATTTTGAATAAATTTTATTTTTCTCTTGTCAGCGCTTCCGATTTGCTGATCCACCAGTTTTAAGGTATTATGAATCATACTGTAAAGGATCATGGGGCCAAAGAGATCTTCTCCGGTTTCTTTCCGGATCAGTTTTCCGACAATCTTGTGATGACGGATGCCGAAGGTCATTGGTGGAGAATGGTAATTTAGAATTTCGGCAAAAAGATCCAGACACTCGGTTACCCCGTCGGCGTAAGCGTTATCCAGAGAAGCCCGACCGTCGTTGACGATGTCATCGATGTCCGTGGCTGTAAAGGAAAGGTCCAGACCGGCGACGCATTCTATCTGAACGGTTTTGACGGACTCCTCCTTTTTACTCATCACCACATCGGTGTCTTTTAGTATCTTGACAACATTAAATGGATTCATCATTTCTTTGACAGTGGGGCTTTTGCGCATGGCCACGTCATAGATGGAGGTGTTGTATATTGCCAGATCATTGTCGAGAACCAGGATTCGGGTCTTCTCAGCCTCGATATCTTTGATATAAAGATCAAGATCACGCTTTCTTTGGTAATGATAACCCGCCGTTTCAAGGAGACCGCGCATGATTTTTTTGTCTATCTTACGACCACTGTCTATGGGCCCGATGGACGCAATGACGTGTTTGGCTGCTTGATCTATTTTAATTTTTTGTAATAGATTTTCTTTAAAAGACATAATGACAAATTTACCACAGCCCACCTGTTCATGCAATCGATAGTTGTTAGAAGCCATCTCAAAAAAGTTTTTTCGTCCGATATCGGTGTTGAGCCCTCGACTCAAGGCCTCGACATACTTGAGTATGCCTGCGAGTTGACTCTCGGCTCCGCGTTCTTGTCCCGCCGATCTTAGGCGGGGGATCTCAACCGAAAATCCTAATTTTGAGATAGATTCTAAATATATTTTAAAGGCTTTCATTGGTTTCTTGACGTTGACGCAATCTTTGTGTATGTTAAAATTTTTTCTATTCACATAAGAGATGACAAAAATAAGGGTGCCGATTCCGCTGATCAGGGCTTTAAATGGCCCTCGACCATCGGGATATGAAATATATCTTTCTGAAATAATAAGAATATAATACCAAACAGGAGTCTGGGTGCTTTGCTAATTTTACCGACAATACAACAAGACAGCGATGATTCATCTTTCATTCAAAGGCGGGACATGATGGAAAAAGCGACACTGATAATTGACGGGAAGACGTATGAACTCCCTGTTGTTGTCGGCAGCGAAGGAGAAAAGGCCATCGATATTTCAAAGCTGCGTCGGATGACCGGTTTGATTACACTGGACCCGGGATATGCCAACACCGGAAGCTGCACCAGCTCCATCACGTTTATGGACGGGGAAAAGGGGATTTTACGGTATCGCGGCATCCCGGTGGAGCAGTTGGCGGAACATTCGAGCTTTATTGAAACCGCATATTTATTAATTAACGGGGTATTGCCGACACGGGATCAACTCAACGAGGTTTCGGTGCTGTTCAACGACCACTCTCTGGTTCATGAAGATATGCAAATTTTTTATCAGAACTTTCCCAGAGGCTCTCATCCCATGGGCATCCTGTCGGGAATGGTCAATGCTTTAAGAAGCTTTTATCCGGAACTCCCGGCCTTTGGAGAAGAGATTAACATTACCGTTATTCGTCTTTTATCCAAAGTTCGAACCATGGCCGCGATGTCCTATAAAATATCCAGAGGCCATAAGGTGGTCTATCCGAGACCCGATCTGTCCTACTGCGCCAATTTTTTAAACATGATGTTCGACACCCCGGTGAAGCCCTATCCTTTGGATAAAGATCTGATTCAGGCACTGAATGTTTTTTGGATTCTTCATGCCGATCATGAACAGAACTGCTCGACGTCGGCGGTACGGCTGGTGGGGAGCGGGAGAGTCAATTTATATGCCGCTATTTCAGCCGGCATCGCGGCCCTTTGGGGCCCTTTGCACGGAGGCGCCAATCAGGCGGTCATCGAAATGCTTTCCGATATTCAAAAAGACGGCGGGGATTTTCGCCGGGCGGTTGAAAGGGCCAAAGACAAAAAGGACCCGTTTCGCCTCATGGGGTTTGGGCACCGCGTATACAAGGCGTATGATCCTCGTGCCAAAATAATGAAAAAAATGTGCGACAAGGTGCTTGCAAAACTCAACATAAAGGATCCGTTGCTCGATATAGCAAAGGAACTTGAAGCAGCGGCATTAAAAGATGAGTACTTCATCGAGCACAACCTGTATCCGAACATCGACTTTTACAGCGGCATTGTCCTGAGGGCCATGGGAATACCCACCAACATGTTTACGGTAATGTTCGCCATCGGTCGCCTCCCGGGATGGATCGCTCAATGGAAAGAGAGCATCGACGACCCGAAATGGAAACTGGGCCGGCCCCGGCAGATTTATACCGGTCCGAAGGAGATGCAATACCTTCCCATCGATGAACGCTGAGGGTCTCGCGAAAAAATCGAATTCGTCAATGTTCATCTGCAATATTTACGGGCTAACTTGATATCCCGTCATGAACACCACATTCACGCAGCTTGCCCGAAGTCACTTTAATTATCTGGCCCGCCGTTTTCCGGTGATGTGCGCCAGTGATGAATTCCGCTTTATTCCCAGAGCACAGGATGCCGCGGGATGTTATCATCGATTGGAGGATCTCGACGCCGCGGCCATAGATGAATGCATAAATCAACTTCGCCAATATCGTTACACGAGGAAGCACAGCCTGTGAACACGTACAATAATAGAATACCACAGAAGGAGACAGACATGGAAAAAGAGAAGACCTTATTACCTGTTTGGATCATCGTGGTTGCTGTTTTATGTAGTTCGTTTGTTGGGGGATGTTCCAAGGCATATTACGGCGCAATGGAAAAAGTGGGCATTCATAAACGCGATATTCTTGTAGATCGGGTGGAGAGCGCCCGAGATGCCCAATCTGAAGCGCAGAAACAGTTTAAGTCCGCGCTGGAACAGTTCGGCGCGGTTGTCAAAATTGAAAATTCCGACCTTAAGAGAGCATACGAAAAGTTAAATTCAGAATATGAAGACAGTGAGAAGGTCGCAAAAAAGGTGTCTGAACGGATCGACAAGGTGGAGTCGGTTGCCGATGCCCTGTTTGAAGAGTGGGGGGAAGAATTGAAACTTTATAAGAATGCCGATCTGCGCAGATCCAGCCAACAGAAACTGCAAAAAACCAAATCCCGTTACCGCGAGATGATTGGCAGCATGCATCGGGCTGAAAAAAGCATGACACCGGTTTTGCGTACCTTTCGCGACAATGTCCTGTTCCTCAAGCACAACCTCAATGCCCAGGCGATCGGTTCCTTGCGGTCGGAGTTTTCCAGCCTAAAAGGAGAAATAAGCGGCTTGATCAAGAATATGAATGAGGCCATTAAGAGTTCCAATACGTTTATTGCCGATATTAAACAATAACTTACAAAACGGCAGATGGCGTTTTTCATCGTGTGAAAAATCGGCTGGTCAGCCATCGTCGGATATCGGTCAACGGTTTTTGAGTTTCAAGGAAAACTGATATGGGCTTTCATTAAGAAAGGGGTCGCCATGCAACCGATAATAATACTCGTAATTTTTATTCTTTTGGTATCAATCGCCGTGTTTATCAACACCTATAACCGGTTTGTCAAATACAAAAACAGGATTGAGGAAACATGGAGCGGTATTGATGTTGCGTTGAGACGCCGCTTTAACTTGGTTCCTAATTTGATTCGTGCAGTTGAAAGGTATGAGGAATACGAAGCTAAAATCTTTCAGACTAAAAACGATTACTTGGCCGGTTCGACCGGCATTTCGAATCGTGTTGAAGAGGAAAGTCAGATTTCCAAATCTCTGCGCGGACTTTTAGCGCTGGCTGAAGCGTATCCGGATCTTAAAGCCAGTGGGAATTTTCTTGATCTGCAAAACAGCCTGAGTGAAATTGAGGAGGATATCCAAAAGGCCAGAAATCAATATAACAGTAGTGTGGGCCGATTCAATACACTTGTCGAATCCTTTCCTGCCAGATTTATCGCCAGAAAGTTCGGATTTGAAAAACGAAACTATTTTTCGTTGGACCTGGTAACCCAGCGGGAAATGCCAGAAGTAGATTTTTCTAAATCTCGTATCTCCAAGAAGTAAATTCAACCCATTGCATTTTTTATTACAAGCCATCTCAAAAATGCAGATCGCGTTCAAGGACAAGGCGCGAGCCGATGAAAAAGCGCATCATACATAGGAGTATGTGAGCATTTTGAAGAGGCTCGCAACGCCGTAATAGAGCGTTAGATGTATTTTTGAGATGGCTTGTAGAAACTTTACTTAGCTCCAGTCAGGGCTCAGCCCACCTCCCGCATTCTTTCGAAACGGCATCCAGGCCAGTCCGAAGAGTTCTAAAGTAATATCCGTGCTTTTGGGCTTTATGCTGATTTCCTCAAGCTCTTCGGCCTCAGCATTCATGGAGAATTCTAAGGCATCAATATCCTCTTGCAGGCGTTCGTCGAGTTCAGATAATTGTATACGGACCGCTTGAGCTCTCTCTTGGGCCCTGGCCACATCCATTTTTTCTTTTTGAATACGGCTGGCGGATCTCATGGCCGTTCCAACCCGTTGTGCCGATGCGGCACTCACTGCTTTACGACCTAAGAAAGCGCCGAGGATGGCGGTACCAAAGGATATCGCGGTCTGCATTTTGCTGGCTTTGGCCTGTTCGTCTTCTCTGGCTATAGCCTGTTCGGCGCGAATTAGACGATCTTTCAGCGTGGTGAATCGTGTATCGTATTTTTTTCGCAACTTTTCAACTTCCAGGTCACGCTTTTCACGTATTACCTGTGCTAACCGCAAACGAAACTCACCCTCGGATTCGCCCAGATGGTTCGTCATATCAAAACTCTTGGAACGCAAAAGCACCAGAGGCCGGTTTTGGCGAACCCAGCGTAACAGATCTTTGTTCCACTTACGGTAGTTGGATAGGTTTTGTGCGGCTGCCGGCAGATCGGCATATGCACCATCCTTTATAGGCGTAGCCTCAATAGCTATCGGGTTAAACTCCGTGGCGCTGTCCCAGTCCAGAGCAACAAGGCCTTCTTCCAACTGGGCCGCAAGTGCCAGTGTCTTCGTGGTATCTATCTTATACTTGGCATCGGAATAGTGAACGTCCAGGCGGCCGACCACAGCAGGGTAATATATCACGCCATGGCCGGCACCGGATACGGCCAGGTAAAATGTGTCGATCCCCGGGGGCACCGGCGGAGGTCCTTCTGCCGTTTGGACAGGGAGAGAAGGTTTTAAAGGATCCGCAACTGCAGGGAAGGCAGATATTTTGGCGCCGGTCGGCGTCAGGCTTTTTCTATGGGCCATAAGAACCTTGATTTGTTCCCTGGTCATGGGCCCCCGCAAATAGGACATTACCCAGCGGGTTTGGAAAATCACAGGTTCATTCTCATGTACGTTGTGCAAAAGAAATACCTGCTTTCCCAAGCCGGCCAGAATTTCTTCCATTCGGCGGCGATCAAACCCGCTACCTGCAGCAGCGCCTTCAAGGCCTTCCAGAACGCGTCCCTTGTCACGTTCGGTCTGGAGACGACCAATAAACCATGTGCCGGTATTGGCAAGTCCTTTATAGTCTAAATCAACCGGATTTTGGGTAGACAGTACAACGCCAAGTCCAAATGCTCGAGCCTGTTTCAACAGCGTCAAAAGAGGCGTTTTGGATGGAGGATTGCCCACTGGAGGAAAATAGCCAAAAATTTCATCCATATACAAAATGGCACGCAAGCTGGACGTACCGGGCTGCGTGCGCATCCATCCTAAAATTTCGTTGAGAAGCATGGAAACGAAAAACATTCGTTCGGAATCGGAAAGATGGCTAATGGTGAAAATACAAGCCCGGGGTTTGCCTTGCGCGGTATACAGCATCTGTCCGATATTGAGTGGATCGCCTTCCAGCCAGGATTCAAAACCCGGCGATGCGAGAAGGTTGTTCATCCGCATGGCCAGGGCAAAACGTTCCTTAGCAGGATAGAACGAATCCAGATCCATTACCCCAATACGTTCAAAAGACGGTGCCTGGATGGCATGGATCAATCCGGCCAGGTCGAGGCTTTTCGCTTCTGACCAAACCGTTTCGAAAATGTTGGACAGCAATATGTGTTCCCGGCTGATAATGGGATCGGCTTCGATACCCAAAAGTGCGAGAAGGCTTGTGGCCGTCGTTTGGATCCGTTCACGAAGCAGGTCGGGATCTCCAAGCGTCTCAGGGGTAGGGGGCGAAAAGGATCTTAGAACGCTCACCGAAAGCCCTGCATGGCTTCCCGGCGTGTAAACGGCAAAATCGGCGGTGGCCTTCAGGCGGGCGATGCGATCGGGTTCTTGACCCCAGTCGGCGAGGCCTTTTCGCCAGGTTTCAGCCTGTTTTGCTGCGAATTGATCCAAGGTAAGACCCTTATTCAGGGCATCCTGGACATTCACCCAGGGTTGAAAATCTTCAGGACTAAGATCTGGAAAGTTGAGCAGCAGGTTTGGCAGATCTCCTTTGGGGTCGATGGCAATAATGGGAATATTATCGATTAGAGCCTCTTCCAAAATGCCGATTCCCAGTCCGGTTTTTCCGCTTCCGGTCATGCCGATGATGACCGCATGAGTGGTAAGGTCTTTGGAGTCATAGAGGATCAAATCTTCTTTAAGCGTTCGAGAAGCCAGATCATATTCCTTGCCGAGATAAAATGCGCCGAGCTTCTCGTAGTTATTTTTCATTGGTAACTCTCCCCTCAAAGGTTGTCCATTAATGCTGATTAAAATGCACTGTTGATATGAAAGTATCTCAAATTATAAGAAAGCAGGATTTGTGTGTCAATAATGAATCCTCAATGCTCGTCTATATATTTTTATTGATAACAAATGAAATTCATTTATATGATGTTGCTAACAAAACAATTATTATTTTGATTAAGTTCGAAGTAACATTTTGCTTTTTTACCGGATATTGAAAGGAGAAAAAAGCCCATGAGCAAATACATGCAATTGACCGTCCGGGTTCGAACCTATCATAAAAAGGGTCTGGAAGCGGACTATCCGAAAATCGCCAAAGCATTGAGTTTTCTTGATGAGAAATGGATTGGAGATGAGCTCTCGCTCTTTGACATCGCGGGAAGAGTGGACAGGCTTCTTTACGACGCGGAAGGAAACCCCCCTTTCAGAGAAATTCTGCTTAAGCACAAAGACAACCTCCGCACGCTTCACAAAAAAGCTGAAGCACATATTGCGGATTGGAACCTGGCCGAAGCCGACAAAACGCTGTATCAGATCGAGGACGTCTTCGATCAAATTGAATGGGAATTAGGGTAGGCGAAGGGCATCATGGTCCGCATCCATCCATACCGGAAAGTCTTCTCTGGATCTTTTAAGAAGATCATATGATAATTGAGCTGTAACCGTACACGGATGGCTGCTTTTTTGAAAAATGACGGCTCCCCATGGATCGATGATGGAAGAATCTCCGCTGTAAGCCAGGCCGTTTCCGTCTGTTCCGACACGGTTGACGCCGACAACAAAACACTGGTTTTCAATGGCCCTGGCCTGCAAAAGGGCTTTCCAGTGTTCCGCGCGTTTTTCAGGCCAGTTGGCAATAAATACAGCCGCATCATATTGGTTTTTCATGTTTCGCGTCCAGGCCGGAAACCGAAGGTCGTAACAAATAAAGGGTCTGATCTTCCAGCCGTTTAATTCAACGGTAATATTTTTGCTTCCGGCGCTGTATATCTTTTCTTC
>Ga0210077_1000408_pt1 | contig 16642 bp, 16 predicted proteins | sample RushMan_CattailN_5_FD_185556 | JGI IMG/M metagenome (GOLD analysis project Ga0210077, IMG submission 185556) | Wetland microbial communities from San Francisco Bay, California, USA, that impact long-term carbon sequestration -... | ecosystem: Environmental > Aquatic > Marine > Wetlands ... | reverse complement strand
TTAACACGCACGTTACGGGCATGATGCTGATTCGCAGGAACGTGACGGTTGAGGAGTGCTGTGTCGTTTAAGGCGCGTTTGCAACGGGGCAACCAGGTCCAGGTGCCCAGGCCCATCCGCTGGCGGTTCCAGCTTGAAACCAGCCAAGTCCTGAGAGTGAACGTCAACCCCGTGGAGGCGCGCCTGTGTTGGTAAAGCTTCTACGCAAGAATAGACAATAGCGGACGCATAACCATACCGAAGCCCACGCTGAAAATACTGGAAGACGGAGCACATGAAAAACAGAGCTTGACGGGCGCGGTCATGGAAGTTAACACAGAGCCTTCACGAGAACAAAGAATAACGGTTCAGGCGGGCAAAGGCTGTTAGCGTTGGGAGTGTTTTTGTGTTTATTTTTCTTTTAAGAGTTTTAGGAAGTTATCTCGGCTCATTCCTGCTTCTTTCAGTATTGCTCTGACCAGCCCAGGTTTGATGTCTTTTCCAGGATGCATGGGTATTACTATTCTGGTTTTCCTGTTGTTTATCATGATGATGTGTGAACCTTTCTGGCGAATAGTTTTGAAGCCTTCTTTCTTTAAGATTTTAACTATCTTGTCCGGGTTTACAGGCGTAATCTTAGGCAAGCGTTTTCACTTTTTGTATGCCGACGACTTTTTGTCTCAGAAGATCTTTCTTTTCCTGTTCGGTTAAGGTTTCCACGTAAAGGTCTATAGCTTCTTTCACGTTTTCCATAACTTCAGTCAACGTGTCGCCTTGCGTGTGGCATCCAGGTAAGGCAGGCACGATAGCCACGTAGCCGCCGGTTTCATCCTCCAGAAGCACTACGTCAAACTCACGCATTCAATTTCACCATAACGTTAGAGGAGCGAGGGTTGATATAAAAATTCTGATGAAAATCAGCTAACACTTAGCTTGGATCTTATTGTTTATCGTGCAGAATAAGAATATTACTCATTGTATGCGGACACGGTGATGGAAGTGTGCCCAAGCTCACGCTGAGGCTGTTGCAGGACCGTGCAGAAAAACGGAGCATTTTCGGCATGGTCATAGAAGTAAGCATAGAACCCGCGTAGCTGGAGTCGCTGCTTTTAGGTCAGATTACTCCTTGATAAACTTGAGACGCAAGTTGTCTCAGAGGCTGTTGTGCAGGTGTTCCAAAAACAACACAAATTGTGTTATTTGTTACATAAGAGTCACAATAGTTAATAACCGGCGTCCACAATATCGTGTTTGCAGGTTGGGGAGCACGCTTTAATTGCGATGCATTGAGGCATTGAGCGTGTCGATTAAAACAGCTGAAAATCGATGCGCGATCAAGACGTTGCCTTGATGAGCTGGACATGTAGTGTTGCATCGAGGCTGTGAGCAGCGTGGTCAAAACGGTGAAAGACCATTATGCGACCAAGACACACCTCAATGGACCGCGAACACCTTTAAGGCTTAGACCCAACCTGCCTCGACTAATTCATAAAGGATTTACACATTCAAATCAGGACGGCACGCATTCAGCGGCTCTTTGTCTGAGTTATTGATGATTTTATCGGATTAAATTTCAGTGCAAAAAAGAATAATGCGGTACTTTCTACCCAAAAATTGTTTTCTTGAAAAAAGTTGTAAAGATTTTCTCAAGATATGGCAGCATATCAAGGTAAATTTGTTGAGTCGTAGTAGTTTAGGAATTCAGTCTTATGCATAGTCTTATCATAAGCTAAACGTGAAGTTTTGTATTATGTTGAAAAGAAGCATCTGAGCAGCTTCCAAATACTTCAAGCATCTCTTCATGTAGAAAAACTTATCTGCAACCAGAGGGTTATTTCAGGAGTTTCTGCACCAGTAAAGGTAATATTTTGTCTCTTAGAGGCAAAGTGAAATCGGAACCAAGAAAAAGGGCTTTCCTTGAGCAGGATCTAAATAATGTCTGAAAATAAACCTGAGTGGCCTGAATACGGCGAACTTGTAATCGCTACGATAGAAAAGGTGATGGACTACGGAGCCTATGCTAACCTTGACGAGTACAACAAACAAGGTTTACTTCACATCTCCGAAATCTCCAGCGGACGGGTAAGAAAAATCCGCGACCATGTTAAAGAAAAACAGAAAATGGTCCTCAAAGTCATACGTGTAAACGTCGAAAAAGGCCAAATTAGCTTGTCGCTTAGACGCGTCACAAAACGCGAAAGAATTGAAAAAAACAAAAGCTGGAAAAAAGAACGCAAAGGTGAGGCGCTCCTGAAGGAAGTAGCAGAAAAAGTTGGTTTACCTATACATGAAGTCTACCAGAAAGCTGGAGTAATCCTTGAAGAAAAATATGGTTTATACGAAGGGTTCGAACAAGTAGTGAAAGAAGGTATAGAAGTCCTAACTGAGCTCGACATACCTGAAGATCTCGCTAAAGTTATTGCCCAAGTTGCGGAAGAGCGCATAAGGATTAAGATGGTAAAAGTCAGGGGCGTGCTTGAAGTTCGTTGCAGTAAGCCCAACGGTGTTAAATGTATCCAAGACGCGTTTATGGATACTAGGAAATCACATAGAGCTAAAGACGCCAAAATAGAATTCTACGTGATCGCTACTCCTAGATACAGTGTAGAAGTTTCGGCTGATAATTGGAAACGTGCGGAAGAGCTTTTCGAAAAGGTATGCGAAAGTGTGGTTACTAACATTACTAAGGCGGGCGGATATGGGTCTTTTAAGAGGGAGAAGTAGCAGGGTGAAAACTTGAGAGATTCCAATGAAAAAAGGGTTTGGTTACAGCACGCGCTAATCATGTAGGTTTAGTGGTCGAGGTGGTCCGCCTCTCTTATGCAGCACAGTGACGCTCTGCCTTCCCCCGGCTTCGTCATCAATATGTAGTCCCCGAATTTTTTGAAGAAGAAAAAGTTCCTATTAGATGGGAAAAGTCCATCGACTAGCACAGCATCCCGAAAATGCGGCATTTCATGCTAGGAAGAAAACATATAGCGGCGGGTTTGCTGGGGCTCTGGATACTGCATACGACATGTGGCAAGTTTTATCTTCTCAGGTGGCAATAATGCGATACATGTCTTATCCAAGAGGAATGGTCGCGGGAGTGCTCTTCTTCGTGGCGGTCACACAATTCGTTTTATGCTTGACTATTTCAGAGGCGATGTATCCCGGCTACAGCGTATCTGCCAACTACATAAGTGACCTTGGAGTTGGGCCGTCGGCAATAGTTTTCAATTCATCCGTGTTTATCCTAGGACTGTTAGTGCTCATTGGAGCATACTTTCTAACTCGCGTCTCTAGCTTCAGGACTGTTAGCGTACTGCTGCTTTTAATGGCTGTGGGAGCCATGGGTGTCGGCGTTTTCACCAAAGACTTCACCCTCGTGCACGGCGCGGTGTCTTCAGCGGCTTTCTTTTTCGCCGCGTTATCGGCGATAGCGTCGTTTAAGGTGTTAAAGAAGCCTCTTTCGTTGATAAGCATAATTCTCGGATTTTTTACGCTTGCAGCGTTAGCGCTTTTCTCAGGCGGCATGGTGACAAGTGGCTCATTAACCAGCAACATTGGATATGACAGCGGTTTCTACTTGGGATTGGGTCCCGGAGGAATGGAGCGGATGGTTGTTTATCCAGCACTCATGTGGCTTGCCGGTTTAGGAGGCTACTTAGTTATGAAGGATGAAACATAATAGCCAAGAAATTCTTGAGTAGGAAGAAAATCTGACCGAGAGACCCCATTTTTTTGGTCGGGGAGGGGTCTTCGCGCGTCGTGCTTTGTCAGCGCCTATGCGGGGTTGTAGGGTTGTGCCGTTGACTGAGGCTGTGTCGTTTAAGGTGCGTTTGCAACGGGGCAACCGGGTTCAGGTGCCCAGGCCCATCCGCTGGCGGTTCCAGCTTGAAAACAGCCAAGTCCTGAGAGTGAACGTCAGCCCCTTGGGCGCACGCCTGTGCTGGGAAGGTTTCTACGCGAGAATGGACAAGAGCGGGCGCATAACCATACCGAAGCTCACACTGAAGCTGCTGCAGAACCATGTGGACAAGCAGGACCTGACAGGCGAGGTCATAGAGGTACAGCTCACGCCGGCATAAACTGCAGCTGCAGGGTTTGCTGGGGCTCTGGATTCGCAGGCAGAAGAGATGAGGAAGTGAAAGATAGTTTAGTTTTGAGTTTGGGATTCGGGTTTTTCCAGCAGAGCAAGAATTGCGTCGGCCGCTTGCTGGACGATTTCGTCTTCGATGGAAGGTATGCGCGCATGCTTCTCGTTTATTTTCCCATTTAATACCTACTATTTTCTCCTCCATTAAGTCACCATCAAATTCGATTTCAAGTCCACACACCCCCTTCTTTGTATGGTAGGATTACGAGAATATGACTTTTCTAATTTTGTTTGGAAAAATTAAGTGGGAGGCCTTCAGAATTAACTTTAAGCTTTACCTATAATGACTTGGAAAGGCTTGTTCTATGATTCCCCGGCGTCTTCTAAAATCATTGTTACAAGCTTGTCGTCGATATAATAGCCTTCAGCCAGTATGTCGGTGATTGCTTGCTTGACTGATTGGATAACGCCTCGTTTTTTGGCTATCTTTAGTATGCCTATGGTGCCTATTACTTCGACGTTTAATAGTCTCGCGTACTTTCTTGCTTTTGCGTCATCTACTATCAAGGATGTTTCTAGTTCTTTAGCAAGAATGATTGCCTCTGCTTCGCCTTTATCAATTAGTTTCTCTAGGAGGTGCTAATCTCGGTGTTTTTGACATTTCTGGTTTTGATCCATTCGATTTTGTTAAAAATCAGTTTCTCCCGTTCTTTTACAGTTATCTCCTCATATACTGCCGAGGGAACGATGATTTCATCGAAAAGTTCCCTCAGGATGGAGAGTTTATGAGTCTTTAGTAGCACTATCAGTGGGCTGGCGTCCGACACGATCACTTTATTCGCCTTAACTCTTCCTCAAGTTCCTCCTCGGTTATGTTGGTGAATGATGTTTTGTGTTTGCCTAGTTCGTAAATGAAGGCTGAAATGGTTAGACCTGCCAGTTTAGCAGCTTGGCTTATTGATATTTTTCTTTCTTTGTAGAGCATTATGGCTAAGTAAAGCTTCATTTCGTTCTCGCTGACATCGTCGATTAAGGTTTTGGGAAGCTTAAGCTCCAAGAAGTTCACCTACAATTTTTAGTAGTGTAAACCCATTAAAATACCTTGTTTAGTAATAGAGGCACTATTCGCATTTGTTCATAAGAGCCGCAACCCTACCGAAAAAACATAGAGCCTGCATAAATTGCTCCAGAAATGGTTTTTTAGTTTTTACTACTGTGCTAAACATCTTTGCCTGAAAAGCAGGCGTTAAATTTTGAGGCTGAAGCCCGCGTGCTCGTGGATTGGCTGGGAAAGGATAAGCGGTTTTGCCGCCGAGACGACAGCGCAGAAGTCAACGTTCAAGGAAGGCTTTTTGAGTTGATACCCAAAGTAACCGACTCCAAGTTATTGGCGCAGATGCAGGAAGTTTAAAGAATCATCGTTGATTGCGTATTTCATCTCTATCGACATCGTGGCCTACAGCATTGGCGTAAATGGGTGGGTTAATAAGTGGGTTAATACTACTTTTACCACCAGTGATGTGGGATGGCTGAACTTAAAGCAGTTAAAATCAGCAAAGAAACATACGCTGAATTAAGCGCTATCGCAGGCGAATTACAAATCAAAAAGAAAAGACCCGTATCAATCGATGACGCAATGAAATACCTAATACGTCGGAGCAAGAAGGGAAGAAAGATTTCGGATTTAGCCGGTTCATGGATTATGAGTGATGATGAAGCACAAGAAATCAAATCTTCAATTGCTAAGGCATGGGAAACATGGAAATCGTAAAAACGATAATCGATACCGACCTCTTAATTGACCTGCTAAGAAATCAGAAACAAGCCGCAACCTTCATTGCCGGGTTAGAGATAAAAAATTATGTTTTGGCGACTACCGCAATTAATATTTTTGAACTCCATCGCGGAGCGCATAAATCCCAAGAAAGCGAAAAAAATCTTCAAGCAATCAACGTACTCGTAAGCAGGTTATCTATTCTTCCGTTGACTTCAAAAGCTGCGCAGAAAGCAGGCCACATATACGCTCAGCTAGAGCGGGATGGGCAACCGATTGGGTTAAGAGATACATTCATCGCTGCTATCGCCCTAACGCGTGAATGCAGCATCGCCACACGCAACCAAGCGCACTTCAGCAAAATTTCTGGTTTAAACATCATCACACCCTAAAACGACTCCCGACATACCGCAGAAGTAGGCGTCGCTACTTCCCTATAGATGATTTACTACCAGCAAAACAGGACCTTAGAAGTAGTAATCGTATAGCCCTATACAGACGTCTCTCATGAAAGACCTGTTAGCCCTGAAGGCCGGCAACCCACTGAATTATCCTAAAGCCAGCAACCTATCCTTTAACACCGATCTTCTTTAGCTTTTCCCCATACCGCTTCTTTTTAGCTCCCCCATAAACCTCACGACGAGTCAACATAAACCAAATAATCTTAAGCATCTTACAAGCCACAGCCACAGCAGCCTTCTGCTTCCCACGCCTAGCAGACACCCGCTCATAAAAACCGCCAAGCTTCTCATCATGATTCACCGCGATCCACGCCGCCTCAACCATAGCCCACCTAAGCACACCAGACCCTTCCCTCGTAATACCGCCATGAAACTCAACCTCGCCAGACTGATGCACACTAGGAGCCAAACCAGCCCAAGAAACCAACTTCTTACAGTTATCAAACCGCTCAATCGTGCCAATCTCAGACTTAATCAACACCGCAGTAAACACATCAACCCCTGTCAAGCTAAGCAGCAAACGAACATCATCCTCCTCAGAAGCCTTCTGCAGAATCGCTGCATCAACCCGCTCAATCTGAACTCCAATGAACTCAATCAGCGAAAGATAATTCTCCACTAGCAGTTGATCCAACCCATTGAACTTCAACCTGCCAAGCCACACTCTTCCTGCCTTCCCATACAAATCTGACTTTTCACAGCGGTAGCAATACTTATCCAAAATCGCATGCACCTTGTTTTTCTGCATCGTACGCATCCTAACAAGCGAAAGTCTATGCCTCACCAACGCACGCATCTCCCTTAAGTAGCCAGGCGGCACATAGCTCTCAGAAATCAAGCCTGCCTTCAGCAGCAACGCCAGCTTTCTGGCGTCTACCTTATCCGTTTTCTTCTTCTTTGATGAGACTTTGGTCTGCATCGGGTTTGCAAGCACCACTTTGATGTTCATAGAGTCTAATGCGTCGTATATGCTTAGCCAAAGATTTCCCGTGGACTCCATAACGACTCTGTCTTCAACTTTCAATAGGGCTTCTAACTCGCTTATTCCTTTGTTGTTGTTTTCAAAGAAGAACTCGTCTTCAACGTCTCCTTGTTGGTTGACGATGGCTGCCCTGCATTTGGCTTTGCCAACATCTATTCCTACATATCTAATCATTTCTTTTTTCTCTCTCCGGCTGGCTTCAGGCTGCATACTCTCATTCGGGCGCTTGGCCCAGTTCCTTAGCAGCTCAGGTTAAGTCCAGTCTACTTCACGGTCGCATAGACCAAGTCGTCGACGGACGAACCAGCCAAAAGACTATCAACTCAAGTCTTTCATAAGGTCTACTTCTTGAATCGATATGAAAAATAGAGAATACGATAGAAATCAATTTCAGAATCATAAAAAGCGGTTAGCCAACAAACATAAAAACGCTAATCAGAATCCAATCATTAATTTTTCAGGCTCCTATGTAGGAGCCGCCCCGATTTTTGCTGCCGTTAACTAGCTTATTTAGTCACCTAAAGAGTCATCGTCGTATGGATCTCTGCTCGGTTGCTCTTCCCCGCTGATCTCCTGCGGGTTTTCTTCGTCAACTGTTTCGATGGTTATGTAGCCGTTCTTGAAAGCTAAATTTAGGGTTAGTTGTGGGGTTTGGGAGGTTTGCTTTATTTAGTAAAGTTTTTATTTCTTGCATACCTTTTGTTACTTAAAGGAGGGTGCGTAGGTGAAGCTGGTTTCTTTGACTCCTGAAGGCAAAATAGTGGTGACTTTGAAACATGGGAAGCACACTTATAGTGAAATGAAGTTGGAAACTGGGTTGAGCGACAGGTGGTTGACAGTGAAGCTTGGAGAGTTAGAAGCTGAGGGAGTTGTGGAAAAGAAGGGCAAGTGGTACGGTTTAAAACAAGAAACAAAAGTTACTGCTTACGAGATAAGCTTGTACATGAGTTCTCAAGCCAAACAGATGGCTGAGGAACTTGCGAATTTACGTTTTGTCAGGGCGGTTTTTCTTTTTGGGAGTGTAGCTCAGAAAAAAGCTAGCGAGTACAGCGATTTAGACATGATAATCGTTGTTAATGAGCCGTATGATAGGGTAAAAAAGGCTATTATGTCGACGGTTTCGAGGTTGGAATCAAACTATCATGTAACTATTGAGCCGTTGATACTTGCAGAAGAAGATTTTCTGGATAATGTCTACTCGAGTGAAGGCGGAATTATTTATGGAGTTGCCGAGGGCTTTGAGGTTTTGGTTGACAAGACCGGCAAATTGGCTAAGATTTTGTGCGATAGGATTGAAGATATCAAGCGCAGTCACGATTACTTGGAGGAAGCAAGGATTTGGTTGAAAGTAAAGTAGAAGTGTTGTTGAGAGTTTCTGAAGTGAATCTTGCGAGGGCAAAAAAGCGTTTCGACGCTGGAGAGTATGATTCCGCTGTTTTTCATGCTTCTATGGCTGTTGAAAGCATTGTGAATGCCATGATTATCAAACTTGGCGGGGATGAAGCGAAAGATCATCGAGCAATAAGCGGTTTAGCCGCGGTTTTGAGAAGAGTCGAACCAGAACTGTTGAAAGAAAACGAGCAAATCATTGACAAGGGAAGAAACATCCAAAGAGAGGTAGTTTACACGCGATATCCTCTGAAATTAAAAGGCAAGTGGATAACCCCAGAGGAATATTATACTCGAGAAAAAGCTGTTGCTGTCATTGACGATGCCAAGTTTGTAGTCAAAGGAATAAAAACCTATCTTAGAAGAACGAAGAGTTGAGTTCGAGTGACCTCAGAAAGCGTGTATTTGTGAAAAGTCTGGGAGTCACGACTTTCTCTTCTTATTTCCTTTTCAGGTTGGGTCACCCGGTTCAAGCTTGAAACCAGCCAATTCTAGTAGGGGTGTGTGTGATGGGTGTGTTTGTTGTGGTTGTTGTTTATATGGTTTGTTTATACATTTTGTTTATATGTTGGTTGGGTTGTGGTTGATTTTATCCGTCATGTAAATGGACTGGCGTAAGGGTGTGGTTAGGTTCAGAAGTTTATTGAGGCAGGATTTGAATACGTGACTGAGAGTTAGGGCAGAAAGTTGCCTATTTTCTTTTGATGAGGTGTATTAAAAAACCTAAGCGGTTCCGATTACTATCGCGATGATTGCTGCTCCTGTGATTGATTGTTGAATTCTCTAATGCTTGTACATAATAGCGAGGCGAGAATTTTTATTTTAATGAAAACATACCATGTTAACAGACACTTTTTAATGGATTAAAGGCGGTGTCAATGTGACAAAAAACAATTCACGATTAACTAAAAAGCTAAAGGACATCCCAGAAAAGCGAAAGAAGGATTTATTTAGAATATATGACTCGGCTCCGCAGATCGGTCTTTTCCTTGGCGCCGGCGTGACAAAAACTTCTGGTGTACCCCTGTACCTTAAGATGACTCTTGAGCTTTGCCAGCGTGCCATAGAGAAAAAATGGCTTAAAACCGACACGCCGTTCGAAGCCATTGAATTTCTTGAGGAAAAGTCGAAACGAATTAAAGAGAATGAAAAAGAAACCGAAAAGGATTTGGCTTCCCTTCAAATCACACCTGAAGAAATTGCCCTATTTCTCACGCAGTATCTTGAAGACAAAACGAAAATATTTCCACTGCTTTACAAAACCCTCTACGATAACGTAAGGAAATCGAAACCGAAGTCAAGAATGATTAGCCGTGAAACGTGGAAGCGTAATACGACCCTCAATTCCATTATCAGTTTCTGTGCCCAAATATCCGCAGAGTCTAAAAAACCTCTGTTAAACCCTAAAGTTGGTGGGATACTTACTACGAACTACGACTTTATTGTTGAAGGCGCTTTTAACGGCAAATTCAGATTAGAACTATTGGAACCAATAACAAAATTGGGATCTCCAGAATTTCGCAAGGATAGAAAACTACTGCCCGTTTATCATATCCACGGATACGTTAGTTATAATCTCCCAAATGAACAACAGGACCGTGATGCTTCAGGTGAATATCCGCAGGAAGTGAAAGCACTCGATTTGTTGATTGACGAGGGCGATTACTTCCAAAGATTTTACGATCCGTTAGGATTCAGCACTTTTGTCGCATTGGATTTCCTTAACAAATTTCCCTGTTTATTCATTGGAACATCAATGAAGGATCGAAACATTCGTCGATTCTTGTATCATTTGGAGAAAGAGAGAACAGAGACATGTGAGAAAAGAGAGAGGTTTGAAAAGAAAAAAGAAAACAAAATCGCGGAGCCAAAGCACTTCGCAATTCTACCAACAACTGGTACCTCACAAGATAGCTTTACAGATGCTATTCTATTGTCCTATGGAATCTCAACAATATGGATAAAAGAGTTTGATGAAATTAACACGATTTTGAAACAACTCTACTGCTATCACAGCAACAAAAAACGCGCCAGCAAAGAAGTTCAAAACTGGAATTATGAAGAATGGAATAACGTTTACGATTATACATGGCCATGAAAGGGCAAAATAATGCAGAAAGGAATTGGAGGGAAAGGAAGTGGATCTATATGAACGATTCCTAGCGCAGGCTAAAGAGGGCGGCGTGGTGATTTTGGCTGGTGCAGGAGTTTCAGCCATACCCCCCAGTTCCTTGCCAAACTGGGTTTCTTTGAATAAGATGATCGTTGGTGCACTCTGTGAAAGAATAGAAACCTACCTGAATCGCCCAGGATATATTGGCGACCTTCAACAGTGGATAAACACTAGATTGAATGAGAGGTCTTTTCCTCCTGATTATCAATCCCAAATCCTCGAAGAGAATTGCGGAGACACTTATTTTAAAGCCTTGCAGTCGCTAGATGTTAGCGTAACAAATCCCGTCCATGAAATAATCGCGTGGTTGGCAAGACAAGGATTCATAAATGCGATTGTTACTACCAATTTTGACTGCCTACTAGAAAAAGCTCTCGAGAAACAGGGCGTGCTTTACGAAGTTGCCTACGATCCATCAACATACAAAAGCTGTGCAAATTGGCTTGAGACAAGAACATCCATCATTCCTATTCCTGTGCTGAAGGTTCACGGTTCTGTAAAAGACAGTAGCTCAATGATAGACACGTTGAAACAGCGGCTCTTAAAGCGCAATGAAAATCTTGACAAATGTTTGGAGACACTGCTCAGTAAATATTTCTGGCTGGTTGCAGGATTCTCCGCAGCAGATCTGGAGACTGATCCCAACTATCTTCAGGTTATCCCGTGTGCTGGAAAGTCTCCTGGGTTGATCTACGTGCAATGGCCAGGTGAAAAAGAATTGAGTGTTGGTGCCAAGCAGCTGCAGTCGGCTTATTCCGGAAAATTTCTCTTGAAAAAAGAGGAACTGGAGCCGTGGCTCCTTTCAATCTGCCGCTCTCTTAAATTGTCTGAACTTTCCGTAGAGGAGGAATCTGCAAATGCGAACACGCTAGCACAGGTTGATAACAATTTGCAGAAGTGGGCAAGCTCGCTCCATCCAGCCGCTGCTGTGAACTGCCTTTCGAGTATTTTTGAAGCAAATGGTGAGACGCCAGCAGCTTTTCGTCTTCTACACCGCTTCTGGAAAGACGTATATTCCAAGGACCGTACAGGATCAGATTTCGAACATTATCGATTTAATCACGGACGCCTTGGGATGGGATACGGGCAGCTGAGTCTGGTTGAAGATTTGCAAAGTACAGCCGGAGAAGAAAGCTTTCAAAACCTTCTTCGCATCCGCGAAAAAGATCCGAGAGCACTTGCGTGGCTTAGTTTGACTTTTCTGTGGGCAGGCAATATTGAGCCAGCTTTGTCTTTTCTAGAAGAGGCCGAAAAAGCGCTTGCGAAAATGGGTTTGCCATTTGAAACACAAATAGACATATGGCTTGCATTGCAGGAAGTAAGATATTTGCTTCTAATGCCAGAAACCTTTGAAGAAGTCCAGAACTTCGTCAGGGAATGGTCTTTCATAGAGAAAATGGCGGAAAAAGCTGGAGATCTTCCTCGCCAGGCTAAAACAACAGTATTAGCGTCTCTGGTTCTTGCTGAATATCCCAATTTTTATGAGATATTTATGCAAGAAAATACGCGGCAGATATTGTCCCGTGCAGAGAGGCTGAACGACCCCAACATAAATGGATTTAAGTATTTGGCTGAGGGTCGTTTTCAAACTACACAGAGAAACGGAAGAGCTGCTCGCATTGCACTTCAAAAAGCATCCAATAACCTCAGCAGTGCAGGCCGTTTACCGTGGGTAATCTTCGCTCAAATAGAATTGATCAAAGCCTATTTAGATGAAGCAAAACAAGTCAAAATTGATGATTATGACGCTCTATTAGTCAGGCTGAAGGATATGTTAGCTCAATTGAATAATTTAATCGATCGGTATCAAATATTTTTGCCATGGTTTGAAGAAGTCATAGGCCAAATCTGTTATTGTTATAATGACGGCGAGAAAGCTCGCGAAGCTTTCGAAAGAGCCATTGCTTATGCTCATAGAATGGGCTTAAAATCCAAGGAGAACCTACTGAAAAAGTACCTGGCATAGGTCTTCTTTCATGTACCAGTATCGTGCGCTTATTGCTCGCTCTCTTGTAGGGCTTCGCTTTTGTTTTCTCCTTTAGGCGGTTTCTTAAAAATGTTCTCAGCGATTTCTTTAAGTTTGATGACCGCTGCTTCTGAAAACATTCCCACCAGGGCAGCGATTGCCGCGAAGCCAAAGGGACTAGTCTGTTGGACAGTTGCCTGGGCTGAAAAGAACCCGCCACGGATTACTATGTAAAATACTGTCCCTAGGACTGCTCCGACAAGAGGCAATAGAAAGTAGTAGGCCCACCAACTTCGAACGAGTTCTCGATTGCCATAATACCAGTAGAATGACCGAAGACAGTGGACAAGACCACCAAAGGAACCCGCAAGTGCGACTATGAGCAATAGGCGAGCCTCATCAGAAATCGGAAATGCCCAAAACAGTATTGTAACCGATGAAGCGGCAGGCTGACTTGCATCTGAAGGCAAACCTTGCCATAACTGCACAATACCATAAAACACCGAGATTGCCAGCAGAACGAGCCACACCAATAACAATAGGCTTCCAAGCCCACCCATCTTTGTATTCATATCAAAGGAACGCTTAGGACACTCCGTTTGTTTTTCAGGAACGACCTTCTTTTCATCTTCTTGTTTTTGTTCATCAGACATATTCAACAAATCTCCTTGCACGTGCAGTCAGAGTGGGATACCTCTCTGAGATGAAATAATCTTCTTGCTGGGAAAAGGCACACGCGCATCCCCCAATCTGTCTTCTATATAGGGTAAACGAATTTAAGGTTTTAAGCTAATGCTTTTTGTTCTTAGTTCCAATTTTGGCAACGAAGCGGCTTGTCCTATTTTTTTCTGATTTCTGGAAATGAGGCGCATAGAACATAAAACTAGTTTGGCTCTCAAAACTGAACTTACAGCAACTGGTCGGCAGACACGTTGTACCCGCATGCTTTGAGTTCTTTAACTAACTTAAATCGCCATTGTTCGTCAAACGGGGTGTAGATAACTCCGGCAAAATCTGTGGGTATTTCGAAGTCCGCACCTCCTTTGTTGAGTGCCATAACTCTCCCCCTCCCAAGCTTGCCTATGAAATACCCCAATTCCAATATGACGTTTTGACGTGCCCTGTACATTCCTTTTTCAGGCGTTGAGTCTCGTGGATAAGCAAAGTCGTCGGGAGATAATAAGACTAAGGCATAGCCCACATCCGAGCATTGAGTGAATTTTTCTATAATTGTCCTTCCCAACTCAGGTTGTTCATGTAGAATGACTGGCTCTAAGTCAAGTTTCTCGATAACCCTAGCTACCGCCTCTTTCATAGCGTCATCTCTGCCATGAACGATGAAAACTTTAGATACGGAGTAATTCTCTGATGGTTCGCTCGGCGACGGCGATTGTGCAGTTCCTCGGTTTGCGGAAGGCGAATATGCTTTGGCGATATCGTGTGAAGCCTTTAGCATGTATGAGGTAACCTCCTTGAAATGTTCTCCATCTTCCTCAGCAATCATTTGCTTAATATCCTCTAGTTCTGCCACAGCCCGCATGACCCCGTCTCTAAACTTGCCAACAGCAGCGAAAATTCGGATCCGGCATATTGACGCAAAACTGATTGGCTCGTTCGATGCAAGAACAATATGTCTGTCGTTGTAGGGTAACACAATTTGTTCACGGAGTTCTTCTTCGGTCAGATTTGTTACTCTTCTTTCTTTCGGTTCTCCACCATCTATGTATTCTATTAAAGCGAAGAAATCACCTTTTTTTCGCATGATAATCGATAATATTAGTGTTTGCTTATACGTTTTTTTATTGATTCTCTAGATGCAAATTGTGATAATGACCTAAGTTCTAAGCGAGCCTTTTGGCGAGGATTTGACTATCTCTATGTTTTTGTGATATTCCAAACGGAAATTCAGTAATTAAAAAAGTTTTAAATACAAACATGGCAGAGATAAGATTGAGGGTTATCATGCGGTGCCCTAACTGCGGAAAAGAAGTCCCACCTGAGGAACACTTTTTCTGTCCTTTTTGCGGCAAATCTCTTCTAACAAATAGTTCGAGAAACTATGGAAAACTTCCCATGGTTTCGGGCATCCTTACAATTGCAGCGTCAGCACTGATACTGGCCGCTGGATTGTTAACCATTCTTGAGGCATTAAGCACTTATACCGGATTTGGTTACGGTTTTATAGACGGCACGAACGTATTCTTCTGGGCTTCGGGCACTGTCTATGCTATAGCTTTCGCAATAGGCTTAACAGGCTCAATATTCCAGATAAAGAAGAGGCAAATTTCGATCGTGCTCTTCAGTATTATTCTATTGCTCGTTTCGGCTGCGATTTTAGTGGGGCAGTCATACTTCGTTATTCAGCTACCGGATCGTTCTTATGTTAACGGTTCCTACCTGTTTTTCGCAATACCCTTGTTTGTGCTGTTAACTTCTAGCTTAATCCTTGTCGGAGTTTCACGAAAAGAGTTCTAGGAACCAATGCATTTCCTTTTCTTATTGTAATCGTTTGGTTCCCTCAATTGGTATGTAATACCCAACGCTATTAAACGGGTTATCTTTTTGTTGTGCTGGTTTGTCGCGCGTTTTGAAAACCTAATAAGCTAACAAACAGAAAGTAGTCACAAACACACAGGAGTTGAATGTCTTGGAATTGACAACTCACGCTGTTTTTGCTTTTGCAGTGGGTTTAATTTTTTTTGGTCGCCTCGATATAGCTTTTTTAGTTGCCCTTGGCGCTCTTGTTCCAGATTTGGATAGGGAATACTGGTTTGTTAGGATGAGGAAGTATCAGGAGGAGCAGCCGCATAGGGCAAGGTTTCACAACGTGTTTGTGATGGCTATTGGCTACTTGCTCAGCCCCTTCTTTGCGTTGGGCATTTTCTTGCATGCATTGCAGGATTCGTTCACAACGGTGAAAGACAGAGGATGTGAGTGGTTCTATCCCTTTACTAGATTTGTTAAACGCGGACGGTTTGACGCCGAGGGAAAGGAGGAGCTTAATATTGAAGCGGGGAAAGTCTACTTCTATCAAGAAGACCCAAAGGGTATTGTTGAACACGCGGACGCAGACCTGCAGGAACCCGATGATAGACCTACGCCGTGGCGAAGAGTTTATGGGTTTGCGCTTAACAGTTGCCTCTTGGATCGCGGCTTTCTTGTTGGCTCAATACTTCTAGTATCAATATGGTTAGTAACACCTGACCTCTCTCACGTTGCTATCTTCGAAGAACCATGTTCGTTTTACTATCCGTTCATTGCAGGATTCGCGTTTTTCGGGCTCGTTTACCTTGCCGGCGAATTGGACAGGAGAGATAGGCCGGTGCCGCTGCGGGTCATTCCGAAAACGATGATTCGCCGCAAAAACATCTTCAAAAAGCCGATTTTCGCTGTGGGACTGGTGTTCTTTGTTGTCTGGCTTTTTCTTTTCAGATTGGAAATAACTGCAAACCTTGAGTCGCTGTTTGCTAATTGGATCACAATTATTCTGGGGATAGTGGCGGTCGCTACAGTTGCGTTCATCTCTATAAAACTGGGAACTTCAAAAAAGGACTCTCCGGTTATTGTTTAGAAAGCGGTAATTGAGGTAAAGAGAAATACAAAGAGAAACGTCGGTGTTATCCAGTAAACAGAAGTGTTCGCTTTAGGCTATAGGGTTGAGGAGCATTGAATCGGAAGCGACAATCGATGGACCAATAGCGATAGGGAAGTTGACTCACACTCAGATCCGTTTTGATGCTTTTGCGCAATAAAAAGAAAGGGGGAGAAGATAGCCTCGTTGGAACCTTATTAAGCTTGTTTAGTCAACTTTGCGACTCGCGTTTGATACTCCTCGAGAAC
>Ga0210077_1000407_pt1 | contig 16672 bp, 10 predicted proteins | sample RushMan_CattailN_5_FD_185556 | JGI IMG/M metagenome (GOLD analysis project Ga0210077, IMG submission 185556) | Wetland microbial communities from San Francisco Bay, California, USA, that impact long-term carbon sequestration -... | ecosystem: Environmental > Aquatic > Marine > Wetlands ... | reverse complement strand
TTGCCGTCTTTGGTGATGCGCTGGGTTTCAAACGATTCCACGTCTTCTTTGTTTATTTTTTTAATAAAAGCAAATACTTCTGTTCGTTTGTCTTCGGGGACTAGATCGCGGATGTTCATTTTCAGGGCCTCATCCTCACTGTAGCCGTATATTTTTACGGCACCCCTGTTCCAGGCCAGTATCTTTCCTTCAAAATCCTGCACAGTGATGGCGTCGTTGGAGTCCTTGACCACTGCGGCCAGGCGTCGATTCGCCTCACTCTCCCGCAGCGTTTTTTCCGCTAGCTTCATTTTCGTTATATCCACAAAGGTAATGACGACACCGTCAATCAAATTTTCTGTTGTACGATACGGCGAAATCCGCATGGCATACCAATGGTTGTTTGTGTCCCGTACTTCCGCCTCTTTGACCATCAGAGTGTCGAGCACTTCCTGTGAATCTTTTTTTAGCTGATCATATCTGATTTTTGAGGTAATATCGCTGATGGGCCGACCCAAATCTGTCTGAATCAGATTAAATATAGTGGTTGCGGCCGGAGTAAAACGCTTAATATTAAGGTCGGTGTCTAAAAAGATGGTCCCGATTTGAGTGCTGCCGAGCAGGTTGCTGATGTCACTGTTTGCCTGAGACAACTCATCCACCTTGTTTTGGAGTTCCGTGTTGACGGTGACCAACTCCTCGTTGGTCGATTGCAGCTCCTCTTTGGATGTTTCCAGCTCTTCATTGGCGCTTTGCAGTTCCTCGTTCGTCGACTGCAGTTCTTCATTGGTCGATTTGAGCTCTTCGTTGGCTGTTTCCAATTCTTCAATGGTCGTATGAAGGTGCTCCCTGGTGGATTCCAGTTCCCGTTCAAGGCTCACAACGACCGGGTCAGGCTCAACTATTGCCGTCTTTTCCCCTCTTTTTTTTGCAGCCCTTTCAGGAGGCGTTTTATCATCAAACATGACCAGTAAATAGACCGGCGTGTCGGCGGGTTCATTGAACGGCATTACCGTCAGATCAACAGTCAGGAACTTTCCATTATTTTTAATTCGCAGAGAATTAACTGTGGTTTTTCGTTTTTGACGGACAGCGTTATGAAGGGCTGTGCTCAATTTGAAACGCAAACCTTCCCGTGCCATTGGTAAAATATTAAAACTGGCCTTTCCAACCGGCGTCTCTAAGAACTTGTCTGTTTTACCCATAAAATGAATAATTTCAAATTGTTCATTGATTAAAACCCCGGGCAGGGCAAAGTTTTCGAGGATGACTCTTTTAGCAAGCTGCTGGATTTTCGTCTCCACCGGCACCTTTTGTTCATCAATCTCATCCAATTTAGGCCCGTGATAAAACGGGATGTTGGGATAATCGATAGCCCTTTCGATAAAAGCATCTTTGCGCTGAAAGATTTTCCATTTTCTGTCAACGGGATGGAAAAGATCGGTAAATTCTCCGATGCTCTCGGAAGTGCCTAAAAAAAGAATTCCACCTTGATTTAACGCGTAATGGAATAACGGTAAGATCTTTTTTTGCAGCTCACTATCCATATAAATGAGTAAATTGCGACAGCTCACGAGGTCTATTTTTGAAAAAGGCGGGTCTTTAATAATATTATGGACGGCAAATATAACCATATCACGGATCCGTTTCCTAACCTTAAAACTGTTTCCTTCTTTTATAAAATATTTCTTTAATCTCTCCTGGGATACATCTGCGGAAATACTGTCCGGATAAATACCCAAACGGGCATAATCGATGGCTTGGACGTCGATGTCACTGGCAAAAATCTGAATATTAAAATGCTGTTTGACGATATTCATGACTTCGGAAAATAAAATCGCCATTGAATAGGCCTCTTCACCGGTAGAACACCCCACGATCCAGATACGGATCAAGTCATCGGGATCTTTGTTTTTTAACAACCCGGGGAGAACCTGCTCTTTCAAAATTTTAAAGGCTTCGGGATCTCTGAAAAAATTGGTCACCCCGATGAGCATGTCCTTAAAAAGGATTTCCACTTCAGGCGGAGTCTGCTGAAGATATTTGACATAATCCGCTATCTTATTGACCTGGTGAATGGCCATGCGCCGCTCGATCCTGCGGCGAATGGTTGTCTGTTTGTAATGGGATAGATCATGCCCGGTGGCGGATCGAATCAGGGCATATATTTTCTGAATATAATTTGTGAACTGGTCGTCCTTTAAGATGAGCTTCTTGGGCGGGACGATATAGGGCGCTTTGGCATATTTTACTAATTCCGCGGGGATTTTTTCAACAGGCAGAATAAAATCGACCATCCCGGTAGCAATGGCACTTCTGGGCATCCCGTCATACTTGGCCGAAGCCGGATCCTGAACCATTACAAGGCCGCCTTCCCCCTTGACCGCTTTTAATCCCAGGGTACCGTCCGTGGCCGTGCCCGACAGGACTACGCCGATCGCTTTTTCACCCATTTCTTCAGCCATGGACTTGAAAAAGCTGTCAATGGGCAGATTGATGCTGCCGGTCTTTACTGGCTCCATGAGCTGGAGAGCACGGTTTATGATCATCACATTTTTGTCCGGAGGGTTCAGATACACGTGGTTGGGTTTGACTTTCGTGCCGTCTTTTATTTCCAAGACCTTCATTTTGGTATCTTTTGCTAAAAGACTGCCCATGATGCTTTTATGCTTGGGGCTTAGATGCTGGATGATGACAAACGCGATACCGCTGTCAGACGGCATATGTGAAAAGAATGCTTCAAGAGCCTCCAGTCCGCCGGCGGATGCACCCAGGCCGACGATGGGAAAATCATTAACCTGTTTTGCCTTGGCCATGGTTTTTTCTGCATCGGCGGCGGGTTTAGTCTGCTTTGCAGGGTTCTTTTTTACGCCAACTTTCTTTTTTGCCGCAGGCTTTTTTGGGGAAGAACGTGTAATCTTTTTCTTTTCAGCCATTTTCAATCACTCCTAAAACGAAAAAGCTCAGACATTGGCATAGTTGAATACCATATATGAACCATTATCCGTCACATGTGTGCTGAGTCCCTGAATTTTGGTTATATTTTTGTTGATTTGCCGTTATTATATTTGGTTATACATTGATTTGAATTGTACTTTAAAGTTCTTTACAATGCTACCAGCGATAAAAAATAGCGGCACTATTGGAGGATCGACATCGGAAAATGCAGATTTAATTTTACGAATACAAAAAAAACAATAATCGACTTTTATTTAATAGAAAACACAGATTCTAAATTTAATCAAGAAATAGATTGTCGTTTCCCGATCGATATGTTGGGAAGATCAGCGATGCAGAAGCGATAAGTTGGATAGAATAAATGCTTGGTGAAGCCTAAAAAACAGGGTGAATATAGTCAATTGATCTGTGTGATTCACCCTAACATCAATTTGTCTGCCGTTGATATATTTCGATTATGTCAGAAAATCAGACTCTTGATATGCAGATAATATCACGTCAACTCGTTGGATTGGACCATCCTCTCTTCGAATCTGGGCTCCAAGATGCTTAAGGATTTTCAGCATTGAACTGTTTTCTGCCAGCATATATCCGATAAATTTACGAATTCCATTTTTGCGTGCACATTGAATTAATAAATTCAAAAGCTCTGTCCCCAGACCTTGACTTTGATATTCATCAATTATTGTTAACGCAAATTCTGCCGTTTCAGGTTCGTCTTCTGCTCTGAAATATCGAGCGACCCCTATCCCAAACATACCATTTTGACTTACAATATAAGCACACAAGGCCAAGTGATTCTTGTTATCAATTTCTGTCAAATGTTTAAGTTGACTGTTTGAGAGACTGCTTATAGGTACAAAAAATCGACGATATTTTGATTGGGTTGATAATTTTTCAAATCCAATCTTTAATTCCTCTTTGTCATCTTTGTTTAACAACCGAATTAAAACGGGTGTCCCGTCTTTTAATCTAATTTCAATTGGGTAATCAAACATTTTGCTGCCATGTTTTCCGTTTCCGATAGGCTTGAAATTCTTTGAGAACATATTTCCCCGGAAAGTCAGGACGGGAGAGATAGTTTAACGTCCTCTTGATAAAAGAATCCATCAAGTCGTTCAGAAAGTTATCTTTTTCCCGTTCGTCGATATAGTGGCGTTCCATTATCTGTTGGAAACGAACAGATTCCCCTAATGCGTTCCCAATTTCTTCAACACTGTAATGCGAAAGATAAAGCAATCAAGTCAGCCAGGTCGTCGCCGCTAATATTCCAGCGCGGCCGCCGGCCTCTTATCGAGAAAGAATACCCGTCGCTTATATTATTTCACCTTCAGATCATTCTCTACAGATGTGACTCCTTTGACGCTATGGGCGATTTCACCCCCTTAATCGACGACTTTTCGAGAACCAGCGAAGCCGCTCAATTGAACGGTGCCCTTGCAGGTTTCGACACTGATATGAAATGGCTTGAGAAAATCATCTGAACCTTTTTCATCGGGGACTTATTTTATCGCCCATCCAACAGCTCCTTGGATTTTCTGTAGCGCCGGATCAGGGCGTTGGTTGAGCTGTCGTGCTTGAGTTGGTACTTGGCTCCGGTCTCAAGTTCGGGGATTATTCGCGCAGCAAGCGCCTTCCCCAGTTCGACCCCCCACTGGTCAAATGAGTCAATGTCCCAAATCGCGCCTTGGGTGAAGACGCTGTGCTCATAGAGTGCGACGAGCTTTCCCAGCGCTTCCGGAGTCAGCCGTTCCAGGAGGATCGTGCTGGATGGACGGTTGCCCATGAAGGTTCGGTGCGGCGCCAGCCATGCGGGTGTGCTCTCGGCTTGAACCTCCTGCGGCGTTTTGCCGAAGGCCAGCGCCTCTGCCTGGGCAAACATGTTGGCCAAGAGTAAGTCGTGGTGGCGACCGAGAGGATTCAGCGGCTGAACAAATCCGATGAAATCGCAGGGGATGAGCTTGGTCCCCTGATGAATCAGTTGGTAGAAAGAATGTTGGCCGTTGGTACCCGGTTCCCCCCAGTAGATTGGCCCGGTTTGGAAAGCGACCTCAGTCCCATCAAGCCTGACGTGCTTGCCATTGCTTTCCATCGTCAACTGCTGGAGATAAGCCGGGAAGCGGTTCAAGTACTGCTCGTACGGAAGAATCGCCATCGTCTGCACACCGAAGAAGTTATTGTACCAGATGCCCAAAAGTCCCATGATCACCGGCAAGTTGCGCTCGAAAGGGGCGGTTCGGAAATGCCCGTCCATCTGGTGGAAACCGTCGAGCATGGCGCGGAAATCTGCAGGGCCAATGGCGATCATTGTTGAGAGGCCAATTGCCGAGTCCATGGAGTACCGTCCGCCGACCCAATCCCAAAACTCGAACATATTTGCCGTGTCGATGCCGAACTTGGCCACTTCTCCGGCGTTGGTCGAAACCGCAACGAAATGTTTGGCAACAGCAGCGGGATGCTTCAAAGTCTTGAGGGCCCAGTCCCGGGCCGTGTGTGCGTTGGTCATTGTCTCCAGGGTCGTAAAGGTCTTCGACGAGATGATGAACAGTGTCTCCTCGGCGTCGAGGTCACGGGTGGCCTCGGTGAAGTCGGTGCCGTCGATATTGGAGACGAAGCGGAAGGTCAGGTCATGCCGGCTGTAATGCCGCAATGCCTCGTACGCCATCACCGGGCCCAGGTCAGACCCGCCGATGCCGATATTGATAATGTTGCGGATCGGCTTGCCGGTATGGCCCTTCCACTCCCCACTGCGCACCCGGGTGGAAAAGCCGGCCATCTTCTCAAGCACGGCGTCGACCTGAGGCACGACGTCTTGGCCGTCCACGATGATGGATTGTCCTTTGGGAGTGCGCAGGGCTACGTGGAGGACGGCCCGCTTCTCCGTGACGTTGATCTTTTCGCCCCGGAACATGGCATCGATGCGAGCCCGAAGGCCGGACTCCTCCGCCAATTTCAAAAGGAACCTGAGTGTCTCGTCGGTGATGCGGTGCTTCGAGTAGTCAAAGTAGATGCCGACAGCCTCAGTTGCCATGCGCTCACCGCGCTTTGGATCGTCCGCGAAGAGCTTCCGAAGATGCAACTCCCGGACTTTCGAGTAATGGGCTTCGAGGGCCTGCCAGGCCGCATGTTTCGTGGGTTGCGGAATACTTGTTGTCATTATCATTTCCTTTCTATCGATAGAAGGCCCTTGTCGTCGGCGACTATCGTCCTTGCGGTATTTGTAATCTTTTGAATATTCATTTTGAATTGCCCCACTTCCAGTTGCGGATTTCCGGCAGATCCTGGCTGATGTCGGGAATTTTTGCGAAGCATAGATGCGCAAGAGATCGGTGCAAATCGAGTAAAAAATCGCTCAATTTTGGTTTAACCAAGACCGAGAACGCGGCAAACCGTCTTGTGGATTAGCCGGTTTCATGGATGATCCTTCTTCATGTTCGTTTTCTTCATTTTCTTTTCTTCCATCAATCGGATCATCGCTGCCACAGGATTCGTGCGTCTTCCAGTGGGATCGCAACGCCGTTGCAGTGCGGCATCACTCGCGCCGTATAGTCCGCCGTCGGGCGGTTTGCAGACACAGACGCGTTGTAAACATAGCCGCCCGCAGAGCCGGCCAGTTGTCGGCTTCGTTTCATCTCCTGGCGCAGCGGTGCGCCGCCCTCTATTCCGTCGGCATAAAGCTCCACCCGAACCGTCTTGGGATCGAGGTCATCGAGATAGACCTGAACTTCATACACGTGCTGATTGCCTTTGGTTTCCACCTTCACTTCGCCGAAGCGCAGCGTGGCCCAATGCTGCTCCAGCGCCTGTCGCCAATTCACCATCTCCTTTCCCTTTGCGCATTTATCGGCGGCGCGCTCACGGTAGGCCGAGGCGGCCGGGAGATAGTGTTGTTCGGTGTATTCGCGCACCGTACGATTGGCGGAGAAGCGCGGCGTCAACCGCGCCATGCTTTCCCGCATCCGCTTGACCCATGCGATGGGAATGCCGCGCTCGTCTCGGGTATAAAATTCCGGGATCACCTCCTGCTCGAGCAGATCGTAGAGGGCGTCTGCTTCGACAGCGTCCCAGGCTGGATCGTCGCCATGTTCCTGGCCGTCCCCCAATGCCCATCCCACTTCAGGCGTGTAGGCTTCCGCCCACCAGCCGTCCAATTCCGAGAGATTGATCCCTCCGTTGACGAGCACCTTCATGCCGCTCGTTCCGCTCGCCTCCCAAGGTCGCCGCGGCGTGTTGATCCAGACGTCCACCCCTTGCACCAGGTGCTCCGTTAACAACATGTCGTAGTCGCTCAAAAAGACGATGTGGGGTCGAGTCTCCGGCTGCCGGATGAAATGCGTCCATTCCTGAATCAGGGCCAGGCCCGCCTGATCTGCCGGATGGGCCTTGCCGGCAAGGATGAGTTGCACCGGGCGCTCAGAATTAGTTAGAAGGCGAAGCAGTCGCTCCGGGTCGTGCAGCAGCAGGTTCGGCCTCTTGTAGGTGGCGAAGCGGCGTGCAAAGCCCAGGGTCAACACGTTGGGATTAAACAGATGCTTCGCTTCGTCAACCTCATCAGGCGACGCGCCGGAAGCGGTCAGTTGCATGGACAATCGATCGCGGGCGTATTCAACAAGAGACTTGCTGGCAGCAATTCGAAAATGCCAGAGCCTGGCATCGGAAATGCAGCGGATGTCCTGGTCCAGGGTATTTGTCGTCCCCAGCCATCGGTCCTTTCCACAGGCTTCCGTCCAGAGATCGTCCGCTTCCGCCGAATCCCAGGTCGGCATGTGGACGCCGTTGGTCACGTGCCCGACAGGAATTTCCTCTTGCGGCCAGTGCGGGAAAAGAGGCTCAAAGAGGTGCCGGCTCACTTTGCCGTGCAAGCGACTCACGCCATTCACCGCCCCGCTCCCGCGGATTGCCAGATAGGCCATGTTGAAACTTTCCGACGAGTCGTTCGGGTTCTGTCGGCCCAGGGCCAGCAAGTCATGGGTTGTTATGCCGAGTTTCTGCTCGGCATAGCCACCGAGGTATTGCTCGATGAGGGCCGGAGCGAAACGGTCAAACCCGGCGGCCACTGCCGTGTGGGTGGTGAAGAGATTCCCGGCTCGAGTGACGGCCAGCGCGACTTCGAAGGGCTGCGCGGTTTCTTGCATAAAACTGCGGGCCCGTTCCAACACGGCAAAGGCCGCATGCCCTTCATTCAGATGACAGACTTCCGGCTGGATGCCAAGCGCACCCAGCAGTCGCCATCCGCCGATCCCGAGTAGCAGTTCCTGTTTGAGACGCAGCTCCGGTCCTCCGCCATACAGCTCGCTGGTAATCCCTCTATGAGCGGGAAAGTTCGCCGCGTCATTGCTGTCCAGCAGGTAAAGCTTCACGCGGCCGACCTGGACCTGCCAGGCGCGCAGCCAGACCGAGTAACCGGGTAGTGCAATTTCCAACCGCAACCATTCACCGTTGGGCTCGCGCAAGGGCGTGATCGGCAACTGTCCGGGGTCGTTATACGGGAAAAGGGCCTGCTGTGCACCGTCCTTGTCGATCACCTGGCGAAAATAGCCTTGCTGGTACAGCAGTCCCACTCCGACTACGGGTACGCCCAGATCGCTGGCGGCTTTGAGCTGATCACCGGCGACATTGCCAAGCCCCCCCGAGTAGATGGGCAAAGCTTCGCTCAACATAAATTCCATGCTGAAATAAGCGGCACAGGTCAGGGAACCCTGCGAATGATTCTGCTGAAACCACGCGGGCGTCTCTACCGCTTGCCGCATGGTCTGCACCAGGCCGTCAACGTTTTTGCGAAAAATGGGATCGGCCAACACGCGCTCGATCTGGTCGCGCGAGACCGTCTGCAGGACAACCCAGGGGTTATGCGTGATTTCCCACAGTTCGGGATCAAGCTGCCGCCACACTTTGTCGGTAGCATGATCCCACGACCAGCGCATATCCAGGGCCAGCTCCGCCAGGGAATCGAATCCCTCGATTTCCGTGGGCAGAAGGTTGTATATCGGGTGGCTGACACGTGTATGTTTGCTCATGGTTTCTCCTTCAGTTTTGGCTTGGACGGAATCCCTGGCTGCTTTGGGGAAGCGGAGAGACGCAAGAATTCCTTACAGCCGTGAACGATGATGACAAGGAAGCGAAACATCGGGGCGTTTAAAGGCCGGAATATCAGCCTGATGCCGCCTCCGTCATGATTTTAACAATGGTGTTCTCAACTTCCTTCGCCACCCCTTCCAGTTGAGGTACGTTGAACATCGCCAGAAGAGTGGTTGGCTTCAATGTCGCCAGAATGGTTTTACCGTCCTCCTCGTAAATGGATACCCGGCATGGCAGCGCGGTGGAGAGGCTCATGTTTTCATCGAGCACCTTCTTCGCTTGTTGCGGCTGACAGACCTCGAAGATCAGACATTCGCGGGCGAACTCCACCCCCTTCTTCGCCATGGTCTCCTTAAGGTTATGAACCTGCATGACGCCAAAGTGATTGGCCTGGACGGAGGCCTGCAAGGCAGCCGCAGTCTCACTCACGGATTTGTCAGTAGATAATTTTATCAGCATATTTCCCTCTTATGATTAACAACGGTATGGATGTTTTTCATATTTTACATTTTCTCAGGCGATGAAGCTGCCATGCCGGATCTTGACTCAGACAACATTTTTCTGAGCTCCTCTCCCTGTACACTTTCATTTTTCGAAAGGAGATGGGCCAAATCATCAAGGACGGTTCGTCGCTCCGAGAGGATTTTGCGCACGCGTTGATGCGCTTCTTCGATAAAGCGTGTGACCTCTTGGTCAATTTGGGCGGATTTGGCTTCACTGTAGTTTTTACCGGAAGAAAAATTGTCCGGAAGAAACATCGGCTGGCGCGGACGTTCATAGCTCACCAGTCCCAGGGAATCGCTCATGCCGTATTCCGTGACCATGGACCGCGCAATATCTGTAGCCCGCTGTAAGTCATTTTGAGCCCCGGTGGAGATTTCTTTAAAAACCAGTTCCTCCGCTACCCTGCCGCCCAAGAGAACGGCCAGCCGGTCCAGCAGCTCCGAGCGGGTCATTAAATAGCGGTCTTCGGTGGGTTGCTGCTGGGTATATCCGAGAGCCGCAATTCCCCGGGGAATAATGGAAATTTTGTGCACCGGATCGGCATGATCAACGGATTCAGCCACAATCGCATGTCCGGACTCATGGAAGGCAACAATTTCTTTCTCCTGCGGATTCATCACCCGGTTTTTTTTCTGAAGACCCGCAACCACCCGGTCGATTGCCTCGTCGAAATCCGCCATCTCTACCATTTCTTTATTATTTCGGGCAGCCAGAAGGGCGGCCTCATTGATGATGTTGGCCAGGTCGGCTCCCACAAAGCCCGGGGTACGACCGGCGATTTTGCGCAGATCGACTTCGGAGCCTAACAGCACATTTTTGGAATGAATTTTCAGGATGGCTTCCCGTCCGTTGATGTCCGGCCGGTCTACCAAGACCTGCCGGTCTAAACGCCCCGGCCGCAGCAATGCCGGATCCAGAATCTCCGGCCGGTTGGTGGCGGCCATGATGATGACCCCTTTGTTCGTTTCGAATCCATCCATCTCCACCAGGAGCTGGTTGAGCGTTTGCTCTCGTTCGTCATGTCCCCCCATAACATTCATCCCCCTGGCTTTCCCTAACGCGTCCAGTTCATCGATAAAGATGATGCAGGGGGCCTGAGCCGAAGCCTGAGCGAAAAGATCGCGAACGCGGGCAGCTCCGACGCCGACGAACATCTCCACAAACTCGGACCCGCTGATGCTGAAGAAAGGCACTTTGGCCTCCCCGGCCACAGCCCTGGCCAGCAGGGTTTTGCCGGTCCCCGGCGGGCCGACCAGAAGCACTCCTTTGGGTATTCTGCCCCCCAATTTCTGAAATTTCTCCGGAGTGCTCAGAAATTCAACCACTTCCTGGAGCTCTTCCTTGGCTTCATCGATGCCGGCTACATCAGCGAAAGAGACGTTGGTATCACTCTCCGCAAAAATCTTGGCTTTGCTCTTGCTAAAAGACATAACTCCCATCCCAGGCCCCATCTTTTTCATGACGAAGCGCCATATCAGGAAAAAAATGCCGATAGGGATGATCCATGAGAGAATATTGCTCAAAAATTTATTCTCATAATGTCCGGAATAACTGACCTTGTGATCATCCAGATCCTTCACCAAGTCGGAGTCATTCACCCGAACTGTTGTGAATTTCTGGGCCGAAGCTCCTTTTAGCGTTCCGCTGATAACCTCAGGGCCGATACTCAAGTTGGACACATTGCCTTGGGCGATGTATTGTTTGAACTGGCTGTAGGGAATTGTTTCCACCTTGCCGGAAAAAAAGTATTGCTGCATGTAGCTAATTGCAAGAAAAACGATCAGGAAATACCAGATGCTGAAACGAGCCTTTGGAGGCAAGGCCTTATTTTTCTCCTGGGGGTCCTTAAGGCCGAAGAGGGAACGAAACTTATCTTTTAAATTTTCCATTGGCTCTTTTTCTCCGTTTTTTGACATATGCCTGCTCTTTCATGTTGAACAAACTCGCTTTGCAAGTCGTTAATGCAGAATCTGCGATACCCCTCCGGCTTGCGCTACGGAACCCGAGTAAAATACCGTGCACTTTTTACCCTGAATGAATTTCCACGCATCCTCTGTCGCATTCGATACGGATCCGGTAATTGACTTAAAGATACTTTTCTTTTCCATCTGCGGGTTACGGAAGGGCCCGAGCATAACAGCAGTTGCGACATCGTCAAACCCATGCTTCGAGTCAACTACCACCCGCAAAGCGGGTGGCTTGAATTTTCAGCCACAGGCCGAAAAGGCAAAAGCACGTTAGTGCTTTCAACGTTGAACTTGCATCCGGGTGCAAAGCACCCGGTTTGTTTGGCAAGAATCAACACCGGCCGCCGGGCGCCATCCGGGAGAGAATAACGCCCTCCTATTTCACGACCAGATCGTTCTTTACGGATGTGACCCCTTTGACGCTACGGGCGATTTCACCCGCTTTATCGACGGCCTTTTGAGTAGCAACGAAGCCGCTCAGTTGAACGGTGCCCTTGTAGGTTTCGACACTGATATGAAATGACTTGAGAAAATCATCTTTTACAAGCAGAGATTTGACCTTGGTCGTAATGACCGAATCGTCAACGTATTCGCCTGTACTTTCCTGAGTGCGCGTCGATGCACAGGCCACAAAGGTGGCGGTCAGCATGAGAAGCACTAAACAATGAATAACGATATTTCTTTTTTTCATGGCGGGTCCCCCTTTTTGTTAATTTGTGTTGAAATAGAATCACAAATATGGTCCAAAGCATGTTCGACTCCTTGTTATTAGGATTTGCTGAACTCGGCCGCAGCCTTTTTGTAGGCGTTGCCCAAATCTTCCATGGCCGAATCGACACCTGATTTTACCTGCTCCCATGCATTTCCGCTGGAAGAACTCAGATCCTTCAACTTTTCGGACACCTCATCCCGTTTTTGACGCAATGCCGTTAGCTGTTGTTCAGCTTTCACCTTCGCATCATCTCCCAGCTTTTCAGCCTTTGCCTGTAGTTGATCAATTTCTTTCTTGTATTCAGCGAGTCTGGTTTCCGTCTTTTCCCGAAAGGCCTGCATCTGCTCTTGGGTATAGGCCTTGGTTGCGTCATAAGCTTCCTTGGCCTCCTTCTTGACATCTTCCTTGGACACGGTTGCGGACTTGCTCTGGGCTTGTTCCTTCTCACCGCAACCCGTCAAAGCCCCCATCGTCAGCAGCAGCATTATTGCCAATAACCCTCTTACGAACATAACATTTTTCATTTGAAAACCTCCTTTGACTTTCGAGTCTATTTTCGCAGTCCGGATGGATTAATAAGATGATATTTTTTGTTATTATTCTTTTTTCTATATCTCCCCATGTTTTTTATGCAACTGCAAGGCAGACTCTTTCCCCGGGGCATACCCCGCCATTCCTGTCATGAATCGCACCAAGCCGTAACATAGCCAGCTCGCCAGACGCAGCCGGACGGGCTGGGTTCTCCAGTTATTCTCAAATATCCGCCGTGCCCCCATTTTGATAGCCTGCTCCAGGCTATTCTTTAATGTTTTGGCAAAGTTTTCATCGTCAACAACGACATTTGCCTCGAGATCAAGCAGCAGACTGAAAGGGTCAAGATTTGACGACCCTACCGTAGCCCAATGTTCATCAATCACAGCCACTTTGGCGTGCATAAAGCTCTTGTGGTATTCGTAGATCTCCATCCCTGCATCGAGGAATTTGCCATATAGGGCATGCGTGGCGTAATACAGCAATCGATATTCCACCTTTCCTTGCAACAGCAAAATCACCCGGACACCTCGCCCGGCTGCATCCAAAAGCGCATGACGAAACTTCAATCCGGGCAAAAAGTAGGCATTTGCAAGAATGATTTCGAATTGCGCCTGCTCAATCGCCTGCAAATAAGCATCTTCAATATCTCGGCGATGGCGGATGTTATCCCGTACCAGAAAAGCTGAGCGCACATGGCCACTGGGTTCGGTTGAAGGACTTCGTCTTTCGTTGTCCCGGCCCCGGCCACGACGCAAGCGGGTCCAGGCCACTCGCGACCACACCCGGCGGGTCGAAGCATGAATTTCTTCCACCAGGGGCCCTTCCACACTCACAGCATAGTCATAACGAGGGAACGTTTGACCCGGCATATCCATATCATCGATAATATTAATGCCTCCTACAAATGCAATCTTCTGGTCCACAACTACAATTTTCCGGTGCAAGCGACGCAACCTTTGGCGCCGCAACGTCCAAGGCGATATCTTGGGCCGGAACTTCAGTACCCTTACGCCGGCCGCTTTAAGGTCATCGACCATAGTTTTCGACAAACTATTTGAGCCGAATCCATCGATCAGCACGTGGCTTTTTACGCCGCGCAAGGCCGCCCGCCTGAGCGATTCGGCAATGCGTCGTCCGGTATTGTCATTTTCAAAAATATAGCTTTCCAGGTAAATTTCATGCACCGCCCGGTCCAGCGCCGCTTCTATCGCCGGGAAATAAGCTTCGCCGTTTTGCAACAGGGTAATCTGATTGTTTGGAATAATTCGGATCATAGCAGGGTCGCGCTTAAAATTAATGGCTTATTCTTCGTTCAATTCTATCCTCTCCTGAGGTTCATCCCTGATAACGCCTGTTTCCTGTCACGAAGTGAGGGATACCAGCTGTTTCAAGTTGAAGAGCCCTTTATGATTCCAAGTTTTTTTTCTTCCGGTCAAATTCCTCTTTGTCGATTTCACCTTTTGCATAACGCTTCTTCAAGATATCTAAAGGTGTTTCAATGATCGAACCATCGGAGCCTTTTGATTTTGAAACCTGAAACCAAAAATAAATAACAACACCGACTAAAACCAGAACTATTAACCACATAAATCCTCCACCATAACCATATCCCATCATATGGCCCCAGTTGCCCATAGGTCTATTGTATGGACCTTGCGCACAGGCAAAAAATGTTAGTAATGAAAGTATTATTAATAAAAAGAATATTCTTTTTAGCGCCATCTCCTTTATCTCCTTAATTAAAAATGATGTGCCATCCAAAACAGATGGCTTCAGCGCTTTGGTGCAATTTTATTTGTCGTTCCCGAAATACTTTTTCCGAGCGATTCATTTTCTTATAAGTTCAATTTTTGTGCCAGGTTTCCAACGCTCATCGCACGTCACCCATCATTTTGATTTATAAGAATAATTTGTCTAAAAAGCACTTTCAGGGCATTCATTAACAGCCATATAAAAGGGTCATATTTACCCAAATGGTCATATATGACCCTTTTTTTAGATCTTCTTGGTGTTATGGGCGGCAAATGATAGGGGCAGCTTGAAAATGATAATCGACTTTTTTTTGGCGCTCGCATCGCGTAATTGATTTCAAGAAAATCACCTGATTACAATTCAGTGCGGCGCTGATAAAGATTTTATTGGATCTTCTTGAAATCGATATGCCCCTTCTCCACATCGGTGCGGATAAGTTGCACCTTGAGCCTTTGGCCCACATCGACGCCTTCAACCCCGTAAACCAGCCGGCCTTCAATAGGGGGTTGAAAGATGCGAACCCATGTGCCTTTGTCGGCTGCTCCCGTGCAGATGGCGTCAAACCGGTCTCCGATCCTTGAGGAGATCAGCATGGCCGCGGCCGATTTGGTAACGAGCCGCTCCACTTTGTTGGCATCGTTTTCCTTTTTCGTGCAGTGACGAGCGAGCTCCGTCAATTCGTCCCGGCTGTAGGACAAGGGCAACCCCTCTAAAACGGCCTTCAGGATGCGCTGGGTGATCAGATCCGGAAACCGCCGGTTAGGAGCCGTTGAGTGCGTGTAATCCTTTATGGCCAGGCCGAAGTGGCCGGGCGCCGCCTCGTCCGGGGCTTCGACGACATACTCACCCGGCCCGAGCAATTTGATGACGGCAAGAGACAGATCGGAAAAGCGGAGCGGGTCGGCGGCTTTCTGCGCGGCCAGGAACCCTTCGAGTGACTTCGAATCCGGCTGCGCCGGAAGCTTGTAATTGTGTTGGGCCGCGATCTCGACGATTCGGGCCCAGCGCTTGGGAGATCGGACCATGCGCCTCAGGGAGGCGACTTTCTTTACGTGCAGAAAACGTGCAGTCACGCCGTTGGCCGCAATCATAAAATCCTCGATGATTTCCTTGGCTCGGTTGCGCTCATCCGCCACCAAATCCCGGATCTCGTCTCCGGCAAAGACGGGGCGGGCTTCCAGCGTCTGCAGATCCAGAGCTCCGTGCTCATGTCGCAGGGCTTTTAACTGCTGGGCCACCCGGTCCTGGAGCCGAAGATTTTCATCCAGCCCCGGGACCGCCGCCACGGCCGCCGGCATGGGTCCTTTGCCTTCCAGCCACGCCGCCACGCTGTTATAGGCGAGCTTGGCCTGATTGCGCACCCTGGCGCGATAGATATTCGAACTTTGCATCAGCCCCCCGTCGCCGATCACCATTTCGATGATCACGGCCGGTCGGTCTTCATGATGATTGAGAGAGGTGAGATCCGTGGAGAGTTTCTCCGGCAGCATCGGAAAGATCCTGCCGGCGGTGTAGATGGATGTCGTGTTCTGGCGGGCGTGCGAATCGATGGCCGAGTTTTTCTTGACGAGGGCCGTTACATCGGCGATGGCCACCAATACTTTCACCTGTGTATCCGTCAAGGCCTCCGCCACCGTCAGTTGGTCCAGGTCTAGGGAATCATCGTTGTCAATGGATGCCCAGAGTAGGTGGCGCAGATCTATCCCGGAAGATCCCGCCAGACGATCTACTTGCTGCACCGTCTCCAGTTCTTTAAGGGCGTCCGTTGAAAAATCGGGCAGAAAGTCATATGCTTGCATTGCCCGGCGGGCGATCTTTTCCAGGACACCTTTTTGTCTTGCATCCGGATGCGTTACCATAGGCTATCTTCCTTTTCTTAAATGTCCCATTTTCCGCAAGCGCAATCCTCCCTCTCTATTTATAAACAATTCGCGTGCCAATCATCGGAACAACCCAAAAATGCCAAATACAATGAGATAGATGGCAACAGAGAATCACGGCGCTTGGGAATTTCTGTTCTTTCCTCCAGGGTAATCAGTCGGTCATCGATCTGTTGAAAAAATTCACTTTGAATGGCATCTAAAATTAATCGAACGGCCGACTTTTATTCAAAGGCGTTTGACGGAAATCAGGAAAGATATTTTGTCAGACCCCGCATGGCTTTCACAATGTCTTGGATCGCCTCGTG
>Ga0210077_1000406_pt1 | contig 16731 bp, 12 predicted proteins | sample RushMan_CattailN_5_FD_185556 | JGI IMG/M metagenome (GOLD analysis project Ga0210077, IMG submission 185556) | Wetland microbial communities from San Francisco Bay, California, USA, that impact long-term carbon sequestration -... | ecosystem: Environmental > Aquatic > Marine > Wetlands ... | reverse complement strand
CCGCCCGATCCCGCCGCTGCCGCGCGCTACCTGCTGGCCGCGGCGCCGTACGCTTCGCGCAAGGTTCGCAGCAAGCTGGAAAAGCTGGCGCGAAGGCTGGCGCGGCGTCCGCGCAACGTGACGCACGAGCGGCAAGACATCGCGCGCATCCTCAACCAGCCTGCTCCCGGCGATTTCAGCACGCTGCTCTCGGCCGCCTACGCGGCGCTGTGATTTCGCAGGCAGCCGGCTATTCGACCGGTGTGATCCCCTTCAGGCTGAGGCTTGAGACTTGAACTGAGTTTCCAGCAGGATCCTTCGTGTTCGAGAAGATGAAACCGTCCATCTCGTAAATTGGCCCGAACGGCAAGCCGTGTTGTTCCCTTTCCTTCACGAAAGCCCGGACATCCGCTACCCCGAACACGATCTTGATCGCCGCTCCGGACCGCTGCGTGGAAGTAGCTTGATGCAGCGCGATGTTGCAGCCGTTCGTTCCACTCGTCAGTTCTAGCCATTCGTCGGTTTGGGAGGGAAGCGGTTTCATTCCGAAGTGCCTTTGATAGAATTTGGCCACTTCCGGGATCTCTTTGACATACAGGATCACCCGCACGATTGGCGGCGCCATATTCACCTCGCCGGCGGAGCGCGGTGGCCCCGGATCACTCTCTAACTGTTGCTTCCAGCGCTTTCGAACCGCCTTCGGGGAGCGCGCCCTGCGACATCTGTTCGACCGAGTTGCGCGCGCGGCTCAGGCGGCTGTCGGCGTCTTCGTAGCTTTGCTGTGCGTGGCGCAGATGCGTGCCGAGCTTTTCGTACACTTCGCCGAACGATTCCATCTGCTTTTTAAGTCCCGCAAGGTTCGCCAGCAGATGGCGCGCGTTTTCTTCGATCTTCTGTCCCTGCAGGCTCACGGCGATGGCGCTAAGGCACGCGTAAAAGGTGTTCGGCGAGACGGGAAAGACGCGCTTGCTGCGGCAATATTCGTCGAGCAGCCCGTATTTGGTGTCCTCGGTCAGCAGCAGCTCGTAGTAAACGCCCTCGGACGGCACGAACATGAGCGCGTAGTCGAGCGTGTGCTCCTCCGGCAAAATATATTTTTCCGCGATTGAGTCCGCATGCTTGCGCACGGCGGACGAAAATTCGCGGCGGGCCGCGTCTCCTTCGGCGGCCAGGCGGCGATAGGCTTCCAGCGGAAATTTCGAATCGACCGGCAGCACGCGTTCTCCGCTGCGCACGATCGCGTCCACCACCGCGCCCGTGGAGGAAAAACGATGCTGCATTTCGTAGGCGCTGCGCGGCAGAGCGTCCTGCAGCAGGCGCTCCAGCGTGACTTCGCCCAGCGTGCCGCGCGTTTTCGCGCCGCCGAGCACGGATTGCAGCGTCTGCGCGGCTTGCGAAAGGTCCTGGCTGGTTTTTTGCACTTCGCCGATTTTCTGGCTCATCTGCACCAGCGCGTCGGTGGAGGATTGCAGCCTGCGCGCGACCTCGCGCTGTGCGTCGCTGGCCAGTTGGCCGCTCGAAGCGACGCCCGTTTGCAATTCCTGGCGAACTTGCCCGAGCTGCTGCGTGACCGACTGCATCATCTGGCCGAGCTGCGCGTTCATGCCCTGCGTTTGCGCCGCGAGCGAGGCCTGCAGCTCCTGGCGCGTGGCGGCGATCTGCTCTTCGGCGCGGCGTCCGGCGCCCGCGGCCCACACCACCGCCGCGACAATCGCAACTACAACCGCGCCCGCTGCAATCCAAATCAGCACGCTCATTCACGTTCTCCGTCTTTTTCCGCCGCGCACGCACTGCGTGGCTTCCCAACAAGCGCAAGTCTCGCACGAAAGGCCCGCTTGTGCGTTTGAAACACTGTATCGCGATCTGCCTGAACCGGCAATTCATCGCGCCGCCATCTGCGCGTAGTGGCGCGTCGCTGCCGGCCGCCGTTGGGGTTTGGGATGGGGCGAGTGAACGAGCGTGCGAGTTCCGCGGTACGGCGCTATTCCATGCGCGTTGCGCGAATCTGTTTCCCTTGGACTTTGATTTCGATGGCCATCGGAGGACGAACGCCTGCTCCATGCACGAGCGCGCCGCGGATCAGGCCGCCATCGGGAGCGCCGCCGTCATACTGAAGCAGATCGTAAACGGTGTGGGTGCACGGGTCACCGACCATCGGATGGTTGGCGCTGAAATCGTATTCAGATTGCAGCACGCGCGGATCGGTGACGTACTCGAGCTCGCATGTGCCGAAAGGCTCGATCATCGAGATGCCCCAATACTGTCCATTCGGCAGGTGCACGACCAGCGCAGGAACGGTCTCGTCGGAAGTATCGGTGCGGAACAAGAAAGCCTTCGAGGACCACGGTTTTGCCAATTCGCGGGTGGTGGCGATGATGCCGGGCGCGACGGGAAGATGTCGCGGCGGCTTGGTGGAGACGGGCCGCATGCCCAGCGGCTCCGAAGCAGCGGCATCGGAGGGTTGCGCTTTTTGCGTCGATCCGGACGTCCAGTACATCATGGCGCCGCCGAGGCCCAAAACGATCATCAACCCGACGACTACCCACACCGATGCAGGAATGGATTTCGGCGGAGCGGACGATTGCGGGCCGGCGGGTTTCGGCTGTTCGGTCTTTTTTGGAACGGCCGATGCGCCTGGGACGCCGGGAATCGATGGCTGAGCGGGTTTGAAAGGATCGAATTTTTGGGCGTCCGACACGCTGGGCTTCCGGATTTGCTGCTTCAGATTGCCGGTATTGAGGCGCGAAAGCAATATGACTGAGAGCGGGAAGTATTAACGCTTAGGCAAAAAACGCGGGCGCGGATGTACCGAAGCGGATGCTTGCGAAAAAAGCGTTCGCAGAAAACGCCGGTCAGCAGAGGCGTTCGAGGCGGACGGAATGGTGCGCGACGTATTCCTGGAGATTAGCGAGGATCAAAAGCAATTCCAGCATGCGGTCGCGGAGTCCGGGATTGGAAGCCGCGGAGCGATCGTCCAGATTATTGACGATGGCCAGCGCGTCGGCCAGCAGCCATTCGAGTTCGGAGGCGTTGATGGCGCAGCCATCGCGGCAGAGCCCCAGCGTGTGATCGGCGCGGAGAAACGCCTCGTCGAGAAAATGGTTCAGGCAGAGGCGTTCGACGGCCAGAGCGGCCGGGATCGGATTGGCGCATCGGATCCGCCGGCAACTGCCGGCGACAGGGGCTGCCATAAAATCTCTCCCAGGATTCGGAACAGAACACCCGCGAACTTTGGCCAAAGGCTATCACAGAAGAGCCGGTGGCGCACCACTTACCAATCAACAAACATGGTCCGGCCGAGAAAAACAAGGGCCGGCGGTTTCCCGCCGGCCCGAGTGTTTCGCGGTTGCAATACTTAGAAACGGAACACCACACCGGCGGAAATGCGGGCGTTGTTCTGTGTGTCAGCGCTGTGGACGACGCCGAAGCGCGTCATCAAGTATTCGGCCTGAATGACGCGAACGCCGAAGTGGCCGGTAATGTTGGCGTCCAGGCCGCCGCCGATGGCCATGGCGAACGCATTTGCTGAGCCCGATCCATATAGGAGCAGGAGCGCCTGTGGGCGAACCCCGGCAGTCGGGACGAGTGCGGTACCGCCAGCCGATGCGTGCGCGCCACCGAAGAGGGTCTGGCCAAACAGCGTCCATCGGCCCTCGCGATATGCGATTTTCGGACCGAACAAATAGGTGTAAAGGTTCCCACTCACTGGCACGCCGCCAATATTCCCCACGTGGTAGCCTCCGAAGTCCGCAACCAACCCGAGCCACTCATTCGGATTGTAGGAGACGGATGCGCTGCCGCCGTTCATGTTGAAACCCGGAACTCCGAACCCGGTATTTCCTCGGACGTACGAGTATCCGCCGAAGACTTCCACCTTGGGAGTTTCCTCCTGTGCCGACGCGATCGATGCACTCACGCCGAAGAGCATTAACGCCGCGAAAAATATCACCCACCTTCTCATGGAATCTCCTCCCCCCTTTTGGGCTACACATCGCTTTGCAGCCATATTCAGCTCTAGAGCGGGAGATTTTGATGTGACGCACGCTACGCGCGAGGGTGATGGAAACCCATAGTTTTGGTACGAGGGCTGGGAGGGGGAAAGCGCTTTAAGCGGCGGTGCCGTGGCACTTCTTGTATTTCTTGCCGGAGCCGCAGGGACAGGGATCGTTGCGCCCGACCTTGGCGCCTGCGCGGACCGGCTTGGGGGCTTCCTGCTGCGCGGGGCCGGCCTGGAATTGCAGATTTTGCTGCTGGCGGCGCTGGCGCTGCTCGATCTGCTTGGCCTCTTCCTGCGGGCGCGCGGGCTGCATGAGGAAGAGGAAGCGGGCCGCTTCGGTGTCGATGCGGTCCATCATGTCTTCGAAGAGGGTGAAGGCTTCCTTCTTGAATTCGACCAGCGGATCTTTCTGGGCGTAGCCGCGCAGGCCGATGCCTTCCTTCAAATGGTCGAGTGTGAGGAGGTGGTCCTTCCACTGGGCATCGACGATATCGAGCAGGATATGGCGTTCGAGCCAGCGAAGGGTTTCCACGCCGAAGAGCTGTTCCTTTTCCTCGTAGCGCTGGAGGATCTTCTCGATCATGGTGTCCAACAGCTGATCGTGGCTGAGATCGAGCACGTCGACGCCGATGGATTTCAAATCCATGCCGAATTGATTCAGGAGTTCGTTGCTGAATTGTGTGACGTTCCACTGATCGGGATGCTGCTCGCGTGGGCAGTAGGTCTCGACCAGGGAATTGGAGATGGCTTCGGCGCGTTCGAGGACGAATTCCTTCTGATCGCGGCCTTCGAGGAAGGAGCGGCGCAGCGAGTAGACCGTTTCGCGCTGCTTGTTCATCACGTCGTCGTATTCGAGCAGGTGCTTACGGGCCTCGAAGTTCTGCCCTTCCACGGTTTCCTGCGCTGATTCGATACGCTTGCTGATGAGGCGCGATTCGATGGGAATGCCTTCCTTCATGCCGAGGTGATACATCAGCGATTTCACCCGGTCGCCGCCGAAGATGCGCAGCAGATCGTCTTCGAGCGAGAGGAAGAAGCGCGAGGAACCTGGATCGCCCTGGCGTCCGGCGCGACCGCGAAGCTGATTATCGATGCGGCGCGCTTCGTGGCGTTCGGTGCCGAGGATGTGCAGGCCGCCCATGGCGATGACTTCTTCGTGTTCGGTGCGGCACTGCTCGGCGAACTGATCGTACATGGGCTTCCACTGCTCCAGCGGAACCTGAAAGATTTTGCCTTCCTGCTGGAAGAGCACCATGGCCGGAGCGGACGCGCCGTTCGAACCCTTCGGTGCATTCTGCCCGTCCGGTTGCGGCGCGGCCTGGACGTTTGCAGGCGTGGCGGCGGCCTGCGGCGGATCGGCGGCTTGCGCGTCGGCTTGCTGCGGCGTCTCGGCAGATTCCGGGCCGCCGATCACCGACGCGGCGGGCGCGTACGGCATGGCCAGCTTGTTCTTCAGGCAGTACTCGCGCGTCATGGCTTCGGGATTGCCGCCGAGCAGAATGTCCGTGCCGCGGCCGGCCATGTTGGTGGAAACAGTAACGGCGCCTTTGCGTCCGGCCTGCGCGATGATTTTCGCTTCGCGCTCGTGCTGCTTGGCGTTGAGCACCTGGAAGGGAATGCCCGCTTTTTTCAGATGCTCGGCGATTTTTTCGGATTTTTCGATGGAGATGCTGCCGACGAGAACCGGCTGGCCGCTTTCGTGATATTGGCGAATGCCGGCGGCGTGCGTGCCGTCTTCCTGGAGAATGCCGTTGACGGCGGCTTCGAATTTTTCCGCTTCGGTGCGGTACACCACGTCCGGATACTCGATGCGGATCAGCGTCTTGTTCGTCGGAATGACGACAACATCGAGGCCGTAAATCTTGTTGAATTCGGGCGCTTCGGTTTCCGCCGTACCGGTCATGCCGGAAAGCTTTTTGTACATGCGGAAATAATTCTGGAAGGTGATGGTGGCGAGCGTCTGATTTTCGCGCTCGATCTTCACGCCTTCCTTGGCCTCCACGGCCTGATGCAGGCCGTCGGACCAGCGGCGGCCGGGCATTTGGCGCCCGGTGAATTCGTCGACGATCACCACTTCGCCGTCTTTCACCACGTAATCGACGTCGCGCTGGAAGAGCGTGTGAGCGCGCAGGCCCTGATAGATGTGGTGAATCGTCTCGATGTTTCCGGGGTCGTAGAGGTTGCCGAGGTTCAGCAGGCGCTCGCATTTGGCCACGCCCTCTTCGGTGAGCGTGGCGGTGCGCAGCTTTTCGTCGATGGTGTAATCGATTTCGCGGATGAGCTTGGGAATGATCTTGTCGATGCGGTAGTACTTGTCCGTGGATTCTTCCGCGGGGCCGGAAATGATCAGCGGCGTGCGGGCCTCGTCGATCAGGATCGAGTCGACTTCGTCCACGATGCAGAACTGGTGGCCGCGCTGGACGCAGTCTTGCAGGTCGTACTTCATGTTGTCGCGGAGGTAATCGAAACCGTACTCGTTGTTGGTGCCGAAGGTGATGTCCGCGGCGTAGGCGGCGCGGCGCTGGACGTCGTCGAGATCGTGGACGATCACGCCGACGGAAAGCCCCAGCATTTTGTAGATGGGCGACATCCATTCGGCGTCGCGGCGGGCCAGGTAATCGTTGACGGTAACGATGTGCACGCCCTGGCCGGCGAGCGCGTTCAGATACGCGGGCAGCGTGGCGACAAGCGTTTTTCCTTCGCCGGTTTTCATTTCGGCGATTTTGCCTTCGTGCAGGACGATGCCGCCGATCAGTTGCACGTCAAAATGGCGCATGCCGAGCGTGCGGCGCCCCGCTTCGCGGACCAGCGCGAATGCGGGAACGATGGCCGGCTCGATGGCGGCGCGGAATTTATCGCGATAGGCGGGATCGTCGCGTTCCAGGCCTTCCAGTCGCGACTGGACCTCGGCCTTCAGCTCGGCGGTGCGGGCGTGAATGCCCTCGTCCGAGAGCTGCTTCATCTCCGGTTCCAGCGCGTTGATGGCGTCGACGATCGGCTGAATGCGCTTGATGTCGCGCTCGTGCTTGGTGCCGATGAAAAACGATACGACGCCGTCTACAAACTTTTCAGCATCCATACCAGGTAAGCGTAAAGGCCCTTTCCCTCAGATTGCCGGACGCGGCTGCGCAAAATTCTCCGAAACAATGGCTACCATCCATTGTAACCACTCGGGGCCCGCTCTGCCATCCTTCGCGGGCATTTCCAAGATGCGCCAGAATCAGGCTAGCACGAAGCGGCCGCGTTTGTCTCACGTGCATTGGTCGTCATTTTCGCCGCGCACACGGCGGAAGAGCGTCGTTGGGCCGGAATTTCCGTAGCATGGGCAGGGAGAACAGGGATCTCCCAAAGCACACCGCAAAACGGACGGCGCGGCGCCAAAGTCTGGCCGCCGCGCGAGTTACTGACGCAATCCGGCTATCCCGCGGTTGGCTCGCCAGCTCGTGCCGCAGACGGGTTTATGCTTGCTTGGATTTTTTCAGCGCCCGTAGGAGCGCCCAGGAGCGATCGGCGGGGGCAGGTACGGCTTGGGGGCCACCGGGCCGGTTTGCGTTCAACCTTGGGCCGTTGTGAAGCTTCACAGACCCATCTGTCGAGCGGCCACTGCCTCCCAAAACGCCTATTTCGGGAATCGCGCCCCTAGGAGGGCCGCAAACGGGCGGGAGCATCCGGGCCGGCCAGGCCTAAGTGCAGGCGCCCGAGGCGTTCGGCGAGGACCTCATATTGTGCGGAAAGGTGGCCGCGGTAGATGGAGATGTCGCGGTAGTAGCGCTGCATGCGCTGTCCGTTTTTCGCGCCGGCGCTGCTGGAAGTGCGGAACAGCAATTCGACCGCTTCCCACACCATGCGGCCGCCGTGCTCCAGGATGGCGAACATCTCCAGGTCTTCGTGCAGCGAAAACGGCACGCCGCCTTCGTATCCGCGGCGGCAAAGATCCATGTAGCGCTCGCCCGTGGTGATGGCCAGCTGGTGCGCCGCGCCCACGAGGCCCATGGCCAGCCCGAAGGCGCGCTGGTAATCATGATGCTCGCAGCGGAGCATGATCGGCGGGTAGAGAGTGTTTTTGGTGCGAATGATGGATTCGTATTCGTCGAGCGCCGCCAGGCCCAGGCCGCTCATCAGCGCAATCAGCTCGGCGTGGAAAAACGAAGAGCAGCGGCCGGCGTACATGGGATTGCCATGAAGCCGGGATCCGGGCGTGCCCTTGGAAACGTCCACGTCCAGCATATCCAGCGCGATCACATGCTTTTCAGGGACTTCAGCGCGCTCGACGACGACGGTGTTGGAGCCGCTGCCGCGCATGCCGAGGATGGCGCCCCAATCGTCGAGCATTTTCCATTGCGGGCGCGGAATCAGCGCGACGCCGAGACGCGAGCGTCCGGATTTTTCGTCGGGGATGGTGACGCACGGCATGAAATGCGTGGAGTAGGGCGCTCCAGAGGCGTACGCCCACTTTCCCTGGATGAGCCAGCCGTCGCGGGTACGCGTGGCCGTGCCGGTGGGCGCGGCCACGGACGCGGCGCAAAATTCGCCGTCCGGGCCGAAGCCGGCAGCCTGCGCCTGCGCGTCGAAATAAGAACCGAGCATCAGCGCGTGACCGGATCCGAGCATCACGCACCACGCGGCCGATGGATCGCCACGCGCGAGTTCCACGGCGACGCGGTAGAAAGTTGGGAGAGGGAACTCGTAGCCGCCGAACCGGCGGGGCTGCAGGCAGCGGTAAAAACCGGCTTTCTGAAATTCGCGGTGCAGCTCTTCGGAATAGTGTCCGCGAGCCTCGGTGGCGTCCTGTTCCTGGCGCAGGCGCGGCTGCAGCGCGCGGGCGCGCTCGACCATTTCCTCCGGGGTAAGCTGCGGCTCCGGAACGGGGACCGGCCGATGCTGGACGGTGGTGCTCACTTTTGCGCTGATCAGGAAGCTGCGCGCGCCTGGGCCGCAGCCGGCAACTGTACCAGACGCACGTCCGTAACGGAAGGCAGTTCGCGAATGCGCTTGATCGCGGATTCATCCACCCTGCCATCGACCGCGACGAGCGCCAGCGCTTCGGAGCCTCCGCCGGGCGCGCGGCGGCCGAGAGCGAACGTGGCCACGTTGATGCCCAGATTGCCGAGCTCGGTGCCGATGCGGCCGATCACGCCGGGAACGTCCACGTTGCGCGAAATCAACAGCGTGCCTTCGAGCGGCGCTTCCACGCTGATGCCGTCGAACGCCAGAATGCGCGGGCTGCCGTCCTGGCTGACCATCCCTTCCACGGAAAGCTCGCGGCCGTCGGCGATGGCGACTTCCACCGTGTTGGGGAAGCCTCGTTGGCGGCGGCGCGTGGATTCCTCCACCACCAGGCCGCGCACGGTGGCGAATTCCCCGGCATTGACCAGATTCACCTTTTCATCCAGCACGACATTCAGAATGCCGGCCAGCACCGCGCTGCGGATCACGTGCGAGCCGATCTCGGCGGGCTCTCCCGCGTAGCGGATGCGCACGCGGTTGAACGTGGGCGAAGGCGCGGCCTGCGCGATGAACGAGCCGAGGCGATCAGCGAGTTCGAGATAGGGGCGCAGGCGGCGATACTGATCCGGCGACATCGGCGGCAGATTCACCGCGTTGCGCACGACTCCTTCGGAGAGATAGTCGCGGATCTGCTGGGCGATGGAGATGCCGACCTCTTCCTGCGCCTCGGCGGTCGATCCGGCGATGTGCGGCGTAACGATCACGTTGGGCAGGCCGAGCAGCGGCGAATTTTTCGGCGGCTCTTGCGCGAAGGTGTCGAGAGCGGCCCCGGCAAGCTGGCCGGACCGCAGCGCTTCGGCCAGCGCGGCTTCGTCGATCATCTCGCCGCGGGCGCAATTGATGATGCGCGCGCCTTTCTTCATTTTGGAGATGGCCGTGGCATCGATCATCTTTTCCGTGGTGTGGCTCAGCGAGCTGTGCAGCGAAATCACGTCGGACTGGCGCAGAAGTTCTTCGAGCGAGACGAGCTCCGCTCCGGCTTCGCGGGCGGCCGCCGGCGTCACATAGGGATCGTACGCGACGACTCTCATTTCCAGGGCGGTGGCGCGGCGGGCCACTTCCGTCCCCACGCGGCCCAGGCCGATCAGGCCCATGGTCTTGCCGCGCATTTCCGTGCCGGAAAGCGAGGACTTCTCCCAACGGCCCCCGTGAGTCGATGCGTTGGCTTGCGGCACGGAGCGGGCCATGCCCAGCAGCAGCGCCAGGGTGTGCTCGGCCACGCTGACGGCGTTGCCGCCCGGCGTGTTCATCACCACGATTCCCCGGCGCGTGGCCGCTTCGACGTCCACGTTGTCCACGCCCACGCCGGCGCGCCCGATCACGCGCAGGAGCTTGGCCTGCTCGATCAGCTGCGCGGTCACTTTGGTCGCGCTGCGCACCACCAGGGCGTCGGCATCCGCGATTTCGCTGGGAAGCGAAGCGACTGGAGGAGTGACGACATTCCATCCCGGGACTTCACGGAGCAGATCGATGCCCCGCGGACTGATTTTGTCTGCAATGATGATCTTCATGGTTCCCAAGGTTATCGGGTGCGAGGGGGCGTGTCAATTGCGCCCTGCCCCGGGCGCAGTGGAAGGGCGAGCCGCGCGCGGTGTGTGCTATTCTTGCCTCACGCCAATCAGGGGAGATTCACGTACATGAGCTATCTGGAGCGCATTCAGGCGGACTTGACTGCCGCGATGAAGGAGAAGGACGAGCTGCGGTTGAGCGTCCTGCGCATGATGAAGAGCGCGCTGAAGAACAAGGAAGTGGAGAAGATGCGCGCGCTGGACGACCTCGAGTCGCTGCAGGTGCTGCAGACGATGGTGAAGCAACGCCGCGAGTCCGTGGAGCAATTCATCAAGGGCGGCCGGCGGGACCTGGCCGAAAAAGAGTCGAAGGAAATCGTCATCATCGAGGAGTATCTGCCCGCCGCGCCGTCCGACGCGGAAATTCAGCATGCCGTGGAAGCCGCCGTCAACGAAGTGGGCGCCGATTCGCTGAAGCAGATGGGCGCGGTGATCAAGGCGGCGCGGGCGCAGCTGGAGGGCAAGACCGTCGACGGCAAGGCGCTGAGCGACCGCGTGCGCGAGCGCCTGAGCGATAAGGCCTGACGCGCACCCTCCGCCGGTTGTGTGCGCGGCGCCGGGCAGTTCCCATTCATCAGCGCCGCTTAGGGCGAGACCTTCTTGAATACTGCGGCCGAAGTCTGATCCGCGGCAATCTGTTGCAGAAACGCACGAAGCTCCGGCAGCTTGTCTTTCGGCACGATCACCTTGTTAATTTCGAACGTGCGCTGGTAGTGCAGCACGCCATTGGCGACGGTCGTGTTGCTGCGATAGGTGGCGTAGTCGCACGAGGCCGTCACCGGGCGCGGCAGTCCATCCGGGACGTATCCCGCGGGCAACTTAATGTCGAAAACGTCGCTTTGTGCCGTGGCTTCGGAAAACGCAAGCGGGTACTGCCGCGGCTTATCCTGGGTGAACAGCGTCAAGAGGTTCGTGTACTTATCGCCCACCACGCGCGGCCGCACGAAAAGCAGATTTCCGGCGACGTTGGCATACGACGCCGCGACAAACTTGTAGTCGATCGTCAGGCTCTGGTCGTATTGATCGAGGTTCCCGATGGAAGCCTGCGTCAGCATGAAGTTGGTCAGAAAAGTTCCCAGGAAGCTCTCGAGAATATTTGCGCGCTTGGCCGGCTGAGTCGACAAAAACAGCTCGCGGTAATCGTCCGCCGGCGCTCCCCATTGAAGTTGCTGGATCTGGCCGGAAAGACTTCCGGTGGGGCTGAGGGCGAATTTGCCGACTCGGATCATGCGGTTGGTGGAGGCCGGTAGCAGCGGCGTCTTCAGCAGATGGCCGCCGTCGGGCGCGACGAGCAGTCCGTAACTCTCTTGCAGCTCCGGGGGCAGGTACCCGAGCGGCGTGTACTCGTCCGTGGGATCGAAAAAGAGAAGTCGCCCGAGCGTCGGGTCGTTTTCGGTGGCGAACAGGCCGCCAGCATCCATCGTATTCGGAAGTTGAATGGCAAGGATCACGTGGTCAAAATTCATGGAAGGATACGTTGGCTGGACCACGCCGCGTTTGGAATCGATGATGAAGTAATACGAATTGATGCCGATCTGGTGCAGCATGGCGCTTAAAAGGGTGGCTTTGTCCTTGCAATCTCCGTATTGGTGGGTGAAGACGTCTGCCGCGGGGTGCGGCTGGTAGCCGCCGATGCCGACTTCGATGGCGGCGTAGCGGATTTTGTGCTGGACGTACTTCGTGAGGGCGCGAATTTTTTCAACAGGGTTTGTAATGCCGGCGGTCAACGTGGCGACTTCCTGCTGAATCGCGGGCGAAGCGATGCGTCTATCCTGCGTCAACCCGTTGAACCATGTGCCGAGGTCTTTCCATGTCCCGGTGGTTTTGGCCCGTAGCGATGGATCTTGGGGAAAGAATTTCAGTCCGACCCAGCCGGCCACGGCCTCCTGCGGCGGCATATCCGTCTCAACGTCGAGCGCCGGAACATTGTCCACTTCCCAGACGTATGTTCCCGCGCCCGTGCTCTCTGGCTTTTGCCCGGCGTAATTGAACCAGTTCGCGGAATACTGCCAGCCCGGTGGCAGCTGCAGGACCAGGCGAGCGCGACGCACCGGAATTTCGTCCTGAAACCACCAGTCGTTCTCAAAAATGAAGGGACGCTGTTTTTGCGTGTATTCGTAGCCGACCACGCTACCGGGCACGGCATCGGAAAACTTCATGATTTTCATGCGATCGTCAGTGAACACCTCGTAGGTGGTCATGCTGCTTTCGATCGCATCCTTTTCGCCCAGCGGCAGCACCCGTCCATCCGAAGTGATGGTCCAAGCTTTGAACGAGAGGATTTTCGTTTCGCCATCGAACGGCACACCGACGTAGTCGTACTGATCCTTCGCCTCGGGGCGCAACAGCCGGTATGCCACGCGCTTCCGGGTGAAAATGTCCCCATTGGACTTGACCGTGGTCTGCGACTCGTCCAGCAAAACCACGGCGACCGGAGCGTTCGGATACGCGGGCAGTTTTTCCTGCGCGGCAACGCGCAGCCAGTCCGGAGCGGAACTGGAGGCGCGGACGCGCGGCGCTACGCCGGCGAGCACCACGGCCGCACAGAAACCGGCAAGGAGCGAGAGCCTAGTTATTACCGGCAGACGCCGCGTTTTGAAACAGAACCCGGGCATTGTCGTCCGTTCTCGCCACGCTGAAAAAGGTGCGCAGCCCGAAATACGAATTCTTCGGATAGCGAATTCCGCTGATCACGATCTGCCTTTTGACTTCGATCCCATCCGGCTGCCGCACGGCGGAAATTTGGTAAGAGACCGGCCCCGGATCCATTTTTTGCGCGGCGGGCAGATCTTGCACCGCGTATCCGGAGGGCTCGCGAATCACCAAATCGTCCAAACGCTCGTATGGGTAGTCGAAATCCACTTCGTTTACGCGCTTCTGAGACTGAAAATGCCCGACCTCGCCGGTCCGAAAAAGTTCGATCGGAATCAGCATGGCCTGCATGGCTCCGGTGGCATAGGGCGGCGATTTCAGAGTGCCTTCGATGTGGAGGGGCTTCTCGATGTCGTCCCAGTTCGCAATGGCCGTCACCTGGACGGTCGAACCAACCGGGAGCCAGCCCTTCACTTCTTTTGCGAGAGCTTTTTTGCGGCCGGTATCGTCCTCGTCGCGGTCGTAGTAGCGCTGCGTCGCCGCCTCCTGCCCGGTGAAGTCAATTTTGAACGTGCCAGCGAGGCTCATATCGGGAGAGACCGAGACGTCCACGTGACGGACGATGGTTGCATCGGCCGGAACAGCAGCCGGCGTCGTGATGAACTGGCCGCCGTCTTTCGAAACGCGAAGCCCGTTGGCCGCCGATTCATACCAAGGAAGCACGCCGAACCGATAATAGTGCGCGGCGGGATCCAAATAGTATTCCTTGGAGCCGGCGCGCACCCACACAATCTCGGCGCTCAGATCGCTCGATGCTTCCCGCTGGGGATAAAAGTACATTCCGCTGCGCGGCGCCACCCGCACGTCGGCTGCCTCGAAACCCGCGGCGCGCGCCAGGCCGATGAGCAGGAAATTGATGTCGAGGCTATGGCCGTATCCGTGCTTCAGCACGTCCTCGACGTTGTTGTTCGGCTTGATATCCTCCTGTTTTTCTTCCTTTGCGCTCTTTTCATCCTGCATATCGAGATTGGTGATTTTTGCGGCGCGGTCGTAGAGCTTTTGCAGCTTTACTTCGGGAGGGTCGGCCGGAGCGACGTCGCGCGCCACCTCGGCCGCCAGCTCCTTTTTCTTATTCACGAAGTGATCGGCTTCGCTGTTCCACTTCTTCCCGACTCGCTTCCAGTATTGTTTGGGCGTTTCGGATTCGGGCTCGCCGGAGTTCTTGTAAAAAAACGCAACTCGCGCTTCCAGCGCCGCAAGCGGAGGCATCAATGGTTCTACCTCAATTCCGGGCAGATTGTGGATGTCCAGCGTGTACAGCGTGCCGTCCTTGTGAATTTTGACGTCCGGAGGCAAGGCGTAGCGGCGCCAGAGAAGCGGCAAGGCGTAGGACGAATCGTCCGGCTTGATCGAGAATTTTGCGTCCCGCGTGTAGAGAGTGGATTGAACGGTCCAGCCGAGATCCACATAGTACCTATCGTCGAACTGCTCGCGGTATTGGTATTCGATGATGCAGCCCGGCTGCACGTCGGGCATCGTAAACGTCTTCGCCAGGTATTTAACTCCGTTGCCTTTTGCAATTTCGTTGTCGAAAGTCTTGCCCTGGAATTCCACCACCGTGCCGTCTGGACGAATCGTCCGCGCGCGTATGGACTGTATCGCTTCCTGCGTCTTGTCGTAGGGGATCTCGATGTCCGCCTGATCGCTCACACCCTTGGCCGTGAAGATCTTGATGCGCATGTAGTTATTGACCGTCGAATTCTTCGCGTCGACGTTCACTTCGCGATAGAGGATCATTGCGTCGGCGCCGGGCTGCTTGGGGTTATCCTTCAGCGCCAGATCCGCGGGTGAGACCGGGAGCCACGTGTCGGTGGCCGACACCGGCAGCACGCGGGCGCTCAAGATCAACACGGCTACCAAGACGGCTTGCGAAAGGCGTCGAGCGGTTCGGTTCATCGTGGGCCTCGTTTTACCGCAAGAAATCAGGACCATGGGAACATGCGAGTATGCTACCGGCGTGGAGCGGTCCCAGGCCTGATGTCCAAGGGCGAAGTGGCGTAACGCTAACGCATAGGGGACTGACTTGTCAATGACTCATTAGGTTGTGTGTTTGCACAACCTATACCCGCAAACACACAGCCGCAACAGCGAAGCGCCCGATTTAGAAATGCGCGGCGGGACGGCCGGTCAATGGCAGCTCGGCCGAGGGAAATCGTCTCCCTGCCAAGACTGAGCTGCCCAAGGGGATTTGCGAAGATAAGCTAGCAGGTCTGCGCGGAGAGCGAGACCGGCGGCGCCGCCGGTGGGACGCGCAGCTGCAGCGTGCGCGATGCAGACTTTCTGGGAGGATGCATTTTGATCCACGCCGTGTAGTTCTGCTGGATCTGCTCGATGTAGGCGGGAATATACCGCTCCTGCTGCTGCAGCCAATCCTCCAGCGTAATCTCTCCCTGCTGCGCATGCGTTAGCGTGCGCAGCCAGACGGGCGGGGGCAGCGCCACGCCGAGTTGGTAGGTCATTTTGCGCAGCCGCCGGATGATTTCGAGCGCTTCGCGCGTGCTTTGATGGAAGTACCCCAGCGAGCCGGCCCACTGCGCGGCGTCAAAGTCCGCCAGCTTGTGGTGCGGCTCGGCGATCAGCTGCCGAAAAGAGAAGTACGAATTCACCTCGCGATCGGCCAGGTGCAGGATGATCTCGTGAATGCTCCAGCGTCCCGACGAAGGCTGATACACCCACATTTTCTTGGGCAGCGGGCGTAGCGCGGCACAGAGCAAAGCCGGCCCTCGGCCAAAGGATTCGATCATGTGGCGTCGTTCGTCGCGTGTCATAGGGATGGTTTGGCTCCAGTTTCTAGGCTTAGATGTAGATTTGATGAATCGGCTGCCTGCCATCTTAATAAATATACGATGAAAGCCTGCGTTCGGTTTCCTGATCCTTACAATCGAGCTTAAATGGCGGGTACTGGGCCGGCCAGAGCCAATTTGGAGGGCGATGGAATGGCTACCCCGTTTAATTTCAGCTGAGGGCAGCCAAATTGGCTGAACGCAGTGCCAGCTAAACGCCGGAGCGCGGCGCTCTGCCTTCATCCCGGCTGCGGGTCGCCGGCGCCGGTCGCGTGGCCCAATACGCGCGCAAGTCACCAACCAGATACAGAGAGCCGGTAGCGAAGACGGCGTCGCTGGGCCCGGCAAGCTCAATGGCGCGTTCCAGCGCGCCCACCGGTTCGCGAACCACCTCGGACTTGCGCGCCAGATGCGCGGTCATCTCCGCGAGCAGCGGCGCGGAAATCGCCCGCGGCTGGTGCGGCTCGGTGAGCACCACCAGGTCGGCGCGCGGAAATAGCAGCCCGGCGATTTCGTCCACGGCTTTGTCGCGCATCGCCGCATAAACCAAAATAATCCGCCGGCCCGCGAAGTTTTCCTCCCAGAATTTCAGCATTTCGCGCGCTCCCGCCGGATTGTGCGTGCCATCCACGTAAACGGCAGGGCGTTCGAGCAGCTGCTCCAGCCGGCCCGGCCAGCGTACGGAGCGAATGCCGTGCTCGATCGTTTCGTCGCCGATCGAAAAGCCGCGTTCGGCGAGAATTTG